>Ga0157380_10000687_pt1 | contig 21008 bp, 18 predicted proteins | sample S35metaG_FD_119757 | JGI IMG/M metagenome (GOLD analysis project Ga0157380, IMG submission 119757) | Switchgrass rhizosphere microbial communities from Kellogg Biological Station, Michigan, USA - S3-5 metaG | ecosystem: Host-associated > Plants > Roots > Rhizosphere > Soil | place: USA...
CCGCGAGCATATGTGGAGGACCTGGGACCGACTGCGGGCAAGTCCGGCGGGAAAGGCCGAGATCCTGCTCGGAAAGATGGTGACGCCATTGGTCGAGTTCACGCTGCAGTTCGTCCTCCTCTTCGGCCTGGCCGGCCTGCTGGTGGACCTGCACGTGCGGGGGTCGTGGCTGGGGCTGTGCGCGATCGGCTGCGCCTTCGCGGTCTTCCTGGTGACGACCGGGGTCGCCGTCACCGGGGTCTGCCGGACCTACATGCAGGCTAACGCTGCGGTCACTGCGGGCGCCCTCGTAATGGGCGGGTTCGCCGGCGCCCTCGTCCCCTACGCCCTGCTGCCGCCGTGGGCGCAGAGCATCTCGCCGCTGGTGCCGAGTTACTGGGCGATGCAGGGTTACAAGCACGCGATCTTCGGCGGCCAAACCATCCTGGTGCCCATCTTGCTGCTGCTCGGGTTTTCGCTCATCTCCGCCGTCGTCGCCGTTTCCTGCTTCCGCTTCGACGACCCCAAGATCGGGCCCACCTGAGGCGCCCGCACCCAGGCGCGGTTTTCGGAATTCCCGCGCGCGGCTGTTATCAAGGAGCGGTGAACCCAGACCCCGAGGCAGGCGCCGTGGCCGCAGTCCGCGAGCTGATCGTCGATATGTCGCCGCTCGGGGTCACGGAGGTGACGCCCGACACCATGCTGGTCGCGGAGCTCGGCTTCGACTCCCTCGGTCTCGTCGAGCTCCTAGTCGTAGTCGAGGACAGGTTCGACCTGCCGCCGTTTGAGGGGCTGCTGCTGGGCGAGGTCGAACGGGTCGCCGACCTCGAACGCATCGCCACGGAAGCCCGGGCCCGGGCGTCACTGGGGTGAGGACCGGATGGGCGCTTCGCTGAGGCTGTCGGGCCCTGCCGTGCTGGTCACCGGCGCCACCGGCCTGGTCGGGAGCGAGCTGACCGAGCAGCTGCGTGCCAACGGTGCCGAGGTCGTCGGCGTCAGCCGCCGCGGCGCCCCGCACGACCCGGGTGTCCTCGCCTGGGATATGGGCAGCGAGCCGGCGCCGGCGCCGCTGCATCGTCGCTGGGACACGATCGTCAACGCCGCCGCCAACACCCGTTGGACGATGAGCGAGGAAGAAGCGACGGCGGCGAACGTCGCCAGCGTCCGCGCGCTGGAGCCGCTGGTCGGCGCAGAGACCCACGTCATCCATGTCTCGACCGCGTACGCAACTGGGCTGCGCGGCGACGTCGAGTCAGTCGACCCGGCCGACTACCGCAATACCTACGAGTGGTCGAAGGCGCACGCCGAGCGAGTCGCGCGCGAGGCCTTCGCCAACCTGACCGTGGTGCGGCCACCGCTGATCGTTGGTCGCCGCAGCGACGGACGCGCCGCCCGTTTCGCGGGCATGTACACGCTGATCCGGGGGCTGACGATCGGCACCGTGCCGGCAGTGGTGGCCGATCCCGAGGCTCGCTTCGACGCGATCCCGGTCGACGACCTCTGCCGGCTGCTGGCGGATGCGGCGGTGCGCGGAGCGCAGCGTGACGAAGCAGTACTGACGATCGCCGCTGGCGAGGCGGCGCCCCGGGTCGAGGAAGCGATCGCAGCGATCGTCGGCTCGCTCAACGAGTGGCGGCTGCAGCGAGGCCACGAGCCGCTCGAATGCCCACCACTGATCGAGCCGGAGCGCTGGCAGCGTTTCCACCGACCTTTCGTCCGCCAGCACCTCAGTCCACGCCAGCTGCTGATCCTGGAACTGCTGGAGAGCTTCGAGCCCTACCTGGCGCTGGTCGAGCCGCTGCGGCCCGACCGCGAAGCCACGGATGTCCTCCCCTGCCTGCGCACTTCAACCACCTACTGGGCCGGGACGAACCCCCGGGTCGCAGCCCTGGCGCCGCGGCCCTGGCGCGCCCCGGAGAACGAAGACGCCGTCGAGAAGAGGGGCCTAAACCATGCCTGAGGTGAATATCGACCTGGACATCCGCGCGCCGATCGAGCGCGTCTGGGACTTGTTGCTGGATCTCGAGAGCTACGAGGAGTCGATGGACAACGTGCGCTGGACCCGACTCGTCGGAGCCGACAACGAGCACACCCGCCGCGCCGAGTGGTCGGTGCTACTGAAGGGCTCGATCCTGGAGTGGGAAGAGGAAGAGAGTCTCGATCACGACGCCCACAAAGTCGTCTTCAAGCAGCTGCGCGGCGATCTCGAATTCTTCGATGGCTACTGGTCGCTTGAGGAGCTCGGCTCGAACGAAACCCACGCCCACTTCGAGGTCGTATTCGAGATCGGAATCCCGATGCTGGCTGAAATGCTGAACCCGGTAGCGCAACGCTCGCTACAGGAGAGCTGTTTCGAGATGCTGCGAGGCATCGAGCGGGCTGCCGTTGGCTAAACCAAAGACGAGCCTCCGGCGCTTTCGAGCTCCTGCATCTAGGATCGGCGCTTCCAGCCATAGGACGGGGCAACTCCCTCGCCCACTGCGTCAAGCAATTTGCTCCATTCGCACACCATGGCAATTGCTGGGAATTGACCTTCGGGGGTAAGGATGTTTGGCATTCGCCAACAATCCGTAGACCTTCGCGATCAGTGAATCGCAGCTCGACGATCTCCTCATTGGAGGCATCGTCGATGCCTCGGATCAGTTCCCAGCAGGGCTTCCGCAGTACATGCCCGTGAAGCCGCGAGTGCCCAAGAGCAGTCTCCGTGGACCTGGTCCGGCTCAGGCCGCACTAGTGCGCCTCAGTAGAGCCGGCGCTTCCTCGAGACGAGCAGTGCTCCCTTCTCGGCGGCGGTCCGCGCCAACGGGTAATTGCCGCCTACGACATGACCGAGTACAAAATCTGCAGCAGTCTCGGCGCTGGCGTCTACTACGCGGCAGTCGCAATCCGTGTCGGCAAATAGCTGCTCTTGGGAGCTGACAGCCGCCTCCCAGAGTGTCTCGTCGCTCTGCTCAAGACCTTTCCTAAGCACCTCGTGCGCGGACGCCATAGGTAGATCGACTCCTCGGTCGGTGGCGCGCCAGTAGGCGCGGATCATCTCGGGAGAGCTACCGAGTACCACGGGCAGCCCGGTGCGCTTGGCGGCACGAACACCACGCGAGTACGACATGGGCACGTGACGCGTCCGAAGCCCCGCATCGCCAAGCTGCTGTGCAAGCTCGGCGGAAAGTTCGGAGCAGATCTCAAGTTCCGCGGACGCCAGCGTCCTTGGCAGCCTCAGCCCTAGTTGATCGCTGTGCAATAGGGAGCCAAGAGCAAGCAGCTTTGAAGTGAACCCCAACTCAATGACCGCACCCCGCGCACCGAGCGCCCTTGCGGCGGGTTCAGCGAGCCGATACAGGGTGCTTGTGAGCCACGTCCGTCCATCGGGCGTCGTCGAGAAGGTTAGGCGGCGAGCTTGGGCATGATCGCGAAGTGCCGGTGCGTCCACAACAAGCGTTGGCAACAGAAGCGCAGTGCTGAAATCGAGGAACACCTGTGAGTGCAGCTGAAGCGCCGCACTCGCGTCGCGCTCGGGCACCTGCTGAACAACCTGCGCGACACCCCAGATGTGCTTGTCGCGGATCAGCGGTTGAGGATCAGCCGTCTCGGCACGAAATAGGGGTGACTGACACAGAATGGCTCGCCCGTGATGTCTCGATCCGAGCGATATCAACTCGGCGAGACTATCCGGGCGAACGGCATAGCGTCCGCCTGGGAGCTCAAGCTCGTAGACGTTGGTGTACTCGAATAGCGCGCGGTAGGCATCTCCATGCTTACGCGCATCTCGCAGGGCTGGCGTCGAGAGCTCGACCAGATCCATCTCTCGCGAAGCTCGATCGATGTACGTATTCAACATGCGGCGGACCAGCATCACCCCGGGGGGAAGAAAGACTGGGAAGCCCGGCGCATAGTTGAACGGGCTGAGCACCTCTGCGTCGACGAGGAGCCTCCGCACAGCGTTACTGCTCACGGCTCGACCCAGTGGGTCGCGGCGAGACAGCATCGCATCCATCCAGAGACGGCTGGCACGGGCGCATGATGCTCGAAGTTAACCTTCCACTGCGGCTCGAGCGTCGAGCAAGTTCGCGATCGGAGGCTCTGGACCTGCTCGTCAAGGCCCTCTAGTTGGACTAGCAGCAGCGAGTCTATGAGATTACCCTTAGCATCGAGTCCTTCGCCCAGCGAGAACCATATGCCCCCTCGCTTTGGGTCGGAATCGCGGAACGGCACGATGTTGAACGGCCCATCCGCTCCGCGCACGTAGAATGACTGAGTCTGGTTTCGCCAACGGACTGGCGCCGTCCGAGCGTAATAACACCACTGCCGCCGTCCGCTGTCCAGCTGCGGAAACATAAACACGCTGGCGAGCTCCTTTGCGCCAAGATCACGCAACCCCCTGACTGGCTTGGCTGCGGCGTCAGGTAGTGAAGACAAAGTTCTCTCCGGCCGACACGCCCTCCGTTCCGGCGTCTGGCGCTTCGGTGAGAGGCCGAACGTCGACAGCAAGAACCTCACTCGCGATGCGCGAACGCTGATGCCATACGTTCGCGCCGAGCCAGAGGCGCACACGGTCACTCACCTCGAGGCCAGACTCCCGCCGTGCGATCTGAATGTCGCGAATGGTCTGCCTGCATTGGAACTCTGCCAACAACCGCTCATCGAGGGTCGTGTCCAGCGCAACGGTGATCGGACCGTCGCTAGCAGCGGCCCATCCTGTGAGCAACTCTTCCGAGAACACGACATCCTCCGGCTCAAGCACGATTTCCTCATCGTCTACCTGAACCTTCGTGCTTCGACCAGCGCGGAGATCGTCGATGATCTCCTGGGGAAGGTCGGCCATAGTGGACTTCAACGCTTGAACGTTTTTGCCGAGCCTAGGGCCCAAGCGTTTCCAGTTTGGCTGAACCAGGTGACGGATTGGCGCGCTGGACGCGTCACGCAAGAGAAGCTTCTCCACGTTCGTCTCCTGTGCGACCAGTTCGAGCACCTCGCTCGGCAGCGAGGCCACGCCTACAACCATAGCCTGCCGGAGCGGCTGCCGCACCGGTATCCCCTCCGACGTCCGAACATTACGGGCAAGCGCTGCAAGTTTTTTCCCTTGGTCCATCGCCTGCTCAAGCGGAACGTCCCGCGTGTCAGGCGTCGGCCAATCTGCGAGGTGAATTGAATCGTCCTTCCCTGTCGTGTCGAGAGCGTGATGCATGGCCTCGCTGAAAAAAGGGCAAAAGGGCGCTATCAGCCGCGCCAGCTTCGACAACACGTAGTGGAGCGTCTCGAATGCGTCGTTGTCAGTGCCCTCTGTCCCCCAGAAGCGACGCCTACCACGGCGCACGTACCAGTTAGAAAGGTCGTCGATGAAATCAGAGATCTGATTGGCGGCCTCGTGTGCGCTGTAACTCTCAAGACCGCGCGTAGCCTCTTCCACAAGTCGGGAGAGACGCGATCTGATCCAGCGGTCCAGCACGTGTCCTGCGCTCGTGGATGGATTTAGCGACGGCGTGAAGCCTTCCAACTCCGCGTACTGCCTGTAGAAGCACAGGACGTTCCATAGGGTACCGAGATCGCGGTGCTGGCGTTGTTGGAGTGCACCGACCGAGATCCGCCGCGAACTCCACGGTGCACCGCTGTTCAACAAGTACCATCGCACGGCGTCGGCACCATGCTGCTCAAGCAGCTCGTCGGGGTCGATCACGTTGCCGACCGACTTGGACATCTTGCGCCCCGTGTCATCCACCAGTAGTCCCAGACACACCGCGTTGCGATATGGCGTGGATCCAAACACCATGGTGTTGACCGCAAGCAGCGAGTAGAACCAGCCACGGGTCTGATCGATCGCCTCACAGATGAAGTCGGCGGGGTAACGCGCCTGCAGTGCCTCCGATTCATTAGGGTGGCAGAGTTGCGCCGCAGGCATGCAACCAGAGTCCAGCCAAACATCGCACACACTGGGCTCGCGCTCTGCCATCGCGCCGCAGTCAGGGCATGCAAAGGTCACACTGTCAATCCACGGCCTGTGAAGCTGGATGTGGGATAGATCTTCCTTGGCGAGCTCGCTGAGTTCTGCCCGGCTCCCAGCACAGGTCACATGGCCATTCGAGCAACGCCATAGTGGCAGTGGAGTGCCCCAATAGCGGTCACGTGTAATCGTCCAGTCGACATTGTTTCGTAGCCAGTTGCCGAAACGACCGTCCTTGATGGACTCGGGATACCAGGTAATGGTGTCGTTCTCGGCGACGAACTTCTCTGCTTCCTGTGAAGTTCGGATGAACCAGTTCGCCCTTCCCCAGTAGACGAGGGGGGTGCGGCAGCGCCAACAGTGCGGATAGGAGTGGAGGTGGCGATCCTCGCGTATCAGGAAATCGCGGGCCTTAAGATCAGCGAGCACGGGTTGCACGACGTCGAACACCGGCTGACCTGAGAAACGGCCGCCCGTGAAACATCCCTCGGCGTTCATGGGGTTGATCGTCGGCAGGTCGTTGCGCTCGCCGACTCGCGCATCTGCCTCACCAAAGGCGGGCGCGATATGAACGGCCCCGGAACCCGTTTCCATCTCTACTTCTTCCCAAGGGACGATCCTGCCAACCTCGACGCCAAACTCAGGATATGGGGTCCGGTATGTGCACCCAATCAGGCTGAGGCCATCTATGGTTTCGGCTGGAGATAGGCCATCGAAGAGGCTTTCGGCTCGGTCGACAGCAATGATCAGCTTGCGGTGATCGACGTGATACACGCCATAGGTGGCGTTAGGGTCGACGGCCACCCCGCTGTTCGCGACGAGCGTCCAAGGCGTGGTGGTCCAGATCACAATTTCGCGGTCATCTTCCAGCAGCGGAAACGCCACGAAGGCAGCCGGGTCTTCGCGATCCCGATAAACCTCTGGCTGACCCAGCTCGTGACTGGAAAGCGACGTGCCGCATCGAACGCAATAGGGAACCACCCGCGTATCCTCAAATACGAGCTGCTTGCCCCAAAGTTCCTTTAGGTGCCACCAGACAGACTCGATGTATCTGTCGTCCATGGTTCGGTATGCGCGCTTGTAGTCGACCCAGAAGGCGACACGCTGGAGGGTCGCTTCGAACTTCTCAATGTTTCCTTCTACGAACTCTCGGCATTGCTCCACGAAGCGCTCGGCACCGTAGCTCTCCACGTCGCGCTTGTTCTGGATCCCGAGCGCGCGTTCAACTGTGATCTCGACCGGAAGGCCTTGACAATCCCAGCCCCCCCTCCGCTCGACGCGTTGACCACGCATTACATGAAAGCGCGCATACACATCCTTGTAGACGGACGTCCAAACGTGGTGTAGCGCAGGAGATCCGTTCGCTGTCGGCGGGCCTTCGTAGGTGACCCATCTCTCACCGTCGGACCTGTGGGCGGCTACGCGCTCGACGATGGCTGCCTCACGCCAGTGCCCAAGCACGGCTTGCTCGAGCGTCAACAGATCGAGTTTTCCGTTCGCGGTCAGATTCTGAAGCACAACGAAACACTACCCAATGAACGCGGGACCAGGGCAAGCGGGGCAATCGTCTCCGCGGCGCGCCTGGCGGTAGCATCGGAGGCGACCACGCCGAAGGGTATCTCTTGATCCTGACCGCCTGCAGGCCGGCGATACATTAAGAAACAGCAAGGCAAGCATCGCCGCGAGATGCGCACTCCCTGGCGAGTTCATGAGTCCGCGGCAGCAGAACTTCAGCCTTCAGGTGTTCTCCTAGCCTTCTATTTGCGAGCTCGGGGCCCCACAGATACCAAGCAGACCCAAAAACAATGGAGTCTGCGCGTGAGTCTGGGTTTTCCGCTGTGATGAGCCAATGCTTTGACCAGCCTCCTGCTACACCGTAGGGTGCCATCGTCCGCAAATAGACGACAACAGATATGGGAGCGGCATGCAGTTGTCATCAGACGACATCGCTGCGATGGACTACAACGAACTCATCGGCATCGTCCGGGAGACGAACCGTCCTCCCGGTGGCTTTCGCAGCATCGCGACATTCGCACGGATGGGGTTCGTCTTGCCGACGAGCAAGGTGCTAGAGGTGGGTACAAGCACCGGGTTCACGGCGGTTGAACTCGCGCAGTTGGTGGGATGCCGGATTACCGCAATAGACATCAACGAAGAGAGCTTGCGCGAGGCGCGCCGGCGGGCGGAGCGGCATGGAGTAGAGGGGCTGATCTCCTTCGAGCAACGCGACGCCACCGCAACGGGTCTGCCGGACAACGCGTTCGACCATATTTTCTGCGGCAACGTGACGTCGCTCGTCGCTGATCGTGACGCGGCACTTCGTGAGTATCGGAGACTGCTACGACCAGGCGGCTTTCTCGCAGCATTGCCGATGTATTATGTGGAGACACCGAGCACCGAGTTGCTTGCAGCAGTGTCTGCGGCGGTCCAGGTACCTATCGTTGCTCGTGACAAGGATTTCTGGGTGAACGTCTTTGCCGCCGACGACCTGGCTCTCCACGAATGCCACGACTATCGCTTTATCAAGCAGCGACCCGAGTCGATCGACTCCTTCGCCGACGCAATTCTCTCGCGAGAGCATCTGCAGGCACTGGCAGCAGATGCTCGGGGGGAGCTTGACCGAAGGTATCGTGAGTACCTCCACCTGTTCAACGACAATCTGTCGCTGATGGGCTTTTCCGTACTACTCACGCAAATGGCCGTGCCGGACTTCGAGCCTGAATTGTTCACCTCACAGGCCGTTTAGCGTGGCCTCACGCTGGCCGCAGCCGCTGAGGCCGGGTTCGCGCCTGGCGATCTGGGCCCCCAGCGCGCCTGCTCCCCATGTCTTCCCGAGGCGCTTCGCGCGGGCGCTTACCGCGCTCGAACGACTAGAGTACGAGCCGGTCCCGTTGCCATCCTGTGAGTCCTCGACTGGGCTCATGGCGTTTGAGCCGCGCGCTCTCGCTGAAGAATTGCACCGCGCACTGGATGAGCCCATGATCGACGGGGTGATCGCCGCCTGTGGAGGCTGGACGCTTCTGCTGGTTTTGCCCTTTCTCGACTACGAGCTGATTGGCGCAAGCGCAAAGCCAGTTGTTGGCTACAGTGACGTTACGAGCCTAGTAAACCTCGTTGCGCAGAGGGCAGGCTTGGTTGCGTTTCACGGACCGATGGCGCTTCCCGAGTGGGGAGAGGCCGACGGCCCTTGGGAGCTAACCAGCGCATCGTTCCAACGCGTGGTGGGCGACGACTCTTGGTCAGAGCTTGTTGTGCCTGTCGCAGAGGTGTGGTCGGACGAGGTGTTGTGGTGGGATCGCGAGGATGATCGGGCGCGCAGGGGATCCTCCGATGGCGAGTCAACCCGCGTTATCCGTGCGGGGGCGCCGGCAGATGGCGTTCTGTGGGGGGGCTCGATCATCTCCCTAGGATTGCTGGCTGGCACCGATCTCTGGCACGCACCCAGCAACGCACTTGTGTTCTTGGAGGCAGAGGCGATCGCGCCCGACGAGCTTGCGGCGAGGCTATGGCAGCTGCGGCTAGCCGGTGCGTTCGACGAGGCCGTGGCCGTTTTGTTTGGGAAGATCGGCCAGCCTCGCCCCACCAGCTGGGGGCACGCCGATTTCGATGGCGTCATGGCTGACGCCGTACCGGGGGGGATACCTTTGGTTGCGGGCCTAGACATCGGCCACACAGAACCGATGGTCACACTACCGGTGGGCGCTCGCGCAATCCTCAGTACCGAGGGTCCTTGCCCCTCCCTTACTCTCACCAGATAAAGTCTGGTCAAGATCTGCCTCTTTTGGATACGCTTGGGCGGGCCGATAGCTCAGGTTGGTGAGAGCGCACCTCTGATAAGGGTGAGGGCGGAGGTTCAAGTCCTCCTCGGCCCATCAGCCATTTCCTCGTCAGCTCGAGGTGTGAGCCGGGCCGGGTTTCACGGAGGTCTCCGTCAAACCCGGCTTGGCTCAGCCGGGCGGCATTTCCCCTACCCGATAGACATCTGAAACGGGCAGCGGTCGGCCCCAGTGTTTTTGATACATCGCGCGGGCACGCCGACCCACACAACTCATCCGAAATGAGTAGCGCTCCACGCCTGGAACAAGAACCTTTACAACTCGCAGCTGGAGCTCGGGGCGCGTGAGGTCGACTACCAGCGAATCGAAGCCGAGTCGTCCGAAGGCACCTACCACCGCAGCGATGTCGTCCACGTTGGTCGGACGCTGCAAACTCGGCAACGTGGCATAGTCGACTGCCTCTCTAACATCGAACCAGTACGCATAACGCTGACGATACCGCTGGTAGTCCTCGCTGCGGTGCTTGAACTTGTCGAGATCCTCCCGTGCTCCACTTATCGTGCCGACGCGTGACGCCGCGCACTCCTGGATTGCCCTGGTGAGGGCGACAGACTTGTCGGGGTGACATCCGTACCCACCGCTGATGTACAGGGTGTTGCGTTCCTGGGGATCCTCGCACAGCACGTTGAAGGTGGGGATTCCGACATCGGTCGCCGTTATCCATCGCACCACCACATTCAAACCCGCTTCTGTCAGGTGCTTGAGCTCCGCGCAGACTGCCTCGTCGTCAATAGATTCGAGATCGACGGCAGGGCAATTTCTAATGATCCTGTTCAGCGCCGCGGCGTCTCGCTCAGCGACCTCGTTGAGACCGTGGATAATTGCCTCATCGAGCATTGCGCTGGCTCCGAAGCCCGTTGTGAAGTAGCGCAAGGGAGCGACGCAGCCGGTTGGTGGCTCGTATGGGTAGAACACCGTGCATGCTGGCACCAGCTGCTCAAGGCCGCTCGTCAAGCTAGTTGCCGGCACCCACTCCATCTGCTCCCGGCCCGTGTAACCCACATCGCCGGGTAGATTGAAGCGATCAAGGTCCACCACGTCTCGGCGGTCACGCAGATCGCGCGCCGCGCCACGGACGAGGCGCTCGGGCGGATAGTGGCGTCGCTCGCCGCAATGGCGCTCTATAGCCTCGGCGATCGCTCCGACTCGACTCTGCTGGGAATTTCCGCCTCTCCCCGAAAAGACCGTAAAGGTGTCACACGCGATCTCAGCATCAGGTCGCGTCGCCTGGTAGACGTGGAGTCCTGTTCGGTCGAGACCTGTGATCTCCGCAACTCGTGTAACGCCGGCGAGGGCGCACACCGATTCCAATCGCTGGCTTGTGACAGCGAGGTCCTCCCGGCGGGTGCCGCCTGGTGCCTTCGCCACTGCACATTCCAAGAGTTCGGGTTTCGCGAGGCAGATCTCCTCCGCCGTCGGATCAGTGCTAGCAAGGGTTTCTTCATGCTGTCGCGAGAGGCAAGCGAACGTTATGTCGTTGCCCCAGGGGGTAACGTCCTCGAAGTCTTCGTGTTGCTCGGCGAGGAAGATTTGGATGTCGCGGATCGCCACGAGCGCATAGAGCCTCACCAGGAGGAGCTCCTCGCGCGTCAGCCCACCTTGCCAACCCGCCACGACTGCAGTGTAGAGCGGCGTACCGTATGTGTGAGCGGCCCACTCACCCAGCGCAAAAAGCGGATCGGCGAGCCAGAATGTCTTGAGGTCGAGGGCCACCAAGCGTGAGCCCAAGAGCAGGTTGGTCATGTTGAGGTCGACGGGCATTAGCGCTGGTTGCAGGTCGAGAGAGCGCCGCTCCACGAGGTCCCAGTGGGCTCGCAGCGTTGACAGAGCCTGGGTGAGAGAGTCCCTGGCGGACGGTGCGAGCCGGGAGGCACGATACTCGAGCTCTTCTAGATGCCGGGTGAGGTGCCCCGACCAGGATTCGCTCGGTCCGCGTAGCTGTCGGTTGGGTTCCCCGAACCCGACTACATCGACTGCTCGGCAGATAGCGAAGTATCGCTGGAGTTGCTCGGCAACTGCACTGCAAGGGCAGGTTCCGCTACGCACGAGATTGGCGAGCGGCTCGCCGTCTACCCAATCTGTAATCAAGTAGCCGTCGCCGGAAGCGTGGAGGGGCCTGACGCATGGCGCAATCGCCAGTAGCGAGTACGCGATTGCCTCGAAGCTTTCCTTCGTCTCATCCGAACATGGAGTGGTCCACAGCTTCACGGCGTATGCTCGGCCGGAGGCACCCCTGACCCGCACAACCGCGCTACGGCGGGTGCTTACCGTCTCGACCTCTAGGACAGGCTCGATGTGCTCGGTCACCAGCCGCGCAGCGAGCCCCTCCACCTCCAGCCCCTCAAGCACCTGATGCCGCCAGGCCTGCTCGAACCTCGTTCAGTGCGCGCACAGCCGCGAGGGCATCTTTCCGCTTGAGATCCTCGTCCGCCTGACGGTTCGCGACGAACACCGTGAGCCGCTCTAGCTGCTCGCCAACATCTTCCTCGCGCAGTTGCTGCAACAGGCGGGGGTAGGTCAGTTCCCCAAAGTAGAGTCGGCGGGCGACCGCGACCACGCGCTTTGCCAGTTCGTCGTCGATCACGCCCTCGTCCTGCGCGCACTCCATCATGTGTATGACGTTGACAACAGGCTCCGTAAGCGCGCGCTGACTATTTGGGTCGAATAGCAACGCGACATCGGCATCGGATTGCAACTCGCCAGCGCGGTACCCGTCGTACACCTCGCCGATGCCAACCATGCCGAACGGCTCGAGCTCAGCAGCGCGCAGCGCGCCCATGCTAGAGGCGCCGAGCACCTGGATACCTTCGCGTAGGGTGAGCAGTATCTCACGTGGACTTACTGCTTGATCGCTGTAGAAGACGCCGTCCAAGATCAGAACGACACGCACTGTGTCCGGCAGCCGGGCGAGATCCCCTCGTTGTATCGGCGGCAGGACCAACGCTGGATGCTCCAGCAACTCCCGCGCTTCCTCGATCAACAGACTTGGACCAGTAAACACGGCGGCGGTGGGGTCGCGCATCGCCGCGGCCCTATTGCAAATAGAGAGCCGTTTCCGGGCCGGGGCCGAGCGGGTCTTCTTCTTCTTCTGCACGTGCGCGCAGCTGTGCCCGCTCCTCCTCGGTCACCGCTTTCCAGCCCCGAGTTTCCCGCTTCGTTGAATCCGCCTCAGAGGAGTCGACGGGAGACTCATTCTCCGATTGGTCATCCTGTCTGGCCCGATCATCTGATTCGATCATCTTGACTCCTTTGAACATCAGTTTTTGTTGCATGCACAACGATGCTGCGGCGCATGATCACCGGCGCGAGCTCATAAAGCAACAGGCAGTCGATGAAGTAAACACCGGGTGTTGTATCCAGGGGCAGCGTGAGTCCAGGCAGCGCATACCGCGCAGGGACACGCGTGCCCGAGACGTCAAAGCCGGCCTCCGAGGCCGTTGCTGTCCGATCTAGGCCCTTGCGGAACGGCTCCAAGACGGCGACGACGGCAACAGGCACGGGTGAGTCGCGCGGGGTGCCAGCAATGGTGAAGTCGACTTCCAGAGGAAGCAGCTCACCCGGGTATGCATGCCCTGGGCAGAGGATTTGCGATCGGTCAATAGGCTCATGGGCGTCGAGCACGGTTCCACAAGAAGCGCACTCAAGCAGACTGCGGTCTCCACCAACCACGCCCGCCAGGGTCGATCGCACCTGTGTCGTGGGGCTTGCGCAATAGGGGCAGTCGGGACCGCTAGTGCCGCTGCCAACAGGTTCGGAGAATGGGTCCGTTTGCAGTCTCGCGTAACCGCCCAAAGTCGTGACTAGAACTACAAAGTAGTCGAGCCACACGAGCTGAGCGTGCGAGATTGCCCGTTCACGCTCAGCTCGCAGTTGCGGTGGTAGGTGGGCCATGGTTGACCGCGAAGCACGCGCAGCTGTCATGACAACAGCCGCCCAGACATCATCCAACGCGGATGCAAGCGCGTCGGTCGCCGAACTGAGCCGTGCTGCGTGAGTCCGCCTCGTGCCAGTCACCACGGAGCGCCCATATTCAAGCGCTCCGCGCAGCTCTCGGTTGAAGTCGGCCACCGCCGAGTCCGTGACCTCTTCGGGCTCGGGATGTTGAGAGTCATACCATCGAAGACCACTAGCGGCAGCGAACGTGCTAAACGCCTTGTGTTTGCGCAGCACCGGTGTCAACGGCTGCATCTCGGCTCTGGCCCTGAGCTCGGGGTCTCCGAACAGAATTGCTACATCGGGAGTGTCCCCATAGCGCGCCGCATGTTCGCGGTTGAAGTCACGCGTCACGGCGCCCAACGGCGAGCCCGAGCGAATCCTGTCAGCGACGTATGGGCCAGCCCCGCGGTCCAGTAGAGACAAGCCCGGTGTGGTGATTATCGCTGCCGTGTATGCAGAGCTTGCAAAGCGCGCGGCCAGCGAGGTCGCTGGAGCGTAGACGCCGTTGTCGAGCAGGACGCCGAAGCAGGTGTAAAGAAAAACAATCGCGCTGCGAACGCTGGAGGGGGCCAGCAGAACGTTGTCGGCTCGCTGGCGCTCGCAAGGCTCGCCGAAGAAACAGGGCATAGCACGGGTTGGCGGATGCGGCTCGAGCGGCGCGTCCTCACGCGCGCAAAGCACGACCGATCCGAGGCTCATATTTACGCCATTGGCGTGGGGGGCAGCGAACAGGAAGTCGGCTGGCTTACGGAGCAGCGCGGTAGCGTCGGGTCCGGACGCGCCGGCACCAATGATCACGTCGGCGCCGTCGATCGACAGGGATGTTGCCTGGGGGTCGACCGGATAGAGCAGGCGGTAGCGCCCGCCGCCGCTGAAACATCGAGCGAACAGGATGCTCTTGAGCAGGAAAGCCTCCCGACGTTGTGCACCAAAGGGGTAAAGAAAGCCGACGGGGACCGTCGGCGCACTGCTTCTCCGTGCTGCCAGAAAGCGGGATAGTCCCGAAGCCGACCAACGCGACGGTAGCGCGACGGTGAGTGAACCCGCTGTGTTAAGAGGCTCAAGGTCTGCCGGCGAAGGATTCGCGGGGAGCTCGCAAACCGGTCGACCGCTTAGCTGTCCGAAGATCTGTGCTAGCGGAAGCGCGCCGGATCCGAGTGAGATCACCATCCCGGTCCCGTTGGGCTGAGGCACGGGAGCGCAATCCTCAGCTGGAGTACCACGGCTCACATATCGGCTTGCGGAAATCGTCGCGATGTCGGATTCCGCGCCGAGGAAGTCGAGTGCGTGCCTGAGGATCGACTCGGTTTGGGCGAAGCGGAACGGCAGCACGAGCCGCTCGGTGTCTTGCGCTGCTGCGCGCGCCGTGCTCGACACCTCGGTGGCGGATCTGCAGCGCACCAGCAGTGTCTCGGACATGATCTCGCTCTGCCGTGCTTATGCCGTGCGGCGACGTCCCCCTCACTCAGGGAATCGTCACGGCCCCGTTGTAACGCTCCAGGAGCTGGCAGTCGCGGATGTCCCGATTCTTGAGTAGCCAGCAGACATAGCGCTCTATGCCGATCCCGAACCCTGAGGTCTGCATTGGGAAGCGTTCGCGCATGCGTATGTACCACTCGTACGGTGAGGGATCGACTTGATGATGCCCCAGCGCCTCCCGCACGGTATCTGCGAACGCGTGCCTCTGGCCCAGGCCCACCGTCTCGCCCAGCCCCATGAGTAGATCAGCCGCAAGCGCATGCGTCCTGCCTTCGTTCGAGTAGGCCTGGTAGAAAGGCACTGCGAGGTGCTCCGGTTCGACCACCCAGCAGTATCCACCGAGGTGCTCCATCAATGTACGCTCGCCATCCCGCGTCAGGACTTGGAATCCCGGCTCCCTTTGCTCAACGAGGCCGGGTCCCCTCGTGGCAAGGAGCTCAACCGCCTCGGCCATGGTGATCCGTGGAATAGGGTCGGTGCTGAGAAATGCCTCGACGTGCGCTAGATCCTGGTCGAGCATAGACTCAATACGGTCACCGAGCTCGTCCATGATCGCAGTAGTGACTCCGCGTAGGTAGCGTTCCGCTAGGAGCATCGCATCATCGAGCGTGCCGGCGATCTCCGCCTCGGCATGGAAGAACTGGCAGAGGTGGGTCTCGTCGGCGACCTCGCCGCGGAAGCTCGGCATCAAGTAGTGGGTCCCAGCTTCGTTAAAGCGACAACCGTACTCAAGAAGGAACTGCATCGAGTCGGGAAGGAATGTAGGCACCTCGAAGAGTTCGATCTCCACAGGCAACGAGTCACTGCCAAGCCCCATTGGGCTTGAGATCGAGTGGGTCGTCATCGGCAGATGCAGGTTGCGCAGGCCCGCCGCGCTGAACACGGCGATGGAGGACCGCGTTATCGCGTCCTGGACTGCCACCAGCAACTGATACCAAGGATCATCAATGATCTCGATGAACCGGTCCTTACCCCCGACTTGCGCGCTGCTTGCCATCTTGCCTCCGTCCGTGATCGCCATTTGTCTAGAAAGAACTCAGCCCGTTCGAGAGACTTCGTAGACAAAGCAGCCCGGTGCGACTGCGACTGTCCCGCCCTCGCGGAGATGCTGACGAAGGTGCTGTTCTACGTCGCGGTAGACCTCTGGCAGGTCGGGGTGGTCGTTGAAATGGCTCTCAAGGTGGAAGTTGAGGAAGATCTCCATCGCCTTCTCGAGCGAGGAGTAGAGGATCTCCTGTCCTACCAGCCGTCGGCTTACAACCGACACCTCCCCTTCCTCTGACAGCCGCGCAAGAATCGCATCGACATGCTGCTTGGACGGACTCTGATGACCCTCGTCGAAGACATTCATCACACGATTCCATTGCCGCACAAGAATCTTCTGCTCAGGGGAGCACGTGTCGACGTGGATCAGAAAGAACGTCCCCTTCGGACGCAGCAACTCGGTGAGCAGCCGACGGATCGCAAGCTCCACTCGTTGGGGGCCATCGGCCCGATTTAGGATGTTCTGGTGAACGGCGTGCGAGAAGCCCCACAAACAGCATGCCATGTCGAAGTGTCTGTCACAGTTGAGCAAATAGGAGATCGCATCGTCCTGGCTCAGGCGCAGCACCCGCTCATACCCGCGATACTTCTCTTGACAAGACGCGATCATTCTGGGACTCAGGTCAACGGCATGGTAGGAGGAGGGCGCAACCAACTCCAGAATTGCGTCGGTGGCCCGTCCGGTGCCAATGCCGAGCTCGAGAATGTCGCGAATTGGCCGACGCTCAAGCTCGCCCAAGGTGTGGGTGCGGAGCAACTCGATGTCCTCCATGACTTCGCTGGCCTCGCCACAGAAGAAAACGTACGGTCGCAACAACCGCTCGTAATATTGGGGCTCGACGTAGTCCTCGACTGTGGTGTGGACAGCTAGCCAGGGATGATCGGCTGTCTCGAATGCGCACATAATCACTCTTTGCTTTCTGGGTATCTAGGTCGGCGGCATCCAGCTATAAGGCAGAGCGGCCTGCTCGCCCACTGCGTCCAGCAGATTGCTCCAATCGCGCGCCATAGCAATTGCCGGGAACTGACCCTCTGGGGTAAGGATGTTGGGTGTTTCGCCAATAATTGCGCAAACCTGAGCGATGAGGAAATCGCAGCGGTCGACGATCTCCTCATTGGAAGCGTCATCCATACCGCGGATCAGGTCCCAGCAGGGCTGGCACAGCTCGTGTCCTTGAAGCCGTTCGAGCACCCAAGCGCTGCGCATGGCGTAGTCAGGAATCGTCCGGTCGTAGTTGAGGATGAGGTTAAGCGCGAGGGCACACGAATCTCCGACCCTCCGGGCAGCAAAGCGCAGAAGACCGTCCTGCCCGGCCTGATGAGCACCGTGGACATCCTCAAGGTGAAGACGGATTGGCAATCCGATAAGCCAGAGAGCACGGCTGCGACACCAAGCGTAGCGGCGGGCATCGACCTCAATCGTCTCCATCTCTACTCCAGACCTGCGTTGTCTTTGAGCTCCTCGATCGTCACTCCTTCGGTCCAATCGAGATACAGCAGCCCATGCTCATACAGTCGCATGCACAGAAGCGATACCTCCGTATCGCATTCCCCGAGGCCCCAGGTCGCCTCCGGCTCTTCCGCCCCAGCTGAGGCGAGCAAGCCCCAGGCCTCTGCCTCCCGTGCGTCCAGGCTCCAAAGTGCACCGAGATTGGCCGAGAGCAACAGTTGACCGGCACCAACTTTCGTGAGCCGCAGATCGGTTGTTCGCCAGCTAGCCGCAAGCATCAGCGTGTCGATTGCGAGATCGAGGCCCCACATCTCGACGCAAGTGGAAAGTGCCGCCTCAACAAACTCTGAGGCGTCTTGTGCGGGATCCTCTGGTAGCTGGCGGAATGGCTTGTAGACTTGGGCGAGGTCGCTCATTTGGCCGTCTAGGCGCTCCCGCAACCACTTGTCGCCGCTGAACGGCAGTCCTCGGTAGAGGACAATCGCATTTAGGCCGGCCTCAACCGCCAAACGAGCGTTGACGACAGCTGCTATCGGCCGTCCTGCTCGAAACGCCAACTGGGCCAGCAGCGCCGAATTCCGCATGCGTTCGGCATACTCGCGGACAACCAAGTCCGAGGCCAGGGCACGATAGTCCCGTCCATGTTTGGGTTCGAGCTCGTCGCCATCGACGACGACGCCAAAGGCAACCCTATGCAGCAGCTTGAACTCATCCTCATGGTCGACGTCGCCAAATGAACCGAGCAGGGCTCCCTCTTCCGCGAGCGCCTGCTCAGTACGATCAAACGATTCTTCAATGTGCCCTTGGTCAAGCTTCCAGACATCCACCCGCAGTGAATTGATGAAATGCTGAAGCGGAATCCGGGAGGAGTCGGTCGTAGTCGGACCCGTAACGAGCAGATCAAGGTCGCTGAGCTGATTACCGAGCCCGTAGGCGAGGGAGCCGCCAGCGATCACCGAGTCGCCAGCGTCCCGCAGGTACTCGATCTCACCGAGAACCTGCTTGAGCGAGACGCCGTGGAATTTCTCGATGGACCGCTGAAGCTCTGACCGGGACTTCGCATCACCACTGGTAACCTGTCGGGTCGAAGCCTTGCTCAAGCAGCATCAACCTTTGGAACCGGCGTCTCAAACTCGTGCTTGCACTTCGGGCACATCACTACCCCAATATCTTCTTTGGCCGAAGACGCATCAGGAGCTATCGACCCACTGTTACGACGCCGCGCAGTTCGCAACTCGATCCGCAAGTCAGAAACGGACATCTTCTCCGATGCCACGAGATCTAGCCACCTGTCTTGCTCATCGGGCTCAAGCGAACTCACCTCAGCATGGTGGCTCCAGGTCAAATCGTCCCGACGTCGGGACACTTCTATTTGTTCGGCCACGTAGGCGATGTTCCGTAGCGTCTTGATGTCGTAGCCAGAAATTCGGGCTGCCTCTTTGTACTTCTCCCCCCAGCGCCCGGTCCCATAGCGAACCCAATCCCCAAGCCACCATTGGCTACAACGCGTCATCGCACCCAGACGTTTCCCCGCCTGCACCCACTCCCGGACGTCGATGTCCTCACTCGGCGCCCAAGCCACAGAGGACGTCGCGCCAGGGCGCCGCCTCGTTTCTGCACGCTTAGCTGGCAGCGTCGCTACCCCTCCCGACATGCGCGGAATTCTCGCAGTATTACCACGACCACCTATGTGCCTATGTGGCCTATAGAACATGATTTATGTTGCAAAATGCCTTAAACAAATATAAGAGTTTGCAAAAGATACATTCACGTGATTCTGAAGCCCGCCGATGGCGCCCAAGGAGAGCCAACGCGTCGCGAGGGCATGCGCGGGCAGTCTTGGATTCTCGACGTCGCGACTCTATTGCTACACGCACAATCCGCTCCCCCTCTGGAAAGAGGCGGCCCATCTGATCGTTTCCTTGTCGCGACGACGACGACTACATCTTCGGAAACGCTCGATCAAGCATTGGAGGTAAGAGTCACGTGACCCGATGAAAGCAGTAGCTCCTCCGCCCACAGTGCGACTTGCAGCTGCGCGCTGCAGGTGTCTAGCGTTTGACCGAGCTTCTCCTCAACGGTCCGTAGGCGTCGTTCGACGGTGTGCCGCGCAACCTTTAGCGCCGCAGATGCAGTCTTGGCGTTCTGGTCAGCCTTGAAGTAGGCACGAAGGGTTTTCCGCAGCACCTCCCCAGAATCGCTCCGCCCATTCAGCGGAGCCAGGAAGGTCTCAATCAGTGACGTGGCGAGTGCCGGATCTCGCACAACCGCGGAGACCAAGATCACGTCTCGACATCTCGTGACGGGTTGGGGCCGATACAGCATGACCTGTAACGCCACCTGTGCTTCGCGGAAGGTTTGGCGCCACCCGTCAAGTCCTTTTCGCGGCTCACCGATTGCAATCGCTGCCTCCTCCGACACCTCCGCACTCAGCGCATGGACCAGCTCGGCCAGATTTGGCTCCGCGGAAAAGCCAAGCCAAGCCCAACTGGTTTCGTGATCGCGGACTACGTGGAGCAACCGACAACCCGACCGGTAGGCGATCGATCGCAACGCCCGCGCAATCAGTGAGGCTTCGCCCGTCAGGATTATCCCGACATGCCAAGAATCGAAGTCGTAGTCGACATCGGGTGGCCCCACGAGACTACTGCCCTCGAGGAAATGCAGGATCCGATCGGCTTGCTTCTGCGTCGACGACCGTGTCGCCTGCTCAAGTTCGTCCCGGAATTCGGCCGATACGGATTCCATAAGCCTGTCGACTCGAAATCCCAAGTCGCTCAGGATCTGACAGAGCACCTCGCTCGGGAAGCCCTCGGCTTCGGCGACGATGAATTCCTCAAGCGAGGTACTACCGGCGGCATAGCGACGAAGGAGCGTGTCGAGCCTGACTCCCTCCCGCGCGGACCGACGAGCCTGCCGTGCAGTCTCGGGGGGAATGGGGACCGCCTCCTCCCGGCCCCGTTCGATGCCCTCCAGCCCGAACATCAATGCCTCCGCCACAGCATTGCGGACTCCAGCCACGTAGGCGGGATCGTCCTTGCCGATTGGCTCAGGCAACTCCTTGATGCGGGCAAATATCGCCTTCTCGATCTCTGGGGCACGAGCTCGCAGTCGAGCAGTAAGATCAGCCCGAATCTCCTGAGGAGATCTACCGGACCTGCGTTTGCGCCCAGTCACCGGGAGACGGGGCACTTCATAGGCGGGTTACCCCCCCCCCCCCCCCCCCCCGCCGCCCCCCCCCCGCCCGCGCCGCCGCCCCCCGCGCCGCCCCGGCCCCCGCCGCCGCGGCCCCCCCCCCCCGTCCCCGCGCCGCGGGCGCCCGCCTCAGCCGCGCCCACGCAGGCCC
>Ga0157380_10000688_pt1 | contig 21002 bp, 18 predicted proteins | sample S35metaG_FD_119757 | JGI IMG/M metagenome (GOLD analysis project Ga0157380, IMG submission 119757) | Switchgrass rhizosphere microbial communities from Kellogg Biological Station, Michigan, USA - S3-5 metaG | ecosystem: Host-associated > Plants > Roots > Rhizosphere > Soil | place: USA...
AAGCTCGCCGACCTGTTCAATCCCGGTGCGAAATATATCCAGGCCCTTTCCTCGTATTGCATCAAGGATCTGAAGCGACAATCAAAAGTGAAAGGCGCGCTGCTTGATGATGCTCAAATTCAAACGGGGGCCGGTCCGGACTCGATGAATTACCAGAGTTGGAATATCACCAAAAAAGGAATAGAGATTACTTTTGATGCTTATCAGGTCGGAGCCTATGCTGCTGGACCGCAGAAGGTGTTGGTGCCTTACTCAGCTTTGAAGGAATTGATCAGGATAGATGGTCCGGTAATTCAATTCGTGAAGTAACGCTCCGTTACACCGCTTCTGCCACCTCACCCTCCGAGAATTCTGCTGCATGAGCTTTCGTGAAATACACCGCCAGCAGAAATGCGAGCAACATAATCCCTGATGCAGTCCAGAAGGTGACGTAGAGGGAATGATCGCTCATGAAATGAGACTGACCGTCAGCGCCCCGGTTAGCTATCGTGCTGTGAATCAATACCGCGGTTATGGTGGGACCAACAGCGCGAGCCAGACTTGCGGCCGATTGGGTTATCCCTAAAACGGTTCCCTGCTCAGCCGGACCGACGCTCTTCGAGGCGAGACTCGTAAGCGCTGGAGTAGCCAGAGAGTTCCCCAGCGAGAAAACGCCCCCTCCAATCAAAAGTCCGATCAAGCCTCCGGCTTGCGGTCCAACAAACGGGACCGCGAAGAGACTGATGGTGAAACAGAGCGCTCCGGCGATCACGAGCGGCAGCTCTCCGAATTTTTTCACCAAACGTCCGATTAAGCCGCCCTGAATGATCACGGCAATCACACCTACGTAAGCGAAAAGATAACCGTTGTGTTGTGCGTCGTAGCCAAAACGAAACATCGTGTACAACGAGAATGAGGTCGTCATGATCGAAAACCCAACGACGAATAGAAAATAAATGGCCAGGACGAAACCCAACTTGGGTTGTTTTAGCGATTCGAAAAGCTGCATCAATCCGCGACCACGAGCGGCAGAAGCTCGCGCCGGATGGTCCGCGGTTACAGTCTCTGGCAAAGTGAAATAGAGCAACATAGCATTCGCGAAGCACAGCCCGGCCGCGAATAGAAAAGGCACCTCGATGCCCCAGCCGCTAAGAATGCCGCCGATCGCGGGGCCAAGGATGAATCCCAATCCAAAGGCTGCGCCCAGCAGCCCCATGCCCTTGGCGCGATTTTCTTTGGTAGTGATATCGGCAATATATGCCTGGGCTGTGGAAATGTTGCCTCCAGTAATGCCGTCGAGGATGCGCCCAATAAACAGAAACGCCAGCGTCCTGGCAAAACCGAGAATGAGAAAACCGATTCCTGTACCAATAATCGAGATTAGTAAGACCGGTCGTCGTCCATACTTGTCTGAGAGTCGCCCCAGAATCGGGGAGAAAACCAGCTGCATGATTGAGTATGAGGCGAAGAGCAGGCCCACCATTCTCGGCGTTGCATTAAAGCGAGTCCCTTCCGCATAGAAAGGCAACACCGGAATCACGATTCCGAATCCGACAAGGTCGATAAAAACAGTTGTGAAGATTACAACGAGTGGAGAGCGCTTCATGGGAACTGAGTTCTTTGTGCTTAGTACTTGGTTCTTGGTTTGTTTCGCGGATCCTATCAATCGTCTCAAGAGTCATTAGAACTGTGCGCGCAAAGGCGAAGCACGAAGTTGCAAAGACCAAAGAAATGGACTGTTGCGCGAGACAACGTTCTTATCGTCTTCTGCCACCGCCCCCGGATCTCGACATTCCCAGATCGACTGAGAGTGCGCCCCCACCTGAAATAAGCAGGGCCAGGCAGCCAGCCAGCAAAGTCATCGGATACTCGATTCCCGCCGGCGCGAAAAAGTGAGGCCAATGCACCGCCAAAACGGCGACCAGCATTGTGCACGCGATTAAGAACGCACCAACGCGAGTGAGCAAGCCGAACACTAACAAGATTCCGCCAATCAATTCAGATAGTGCGGCTGCCGACATCCACAACCATGCCGGCTTCATAAAAGGATACGGGGCAGGATTTGAGATAAAGGCATTAAATCCCTTGCCTCCGAAACTTCCCAGCACTTTCTGAGATCCATGACCCAGAAAGACTGCTCCCAAAGCGAGACGAAGTGGCACTGTAAACCATGTCGAAGAAGTCGCGACCAGTCTTCTAAACATTCGGCTACCTCCCTGGTGATGTAATGCCGGATGTTGACGATATTAGTTTATCTTGCCGCAAATGTCCCCCCATGTTTCGTGTTCTGAAATTTGTTTGAAATTTCGAAACCTTCTACTGGTCTTGTCGTAAACTCGTGCAGGTGATGCCTTCCGTCGAAACCGCTCGCTTACGCTTACGTCAATTTCGCCCCGACGATCTTGATGTGTTCGCGGCATTACTGTCTGACAAAGACGTAGTGCGTTACGTTGGGAATGGCCTGCCCGTTACTCGAGAGGAAGCAGAAAATGCATTGCACAGCATTATTCGACATTGGAACGAGCATCGCTTTGGACGATGGGCCGTCATTGATAAAGAGTCAGGACGCTTTGTTGGATATGGTGGGTTGAGATCTCTGCTCGGCACTCCCGAAGTTGTTTATCACCTGGCGAAAGAAGATTGGGGACGTGGCCTGGCAACCGAACTAGCCAATGCTAGTTTGCGATTTGGATTTAATGAGCATCCCTTTGAGCGTATTGTGGCGATAGCTAAGCCTGAGAATTTGGCCTCGGTCCGCGTTATGGAAAAGGTTGGTATGCAGTACGACCAACACACGAATTACTACGATACCGACGTGGTTCAATATCAGATCCTCAGACACCAGTTTCAATCACAAATCGGTCCCCACCAAGTGGTCCGCTAGCGCTGGATTGTGCTGCAGGTAGGCTGATAAAATGCCGCGCTTTAACGTGACAAGTTCGAAGCAGGAGGTTGGAGCCAGCATGTCAGCTCAATTTGAGGACCTTGAACTGGAACCAATGGGAACCGAAGTCTACCAGCGTTTATGCCGGGCTCGGGCCTTCATCGATCACTGCTACGATCACCCTCTGAGTCTTGACCAGATGTCGAGCCAGGCATGCTTCTCTCGTTACCACTTCCTTCGCCTTTTCCGGCAGGCCTTTAATAAGACACCGCACCAGTACTTGATCGAGCGGCGCATTGAAAAAGCAAAGGAACTACTCGTAGCCGACAATCTTCGTGTTACCGATGTCTGCTTTGAAGTAGGCTTTCAAAGTTTGGGTTCGTTCAGCAGCCTTTTCCACAAATACGTCGGTCACGCTCCGGTTACCTACCGCCAGCGCATCAAGGACCGCCAGGCTGCGAAGAAGCTCGTTCCCGGCTGTTTCCTGGTGATGTATGGCTTGGAATCAGCAGCTTAACAACAATTTCCTCGGATTGAAGCGCGGATCAGAAACTTGTTATCTGATCCGCATTTTTCTGTGTTCATGAGCAACAAATCTCTGAATCCAGCAATTTTCAAGAAGCCTGATGAGGCGCAAGTTGTTTATGCTCCTCCAAATTTCGAAGAGGGAGAGTGTTCATGATCAAGAAAATGTCGCACGCGAGCGTTTTCGTGAAGAATCAGGAAGAGGCGCTTAGTTTTTACCGGGACAAGTTAGGATTCAAAGTTCACACAGACGCGATGCTTGGGGATGATTTCCGTTGGTTAACCGTCTGTGCACAGGATCAACCTGACTTTGAAATTATCCTGATGGAACCAAAGGCGGGGATGTTGATGGACGCAGAAACTGCGTCGCAGTTGCGCTCGCTGATCGACAAAGGCGTTCTCGGCGCCGGCGCATTTAATACTGATGATTGTCGTGCGACCTATGCAGAATTGAAGGGCCGCGGAGTGGAGTTCATTTCCGAGCCCACCGAAAGATTCTATGGGGTCGAAGCAGTATTCAAAGATAACTCCGGTAACTGGTTCAGTCTCACTCAGCCCAGCGAAGAACACAGCTGATCTTTATCTCATTCTCACCCGGTTTAAGAGACCATCGGCTTCAGCCGCATGGAGTCTCAATTTCCCCCTAGCCACGTCACTTGACCATGAGAGCAAGAGACCACCGACTTCAGTCGCGTGGAGTCTCAATTTCAGCCTATTGGTGGAGTCACTTCAGTTAGGTTGAAATTGAGACTCCACGCGGCTGAAGCCGATGGTCTCTATCAGGATTTCGTACTTCCAGTTAGGGGGAAATTGAGGCTCCACGCGACTGAAGTCGGTGGTCTCTTCCGGTGAGTCATTTATGTTAATGCCGTTAAAACCGGGGTGAGAATAAGAGGTCGCCTGGTTACCTAATCGACGATTCTTCGCCCCTCATTTTTCATCTTCCACGTATCCGTTGTAGGATAAGCCGCATTACCTCGCCAGCAATTCAACATCAACTTAGGAGGAGTATTTCCATGACTTGGAGACTTGGAAGAAGTATTTTGGTTTTGCTAGCGGTAGTACTTGCTTCATTCAGCCTGGCCCAGGCGGATCAACCTCAAATGCGAGAAGCGCGTGAACATCTGGTGGCGGCGAGAGCTGCTCTCGTAAGAGCCGACGCCAATAAAGGCGGGCATCGTCAAAAGGCAATCGGGTTGGTTAATTCGGCAATAGCCGAAGTGGACCGCGGCATCGCTTTTGACCGTCGCCACCACCACGCCCAACCTTCTGCGTCCGGTGCGCCTGATCAACCAAATATGAGAGCGGCCTTAGAGGAGTTGAACCAGGCCAAAAGAAATCTCGACAATGCCACCAACGACAAAGGTGGACATCGCCGTAAGGCAATGGATTTCATCGACAGGGCGCTAATTCAGGTTAATCTGGGAATCGCCGCTGCTAATTAGACGGCAAGGGCAATCGGCAAAGGGCTAAGTGCAGGGGGCAAAGGGTAGTCACAAATCAACGCGTTCGACTCTTTGCGCCTTGCGCCAGCCGCTAACGCAGCCGGTATTGACAGAACATTATGTCGAGAATTCCCTGGACCGAACGTACGTTCAACTTTGATTTTCCCGTTGAGCTGTTTCCGGAAATGATTGAGAGACTGCGTGGCACTCCCGCCCGTCTTGCTGATCGAGTGCAGTCATTTGCATCGGAAGTTTTGACGAGGAGAGACGGCGATCGTTGGTCGATTCAGGAAAACGCCGGGCACATGCTTGATCTGGAACCTCTGGTTGACGGGCTTCTGAATGAGTACGAAGCCGGCGCTGCTGAATTGCACGCGGCCGACATGACAAACCGCAAGACTTACGAGGGCAATCACAACGAACAGTCAATAGTCACGATTCTCGATAGGTTTCGAGATGAGCGCGGGAGAATTGTTGCTCGCCTCGATTCCTTTGCTCCGGAATTGTTTGCTCGTACTGCTTTGCATCCGCGTCTTAAGATTCAGATGCGGCTGGTGGACATGGTCTTCTTTCAAGCCGAACACGACGACTTTCATATGACGAGAATAAGTGAGCTAATCAGGCTGTTCACGTAACGCAAATCCCGACCATTCGGGATTTGCTTCGTGGTTGGTGGCAACCCGACGCTGGCAATATTGAATACGACCACACACACGCAAACTAACAGTTTGCGTTACTTCAGGAGTCATTTAATGCATAAGCTTACCCTTTCATTTCTATTGGTGTGCGTATCTTTCGCTGTAGTTCGATCACAGCAAGCTGTCGATCCTATGATCGATCAGCAGATCGGCTCGCTCCTCAGTACTTACAAGACTCTCCATGCTGCTCCGGAGCTGTCGCATTACGAAGAGAAGACATCGGCGTTCTTTGCCAAAGAACTACGCGCGCTTGGCTACACAGTTACCGAGCGCGTTGGTAAGTACACTAAGCCGGAGTGGACAAGTTACGGTGTCGTGGCAATCTTAAGAAATGGCGCTGGACCTACCGTGATGATTCGCACCGATCTCGACGCGCTGCCGGTTGAGGAGAAGACGGGTCTTCCTTATGCCAGCACTGTGCGGATGAAGAATGATGCTGGTCAGGAAGTTCCCGTGATGCATGCTTGTGGACACGACCTTCATGTCACCGCCATGTTGGGAACCGCGAAGATCCTGTCCCAACTCAAGGACCAATGGCATGGCACCTTGATTATTATCGGACAGCCTGCGGAAGAGATTGCGGGAGGCGCTCGCGCGATGCTTGCTGACGGACTTTATACGCGATTTCCCAAACCTGATTTTGCACTCGCGCTCCATGACGCGGCTGACCAGGAAGCAGGAAAGGTGAATGTCACTCCGGGGTATTCAATGGCCAGTTCGACTTCTATTGATATCAAGATTCGTGGAATCGGAGGCCACGGATCCCGCCCCGATGGGGCCAAGGATCCGATCGTCCTTGCAGCTCAAGTCATTTTGGGATTGCAGACCGTAGTCAGTCGAGATAATTCACCACTGGATCCGGCCGTGATTACCGTTGGTTCAATTCATGGCGGGACTAAGCACAACATCATTCCGGATGAAGTCGATCTTCAAGTCACGGTAAGAGCTTTTCGCGAAGAAGCTCGCAAGAAGCTATTGGCGGGCATTGAAAGAGTGACTAAAGGGACGGCAATTGCGGCGGGCATTCCGGCCAGTCTCGCACCCTCGGTTACTTTGCAGACGGAGTTTACGCCCTCGGTGTATAACGATCCGGCGCTGACTGAGCGAATCTCTGTCGCGTTAGCGAAGGCGATTGGGAAAGAGAACGTAGTGCCCTCGCAACCAATGATGGCGAGCGAAGACTTTGCACTTTACTCTTTGGACGAACATCAAATTCCGACGATGATATTTTGGGTGGGCGCAGTTGATCCTGCCAGGATGAAACAAAGCAAGGAAGCCGGAACACTTTTGCCTTCACTGCACTCCGCCCTGTTTGCCCCCGTGCCCGAGCCAACGCTGCGCACCGGGATTAAAGCGATGACCGCCGCAGTCCTGGAATTAATGAAGAAGTGAGATCACTAGGTAGATGCAAAAACGGGCTCGCGAGTGAGTTGAATGGGCGGTGTGAGATTCTCCTCGCCTTTGATTCTTAATCGCGAGGTAAAGTCATTCTCCAGCATCCCATCCCTTCGCAGTTGCCGAATCTGATCTGGCGGCAGCGAAGGCAACGTGCGTAGCTCGGCAAAAGGAGGCGGCATCGGATCGCCGTTCAATCTATCCGGTCGCGTCAAGGCGATTTTTCTTTTTCGCCGCGGAGCCAGATAACGGATTGCCTCACCGATTCCTTCTTCCGGGTGCGTAATTGCCGTTGAACCTTCGGTGTAACAGCCGACGTGGCAACGCGCATCGCAATACGGCACCGGTCCATGCTTTTGCTCGCCCAACTCCATCGCCTTGTAATAGTCACCAATCTCCAACAGATTTCCCGCGATCAAGTTTAGTGGCGAGCAAGGATAGTGAATGTCACCGTGCGGATAAACGATGGGGTGCGTCGTCGGATAGCACTCAAAGCGTTTGAAATCGCGAATGGTACGGAGCGCCTCCATGTTGCCGTAGACTCGCGCTCCCAGGCGTTTCGCTCTGGTCACCTCATCAATCAATTGCTGCCAGCGCGGATTGTCTACCAGACCGGGACAAGGATACTTGCCGACGATATACGGCATCGGCGTCCAGTAAAAATCATTTTCGACGCAGTACTCGAACACGTCCCAGGCATCATCGATGGTTTCGGGGAAAATCACGGAGTTGATAATGAAGTCGAACTTGAGCTTCTTTTCTTTTCGGTAATCTTTTGCGAGCTGAATGTTTCGCTTAACGCGCGTCGTTTGTCCGCCTTTACTCAGATTGATTAGATCGTCACTCCGACCTTCATGTGGTGAGTCGAGACTTATGACTGCATAGTCTACGTTGTGGAGCACCGGCAAGTACTTGTCCAGGAGATAAGCATTCGTGTTGAACGTCACCGGCGAAAACTTCAGGCGTCCGATGTTATCGAAGATCTCCTCGACGTCTGGCCGCAGCGTCGGCTCGCCGCCGGTGATATTGAGGCCCGGGGAAGCTCGTCGCAGAATTTCCAACACTTCAATGGTCTTCGCAGTCGACAACCGCTGCTCAGGTATGTCCGGGTACATCAAACCAGATCCGTCATCACAATAGGTGCAGCGGAAGTTACACTTCATAGTGATGTAGAAACCCGCAATCATTGGCTTGACGAGCTTTTTGTTTTGCCCGCGACCATAACGCGCACGAATTACGTTGGCTGTATATCTAAGAAGAAATTGATAGGGAATTCGGCGCATCTAGTGTCCTTCGGAACCGGTTTTTAAAGATTAGTTCAGTCGCCAGGGGCATGACTCTAAAAAGAGGCGGCTATTGTGGACTGCTCTCAGCCTTCAGTCAATCGGATTGAGCCTTTTGAATCGAATGTCGCGAGTTTACTTAATGTTTGGAGCATTCGCGATGGCGACCATTCTCGACAGCGACTCCCGCGCAAAGCGTTTTTGGAGTCTTCTCGCCAACGGATATCCCATCCTTACGAGTAGTTGGTTTGGCTGTGAAAATGCCAGAATGTCGTACCAGACTGAACCATCTTCGTGGAGTTCAACTGTAAATCGCTCCTCGCCTCTTTCAACGTGACTGTTGAGTGTCCCGTAGGCAAAGCCGAATTTGTGAAGAGGTGTGGTTTCGTCCATAACGTAAACAATCCGACAGGCGCTGAGGGACCAGACTCCGAAAGTCTTTGCCCGAATAGCTACTGTGTTTCCGACTTCCAGGGGAGTCGTGTCGGGGACAATGCCCACCCAGCCAAGATCGAATTGTCGCCAGCGTTGCAGCGCCGCGATTGCTCGCTCATAAACATTCGACCCGACCCCAAGCTGTATCCGATTGTGATCGAGTATGTAGTCCGTGGGCGGAGTGCCGTTCGTGGCGCCGACTTGGGAATATGAGAAGGTCTGGGACGAAACGGATGAAAGAAAACGCGAGACAGTTTCAGTCGAGGGTTTTGATAATAAGAACATTCAGTTCTAGTACAACAGACTGCCAGCCTGTTGCGCGGGTTAGTCCGAATTCAGTTTCGCCGGCGTATCTGCAGGCTGGCAGCCCGCAGTACGCGCCCGCGGGTGATGTCTGTCATAAGCGGCACGCAAATGGCGATCGGTGATGTGCGTATAGATCTGAGTTGTGGAAATATCGCTATGGCCGAGCAACGCCTGCACTGATCGCGAATCAGCTCCGTGCTGCATCAGGTGAGTCGCAAAGCTGTGTCGCAGCGTATGAGGTGAGACTTGCTGTAGTCCCGCGGTTGCTGCGTGATGCTTGATTCTGGCCCATGCAAATTGTCGCGTAAGAGGTCGCCCGGCTTTCAGGAATAGAAATGGTGACGAGCTTCGACCATACGACGCTTTTACCGCCGAGTATTGCTGCAGCCAGTGAATAGCACTTTTGCCGAGTGGGACTCGACGTTCCTTGCTGCCTTTGCCATGACACTTGACCAGGCCGGCGTGCAATTCGATGTCAGTATCTTTCAACGTGGTCAGTTCTGAGACGCGCAGTCCCGCTGCATACAGCAATTCGAACATGGCGCGATCGCGAATGCCTTCCGGCGTTGAAATGTCAGGAGCTGCAAACAGGCGATTGATTTCTTCTTCAGTAAGAAATTTCGGGAGATAAGCAAAACGCTGTGGAGTATCGAGATCTTCTGTAGGCTGGTGTTTCAGGTGTCCGTCCAGCATCAGAAAACGGTAGAAGCCGCGCGCTGCACTGACTGCTCGGCTTACTGATGCGGGTGCAAGTCCGTCGCGAGAGAGTTGGGCAATCCACTTTCTGAGATCTGAGCGAGTCAGTTCCAAAAGAGATTTGCCTGACTTTTCTGCGAATTGGTCGAGTCGGTTTAGGTCGCGTCCATAACTTGCGAGCGTGTGACGCGCCAGTCCCTTCTCGACCTGGATGTACGCCAGGAACTCTTTGATGAAATCGCGTGGTTGTGACATGAGTTGAAAAATCACTCGGAAGTTCTATGACATGCCGGCTTCACTTTATCCGATCTTCACTGACCGAGAAAGAAATTCGCTCGCGGAGATTAATAGAGACCACCGGCTTTTAGCCGCGTGGAGCCTCAATTTCAACCTAACCACAGCCCGTTACCTAACGCCTGAGAGACCACCGACTTCAGTCGCGTGGAGTCTCAATTTCAGCCTCAGCGAGTTGGGATCAGAAAGTTTGCAGGTAGAAATTGAGACTCCATGTGGCTGAAGCCAATGGTCTCTTGAGGAACGTCTATGATTTTGAGTTAGGTAGAAATTGAGACTCCATGCGGCTCAAGCCGATGGTCTCTTCAAGCCATGGTCGCAAAGCGCTTACTCGTAGCGTAGACACTCGATGGGATCGAGGCGCGAGGCTTTGCGCGCGGGCCAGACTCCAAAGATCAGGCCCACGCCGATCGATACGGCAAGTCCAGCGGTCACGGCCCAGGCAGGAATTGTCGCCGGCAGCGACGGTACCAACAGCATTACGATTTGACTGACAATCACCGATAAAAGAACGCCAATGACACCACCAAGCAGAGTCAATGTCATCGCCTCGAACAGGAATTGAAAAACAATGTCACGGCGCCGGGCGCCAATGGCCTTGCGGATGCCGATCTCCTGAGTTCTCTCCGTGACCGACACCAGCATGATGTTCATCACGCCAATCCCGCCAACCATCAAGCCGACACTCGAGATCGCAATAGCAATCATTCCAATCATGCCGAAGATTTGATCAAACTGGGTGATAAACGCATCCGCTGTCTTCACGTCGAAATTGTTGGGATCGCTAAAAGCCACCCCGCGACGCATGCGCAGCACTTCCTCAATTTGATCGATCGCTTCAAGCGTCCGATTGGGAAGCGCCCGCATAACGAGAATCAGGTAACGACGAGCCGGCGCAACCTGCAATCCGGTTCGGAATGGCATGTAGACAGCGTTGTCTTCCTCGTTTTCTCCGAAGAAGGTGGCTTTGCGTTTTTCCAGGACACCGACGATCTCCCAACTATAACCACCCATCTTCACGCGCGAGCCTACAATGCCTGTCTCTTGATCCGGAAAGAGGGCTTGGGCGGCGTTGACTCCAATAACCAACACGTTGCGGTGATTAAGATCGTCCTGCTCACCGAAGAAGCGCCCCTCCTTTATTACAGCATTAGTGATGTCACCATAGTTGGCGCTGACGCCCTGTGTGTTTCCGCGACGATAAGTTTTGCTGTTGTAAATAATTGTGTCGTCGAAACCGCAACCAAAACAGCCTACGTTGGGAGACCGAAACGCAACGTCAGCAACGGCCACCGCCTGATTGCGAATGGCCTCACCGTCTTCGGGAGTCAGCGGCTTACGGGCGCGTTCGCTTTGATCGCGTTCGCCAACGTGCGGACCAGTAGTCAGGTGAAATGCGTAGATGTTAGTGGAACCGTAGTCTTCGACAATCTTAACGATGTTTCCGCGCATGCCGGTGAGAATTGAAGCGACGACAATCGCGACCATTACCCCGATCACAACGCCGATAACCGTCAGTGCGCTGCGGAATTTGTGCGCGCGAATGCTATCGAGCGCCATCAAGAACATCTCGCGCGGTATGAAATTCGGAAGTCTAAACTTCATCTCAGAACCTAATTCCGGGTCAAAGCAATGATTGGATCCAGCCGTGAAGCTTTATAAGCCGGATAGATGCCGGCAACCATTCCAATAATGGTTGATACACCCAGCGCCAAAATGATGTAACCCAGTGTGATTGTCATCGTGATTGGTGTCAGCACCGTGACCAACCACGAGATGCCCGCCGCTGCGAGCAACCCCAGGATGCCGCCGAGCGCGCACAGCAACGACGACTCAATCAGAAATTGCAAAAGGACTTGCTTACGCCGCGCGCCGAGGGCCTTGCGTAAGCCGATCTCGAAAGTCCGTTCGGTAACCGAGACCAGCATAATGTTCATGACGACGATGCCGCCCACGACCAGCGCGATCAGAGTGATTGGCGTGACCACAACTGCGATGGCGCCGGTGAATTGATCGATTTGGTTGCCGAGGGCTTCAGTGTTGAGGATGCCAAAATCGTCCTCTTCGCTGCCGACAAGCTTGTGATAGTTGCGAAGTGCACGACGCGCGTCTTCAACGGTTATTTGAAAACTCTCGCGTGCCGACCCTTTCCCATGGATTTCAAGACCGAGATTGCGGCCGTAGAGACGTTGGAAAGTTGTCAGCGGTAGGTAAACCTGTTTGTCTACCAGTTCACCAAATATCGGACCGCGCCGCTCTTCAACGCCAATCACGCGCATTGGCAAGCCACCAACTTTAAAGTCTCTGCCCACCGGATCTACGTCCGGGAAAAACTTGTCTTTGATGTCGGCGCCCAGGACTGTAACCAATCGACCATGTTCGACATCCTCAGGCTGAATGAAACGACCGTCTGACATGCTTTTGTCTTCGATCTCAGCCATATTGGCAGTGACGCCAAAAACAATACCGCCGTAGAAGGTCTTGCCATCCTGTTCGAATTTGGCGCCACGGCCGGATTCGGCGCCAACACTTGAGCAGGTCTCGCAGTATTGCTGCAACCACTCCATATCGTCCCGTTTGAGTTCCTTACTACGACGATTCATTCGCTCAAGGTCTTCTTCGGATAGTTCACCCTGGCTGGCAATGCGGGCAATGACGAAGTGATTTGCACCCAGCAGTTTCGTGACTTTTTCGACCACATAGGTGTTGAGTCCCGATATGGCTGCCCCCACCACGACGACTGAAGCCACCCCGATGATGATGCCGATCAAGGTGAGAAAAGCCCGCAGTTTATGGGCGAAAATCGACTGCAAGGCAATCTTCAGAGCGTCGGTGTAGAAGGAAACAAAGGCTTTCATGTGGTTTATAACGCCACTAAAACGACGTGCAAGTGCCTGTACGACCAGGCACCTGCAAAAGTTTGTGGGGATTTGGCTGACGTGAACGCCTGAGCTGTGCGATCAGGCGAATGCAAATGCTCGATCCCCAGAACTAAGACGGGTGAGGTACTGGAGTTATTAACAAGCGAGTTGAGAGCTTAATCATTCAGAATTCTTAACCTAAGCTGGATTTCTTCGCCGGTCGCTTCTTTGTAGAGTCTGCCCAATCGTTCCCTTCGCGCAGTGTCGCTGGTGGTTTGGTATTCAGTGACAATTCTCTCAAGCTTCGAGCCGGCCACGAAGCTCAATGGTCGCACATGCTGAGCGGCGATCAGTGCTTGTTGCTCGTTTCCAAAAATCATGGTGTCGACGGACTTAGTCACATATCGGTCAATGCCGGTTCCGAGAAAGAAAGGACCGGCAAGAGTAAACAACCCGCCGAGTACGAGCGAGCTGAATGATGCGGGGTAAAGAATGTCGGTTTTTGACCTGACCATGGCTCGATAACCATTGCGGAAGAAAACGAAGCCCGTTATGAATGGCGTGAAGCCCAGAGCTCCGATCACAACCATTAACCCCAATAAACTGTACGGCAGGAGTATGGCCCCGAGAACCGCACAGAAAAATCCGCCGGCCATAAAAATACCACCAAGAAAACTGCTCAGTAAGCTGGACTTGACTCGCGTTAGTAGCCATAGCGCCAGCAAAACCATTTCAATTCCGCTAAACAGGTAAGCAAATATTTGATAGTCCTCCATCATCGGTCGACCGAGGACATCGCCCTTGAACGCGATGGGGTCGAGCATCAAACATAAAAGAGGACCGACGATGCCGAAGAAAGAGTCAAACCAGACTTGATTAGAGGTTACCGGGCCTTTGATCTGTCGAAACCAGAAGCCTGGTTTCATCGATACTTCATTTTCAGACATTTGTTGGCTCCAATCGTTAGGTCAATTGTGTCGATGTTTCAGCAGCCTTAACCGCAAACTTCTCGGCCCATCGAATTCGTCCCGTTACCTGCATTACCACAAACAACGTTGCGACCGAGCCGATCGTGATCGCCAACCCAGTAAAGCCCTTCAGGAAGAATGCATAGGAAAACAAAACCAGATAGACGAACTGCGCTACTGCGGCCTCGCGGCTCGCAAACCAAATTCCGATAACCAAGCGCAGGTAGCTGATTACCAGGAATACCGAGACCACTGACGCAATCGCAAACGCGGCATGAATTGAGACGTGATCGACCAGGTAAGCTAACAATAGATGGAAGGCAAAGAACGCGGCTGCGAGGAAAAAGTAATTCATCGGATGCAGCTCGATGCCGCGCATTGTGGTGATGATGAACATTAGGAAGAAGAAGAAAAAGAGTGACACTGGAGCGAACAGACTGATCTTCCCGGCAAGCGGTCCAGGTTGTAGCTTCTCAGGCATGACCATCGCAATTTGATAGCCAGACAGGAGATTCTTGTATGACCATTTCAAATTCCACCCGTCGGCGGTCTCACTCTTCTGACTCGGCGAGATCGTGTTGTCGGGAAAGTCGATGTCTTTGAAGTTCGTTTTCATATTGAGCGTGAAGTCACGCACCTGCGAGACTTCAGCGCTACCAAAGCTGTAACGCCATTCGTTCAATCCCTGCGATTGATAGCCAACCTTGAGCACTGCGGTTTTTCCAGCACCGACTTTAGCGACAGCACTAGCCGAATTCTTTTCGTTAGAGATCGTCATTGGCACATCGTCAACGCTGAAAATCAAATCGTCATAGATGGCTTGTGATGCAGGGAAAACCAGGGTGAAGGTGACGGCCTGTTCTTTGTCAGTAGTGTTTTGAAAAGTATAGTCGCCCTTGTAATCGACTTTATATGTGCTATACCAGAGCAGACCCTTCTGCCTGTGTTCGAGATTTAAGCCGACATCAATCCGGCTGCTGTCGAGTGGCAAAGGAACCTCAATGGGTACCTCCACCGTACGTATGACCACCTTGTTATTCTCCATCGTCTGCTCGTCTTTACTTTTGATCTGCACGTAAGAGGCTTTCGGCGGCGTTTGGTTTTGTGCAGTTCCCCAAAGAGACTCGACCTGGCCCGACGAGCGGTCACTCGAGTCATAAGTCCGCGAGAAGATGGTGCCACCTAAGATCGCCCAGGCGACCGAGGCACAAACAAAAATGAATGCAATCGCTGTAATGCGCTTGACCATCGAATTGCTCCTTACGTGTGCGGTCTCATTCGCCGCGTAGTTTTTGAAGGATTTGATCACTGTCTTTCCTGAAGTTTGTAAATCTCAGGCTCGGCCTCAACAATGTGGATAGCCACATAAACGATGTGTACTGACCTACACAACGTTAGCCAGCTTGAATAGCGGGCTCGGCGTTGACCCGAGATTCAACGTCTGGAAACGAACCGCGTCCGAAGAAAACGTGCCACGCAAAATGCTTCATCACCGGTAATCGCATAGCCGCGCAGCCCAGCTCGATGAGTGCCGGATGTTTGACCTGTGTTGCCAGGCGTCTCATCCACAAGCGTGAGACAAATCTGGCTCGAAACAACTCGCCTGAATACTTGCTGAGTATCTTCGGATCTTTACTAATCAGATATTGATCGATAACCGCTGCCGCAAAGCTCGAAAGACGCATACATGGGTCCAGTCCTCCCGCAGTCAACGGTGAGACAGCGCCCGCGGCATCACCCAGCAAAAGCCCGCGGTCGTTAGCTATGTTTCTTAGTACGCCTCCCACTGGAATGCGGCCGCCCCTTCTTTCAACGAAGTGCGCTCGCTCCAGATCCAAAATGTTTCCGAGGCTGGCTCGAAATTTTTCCAGAGCAATTAATGGGTTGAATTCTGCTGAATAGCCTCCGACGCCGACATGTACTTGTTCGCCGTCGTTGACTACCCACGCCAGGTAGCCCGGAGCCAATTTTGGATCCAGGAAGCAATGCAACTTTGGCGGACCATCAAGTGGTACGCCTTCGAAGACTTCCTCGACGCCAACGATCCACTCGTGATTTACGTCGAGCCCGAGGTCTTTGGCGACCCGCGATTTGGCGCCGTCAGCTCCGACAACGTAGTGAGTCTTGACCCAGCGCGAGAATCCCTGGCCATCGAGTCTAACGACCAGATCCTTTTTGAACACGCAATGGCCCAGGTAGCGAGTCGCCGGCAGCCATTCAACTCCAGCTCTTAAACAGTGGTCCAAGAGGCGCTGATAAAGCTTTCCCATGCGTCCGAGGCGAAACTCGTCATGTGGACTTTCGAGTTCCATCAGCCTGCGTGCGGGTGAATAGAGATTGACGTGACGCACCGGCGGCCCGAGACAATCCTCGGGCAGATCGAAATCTTCGAGGGTTCGTCGCACGAAGATGCCCGTGGTATGTACAGACTGGTCCAGTGATGACTTTCGATCGACCAGCAACACTTTGAAGCCTTGTCTTCCCAGCAGCCGGGCACATTGCAATCCCGCGAGTCCGGCGCCGATTATGATTACGTCGTAGGTTTTCATCGTGGTAGGAGAAACTAGTTCTAGAGTGCTAGCAAAGCGCTTTATTTGGCAAAGCAGCGGGACAAAAAAAGAGACGCGCGCTTACTTGGCGCGCATCTGCTTGATAAGACTTTCCATGTGACTCAGATAGTTTTCGAGCGCCTTGCGCCCGGCACTTGTCAGCTTGTATTCAGTTTTCGGAACGCGACCCTCAAAATATTTGGTGCAGTTTATGTAACCCGCTTCCTCAAGTTTGCGGGCGTGCACGCTCAAGTTCCCATCTGTGATGTGCATCAAGTTCTTCAAATCATTGAACGTTAATGATTCGTTGGCTGCGAGTGAGCTGACGATGCCAAGCCGCAGCCGCTCATGAATGAGTCGATCCAATGCTTCGGGTGCGCCGGTGCGAGCTTTCGCGCCACGCACATCCTGCAAATCGCGACCTGCTTCGTCCTTACCGTCGTGCTTTCGATGTTTTAGTGCAGATGACTTAGCCACCATACCTCCTTGCGATTATTACGCCGAACGTTATGTGCAGAATTCCAAATCCTAGCGCGAGGAACCAATTAGAAAAGTGTGGATCGGCGAACAGCGCAATCGCGCCGAGCGCCATGAAACAGAGACCCATGACCGGTACTATGCTTACGGAAAACATCCCGCCGGTGACAACTCCGGTTCCGTACAAGAGCAGCCACAATCCGGGAATCGCATTGGTCAACCGGGCTCTATACAAGACTGCGGTCAAGAGCGCGCCTACAAAAAGTGGCGGGGACAAGCTAAACGCAACCTTGCGTCCTGGACCGGAGAAGAGAGGCATACGTGCCGCACGTGCCTTCCTATCCATTGACCAGCCGGCTATCAAAAGTGAAAACATGGCTTCGACAATCCAGACAACCAGCCATGACCTGGTAGTTGCTTGTTGAGCGCCGATGAACGCCGCTCCCAAAGCTGTAATGCCAATCGCAACCTGGCCCCAGCCGGAAACTCCGGTAAAGGCCGAAGCGCGTTCCATGGTCTCCCTGATGTAGCGCAGGTTATCCATCGCCCGCTCATGAAGAGCGGGTGGCTCGTCATTGCGCGCTGCTGGGGCAATTTGGAGTGGCGCCATGGTTCGGATGATTACACAGTCGCTCTCGTCGCGTCAAGTACTTTGCAATGCAAAGAGGGACAGGTTTGGGTGAGTTTAGGGGTACACCTGTTCGGGTTGGGGTGAGGGCAGACTTTCCATATATCAATGGCAATTTCTCATTTGTCAGTTGTAAGCGGCAATCGAGGCGAGAGGGATTCCGCGTGATGGATTTGGCGTTGGCACCAAATGAAAAATGGAAAACGAAAAATGATATATGGAAAATCTATCGAGCAGTTCGGAACCTGATACCGGTCACCCTTCTAAATGCTCAACGCTTCATTCAGCAACTCAGCCTGCTCCAGCAAATGAATCGCATAGGATCCTGTAGCCGGGCTGGCAGAGGCGGTTCTTCCTGCGTAACGCGGGCGTCCGAACCTCGGGAGCAGATTCTCAAAGCGCGGGTCGACGAACGTCCAACCACCCATATTTTTTGGTTCTTCCTGACACCACACCAGTTCCGTCGCCGTCTGGTAGCGACCAGTAATCTCTTCCAGCAAGCGTGCCGGAAATGGATAAAACTGTTCGAGACGAATAATCGCGATGCGATTGCCAACTTCTGCATCGATTTTCTTTCGCGCCTCAACGAGATCGTAATAGACCTTCCCGCTACAAAGTACTAATCGTTCAATCGCGGATGGGTCATTGATCGCCGGGTCGTCAATCACGGCCTGGAAGCCCCCGCCAGCCAAATCGTTCACGCTTGACGTGGCCGCCGGCAACCGCAGAAGACTCTTTGGAGTCATGACAATCAGGGGCCTGTCATATCCAGGCTGAATCTGACGACGGAGCAAATGAAAATACTGCGCCGGAGTGGTGGGATTACAGACGGCCAGATTATTCTCTGCGCACAGTTGTAGATATCTTTCCAGACGCGCACTGGAATGTTCGGGTCCCTGTCCTTCGTAGCCATGGGGCAACAGCATTCCCAAACGAGCCGTTTGCTTCCATTTGTCTTCGCCGGCCGAAATGTATTGATCGATATCTGTCTGTGCTCCATTACCAAAGTCGCCAAACTGAGCTTCCCACAACACCAGCGCTTCTTTGGCTATGACCGAATAGCCATACTCGAATCCAAGCACTCCCTCTTCAGAAAGTGAGCTGTCCCAGACATCAAAGCGCGCTTCCGGATTACTCTCCGATCGTAATTCCGAGAGTGGAGCCCACGGTTTCCCTGTTTGCGTGTCGTAGAGGACTGCATGACGCTGACTGAAAGTTCCGCGACCAGAATCCTGACCACTCAACCTGACCCTGGTCCCTTCGAGAACGAGAGAACCAAACGCTACCGCTTCCGCGAAGGCCCAATCGATAGGCAAATTTCCTTCACCCATCTTGGCCCGGCGCGCGAGCTGGCCCACCATTTTGGGGTTGATATTGAAGCCTTCCGGAACTACGGCGATTTTGTGTGCGAGGTCCCGGATCACCCGTGCCTCAACCGCGGTGTCGATTATTTCCGAACCGTCAAGTTCCTCGATTGGCGGCGCTAAAGTTGTCGCAGCTTTTTGCGAGACAGCTTCCTTCGCTTTTGCTTGAGACTCTTCAAGACGTCGAGTGCGCTCAGCCAACATCTCTTTGAGCTCTCTCTCGTCGATTACACCTTCCTTGAGCAATCGTTGAGCGTACACGGTGCGGACGCCCGGATGAGCTTTTACTCGAGCATACATCAGTGGTTGCGTATAGCTCGGCTCGTCAGTCTCGTTGTGGCCCAACTTTCTGAATCCGACGACGTCGAGCACGACATCTTTATTGAACTCCTGTCGGTAGTCGAATGCGATCTGCAACACACGATAGGCCGTCTCCGGATCGTCGCCATTGATATGAAAGATGGGCAACTGAGTCATGCGAGCGATGTCGGTCGAATAGATGGTGGAACGTCCAGCCTCCGGAGAAGTCGTGAAACCGATTTGATTGTTGATGATGATGTGAATCGTTCCGCCGGTGCTGTAGCCGCGCAGAGCTGCGAGGTTCAACGTTTCCATCACCACGCCCTGGCCGGCAAAGGCAGCGTCACCATGCAGCAACACTGGCAATACACGATCGATGACTTCTTCTCGATGCGCGCCGGTTCCGTGCTCCAAAAGATCCTGGCGCGCGCGAACCATTCCTTCCACCACGGGATCGACTGCCTCGAGATGGCTGGGATTCGGTGACAGCGTGAGTTTAACGGTATGGCCATCTTCGGTTTCTCGTTCGCCGACCGCGCCCTGGTGATACTTCACGTCGCCTTCGTCAGCAGGGAAGGAAGGATGCGCAGAGCCTTCGAAGGCCGCGAAGATGCGCTCGCAGAATTTGCCAATTACATTAGCGAGCACGTTGAGCCGGCCGCGATGGGCCATGCCCAGGATAATCTCTTCGACACCACGCGTTGCGGCGCCCAGAACCAGCTGATCCAACAGGGGAATAATTGTCTCGCAGCCTTCCAACGAGAAACGTTTTTGACCGAGATACTTCGTTCCGAGAAATCTTTCGAATTGCTCCGCTGAGATTAGTTTCCAAAGCAATTGCTTCTTGATTGAGGCATCAAGCGGCGTGGGGCTCACGAAGTGTCGGCGAATAGCTTCTCGAATCCAAACTTTCTCTTCTTTATTCTGGATGTGACGATATTCGGTGCCGACTTTGCCGCAATACGCGCGACGGAGAATGTCGAGGATCTCGCGCAGCGTAGCGCTTTCGGTACCGCTCAGGCCGCCGGTATTAAAAGTTCGGTCAAGATCCCAGATAGTGAGGTTGTAGGTTTCGATATCAAGCTCGGGGTGATAGAGCACCGGCATCGCATGCAATGGGTCGATGTCGGCGATCAAATGCCCGCGTACTCGATAGGCGTTGATCAGGTCCATGACCGCAGCCTGCCGGGTCGTTTGTGCCTGCGTCTGGTCTCCGCCCAGGAAGAAGGGATTTCGATCGATGTTCCAGCGCAACGGTGGATGAGGAATTCCGAGATCTGCAAATATCCCTTCGTAGAATTTGTGCTTGCCGACGAGCAGCTCATGCACTCGCGCCAGGAAAGAGCCTGACTCTGCGCCCTGAATCACGCGATGGTCGTAGGTACTGCTGATTGTGATCGCCTTGCTGATACCAAGTTGAGACAAAGCTTCCGGCGCCATCGCCTGATACTCGGCCGGGTACTCTATCGCGCCGGTCGCGACAATTACGGATTGGCCTGGCATCAACCGCGGCATGGAAGCGACTGTGCCCAACGTTCCTGGATTGGTTAAGGAGATGGTGGTGCCTTGGAAGTCAGAAAGCTGCAGCTTACCCGACCGAGCTCGCATTACAACATCATCGTAAGCAGTCAAAAAGTCAGAGAAGCTGAGTGAGTTCGCATGCTTGATATTCGGGACGAGCAGCGTGCGGGTGCCATCCTTCTTTTCCAGATCAATAGCTACTCCGAAGTTGACGTTTTGGCGCCTGATTCGAATCGAATTGCCGTCTGTTTCGGCATAGCCGTCATTGAGCTGAGGGAATTGGTCAATCGCCCGCAAAAGCGCCCAGGCTATCAGGTGTGTGTACGAAGCTTTGCGCCGGCCATTTTCTTCCAAATGACGATTGATGATGCGACGGTTTTCATCGAGCAGCTTG
>Ga0157380_10000689_pt1 | contig 21002 bp, 19 predicted proteins | sample S35metaG_FD_119757 | JGI IMG/M metagenome (GOLD analysis project Ga0157380, IMG submission 119757) | Switchgrass rhizosphere microbial communities from Kellogg Biological Station, Michigan, USA - S3-5 metaG | ecosystem: Host-associated > Plants > Roots > Rhizosphere > Soil | place: USA...
CCGACGAAACGCCGCTGCACGCACGCGGCAAGCTCGGCGCGATCGCCGTCGAGAGCCGCCTCGCGCAACACCTGCTCGAGAATTCCGCTATCGCTGACGTGCTCGTAGACGTCCCAATTTCGATTGACCCGGACATTCAGAACGGACTCCACGGCCTCGGCATAGAAGTCGCCCTCGAAGCCCGCCGAATCGACGAGCGTGCCGTCGATGTCGAACATGACGAGGTGCATCTACGCCGCTCTCACCCACTTCACGAGCGTCTTGAAATCCGGCGGCTTGCCGAACATGAGCAGGCCGATGCGGAACACTTTCGCAGTGATCCAGACCGTCCCGAACACCCCGGCGATGCCGATCGCGATCGACAGCCACACCTGCCAAGCGGGCGGCGGGCTGGTCGAGGCGAGCCGCATCAACATGCCGAAGGTGTTCAGCGGCGGCAGGAAACTCACCACGACGGCCAGCACCGAGTCGGGGTTGCGCGAGATCGGCATCCACAGCAGCCACGGCACGATTAGCACCAGCGTCATCGGCATCATCAATTGCTGCGCTTCGCGCATGTCGTTGACGGCTGCGCCGGCTGCCATCATCAGCGAGCCGATCGTGAAGAACGCGATCAAAAAGAAAATGAACAAGTAACCGATCAACGACAGATCGAGCAGGCCGAACAACGAGAATGACGCGAGCGTGATGAGCCCGAGGCCGAGATACAGGCTCATCGCGAGCAGGCTGATGCCCATGTGGCCCAGCAGCTTGCCGCCCATGAGCTCGAGCGGCGACACGGCGGACAGGAGCACCTCGATCACGCGGCTCGACTTCTCCTCGACCGTCGTCGTCAACATGCCCTGGCCCGCACCCATGACACCCATGAACAGGAGGAACGTGAAAGCGACGGGCAGGATGAAATTGAGCTCGCCGACCGTACCCCGCTCGCCCTCGGTCGTCACGGTCGCGGAACGCACACGAGCCACCGTCGTCACGCGCGTGAGCTCCTCACGGTTCAGCTCGCGGGCGGCGACACGCGCGTCGATGATGGCGTCGCGAATGAGTCCTTGCACGGCGATCTCGACGCGGTTGTCCTGCTTCGCCGGCATGAATAGATCGTAGCTGCCGAGGTTCGACGTGTTGGGCGCCGGCTCCACTGCGTTCGGGTGCAACACGACGAGCGCCAGATGCTGGGCCGGCGGCGCAGGCTCGGTAAGCCAGAGTTTTTCCCGCTCTACGTCAGCGCCAGCAGGCCGCTCGACGAGCGTCAGCCGCGTCGCTGCGCCGAGCGCGTCTAGCACGATGTCCTGCGCACCGCCCGCGCGCGCCCTATCGACGATCTCGCTCACGGCCAGCGGCGACCGGCGCGCCGTCACCGCGTCGCGAACGCGCGGTAGCACGAGACCCGTGGGATCGACGACGGCGATCTCCCCCTCGATCGTGAGATTGCGATTGCCGAACAACCGCGGCCCGAAGACGACCATCAGCGCCCCGATCGTGGGGAAGATCAGCAGGCCGATGATGAACCCCTTGGTAAAGACCGTCGCGACGAACTCGCGCACGGCAATCTGCCACACTTTTTTCATGCGGCGAGAACTCCGCGCGCGGCGGCCTCGCGATCGCCGCCGGCGACGATCGAGACGAATACGTCCTCGAGGGTCGGGCGCTTGAGCTCGATGCGCGCGACGGGCACCGCGGCGATCACGCTCTGCATGACGCGTGCCGCATCGGCTCCTTCGCGCAACGCCACCTCGTAGCCACCCTCGGTCGCCGAGCATCGTTCGACGCCGGGCAAAGCCCGCACCGCGCCGACGTCGGCGCGAGAATCGAGCGGTTCGAACTTCAGCGCGCGCACATCGTACGGCCGCAGGATCGTGCTAACCGGGTCGTCGAGTACCTTCTGGCCGCGGTAAATCATGACGACGTGGTCGCAGATCTCCTCCGCCTGCGGCATGACGTGCGTCGAGAACAAGATTGTGGCGCCGCGGCGGTGTTCCGCGAGAATCTGCTCGCGCAACAAGCGCGCGCTCACGGGATCGAGACCGCTGAACGGCTCGTCGAGGATCACGAGGTCGGGCTCATGGATGATCGCGGCGAGGAATTGGATCTTCTGCGACATTCCTTTCGAGAGCTCCTCGCAGCGCTTGTTCTCGACGCCGGCGAGGCCAATGCGCTCGATGGCGGCGTACACGCGCTCGCGCAAGCCGTGCTCCTGCATGCCCTTGAGGCGCGCGATGTAGGCGAGATAGGAGGCCACCTTCATCTTGCGGTACACACCGCGCTCCTCGGGCAGGTAGCCGATGCGGTCCTTGGCCTCGAGCGCCGACGCCTTTCCCAGGACGCGCAGGTCGCCGGAATCGGCCAACAGGATCGACATGATCATGCGAATCGTCGTCGTCTTGCCGGCGCCGTTCGGGCCGATGAACCCGTAGAGGGCGCCGCGGGGAATCGTCAGATCGAGACGCTCGACGGCCGTCAGCGCGCCGAAGGTCTTCGTCACCCCACGCAGGTCGATTGCGGCACCATCGGCTTGCAAAGTGGACACGCGGTTACTGCAGCGCGAACGCGACGAGCTCGGCCGGCGTATCGCGGCCGATGGCGAGCACGACATATTGCTTGCCGTCGTGCATGTAGGTCATCGGCTTGCTGCTCGCAGCTCCCGGCAGCGGCAGCTCCGCGACAACGGCGCCGGTCGCCTTGTCATAGGCGCGCAAGATCGGCGCGCCGCCGTAACCCTCACCCGCGAACAGCAGCGTCTTGGTCACGAGCAACGTCGCGCGGCTCGCCTTGCCCGTCGGCGGAATCGTGAGCCCCGCAAGCGCCGGATTGTTCTTGATGTCGTCGGGCGTATCGCCGTTGACCGCCATCCAACGGTGCTCGCCGGTATTCATGTCGATCGCCGTGATGCGGCCATAGGGCGGCTTGACGAGCGGCAAGCCCATCGGCCGCGGCGCTTCGCCGTTGACGAACAAGTAACGAATGTCGGAACGATCGCCGGCCGGGTTCACGGCGAACACCGTGAGGCTCGTTTGCGACGCGACGTACAGCATTCCGGTCTCGGGATCGGCGGCACCGCCCTCCCAGTTCGCGCCGCCGCCGTAGTGCGGCAGCACGAGCGTGCCGCGCGTGCCGTCGGGCGCGCCGACCAGCGACGGCGGCGTGAACATCGGCCCCATACGCAAATCCTTGACGGACTCGAGCGCTGCGGCCTTGATCGCCGGCGTGAAGTCGACGAGATCGTCCTCGCTGACGCCTTGGCGGTCGTAGGCAGCGGGGCGCGTCGGAAACGGCTGCGTCGGCGCCGTCCATTCGAACGGTACGTCCGAGGTCGCCACGGGCCGCTCTTCGATCGGCCAGAGCGGCTCGCCGGTCGCGCGATCGAACGCGTACGCAAACGCCTGCTTGGTGAGCTGGATGACGGCTTTGACGGGCCGCCCGCCGACGTTGACGTCGAGCAGGATCGGCGACGTCGGGTTGTCCCAATCCCAGATGTCGTGCCGCACGAGTTGCTGGTGCCACGCACGCTCGCCCGTTTTCACGTCGACGGCCACGAGGCTGTTCGCGAACAAGTTGTTGCCATGGCGCTCGCCGCCATACATGTCGCTCGTCGCGCCCTCGACCGGCAAGTACACGAGCCCGAGCTCGGGGTCGGCGGACAACGGCCCCCACGCCCCGCCGTTACCCGTGTACTCGGCCGAGCCCGGCGTGAGCCAGGTGTCATAGCCGAACTCGCCGCGTTCCGGAATGGTGTGAAACGTCCACAGCAAGCGGCCCGTGCGTGCATCGAAGCCGCGCACGTCGAGCTTCACTTGCGTCTTTGCGTTCGGCCGCGCGCCGACGCCACCCGCAGGACCCACGACGATCACGTCGCCGACGACGAGCGGCGGCGACGAGGAGCCGGCTTCGACGTTATCCATCGGCCCGCGCAACCCGCGCCGCAGGTCCACGATGCCGGCTTCGCCGAACTCGCGCTTCGGCAAGCCCGTTTCCGCATCGAGCGACACGAGATAAAAGCCCGGCGTCACGGTGAAGACGCGGCGGTCGTCTCCACCGTCGCTCCAGTAGCTAACGCCGCGGCCCGAGGTGCGGCGCGGCGCCGTACGGAAACGTTCACCGTCGTTCGGCCGCCAGATCCACAACGTCTCGCCGCTGCCCGCGTCCAGCGCAACCACATTCCGCGTCGCTCCGGCGGTTGCGTACAGTACGCCGCCGATCATCAGCGGCGTCGTTTCGCTCTTCATTTCCGGCGTCGGCCCGAAATTGCCGGCGTGCCAGCGCCATGCGATCTGAAGATCCTTGACGTTGCTTGCGTTGATTTGCTCGAGCGGCGAGTAGTGCTGAGCCGCGAGGCTGCCGCCGTAGACGGGCCACTCGACCATGCGCCCTTCTTGAGCGCTCGCGCTGCCGAGTAACGCGATGAATGCGACGCCGCAGAGCGCGGCGACCCCTCGTGTCATTGCGTAGTGCACCCACTTCCCCCAGTTGTGAAACGCGCCGCGACGCTAGTTCAGATCGACGGCGAACTTCTTCAGCAGCGCGAGCGGCACGATCTCGAGAGCGCGGGAGTGCGTGCCCTTCAGCAGCACACGCGGCGCCATGCCGTGCTCGTGCGCTTCGAGCCAGCGGGCGGCGCACAGGCACCATCGGTCACCCGGCTTGAGACCCGGAAAATTGAACTGGGGGTGCGCTGTGGAGAGATCGTTGCCGCGAAAGCGGGAGAACTCGAGAAAGTCTTTCGTGACTTCGACGCACACGGTGTGCGAGCCGACGTCTTGGTCGCTGGTATTGCAGCAGCCGTCGCGAAAAAAGCCGGTTTTGGGGTTGTCGTTGCAACCCTGCAGCGTTTCGCCGAATACGTTGACGGAAGGATCCACGGATAGCCCTTGACTCGAGCGGTGTGCGCGCAGCGTAGCGCGACCCCAACCGCCCGGCTAGCGCCTCGTCAGAACTTCGTGCCGTCGGCCGCGATGACGCCGAGCGCGTAGCCGCCGTCGCTGCCGTCGCGCGTCGGCGCCGCGTTCAGGGTGATCTTGTCGCCGACCTTGACCATGCCGTCGCGCCAACCGCCGCGGTAGTAGTTGTTGCGGCTGTGACCCTCGAACTCGACGTCGCGCGTGCCCTTGTCGTCCGTGATCTCCAGGACGATCTTGGTGTGCGGATTCGCCGGCTCGAACTCCTTGACGATGCCGGTGACCATACGATCGCGGACCGTGAGATCGAAGCGGATCGCGGAATGATGTGCCAAAGAGACGCACGGCGCTGCCATGAGCGCGAGCGCCACGATCAACGACCTGCTCATCGAAACCGCCCCGCGTGCCGACGAGCTCACTCGGTCTCCTCGTGCCCCTCACGCAGGCGTTCGAGATGCTCTTCCCAGAGCGGCTCGTTGCACTCGTACGGCAACAAGCGGATACCGGGTTGGTATTGCCACTTCTTTTCGGCGGTGATCGGCTGCGTATAGAAGCCGGGGTCGGTCATCGTCATCTGCGACGTCAGCACTTTCGTGCCATCGTCATTCACGACCAACGAGTACTCCTCGACGATCTTCGCTTGCTCGCTGTGCGGATAACGCCCCTGGTCCACGGCCTCTTTCAAATGCGTCGTTTCGACGATCAGCTTGTCGCCTTCCCAGCGCCCGACGGAATAACCGTTGCGGTCGGGGAAGAGATCCTCTTCCTTGGCCCGCTCGCCCAAGAAGATGCGGCGGATCTCGGCGTGCGCCTCGTACACCACGATGATGAGGTTGTCGTGCTGCACGATCTCCATCGGGTAGCCGCCCGAGCCGAGCATCGAGCCCGGCATGCCGGTGCCCAAGCAGAAGCCGCCGGGCGTCTCGCCGCGCGGATCGACGAGCGCATGGTAGGCGTCGACCTTAGCCTTGGCGTCGGCACGCAGCGGCAGCGGAGCTTGCGGCGCACCGCGTTGCGGCGGCGCTGCACCCGGCGCGCGATAGTTGCCCCAAACGCCGGTGAAGTCGGGCCGTTCTGCGGCGAGTGCTGCGCCTGCGACGCATAGGCCGAGCAGCGCAGAGCCGACTTTGAGCATGGATCGAGACATGGGATACCTCGCGGCTTTCGTCGGAGCATAGGGGCGCCCCGCTCGGAGCGTCAACGGCGACCATAAATCTTGACCGTACGAGCGCGCGAAGCGCGTTACGGGGCTCCGCCGTGGCCGTGCAAGACAGCGAGGAAGCGCTCGCCGTAGCGCACGAGCTTGGCCTGCCCTACGCCACCGATCGTCAGCAGCGCCGCGAGATCGGTAGGCCTTTCTGCGGCCATCTGCTTCAGCGTCGCGTCGTGGAAGATCACGTACGGTGGGACGTTGTGCTCGGCGGCGAGTTGCCGGCGGCATTCCCGTAACGCCTCCCATAGCGGCTCGTCGTTCGGCGCTATCTCGCTCGGTGCGCGGCGCGCCTTGCTCTTGCGTGCCGCCGGCGAATGGGTGTCCTCGCGCACGCGCACCGTCGTCTCGCCGCGCAGCAAGCCGCGGCTAGCCTCGGTCAGCGCCAACGCACCGTAGCCCTCGTAGTCCACGCGCACGTAACCCTTGACGAGCAGCTGCCGCAGCAACGAACGCCACGCGGCCGCCGGTAAGTCGCTGCCGATGCCGAACACGGACAGCCGCTCGTGCCGATGCCGAACGACTTTCTCGGTCGCGTTACCCAACAACACGTCGATGACGTGCGCGGCGCCGAACGACTGCCCCGTGCGATAGACGGCGGACAGCAGCTTGCGCGCAGCCTCGGTGCCCTCCCAAGTCGCGGGCGGCGCCGTGCAATTGTCGCAATTGCCGCAGGCTTCCTCACGCGGCTCGCCGAAGTACTCGAGCAGCGGTCGGCGCCGACATTCCGTCACCTCGCACCAGCCGAGCAAAGCATCGAGCTTGGCGCGCTCGCGGCGCTTGTGCTGCTCGTCGGCGTCCGATGCCGCGACGAACTGCGCGAGCTGCACGACGTCTTGTAACCCGTACACCATCCACGCGTCGGCGGGCTCGCCGTCGCGACCGGCTCGGCCCGTCTCCTGGTAGTAGGCCTCGATGCTCTTCGGCAGATCGAGGTGGGCCACGAACCGGACGTCGGGCTTGTCGATACCCATGCCGAACGCAATCGTCGCGACGATGATCAGCGAGTCTTCCATGAGGAAACGCCGCTGGTTCTGCGCGCGCGTCGCGGCGGGCAGGCCGGCGTGATATGGCAGCGCGGCAAACCCCTGCTCCACCAGCCACTCGGCGATGCTCTCTGTCTTGTCGCGCGACAGGCAATAGACGATGCCGGACTCGCCGCGGCGGTGCCGCAAGAACTCGAGCAGTTGCCGCCGCGCGTCGGTTTTCGCGCTCACGGCATAGCGGATGTTCGGTCGGTCGAAGCTGCTGACGAACACCCGCGGTGCGTCGAGGTCGAGCCGCGCGACGATCTCCGCGCGCGTTGGCAGGGTCGCGGTCGCCGTGAGCGCCATGCGCGGCACGCCCGGGAACCACTCCTTGAGCACGTTCAAACCGAGATACTCGGCGCGAAAATCGTGGCCCCACTGCGATACGCAATGCGCCTCGTCGATTGCGATGATCGAGAGGGTCACCTCGCGCAGCAGCGCCTGCGTTTCCTCCTGGAGCAGCCGTTCCGGAGCGAGATAGAGCAGCTTGAGGCGGCCGTGCCGCAGATCCGCAATGACGTCGCTCTGCTCCGCGCGGCGCAACGTCGAGTTCAAGAACGCGGCCGCCACACCCGCTTCGCGCAGCGCGCTCACTTGATCCTCCATGAGCGCGATCAGCGGCGACACGACGATGCCGACGCCATCGCGCACGAGCGCGGGTATCTGATAGCAGAGGGACTTGCCGCCGCCCGTCGGCATCAAGACGAGCGAATCGTCCCCGGCAACAGCCGCCGCAATGATCGCTTCTTGATGGCCGCGGAACTCGGCATAGCCGAACATCTCACGCAATAGTTGCCGGGCGCGGTCTTCGGAGAACTGCGCAGTGCTGAAGCGGTCGAGCTGCATCGAGCGATGATGCCACAAGCGCGGACGCGCGCCGCGCAACGAAACTCGTGGGCGACGCGAGCTTGTGTGTCTGCCATGATCCTGCTTAGATGCCGCGCGTTCGCTTTGGAGGAGCCCTTTGAGTCGCCCCGCTCATTTTTTCGCAGTCGGCGGCTGGCTAGCCGCTGCCGCAATCGCGAGCGGCCAGCGCGTGGCCACGGCGCAGCCCGACGCCGCCGCGTTCGAGTTCAGCGGTATCCAGCGCTCGCGCTACGAGACAATCGACGAGCAATTCGGCAACGGCTTGAGCGGCGCGGATCATGTCCTTGCGCTGCAGACGTCCCTGATGTTCGACCTCAAGCTCGACAAGCTGCAGTTCTTCGGCGAGATCATGGATTCGCGCGGCGAGCTCAACGATGAGAATTCCGCCGTCGGCACGTTCCTCGTCAACACGCTCGAGCCAGTCCAGGCGTACGCCGCGTGGACACTGCCCGACTCATTACAGGAAGGCGGCAAGAGCACCTTGCGCGTGGGCCGACTCACGCTCGACATCGGCAAGCGGCGGCTCATTTCCCGCAACCGATTCCGCAATACGGTGAGTTCCTTTACCGGTGTGGATTGGCAGTGGCAAGGCGCGGCCGGGCAGAACGCACGCGCGGTCTATCTGATCCCGATGCGGATCCTGCCCACCACGTTCGACGAGTTGCTCGATGACGACTTCGAGCTCGATCGCGGACAGCGCGACAGCGCGGTTTGGGGCGGCTTCTACCAGTTTCCGAAAGGGACTCGAGGCGACACGGTCGAGGTCTACGGCTTCCGCGCCGACGCCGAGGGTGCCGCCACGGACCCTGCCGCGTCCTGGGGACTCTGGTCGGTCGGCACCCGCGTGTTCCGTGGCGCCGCGAAAGGCCGGTGGAACTACGAGCTCGAAGCCGTAGCTCAGACCGGCGAATCGGGAGGCGTCGTCGCCGGCACGCAGCGCAGGGACCTCGACCATCGCGCTCACCTGCTCCACTTCGAGGTCGGCTATCAGTTCGACGCTCCGTGGGCCCCGAACCTGATCTTCCAATACGACGACGCGAGCGGCGACGAGGAGCCGCTCGACGGGCGCAGCGAACGCTTCAACACACTGTTCGGCGACCGGCGATTCGAGTTCACGACGACGGGGATCTATGGCCCGTTCAATCGCAGCAACCTGAACGCGCAAGGGGTGCGCGTGACGTTGGCGCCGAACCCACGCCTGCAAGGAATGCTGCACTACCGCTCGTTTCGGCTCGCCGCCGCGCGCGACACGTGGGTCGGGATCGGCGCTCGTGACCCGACCGGGCGCGCCGGCGACTCGCTGGGTCGCCAGCTCGAAGGGTCGATCACCTGGGCCGCGATCGCGGACCGGCTCACGCTCGAGGCGGGCTTCGAGTACCTCTGGTTCGGCCGCTTTGCGCAGCAAACCGGCGTGGCGGTGAACGGCGATCCCACCTATGTCTACTTGGTGGCGACCACGCGTTTCTGAACGCATCGACTCGAAAACACCGGCGTTGCGAGAGAAGGCATAATCGGGCTTCGCTTGCTTCGAGATCGAACCGTGCTGCTGCGACGACTGCTGCCGTTCCTGTCAGGCCTCGCGCTCGCGCCGAGCACCGCGCTCGCCGATGAAGGCATGTGGACGTTCGATAACTTCCCCAGCACGCTCGTCCGCGAACGTTACGGCGTCGCTGTCGACGGCGCATGGCTCGACCGAGTGCGGCGCGGCACGGTTCGCCTGGCCGGTTGCACGGCGTCGTTCGTGTCGCCCGATGGGCTGCTCCTGACAAACCATCATTGCGTCGCGAGTTGCCTCGCCCAGAACTCGACCCGCGAGTCGAGCCTGCTCGAAACCGGATTCATCGCGCCCGATCGTGGCCGCGAGCTCGACTGCCCTGTGCAGATCGCCGACGTCCTGGAGAAGCTCGAGAACGTGACCGCCGCGGTTCAGGAGGCCACCCGCGGCCTCGACGAGCAGGCGGCCAACGAGCGCCGCCGGCAGACGTTGACGGCCCTGGAGGCAACCTGCGAACAAACTTCACTAACCGCTGGCAACCCATTGAAATGCGAGGCTGTTACCCTCTACGGCGGCGGCCAGTTCTGGCTCTATCAGTATCGGCGCTACGACGACGTGCGGCTGGTCTTCGCGCCCGAGGCGGATATCGCCGCGTTCGGCGGCGACCCGGACAATTTTCAGTTTCCGCGTTGGTGCCTCGACTTCTCGTTGCTGCGAGCCTACGAGAACGGCCGTCCGGCCGCGACACCGCAGTATCTGACGATCGATTTCGACGGCCCGGCCCCCGACGAGCCCGTGTTCGTCGCGGGCCATCCCGGCTCGACGGACCGCCAGCTCACCGTGGCCGAGCTCCGAACCCTGCGCGACAGGATCCTGCCGCCCGCCTTGCTGCGCGCGTCCGAGCTCCGCGGCCGGTACAGCCAATTCGGCAAAACGGACGCCGCAGCCAACAGGATCGTGCAGGACGCACTGTTCGGACTCGAGAACGGCCTCAAGGTGGAGCGTAAGCAGCTCGACGCATTGCTCGACGACGCGCTGCTGGCGGCGAAGGACGCCGCGGAATCGGATCTACGTAAGCGCGCGAGCCGCAACCGCGCACTCGCAGCAGGGACGGGTGACCCGTGGACGCGCATCGCGATGGCGCAAGCCGAGGAAGCTGAGCGCTGGCTGCCCTACGAGTTCCTCGAGGGCGGCGCAGGCTTCAACAGCCGCCTCGCCCGCCACGCGCGCACGCTCGTGCGCGCCGCCGCCGAGCGGCCGAAGCCGAACGGCGAGCGCCTGCGCGAGTTCACGGACGGCTTCTTGCCGCGCCTGGAGCAGCAGCTTGCGGCGCCGCTACCGATCTATCCCGAGCTCGAACGCCTGACGCTATCGTTCTCCCTCGAGCGCATGCGCGAGTGGCTGGGCCCCGACGCGGCGGTCGTGCGCCGTCTGCTCACGACCGAAACGCCCGACGCACTCGCCGCACGGCTCGTCGACGGCTCGCGGCTCGCGGACCCGGCCGTCCGCCTCCAGTTGTGGAACGGCGGCCAGGCCGCGATCGATGCCTCGAACGATCCGTTGATCGTGTTGGCACGGGATCTCGACGCAGAAGCCCGCGAGCTGCGTCGCTGGCACGAGGATGAGATCGAAGCCGTCGTCGAGGCGGCGCACGAAGACATCGCACGCGCGCGCTTCGCCGTCCTAGGCACCACGGTCTATCCCGACGCCACATTCACGCTGCGGCTCAACTTCGGGACCGTGCAAGGCTGGGTCGAGAACGGAACGCCCGTCGCGCCATTCACGAAGCTCGACCGCTTGTTCGAGCGCGCCACGGGTCAACCGCCGTTCGCCGTTCCCGCGAGCTGGCGAGCGGCTCGTGCGACGCTCGACCCCGCGACGCCGTTCAACCTGTCGACCAACAACGACATCGTCGGCGGCAACTCGGGCAGCCCGCTCATCGACGCCGCCGGGCGCATCGTCGGCCTCGTATTCGACGGCAACATCCACTCGATCTCGGGCGCTTATTGGTTCGACGCGGCGAAGAACCGCACCGTGGCCGTGCACCCCGCAATCATTCGGGAGGCGCTACGGAAGGTCTATCGAGCGGAGCCGCTGCTCGCGGAGCTCGGCGCGAGCGACTGAAGCAGGCGCTCGTTACTCGACGAGCGCCTGCATGACCGCATTCTCGAAGTCCGACGAGAACGTTCGATTCGGCGTCTGCGCGAGCAAGATCCCGACGAGGTTCTCCTTGGGATCGACCCAGAAGTGCGTGCCGTACGCCCCGCTCCAGCCGAATGAGCCGTCGGACAACCAGGTTCCCCTGGCCGCCGCGTCCGTCACGACGCGCACGCCGAGCCCATAGCCTTCACCGGCCGGCCGCCCCGGCAACGTCGACGGAATGAACGCCGAACCCATGAGCTCGACGGAGCGCGGGCTCAAGATCCGCACGCCGTTCAGCTCGCCGCCGTTGGCGAGCATCATCGCGAACTGCGCGTAGGTTTCGGCCGTCGTCATCAGACCGCCAGCACCCGAGAAATAGCGCTGCCCCGACATCGAGTCGGGGTTGGCGTTCGGCTGCAAGGCGCCGTCGCGGCGCTGATAGACGCTCGCGAGCCGCGAGCGCTGCTCGGCGCTCGGCCAGAACGTCACGTCGCGCATGCCGAGCGGCGCGAACAGGCGCTCGGCGAGGAACTTGTCGAAGCTCATGCCCGAGGCGATCTCGACGATGCGGCTCAGCACGTCGAATCCCGCCACGGCGCTATAAGCCCAGCGCGTGCCCGGCTGAAACTCGAGCGGCGAGGCACTGAGCTCCTCGACCCAGCGCAGACCGATGTCGTGCCGCTTGTTGAACGAGGCGTTCGCGACGGAGCTGCCCATCGGGCCGCTCATGAGTCCCGACGTATGCGTCAGCAGGTCGAGCACGGTGATCTCCCGTGCCGCGGGTGCCTTGTAGAACGCCGGCGGCGGGCCGCCGGGGCCACCTGCGGCCGCCGCGGCCGCCGGGCCGCCGGGGCCAGGAGCCGGCGGCTTTGCGACGCCGAGCTCGAGATTGGCGTACGCCGGGATGAAGCGCGACACGGGGTCGTTGAGCCTGACCTTGCCTTCCTCGGCCAGCATGAGGATGGCCACGGCAGCCACCGGCTTCGACATCGATGCGATGCGAAACAGCGAGTCCGGCCGCATCTGCTGCTTCGACTCCAAGTCCATGACGCCTTGGGCCTCGAGATAGGCGACTTGGCCGTTGCGCGCGACGAGCGTCACGGCCCCGGCGATCTCGCCTGCCGCAATCGTGCGCTCGACGAGCTCGTGGACGCGCTGCAAGCGGTCCGTCGACAGGCCGACGCTTTGCGGAGTGGCGGTCTCGGCGTGGCCCACGAGCGCCGGCGCCGCGACGAGCAGCAGGCCAAGCAGCAAGGAAGCGAGCTTGCGAGTCGACATGAGATCCCCCCCAACGTGATCGCGGCGCCCACAGCATGCCGTGGCGAACGCTCCCGACGCAATCGGCGTCAGAGCACGGCCGGGCGGTCGAGTTGCTCGTTGCGGTTCGGCCCAGACGCGGGGAACTCGCGCGCCAGCAGCACGGTGACCGCTTCGATGCCGCGCAGCACGCCATCGCGCCAATGCCCCGTAGCGAACTCGCGCTCGATGACCGTACAGACACGCTGCCACTCGGCGTCCGTCACACGCTCTGCGAAACCGCGGTCGGCGACGATCTCGACGTCGCGCTCGGCGAGCAAGATGTAAATGAGCACACCGTTGCTCTCGCGCGTGTTCCAAACACCGAGCTCCGCAAACACCTCGAGCGCACGCTCGCGCGCCGTGCGTAATCGCAACAAGGCCTTCAGCTCGATGGCGACCTCGATTGCGATCCGAATCTCGGCGCTGTGCGTCTTCTCGGAGGCTTCGATCGCGTTTTCGATCGCCGTCAGCGCATGCGACGGAAACCTGCGGTGCAGGGCGGACCGGGGCAGCAACAAATGCGGCAACACGCGCACGCTACCAGCCTCCCGACGCGCCACCGCCGCCGAAGCGGCCCCCGCCGCCGCGGAAGCCGCCGCCGCGCCCACCGCCGAAGCCGCCGGGCGTCGGCCCGCCCCAGCGGCCGCCGCGCGACGCCCAGCGCCCAACGTTGCCGCCGATGCCCGTCAACGCGAGCACGAACACCACTCCACCAGCCAGTAGCGAAGCGAACAGCACGCTGCTGACGAGCCAGACGATGAAGCCCGCGCCGGCACCGAGCGCCAGCGAGCCGAACAGCGAGCCGAGCAGCCGGCGAAACAATGGCGCCGCGAACAAGGCCACCATCAGGACGACCGGTAACGTCGCGAACGGCTCGGCGTCCGGCTCGCGCGCGACAGGCACGGGCAGCGGCTCGCCGTCGATGAGGCCGATCAGGGCATCGAGCCCCGCGTCCAAACCGCCCGCGTAGTCGCCTTCGTAGAAGCGCGGCGCGATCGTCTCCGCGATGATGCGGCGCGCGAGCGCGTCCGGTACCGCCCCCTCGAGCCCATAGCCCACTTCGAAACGCATGCGGCGATCGTCGAGGGCAACGACGAGCACCACGCCGTCGTCGACGCCGGAGCGGCCGATGCCCCACGCCTCGGCGACGCGCAGCGAATACTCCTCGATCGCCTCGGGCGCCGCCGTGGAGACGAGCAGCACGGCGACTTGGCTACCCTTGCGGGCCTCGAACGCCGCGAGCTTCTGCTCGAGCCCGGTCAGCGCGTCTGCGCTCAGGGTGCCGGTCGCGTCGACGACATGCCCCGTCAGCGGCGGCACGGGCTGCTGCGCCGCAGCCGGCAAGCCCGCGATAGCGAGGCAGGCGGCGAGCGAGAACGCGCGCCACAGGCGACCAGCGGCGATCCAGCTCATGCGCGCAGCGTCATTCGAAACGCACCTGCGGCGGCCGCGTAATTTCGGCCTCATTCTCGACCGTGAACGTCGGTTTCGTGTCGTACCCGAAGACCATGGCCGTCAAATTGTTCGGGAAACGCCGCACCGTCGTGTTGTAAGCCTGCACCGACTCGATATAGCGGTTGCGGGCGACCGCGATGCGGTTCTCCGTCCCTTCGAGCTGCGCCTGCAGATCGCGAAAGTTGGCATCGGATTTGAGGTCCGGGTAACGCTCGACGACGACCATGAGGCGCGACAGCGCGCTCGTGAGCTCGCCCTGCGCGGCTTGAAACTGCGCGAATGCCTCGGGGTCGTCGACCAGCTCCGGCGTCGCTTGCACCGTGCCGACCTTCGCGCGTGCCTCGGTGACGCCGATCAGCACCTCCTGCTCCTGGCGCGCGAAGCCGCGCACCGTCTCGACCAGATTCGGAATCAGGTCGGCGCGCCGCTGATACTGATTCACGACCTCGGCCCATGACGCTTTGACCTGCTCGTCTTGGGTTTGAAACGTGTTGTAACCGCACCCGGTTAGCTGCGTCAGCAGCACGATCGTCACCACCCGTCGCCACATCGTGAAGCCCTCCCTAAAGATCGAGTATCGCTGCAAATAGCGCGCCGCATTGGCACATTTGGTCGCTGCTCCTATGATTGAGCTCATGGCCCCCCTCCTCAAGGTCCGCCGCGCGACCGTCGCCGACGAGTTCGCCCTGTTTGCGCTGGCGACCCGGTTCCCGACGTCGACGCCGCCCAGCAGCGAGATTTTTGCCGACACGCTGCGGCGCAAGCTCAAGGATTCGGACGCGTTCGTGGCCGTGGCGGAAGTCGGTGGCTCGCTCGTCGGCTACGTGGCGGGCGACGCCCACGAGACGTTCTACGCCGGCGGCAAGGTCGCGTGGGTCGACGAGATCCTCGTCACCGAGGGGTCGCGCCGGCAAGGCATCGGCCGCGCGTTGATGGCGGAGTTCGAAGCGTGGGCCGAAAACGGCCGCTGTCGCCTGATCGGGCTCGCGACCCGGGGCGCCGCCTCGTTCTACGAGGAGCTCGGCTTCGAGGACTCCGCGGGCTACTTCAAGCGCTACCTGGGTCCCGAGGACCGCACCAAGAGCGCGCTCTGATTCACGCGCCTATACCGTGGCGATGAGCTCGCGCATCCGCTGCCGCTGCGCTTCGTTCGGCAGCGGCCCGACGGCCGTCATGAGATTCTCCTCCATGTGCTTCGGGTTGCTCGTCTCCGTGAGCACGCACGTCAGTGACGGATTCGCGAGGATGTACTTCAACGAAAACTGGGCCCAAGTCTCGCAGCCGAACTCGCGCGCCCATTCCGGCAGCGGCTTGCCCTCGAGCCGATCGAAGTAGGCGCCGTTCATGAACGGCCGATTGATGACGACCGCCACGCCGCGCTCAGCCGCGAACGGCAGCAAGCGCTCCTCGACGGCCCGCTCCGTGATCGAATAGTTCATCTGCACGAAATCCGGCTTCTCGCGGCGCAGGAACTGCTCGAGGTCGGCGTGGCGCGCATCCTGCGAGACCGTCACGCCGATGTAGCGCGCGGCGCCCTCGCCCTTCCACTCCTTCAAGCTCGGCCAGTGCGTGTCGAGATCGGTCAGGCTGAAGATCTGGACCAGGTCGAGGACTTCGCGCTGATAGTTGCGCTGCGCGTCGCGGAACTGCTTGATGCCCGCATCCTTGCCGACCTGATCGAGCTTCGTCGTCACGAACAGCTTGTCGCGAAATTCAGGCATCGCGACGACGCGGCCGAAACCGGCGTCGTTCGTGGCATTGCGCGGCCACGTATCCACGAACTTGCCGCCGTGCGCGACGAAGGCGCGCAGCACGTCGCGAAGCGGGTCCGTGCCGTTCGCCGCGATCTGCTCGACGACCTTGCTCGAGCCCAAGCCGATCACCGGCAGCATCTCGCCGGTGCTCGGGATCGGGCGTTGCGGAATGCCGCTTTGCGCTAGCGCCTCCAGCGCCGGACTGCCGGCCAAGCTCACGGCGGCTGCGGCCGCGCTCGAGCGAGCGATGAACTCGCGGCGCGTTGTCGTTGGTTTCGTCATTGTCATTCTCCCCAAAACCTAATGCGTCATCGAATGCACGACGAAGTTCGTGCCCATGCGGAAAGCGTCGGTGGATGGTCGCAGCGGGTAACTCGGGGTGCCGTAGCGGTCCCAGAAGTTGGCGAGGTCGTTGTTGTGGCAGGCGACGATCGCGATGTGTCCAGCCGAATTCACGAAACCGTAGTACGTGGGCGTGCCACCTTGCGTATACGGCGCCATGCTCTCGAGGTCCTCGACTTGATAGACGAGATCCCAGATGGGGTCCTCGATCGAGAGCCGCTGAAACACACGGTCGGGAAACACGCGCAGCATCTCCTCCCGCAGATTGTCCATGTGCCACGTGTCGAAGTCGTCGATGAGGATGAACCCGCCGCGGTCGACGTACTCGCGTAGGTTCACGACCTCGTCCTCGGTGAGCTCCATCTCCCCGGGCTCGGAGACATAGGCGAACGGGTAGTCGAAAATCTCCGGGCTCGACAGCTCGAGCAGCCGATACGAGTTGTCCTCGACGTCGACTTTCGTCGTGCGGCCGATGAACTCGTTCAAGTGCACCTCGGAGTACGGGTAGTTGTGGGACCAGCCCATGTGACCGATCGCGCCGTTGGTGCCGAAGTGCCAACGCGCGCCGATGAATTCCGTCGGCGGCGGATCGTTGTCCTCGATACTGTAGCGCCGACCGCGGAATTGGCCGGTCGCGATGCCGGCGGCGAGAAGCGCCAACACGGCGGCTGCGATCAACGATGAACGTTTCACTGGGTGCTTACCCTTGCCGCTGCGCCAACCACACCGTGTGCTCGCCGCAATCGGGGTCGGCGACTCGGTGCAACGATACCGCGAAACCGTGCTCGCCCAGAAGGCGCTCGTATTCGGCCGTCGCGAGGCTCGCGTGGTAGATCTCATGGCCGAACATGCGGCCCATCGCGACGCCTTCCTCGGTGCCCGACGTGAACAGCAGCGCCGCGCCGGGCGCGGAATGCCGGGCAAACACGGGGAACATCGCGCGCTGGCCGTCAGGGGTCAAATGAAAAAAGCTGTCCCAGGCGATGATCGCGGCGAAACATTTCTTCAGATTCAATGTGAGCATGTCTTGCCGAAGCCACTCGTGGCCCGGAAAGCGTTGCCGGCAGAGATCGATCATCGCCGCGGCGACGTCGACCCCCGTCACCCGGTGGCCGGCCTCGATGTAGAACCGCGCGACCGGGTCGCCGGAGCCGCAGCCGAGGTCGAGCACTTCGGAATGCGGCGGCAACGTCGCTAGAACGCGCTCGTGATACGCGCGCTCCAGAAGGTGCGGGCCGCGGGCGCGGTCGTACTCCGCCGCGATGGCATCATAGACCTGTGGAATTTGCTCGGCCGGCGTCGGCACGCCGCTCAACCCGGCCCGCCGCTAGCGCATCTCGTTGATGAGACCGTCGAGTGCCATCTGGACATGGAAGTCCTGCCAACCGAACTCGGAGCGCATCGCGGCTTCGATGTCGGCACGCGACTTGTTCTGACGCACGAGCCCGGTCACGAGCTCGGTCAAGCGCTGCGTGCTGGCGCGAAACGCCTGCATGTCGGTCTTTTTCACGACGTTGCCGTGACCCGGAATGACGGTATCGAAGTCGAGCGCGAGCGCCTTGGTGACCGTCGCGGTCCATTCTTTGGCGCTGCCGCCGCCCATGTAATCGATGAGCTGCGGCGTGCCCTCGCCGACCGTAAACATGTCGCCGGCCGCCAGCGCACGATTCTGCGGAAACAGCACGACGACGTCGCCGTCGGTGTGCGCGCGGCCGAACCAATAGATCTCGGCCGACTTGCCGCCCAAGTGAATCGAGCCGCGCGGCTCGACCGTGATGTCGGGCTGACCCGACTGGTTCGCAGCCACCATGCGCGTGCGCGCCTGCGTCGACGCGACCGCGAGCGTGCCGCCGGCCTGGAGCTTGGCATTGCCGCCGCTGTGGTCGCCGTGGAAGTGCGTGTTGATGACGTACTTGATGGGCTGGTTCGTGACCGTCTTCAGCAGCGCGACGATGTTGTCGGCATCGATCTCGAACTTGTCGTCGACGAGGATGACGCCCTCGTTGGTGATCAGCGCCGTCGTGTTGCCTGGCACGTATTCGTTATGAATGACGTAGAGATCGTCTTGGAGCTTGATGAGCTCGAGCTTCGAGGGCCCCGAGCCGAACTGTGCGTTCGCCGAGAAGGCAGCACAACCACACGCGACGGCCGAGAACCACAGGGTCTTCTTCATGGGCAAAACGAGCCTCCAAAACACAGCAGCGCAGCCGAATTGGCCGGCAGGAATGGTACTACACACCGTTAACGCCGCCCTACGGGCGGCAGTCGATTAGAATAACGCCGTGTCCAGCTTGTCCATCGACCCCAACGTAAAGCGCACCGGCCAAACCCTGCTGAAAGGTGCGCTCGAGCTGCGCTCGCGCGCCTTCAAGGCGCTGTTGTGCCTGTTGGGCATCTTCTTGTGCCTGCTGCCGTTCGCGGACCAAGTGTTTCAGGTCGTCGCGCAACCGATCATGGCGGCGATGCCCGAGGACTCGAGCCTCATCAGCAAGGAAGTCGCGTCGCCGTTCCTGACGCCGCTGCGGGCTACGTTCTGGGTATCGCTATTCGCCGCGATGCCGCTGCTGCTCTATCACCTCTGGAAGCTGCTCGACGCTTGGCTGCCGGCGTCGAAGCGGCGCGTGGCGTTGCCGTTCATCGCGGCGAGCGCCGGGCTGTTCTACCTCGGCGTCGCGTTTGCATTCTTCTTCGTTCTGCCGATGGCGTTTCAGTTCTTCGCGACAACGGCCCCGGCCGGCGTCAAGGTCATGACGGACATCAACGCGTTCTTGAGCTTCACGCTCGCGATGGTGTTCGCGTTCGGGCTCGCGTTCCAGGTGCCGATCGTCATCATCGTCATCGTCTGGACCGGGCTGGTATCGCTCAAGTCGCTGAAAGGCGCTCGGCCCTACGTGTTTCTCGGCGCGTTCGTGCTCGGCATGCTGCTGACGCCGCCGGACGTGTTCTCACAAACGTTGCTCGCGCTGCCGATGTACGCACTCTACGAGATCGCGTTGTTGATTTGCGGACGGTTCTTGCCGCACCGCGAGTAGCGCTCGCGACAAAAATAACGGGAGCACCTCGCCGTCGCCGCGTTGCGCAGCGAGCTCACTTCAGCGAGAGCACGGGCCGTGGCGTGCGCGCGGCGCCCTGCGGCACGCGAATCTCGAAGCACTGATGGATGCGCGGATTGCGCGCGAAGTCTCTCGGAATCGTGGCTGGCGTGACGTCCACGACCTCGAGATCCGCGAGCCCCTGCCCGTCGAGCCGGAACTTGCGGAAGTTGTTGGAGAACACCAGCAGTCCGCCGGGATTGAGGCGCAGCAGCGTCGAGCGAATCAGCTCCACGTGATCGCGTTGCAGGTCGAGCTCCTTGGCCATCCGCTTCGAACGCGACACCGTGGGCGGATCCAGGAAGATCAAGTCGAAGCGTTCGCGCGGCGGCTGCTCCAGCCACGCGAGCACGTCCTCTTGCAGCAAGCGATGGCGAGACGCATCGTCGAACCCGTTGCGGTCTAGGTTGCGGCGCGCCCAATCGAGATAGGTGTTCGACAAGTCTACGGTCGTCGTCATGCGCGCGCCGCCGGCGGCTGCGAATACCGACGCCGTGCCGGTGTACGCGAACAAATTCAGGAAGCTCTTGCCGGCGGCGAGCTCGCGAATGCGCGCCCGCGTCGGCCGATGGTCGAGGAACAACCCGGTGTCGAGGTAGTCCGTGAAGTTGACGAGCAGCTCGAGGCCGCCTTCGCCAACCACCGTGAACTCGCCCCGTTCGGCGAGCTTCGTATACTGCGCGCCGCCCTTCTGCTTGCGTCGCGTCCGCAGGTACGCCCGCTCGCGGGGGACGTCGAGCACCTCGGGAATCACACTGAACGCCTCTGCACGTCGTGACCGCGCCTTTTCGGGCTCGATGGTCGCGGGCGGCGCGTATTCCTGCACGTAGGCAAAGCGCAGCGCGTCCGGCGACGTAGACGCCGCGTAGATGTCGATGGAGAACGCGTACTCGGGCATGTCGGCGTCATACACGCGATAACAGGCGATGTCGGACTTGCGCGCCCAAGCGCCGAGCGACTCGAGATTCTTGCGGAGCCGATTCGCGAACATGGTCGCGCCCGGCCGTTCACGCGCGGCGGCGGTGTCGAATGCCGGCAACACCCCCGGCACGCGTTTCTGCTCGAAATACTTCGGCTCGACGTCGAACCGCAGCAGGCGGCATTCGATCGGGCCGTTGAACATCGTATGAGTGCGCTTGGCCTTGAGCCCGAGCTCGAGGCCGAGCGGCGGATTGCCGGTCAGCACCGCGGCCTGCCAGCCGACGTAGCTCTCGCGGAGCTTGGCGCCGAGCTGTGCGTACACGCTTTTCAAAACCTCCGCCTCGCCGAGCCGCTCGCCATACGGCGGATTGACGGCCAATAGGCCGCGCGCAACCGGAGCAGCCGGCAGATCGGCCAGCTCGCGGCGCTCGGCTTGCAAATGCTTCGCGAACCCTGCCCGTACCGCGTTGTCGAGCGTCGCGCGCACGGCAGCGGGGTCGCGATC
>Ga0157380_10000693_pt1 | contig 20963 bp, 19 predicted proteins | sample S35metaG_FD_119757 | JGI IMG/M metagenome (GOLD analysis project Ga0157380, IMG submission 119757) | Switchgrass rhizosphere microbial communities from Kellogg Biological Station, Michigan, USA - S3-5 metaG | ecosystem: Host-associated > Plants > Roots > Rhizosphere > Soil | place: USA...
CAGTCACGCTCTTTGGACGGCAGGGGAAAGAATTGACGGTTATAGGAGATGAAGGGACATTGAATACGGAGACGAAGAACTTTGTGCTCGCGAATCGAGCAGAACCACTCGTGATTCAAACCGAAAGTGGATATGTGATCTATACCAACCACCTGGCTTGGACTGATCAAACGAGAGAGATACGCACGCAGGATCCCGTCCGTATCGTGGGTCATGGGCTTGAGGTGACGGGTCGTGGGTTGTTGGGGCATTTGGACCGCGAAGAATTTGAAATCCTTGAGGATGTCCATGTGGATTTGGTTCCTGCTTCTTAACTTGATTCCGCTTGGAATGGCTTCCTTAAGTGAGTTGGCTGATGCTGCCCTTCCCAAAAGTGGTGGTGAGAGCGCGGTAAGCACGACCATTACGGCCAAGAAGATGACCGTAAAGAATCAGGATAGCCAGGCAGTCTTTGAAGGCGAGGTTGTACTGATTCGTGGATCATTGGTTGTCCATTCCGATCGCATGGTGGTGATGTTTCGCGAACAAGACCCGGCGACGGGTCAGAACCAGAAAGGGCATCAATCCGTCAAAGGGGGCGAGATGTCGAAAGGGCCTGATGCTCTGCCGGGGGTGTCGAATCGATCGGTCAATCGGATTGAGGCGACTGGACGAGTGAAAATCGAGAAGGATTCAGGGAGTGCGACCTGTGAGAAAGCGGTCTATTATCATGAGGGCGATAAGATCGTCCTGACAGGGGATCCGGTGGCTTGGGATAAGGGAACAAGGGTCAGCGGCAAGCAAATCACGATGTTTTTGGCGGAAGACCGGAGTGTGGTGGAAGGCGGCTCGCATGTGCGGATCGAGCCAGAGGGGAGAGCAGCCAAGTGATCGAGGCAATTCATGGGCGAGCCGCGTCGACTGGTTCTCCGGTGAATGGTGCGAAAACAATCGGTCTACGCGCGAAGGAATTGGTGAAAAGTTTTCGCTCGCGCAAAGTTGTAAAAGGAGTCTCGATCGAGGTTTGCGCTGGTGAAGTCGTGGGATTACTGGGGCCCAACGGCGCTGGGAAAACCACTATTTTCGATATGCTCGTTGGTTTGTGTCAGCCAGATGAGGGGGCGATCTCACTCGGTGAAGAAGTGATTACTGACCTTCCGATGTACCGACGTGCGCGGAAAGGAATAGGGTATTTGCCTCAAGAATCATCTGTGTTTCGACGGTTGTCAGTTGAAGATAATATTCTGGCAATTCTTGAAATGCTGGACTACTCTCGTGCAGAACGTCGCGATCGAGTCGATATGCTTCTGAAGGAACTGGACCTCTCTCATATTCGAACAAGCATGGCCTATGCCTTGTCGGGTGGGGAACGCCGGCGGTTAGAAATTACTAGAGCACTTGCGACAAGCCCGTCCTTCATGTTGCTCGATGAACCTTTTGCAGGAATAGATCCGATCGCGGTTGGGGACATCCAACAGATTATTAAGCGATTGAAAGAAAAAGAGATCGGAATATTGATCACCGATCACAATGTTCAGGAAACGCTTTCCATCACGGATCGGGCCTACATCATCAATGAAGGGCTGATCCTTGAGGCGGGTCCTCCGGAATACATCGTCAAGAGTGAGGCGGCTCGGGCTGTCTACTTAGGGGAACGGTTCAAGTTATGATGCTGAAGGATCTGCGCGCATGAAGCTCAGGCTCGATCTTCGGCTGAGTCAAAAGCTGATCATGACTCCACAGTTGCAGCAGGCGATCAAGCTGCTGCAATTATCCCGACTCGAGTTGCAGCAGAGTCTAACCCAGCATTTGATGGAGAATCCGCTCTTAGAGGATATTCCCACTGAGGCGGAGGAAAGCGAGGCGACAGGTGCCGAGGAAAAGGCGGAAGATGCTGCGGCATCGGCGGATAGTGAACCGTCGAATGTGGAAGAGTCAACTCTGGAAGAACGAGACACGCCGGATGAGATTTCAGCGGCCGGTTGGGAAGAGTACTTCGGAAGTGATCGTCGCATCGGAGGGTCTGAATCTCAGTCCTCCTCACAGGAGGAGTTTCCTTCCTATGAACAAACCATGTCGAAAGCGACATCCTTGGAAGACCATCTCCTCTGGCAGCTGTCGTTTTCTGGTTTATCCGACCGTGAGAAGGGGATCGGGCGGTTGATCATCGGTAACCTTGACGATGATGGATATCTGCGCATGCCTCTCGCGGAGATCGTCGATGGTACCGACTTCACCGAGGTGGAAGCTGAGTCAGTCCTCAAGGACGTTCAAAGCTTTGATCCGACTGGCGTGGCGGCGCGAGACCTTGCGGAATGCCTGCTCTTACAGATCGGACATTTGGGAAAGAGTCCCATGGGTTCTTTGGGGGCCCGGCCCGGCGCCTTGAAGGGATCGATTGTTGAAGCCATTGTTCAACACCACCTCAAAGACTTGGAGAAGAAACAGTATGCGAGGATCGCGAAAGCCTTAGATGTCACGGTAGAGGAGGTGTTTCAGGCTACCAAGGTCATCGAAGTCCTCGAGCCGAAGCCCGGACGGCCGTTTACGAACACACAAAACTATGTGATTGTCCCCGATGTATTCGTTGTCAAGAACGAAGGGGAATGGGTGGTATTGCTGAACGACGATGGGCTGCCCCGTATGCGCATCAGCCCATACTACAAGCAATTGATGGGGGCAAGTGAGAATGGGGCGGCTGAAACAAAAGCCTACCTGGACGAGAAGCTGCGGGCAGCGCAGTGGGTTATTCGGAGTATCGATCAGAGAAACAGGACGATCGTTAAGGTGGTGTCGAGTATTGTAAAATTTCAAGAACAGTTCTTTGAAAAGGGCGTGCAGTATCTCAAGCCGTTGGTGCTGAAGCAAGTGGCTGAGGATATTGGGATGCATGAGTCGACCATCAGCCGTGTGACAGCCAATAAGTATATGTACTGCCCGCAAGGGATGTTGGAACTGAAATTTTTCTTCAATGCAGGTTTACAGCGGGCGGATCAGCCCTCCGATATGATGTCGTCCGTGACAGTGAGAGAGATGATTCGGAAAATGGTGGCAGAAGAAGATGTGAGCCACCCGCTCAAGGACGAGGAGATCGCCGCGCGGCTGCTTACACAGAAAGTTGTCATCGCCCGGCGGACGGTAGCCAAGTATCGGGCGGAAGAGCATATCCCCTCCGCCACTCAGCGCAAGCGATTCTTTTAGCAGAGTGCTGAAAAATCTGCCAGCGTATGGAGCTCGTTATCGGGTTTCTCTGGTCTGTCTGGTGTGTGGTTGAGAGAAATTAACCAGATGTAGAATATAAACTAGATGAACCAGATCAACCGGTCTTACCAGCCTCGCTCGCCTACCATGCCTCGTCCATCACCACTCGTCGGTGCTTCCTGCCCGGTATCTCTCTAGGGGTATGGATGCTTAAAGTATACAAACGTAGTCTATCTCACAGAGAGGGCGGAGTTATTCGCTCGAAAGGATGGATGCCTATGAAAATTACAGGACGACGCCTTGTGATAACACCGGCCCTCAGACAACACATTGAAAGCAGGTTTGAGCGGCTGGTGCGATATGAAGTGGCGCTGAGCCATCTGTCCGTGATTCTCAGTGTGAGCAAACTTCAGCATAGTGCGGAAGTCGTCTGTACGATGCAAGGAAGAAGAATTCAGGCAAAAGCTTCAACGCCTGAAATGTACGCAACGGTCGACCAGCTTGTGGACCGCTTGGGAGCCCAGATCAGAAAACACAAGGAACGTCAGGCTGATCATAAAGAGCCGGCGAAGCGGTTGTCGCGTAAGATCGCTCCTCTTGTTCCCCGTAATGAAGAAGAGGAACTGGAAGTCATTCGTCCAGTCCGAGCTGTCCTGACTCTCGAAGATGCCAAACGTCAATTAAATTCCCTGCCTGGCTCCTTACTGGTGTTCACCGCGCTGGCCTCTGGAAAGCTGCAGATTCTGCAGCGTGTAGCTCATAATCGAATGATCTTGATCGATCCGTAAGGGGCAGATAATAGGTATGGCCGGACTCAACTTGGTCGTGATCAGCGGTCTTTCAGGTTCAGGAAAGTCGCATGCCCTCAAGTGTTTGGAAGACGTTGGGTATTTCTGCACTGATAATTTACCGCCGGCTCTTTTGCCAGCCTTTGTCGAGCTATGCCACCAGCAGGGGGGCGAAATTAAGAATGTTGCCCTCGGCATAGATGTCAGGGAGCGTGTGTTCTTTTCCAATCTCGTGGGGATTCTCGATCGAATCAAGGTACTCGGTCACGCAGTTGAGTTAGTATTCTTTGAAGCCCGTGAGGAAGTGCTGGTTCGTCGATTCTCTGAATCTCGGAGACCCCATCCGCTTCTATCTCATCTCCCTGTATTGGAAGGAGTCCGGTTTGAAAAGGATCGTCTCGCCGATTTACGGCGCCACGCCGATCGCATCATTGATACCTCGGATTTGACGGTGCATGAGTTGCGGGAGTTGTTGATCAGGGAGTTCCGACGGGAGGATGCGCCGCACAAGTTAACCATTTCACTCGTGACATTCGGTTACAAGTTCGGCGTACCGTACGACATTGACCTCTTGTTCGACGTCCGGTTTTTGCGGAATCCATTCTTCGTTCCTGACCTCAAGCCATTGACAGGAGAGGACCCACGGGTCCGGACCTATGTATTGACCGACCCGGATGCCATTGCCTTCATCGGGCAGCTGGAGGGCTTCTTCAAGTTTCTCATTCCTCTCTTTGAACGAGAACGCCGGAGCTATGTGAATGTTGGGATTGGCTGCACAGGAGGACGACATCGGTCCGTGGCAATTGCAGGTCGCCTCCAAGAAAGTTTTTTAGCGCTGGGTTATCAAGTGACTGCCGTGCATCGCGATCTCGACAGGCAATAATCCTCAGAGCTTCTAGCCCCCTCTTCTACTGCAATAATACAACCATTAGGCTGGTTTTCAGACCTGTGCATCGAAAGTGATTTCCTTGACAGGTGGCGGCCATGAACTATACTTAGCCTGTGCATAACGCCGGGCTTCAGGCTTCTCATAAGTAAGTTTAGAGGGATGTGGAGTGGTTATCAGGGCGTGCTGAGTGAAGAGAAAATCCTAGAAATATGTTCCTGATTTGGAGCGGTCAAGTTCGTAGGAGTGCGGTCATGAGGGACATTCTGCGTGAAATTCACATAAAGATTTGCGCTCCTGGAATAGTCATGTACAGTCAGGGGCACGTATGTTGAATTCATTTAAAAGTTTAGCCGAAACGGATTTGTTTTCGATGTTCACGCCGAAGCGCCAGCTCGTCGGTCTGGATATCGGGTCAAGCGGGATCAAACTCGTTCAGTTAAAGGAAAGCCGCGGGCGATACATTCTCCAGAAGTTTGGCTTCAAACCACTCGAGCCAGAGGTCATCGTCGATGGCACGGTGATGGATGAGGGGCGAGTGGTATCGGCGATTAAGGAGTTGTTTGAGGAAACGAAGATCAAGGTAAAGCAAGTTGCGGTGTCGATTTCCGGTCATGCGGTGATTATTAAAAAAATCAGCCTGCCGCCGATGCCTGAAGAGGAGTTGGAAGGGCAGGTACGTCTTGCTGCGGAGCAGTATATCCCCTTCGACATTAATGAAGTGAACATCGATTTCAGCGTATTACCTTCTTCAGACGCAACGGGCGATACCCAGGGAGAGATGTCGATCATTCTCGTAGCAGCCAAGAAGGACAAGATCAATGAGCTGACCGAACTTGTCAAAGGGGCCGGACTGCTTCCGATCGTCATGGATGTCGATGCCTTCGCGATCGAAAACATGCACGCGATCAACTACCCTGTTTCGCAGGAGGAAACGACCGCGCTCGTCAATATCGGCGCGAGTGTCATGAATGTCAATATTGTTCGAGGCGGCACCTCGCTGTTTACGCGTGACATTCCCATCGGAGGAAATCGCTATACGGAAGCGATTCAGCGGGAATTGGGGATGTCCTATGATGAAGCAGAGGAAACGAAGAAAGGCGGGCGTTCGGTGGGGAGCAATGAGGCCAAATTGACGACGGTGGTCGACAGTGTCAATGCAGAGGTGGCTTCAGAAATTGCTCGGACCATCGATTATTTCAAGTCAACCATGTCGGATGTGGATGTTCAACAGGTGCTTTTGTGCGGAGGGGGCGCGCAGGTCAAGGGTTTGGTCCCGCAGTTGAGTGACCGGATGCAAGCCATTGTCGAAGTTGCGAATCCGTTCGGTGAAATCGACACCTCAGGAAGTGGTTTTGATCAGAATGAGCTAACTGAGATGGCCCCGCTGGCCGCCGTGGGGGTTGGATTGGCGCTCAGATCGGTAGGGGATCGATGATTCGCATTAATCTACTGCCTGGACCTAAGGGGCACAAGGCCAAGCCCCAGTATGATGTCAGAGCACAGGCGTTGTTGGGCGTAGGCTTGTTGTTTATCACCCTCGCAGGGTGCTGGTGGTATTCGACGTCGCTCGATGAAGAGATCGCCGCACGGCAGGCCGAAAAGCTTGACAAGGAAAAGCAAGTCGCACAACTGAAGGAGCAAGTGAAGCAGGTTTCCGATTTCGAGAGTCGGAAGAAAGTCCTGGAAGACAAAAACCGAATTATCGACGAATTGGAAAAATCGCGTGTCGGCCCTGTCAAGGTACTCGATCATGTCAGCCAGAGCCTAGAACCGCTGAAGCTGTGGCTCGTGAAAGTGGCGGTCACTGCGAACGACATCGAGCTTGAAGGTCGTGCGGCAACCAATGACGATGTGGTGGAATTCGTGAACAACCTGCGCCGGACCGACTATTTCACGAATATCAATCTCCAAGAGAGCCGATCTGCGGTGGAGAATCAACTCAATATCTATCAGTTTAAACTGGGCTTCCGTCTCAAAGGTTAAGAACCATGAAGCTGCCTGCTATAAATCTTGACCTCTTGCGGTCGATCCCATTGGTTCAGAAGGTGGGACTTTTACTGATGGTTCTCGCCGGGATTATCGCGGGCTTTTACTATTATGTCGCAGAGCCAAAGTCTACGGAGATTGCATCACTCCAGGGGGAGATCGGCGGGCTAGACACTCAGATTCAAACATTGACCATTAAAGTCAAGCATCTTGATGAACTCATTGCTGCCAACAAGCAACTCGAGATCGAACTCGCGAAAAAGAAAGAGCGATTGCCGCCTGAAGAAGAGGCGGTAATGTTGCTCAAGCAGGTATCAGATCTAGGGATTCGTCTTGGGCTTGACATTAAGCTGTGGAAGCCCAGCGCCAAGACCGAAGATCCATCGAAACTATTTGTCAAGATGCCGGTCAATGTCGAGGTCTCTGGTGGTTACCATACCGCGGCCTTATTTTTCGACCGAATCAACGCATTGCCAAGAATTGTGACCGTATCCGGCCTTAAGATGGGAGCTCCAAAGGTTGAGAGGGGGCGGTTTGTCGCCCAAACGGTGTTTGACCTTGTTGCCTATGCGGCGCCAGAGGAAGTCAAGCTGTCTGCGGCGGTTCCTGCGAGCCCTCAGAAGAAATAGGGCACAATGTCGTCGGCAGTTCGAGGCCCAAGCGAGCAATTGATCATGAAAACAACAAAAAGAGCTCTGATCGGATGTGCGTGCTTCCTTGTCTCAGTCGGCCTATGCTTTGCGGAGACAGAGCAAACCCCAGCTGTGGCAGTCGGCGATCAGGCTGTTCAACAAGCCGCACCCAATTCAATATTGGAACCAATGAATCCACGTTCTTATGACCCTTCCGGGCGTCGTGATCCCTTCGTGCCGGTGTTGCAACAAGTGGGAGTCGGGCCGATCGACCCCTCGTTACCTCCGCTCCAACGTGTCGGGCTCACGGAGATGAATCTGATTGCTGTCGTCTGGGGGGCCTACGGCAATACGGCTATGATCCAGACACCGGTTGGGAATGGATATACCGTGCGTCGAGGAACGCGGATCGGCCCTAATAATGGCGTGGTAAGTGCTGTGACGGAGAAAGGTATTGTGGTGCAAGAACGGTTTACAGATGTGTATGGGAGTAAACAGGAGCGGGAATATGTCAAGCTCCTCCACCCGAAAGAGGGCGCAGAATGACACCTAAGCAGACCGTAACAACCACAGCATTTGTTCGCATGCTCTCGGCAGTGGGAGCGCTGACTGTCCCGTTGGCCATACCATCGTTGGGAGCATCAATCGAGGTTTCTGTCGGCGATTCAGGTATGCCTTCGAGCATCGAGAGAGGAGGGGCAGCAATCCTGACCGGTATCGATGTTCAGCGTGGCACGAATGAAATCCGCGTCGTCATTTCGGGGGATGGCAAATTACCGCATCATGACGTGACGCGTCTCGATGAACGGCGTCTCCTGATTGACATTCCAGGTGTCGCTTCCGCCATCAGTACCCCTGCTATATCTGTCAATCATCAGTTCTTGAAGCGGGTCCGTATGGGTTATCATGGTGATAGGGTACGAGTGGTATTAGATCTTACCGGTACGGTTGCTTATTCAGTTGAACCGCAAGGGGCCAATCTTATTGTGACGCTTCGGGAGAGTGTCGGTACAGAGGTGGGGGTGGATAATGACTCGTCCCGTGGTGAGACGGTCGAAGCGATCGGGTCAGAGAATCGTGTAATGCCGGTGGTCCAGACAGTAGGCACTTCTAGGCTAGGTCAGCGGACAGCCGCCCTGATTCAGCGCAACCCAACGAAATTTTACATACAGCCTGTTCAGATGGCATCCGGGACAGATGCTGGTGAGGTCGGCACACCAAAGGAAGACTTGGTTGTTGGGGAAACGCACTATATCGGCAGGCGCATTTCACTGGATTTCCAGCAGGCTGACATCAGTAATGTGCTGCGCCTCATTGCCGAGGTGAGTGGGTTTAACATGGTGGTTGGTGAAGGGGTCAAGAGCAAGGTTACGATGAAACTTGTGAGTGTGCCCTGGGATCAGGCACTCGATATGATTCTGAAGATGAATGGCTTAGGCAAGATCAGACAGGGCAATATCCTATGGATCGATACACTGGCAAATATTGCAAAACAGCAAAATGAGGAAGCCCAGGCACAGGATGCCAAGGTAAAAGCAGCACCTCTGGTCGACCGAGTGTTCTATATCAGAAACCTGCAAGCGCAGGAACTTATGACGTCCCTTCGGACATATCTGAGCCCGAGAGGGCTGATGCAAATGAGCCAAGGGTCCAATGCCTTAGTCGTCCGGGATACGGAAATCCAGGTAGGGGTGATCAAACAGCTGATCGATGGGCTCGACCTCGAAGTCCCTCAAGTCCAAATCGAAGCCAGAATAGTCCAGGCTGACACGACCTATTCCCGTTCCCTGGGCGTTCAGTGGGGTGTCCAGAATGTGAATCTGCTTTCGGGCGGGGCGGTAGCCAACTTCAAATCTGGTACGACCGGTGCCTTTGGCGCTCAAACGTCTAACTTCCTGGTCAATCTTCCCGCCACAGTCGGTGGATTGACATCAACCCCTGGTGTCGGGTTTACGATTGGGAAAACTGACGGAGCGTTGCTTGACATGCGGTTGTCGGCAGGCGAGTTGCTCGGTCTGAGTAAAGTCATTGCCGCACCGAAGGTCACGACCTTGGACAAGCGTGAGGCCAAGATCTCACAGGGAGAATCGATCCCGTTTCAGACGACATCTCTCCAGGGAACTCAGACGACCTTTGTGGATGCGAACTTGGAACTGAATGTGACTCCTCAGATTACCTCGCGAGATCCCAAGGAAGTCGGTAAGCAGATCATGATGAAGGTTCGTGCGACCAGAAACGCAGTCGGTGCACGGAGCAATCCGGCTGGTCCAAGTATCGACCGCCGCGAAGCCAATACCCAGGTCATAATTCGCGATGGCGAGACCATGGTGATCGGCGGAGTCTTTATCGATTCGCAGAACAACAGTGTGATTGGTATCCCGTATCTCTCTCGAGTGCCTGTTCTTGGTTGGCTGTTCAAGCAGAAAACCGAAGCTGTCGCGAAACAAGAACTGCTCATCTTCTTGACGCCCAGCATCGTGAAGAGCTAGCGGGATGTTGAATAAGCCCGCCGGTGCCATAGGCAGTGGCGCATGAAGCGCCAGACAAGCCCGATGTGGTTGGATCAGAGTCCCCCCTCGTCTCGCTCGCCCCGCATGTTCGCTCAATTATCCTGTGTGGTATACCCACATCGCGTTCCCCCAGCCTGATAGAAACGACCCTTCGGTCTCTTGATAGCTGAAGGCCTGAAGGGTGGTGAACCTCCGTGGTTCATGCGTCATCTGATCCATCGAAAGCATCCACATCAGTCCTCTACATATTCTGACGTGATCGGGGCGTGTGGTGCCCCGCAACCTGCCGTGGGAAGCCCCAATACGGTACAGAAGACGTACTGCCGAAGGCCATGAAACACGGTCCTTTGCCATTGAGGCCTATCTGAAAACCTTCTAGTTTCTGCACCGTTGTGGTACCATCTCTCCCGATGTCTGCCATTGCAATTCATTGTCATCTCAGGCGCAGTAGGTCGTGAATCCAGGCGTTCCTATCCAAGTAGAATCGGATGGGCGACTGATATTTCTGAGTCAGGAGAGACCGTCTTTGAGCAAGGCTGGTGTGGCAGAACAGATTGTACCAGTGACCTTGAGAGAGCGAAGCTACGACATCGTCCTTCATCCTGGGTTACTTGCGGCAGTAGGTGATAGACTCAGGGCCTTCACGACTTCTCCGAAGATTGGGGTTGTGACAGATCGACATGTGGCAAGCCGATATCTTCACGGGACCATTCGCTCGCTTTGCAAGGCGGGATACGACCCGACTCCGATTATTTTGCCGCCAGGAGAACGAACCAAGACGCTCGGAACTATCGCCAAGATCCTCGACGCATTGGCCAGGCACAAGTTCGAACGTCAGTCCCTATTGTTGGCTCTCGGTGGCGGAGTCATCGGCGATATCACCGGTTTCGCCGCCGCGATCTATCAACGAGGAATCCCGTTCGTGCAAGTGCCGACCACGCTTGTGGCTCAAGTAGATTCCAGTGTCGGGGGCAAGACCGGTGTGGACCATCGACTGGGGAAAAATCTTATCGGGGCGTTTTACCAGCCGCGTGCGGTATTGATCGACCCCCTCACATTGCGCACCCTGCCGCGCCGAGAGTGGATTGCCGGTCTCGCCGAAGTCATCAAATACGGTATTATTGCCGATGAGGAGTTCTTCGCGTTTCTAGAGCGAGAGATTCTTTCGCTGTTAAAACTCGATGAAGAGTCGGTTATCCGGGCGATTAAACGATCCTGCGAAATCAAAGCGCAGGTGGTTGCTGCGGACGAACGGGAGTCGGATCGCCGACGCATTCTCAATTATGGCCACACGATCGGGCATGCACTAGAGTCACTCGCAGGCTATCGGGGGCTGATCCATGGTGAAGCGGTTGGGATTGGATTAGTGCATGAAGCCGATTTGGCTTGTCACATGGGCTTGTGCGGACGAGACGTTGTCGAACGAATCAGAAGCCTGGTGCAACGTGCCGGGTTGCCCGAACAGGATTCACCGGTCTCCTTTAGATCACTCTGGGGCGCCATGCAGCATGATAAGAAGGTGGTCGGGGGCCGGGTGATCGGGGTGTGGCCAGTGCAGATTGGTGAAGTGGTCATTCGACCGATCGAGCAGCAGGTCTGTGCAGCATGGTTTCAACGCAGCCACGGCAGTGGGAGCCGATCGTCGAGTAGCCGTCAGCCACGCAAGCATCCTGTCCATCGAAAGGCCCTCGTGCAAAGGTAAATCTCAATGACGACCAAACACACGCCATCTGTGGCGCACCTTCAACAGGCCTTGCGGGAAAAGACACGCGAAGTCGATGTGCTCCATCTGATCTCTGAGTCGATCAGCAATCAACTGGATCTCGAAGCCATTCTCAAACATATCGTCGAAGTTGTCGTCGAAGTGACCAAGGCGGATGCCTGCCTCCTGTACCTCTTGTCGGACAGCCAAGACGAACTCATTCTTCGGGCCTCGAAAAACCCTCATCCGAAACTCATTGGCCGCATTACGATCGGTTTGGGCGAGGGCATCACCGGGTGGGTCGCTCAGGAACGGACACGCGTCGTGATTCCGAGCAATGCGAACGACGATCCACGGTTCAAGTTCTTTCATAACCTTCCGGAAGACCGCTATCAAGCCTTCGTCTCTGTGCCGATCATGGCAAAAAAAGAAGTGGTCGGCGTTATCAATGTCCAACATAAACGCCCGAAGCGCTATCAGCACGATGAGATTGCCCTACTCTCGACGATTGCCAATCAAGTCGGAGGAGCGATCGAGAACGCGCGGCTCTACGATCAAATGCAACGTAAAGCGTTGCAAGTGGAAACGCTGTCGCAAGTCTCAGAAACGGTCGCATCCAATCGGTTGATTAAAGATGTGCTTGAACTTCTGGTGACGATGACCGCGCAAATGATGAACTCCAAGATCTGTTCGATCATGCTCTTGGAGGAAGCCAGTGGGGAACTGCGAATTGCGGCGACGCAAAGTCTCAGCGAACAATATCGCCGCAAGCCGAACCTCAAGGTTGGGCAGAGTATCATTGGCCGCGCCGTGAAAGAGCGCCGGCCGATTATCGTGCTCGACGTGGCCACAGAGCGGGACTACATGTATCCGGATATGGCGAAAAAGGAAGGGCTGTGCTCTTTGCTTTCGGTACCGATGATGGTGCGAGATAAGGCGCTGGGCGTGATCAATAGCTATACGTCCGCTCCGCACGTATTTACCAGCGAGGAGGTCAAATTGCTCCAGGCGATCGCCAATCAGGCCGCCGTCGCCATCGAGCATACGACCCTGATCGAAAAGTCCCATGAGATGCAGGAAGCGCTGGCGGTGAGGAAGCTCATGGAGCGGGCCAAGGGCTACCTGATGCGATCGAAGAAGCTGACAGAAGAAGAAGCCTTCAAACTCATTCAGCGACAGAGCATGGACTTTAGGAAGTCGATGCGTGAGATTGCCGAGGCCGTGCTGTTAGCTGGAGAACTCGATCAACGAGCTGAGAAGCAGCGGGGATAACTAAAGAAGAGTGTACCTGTGGCCAGCATAGGCGTTAGGGAACTATTGGCGTTTTCTTTTTGGCGGGCCCATTCTGTTTCTGCTCATTTTGTTCAGCTTCCTGCTCAGCTAACTGGCGTTTGATGTCTTGCAGTTCTTTTCTCATGTCATCCCACTCCTGCTCTCTCGTTGAATAGACGCTTGAATAGTCTGTGTCGCTTGCGCTGGTTCGGTGGTGTGTCCGGTCAGGCGGCTAGCTCACCGTCGGGGATTTGAACGGGTGGTGGTGCCAGCTGAATCGGCAGGGAATGAAGCGAGTAAAGCATAGTCGATGATCAGCGTCGACTCGGCCAAGCGCGCGTTGTCATAACTATCTGGGCGTTTTGCCGACTCCGGGAAAAAGAGAATTGTCGGTGGCGGCGCCTGCCCGCCGGCTCCGTACTGGGACAGGGGGATCAGCCAGGGTATAGTCAGATAGAGCGATTGTCTGTAGGCGTAGAACGAGCCCGCCGTTGATTCCCATGGCATCCCCCTTTGAACGACGCGAAAACTCACCTTCTGGTCCGGCGCAGCTCTAGTGAGTCCCTCGACCAGGAGCGGGGCCAGGAATTGGATATCCTCGTCCCTTAACACAAGAACTGCCCCCGGCTTTCCTAAGATTAGGCCGCCCAATAATTCTCGGTTCTCCTTGACGGCCACGCCGCGAAGAACCTGGGCCATCGTATCTGTCGATAACGTGATGGGGTGGGCGGCCTGGAACGATCGATCAGAAATCCGGTCCAAATACACGGCGCCGCGATCCGTTTCACGCAGGGTGATGTCGTGCTCTGGCCCGGTCGAGCAGGCGGACGCAATGAGGAGGAGGCCGGCCATTAGAGGGAGTCTATAGTGCTGGGTTTTGTACATACTAGGATGCATCATGGGAGGTGTTCGCCCAGCGATTTTAGCACAGCCACTTGCCATACGAAATAAGTCTGATCGACAGGCAGGGATAGAGGCCTCAGTGAGCGAAGCGGGGAGGATGGATATTCAGCACGTTGAGCCTCTGAGCGATGCGAGAACGCCGTTTGGTGAAAGATGCGTCCCTGGTAAAGAGGCTGTCCGGCAGCCTTCGGGGCGGGTGGGTGAGAACAGAGAATGTTTCAGCCCCTGTTAAGGGATCGATCAAGGTGTCGACTTCGGGGAGGATGAGGGAGCAGAACGTGTTCGCTCGGCTTCTTGCTCCGCCAGTTTCTTCTTGATGTCCCTCAACTCCTGTCGTACCTCGTCCATATCGGCGTCTCGCTGAGCAGGTTCCCTCTTCACAGGCATTGCTGGCTTGACGGCAGTTGACCGCATATCCGGCGTCGTGGGCATAGTAGCAAGCAAGTTGTAATCGATCACCAGCGTTGCGTCGGTTGAGCGTGCAGTTCGATAGCTATCGGGGCGTATGGCGGATTCCGGGACGAAGCGGACCCTGCGGTTTGTTAATCCCGTCGAATTGAAGATACGTCGATTGGCTGAGCCATCCATTTCGGCCTGTTCCATCGGGTGGCGATATCCGGTTATGGTGAGATACAGCGACTGTCCGTAAGCGTGGAGAGAACCCTCCGTTGATTCCTGGGATGTCCAGCCAGGCTTCTGTTCCGATTCACATTCCCCGGGGAAACGGACCGAAGACAGACAGAATCTCGGCCCGCTGGGTTGCGAATCGATCGGTGCAGCGCCATGGACGACGCGAAACCCAACCTGCTGGTCTGACGCGGCTCTGGCAAGGGCCTCGGTTAGAAGCGGTGCGAGGTACTCAATGTCCTGTTCCTCAAACGCTCGAACGGGCGCCTGTTTGCCGGAGACCAGGCTTCCCAAAACCTTTCCGCTATCTTCAATGACTACGCCACGAAGAACGCTAGTCATCGTATATACCGATACTGAAATGGGGTGAGCAGCTTGAAAAGACCGATCAGGGATCCGTTCCACATACACCGATCCTCGTTCGGATTCATGGATTTTTAGGTCCAGATCAGGTCCTGTTGCGCAGGCAGACAAGACCAGGGTGATTCCGGTCAGGAGGACAAGAGCTAATCGCGGATGATGAGACATGGCTGATTTGTGCAAAGTGAAGCAGCAGGTAGTCTAGCATAACCGGGCGGGCGAGGACACCGACAACCTTCCCAGGTCATACTCGAACATCCTACCACTTGACAGAAGGACACTAGACTCCGAATATTAGCACCCCAACTGTACCGGTTGAGTCATGGACAACGACGTCCATCGATTCAGCTAGACGTAAGAAAAGGACAATGGCGTCCTGTCGACACAGACAGAATGACCGGAAGGGCCTTTTCCCCTGTCACAACAAAGCCCTCCGGTGAATCAGAATGGATCTATCGGACATTCTGGAGGGAATACTGTCATGCGTTGTACAAGCAGCCGATCGGTAGGCGCTTCTCTCCTTGCAATCGGCCTAGCCAATGTAAAGAAAAAGTTTTTAGTTGTGTCGGCTCCTGGCGTTTGGGGGTCCTGGCCGCTAGGGCTGCCCCCAACTCACGCTCCACGAGAAGGTGACACAGCCTGAGTCGCCAGAAGGCGTGCGGCGGGGTTGCCTGAATCATCCGCATGCTGCGGTGTCGGCTTAGAATATTCGCGCTGTGACCGTGGTCGTGTCCTAATCGGACACCTGAAGGCACGGCGGTATCTCTAAGCGGTCGTTCCGAGAGGATGGAAATGAGCGTTCCGCACCGTCATAAACTTGAACATTCTCCGCGGCATGCCACGGGGAGCTTCATACGGGCAAGTGAACGTCCTGATCTTGACTGGTTCGGCGCAGCAACGAGGCGAAAAGGATGAAGGACCATGCCTAAAGCAACGGCTCCTCGTCCATATTCCTGGCTGACGGTCCTCATCATCGTGATGCCGGTCATCACGATAGTGATCGGCGGAATCGCATTCCGCTACATCGAAACCCGCATGGTCGCCACAGCAGGCGAAACCCTGGCACTTACGGCCGCCGAAGTCTCGAACAAATTGGATCGAGTGCTTTTTGAACGGCATGGCGATGTGCAGATGATTACACGAGCTTTCAGCGCGCAGCCGGACAATAAGGAGTTTCAATCGGCATATCTCGCCTGGATGAAGATATCGTACTCGGATTACTTGTGGCTCGGCGTCACGAACGCGCAAGGACAGGTTGTGGTCGCGACAGACCCGGTCACGATCGGGCGGGACTACAGCGCTGAATCTTGGTTTCAGGCTGCCCGTAACGAGCAAGGAGTCCAGTTGGGTGATGTGGAGCCCTTCGCAGTCATGGGCGGTCCTGACGCAATAGCCATGACGGCTCCCATCACCGGACGGCGCGGGGAATTTCTGGGAGTTGTGACGATGCGGGTGGGGATTCCCGGATTGGAAAACGTCATGACGGGGACCCTTCTGGCCTTCCGGCAACGGGAGGGATTTTGGGGAGCGCTGGAATACCAGTTCCTGACCGAGAAGGGGCTAGCCTTCATCGATTCGGATCTCCAGCATAAAGGCCACGTCAATCTCAAACAACTCAACCTGCCGTCGGCGTTGCTAGGCGAGGGATCGCTGTCCGGTTACGTTGAGGAGGAGCACCAGCATCGCCATGTGCCGGTGATCACCGGGTATGCCAGGACCCAAGGCCTCGGCGATTTTGAAGGTATGCAATGGACGGTGCTCATGCGCATGGATCGGCGCGACGTGCTGGCGCCGATTCGAGAAGTTCTCTGGAACCTTGGCCTGGCGGGTAGCGTTGTGGTGGTTCCGACCTTTGGACTCTTGGTGTGGACGGTGACACGCGTGCGGAGGGAATATCGACACGCGCAACAGGAGCGGGCGCTTGCCATGGAGGCCGAAGCGTCGCTACGCAAGAGCGAGGCACACACGCGGCGTATCGTCGAAATGGCGCTCGATGGCTTCATCGGGATGGATGCCGCTGGACTCATCACTGACTGGAATGTCCAAGCTGAACAGATGTTTGGCTGGTCCAGGCAAGAGGCGATTGGGCGACCCCTGTCCGCCACCATCATCCCTCCACAACACCGGGAAGCCCATGAACGCGGATTGCGACATTTCCTCGCAACCGGCGAAGGACCGATGCTGAATACACGGGTTGAAATCACTGGCTGTCACCGGGATGGACACGAGATTCCGATAGAACTGGCGATCTCGCCGTCCTTGGGGCAGGGAGAGGCATACACGTTCAGCGCGTTCGTGCGGGATATCTCGGCGCGGAAGCGGACGGAGGAAGAGGGCCGCATGCACGAAGAGGAACTCCAACGACTCAACGAGGCCTTGGATCGGCGCGTGCAGATCAGGACACAAGAGTTGGCCGCTGTCAATGAATCCTTGGTCGCTGAAGTCGCTGAGCGGATGCAGACCGAAGAATCGCTCGAACATAGCCGGCAAGCACTACAGAAGTTGGCGTTCCGGCTGTTGCGCGTCCAGGAGGAGGAGCGGCGTCGTATCTCGCGTGATTTGCACGACGATATCAATCAACGGCTTGCGCTTCTTGCTATGGATATCGAAGCAGTTGGACGGCAGCTCATCGTCGCACCAGGTCACGTAGGTCGAGAGGTCCTCGCGATACAAGAACGGGTTGTGGAGTTATCCGATATTGTTCGTCATCTAGCCTATCAGCTTCATCCCTCCATTCTCGATGACCTTGGCCTTCCAATCGCCCTGCAGCGGTTGGTGGACGATTTCACCGCTCGAAGCCGTATCGGAGGGAGCTTTGGACACAAGAATATCCCTACAGCCGTTCCCCAGGAAATAGCGACCTGTCTCTATCGCGTCACGCAGGAAAGCCTCAACAACGTGGCTCGCCACGCGGCGGCGTCTCGAGTCGATGTGGCGCTGACTGGGGCTCAATCTGAGTTGATGGTCACGATTACGGATAATGGAGTGGGATTTGACTCCGAACAACCCCGGAATGGATCACATGGACTGGGGCTGCTCGGCATGAAGGAACGAGTCGCCTTGGTTCACGGGGAACTATATGTTAGGTCTGCCGTGGGGAAGGGAACGAGTGTGCAGGTGGTGGTGCTCGTTCCGGAAGGGGAGGCATGAACAGGCCCCGGATTCTCTTGGCCGATGACCATACCCTGGTGTTGGACGGATTCCGTAAACTGTTGGAAGATCGGTGCGAGATCGTCGGTGTAGCGGAGGATGGCCGTACGCTGCTTCGAATGGCCCAGGAGCTTCAGCCTGACATCGTCACGCTCGATATCTCGATGCCGCAGCTCAATGGGGTCGATGCCGCTCGTAAGCTGAAGAAGCTTCTGCCTCGCACCAAGCTCATTTTCGTAACGATGCACGCTGACCAGGCCTATGTGAATGAAGCCTTCAAGGCTGGCGCCTCCGGTTATCTGCTCAAACGATCCGCCGGTTCAGAATTGCTCCAAGCTATCCAGTCGGTCATGGCCGGACAGTGCTATGTCACCCCGCTGGTCGCAAAAGGTCTGGTGGAGTCGGCCATTACAGGGAGGATGCCCGCGGTTCTGACGGACAAGTCCTTGACTGCGCGCCAACGAGAAGTGTTGCAACTTGTTGCGGAAGGGAAGACAGTGAAGGAGATTGCGTCCACCCTCATGCTCTCACCGAAGACAGTCGAGTTTCATAAATCGCAGATCATGATGCAACTCGATCTCCACACAACGGCGGAACTGACAAAGTACGCCCTCGTCCACGGCATCCTCGCATCGGATTAGCCGACTCGCCAATCTTAGCTCCCAGTGAGATTGCCTCACCTTCCTAGGGAAATGCCTAGTGTGTTTGGCGTTCTTCTCAGCTATAGGTACCGCGGCATTGATTCGGTCAGAGCTCAGCCACCGAGACTCTCACCCGGCAGGGTGGATAGTGAGAGGTGGAGAGACGGCGGGAGGCAGAGGGTGCGCACAATGGCGTGCATAGCGACGATGATGTCGAGGTGAGAGAGCCTGAGGCAAGGGAGCGACGGAATCATCACCGGGCAGGGAGGCTGGCACCATGGTAGATCGAAAAACACGCTGGAAAATGTTTTGGGCTGCCGGGGCCGCGATGGCGCTGGTGGCCGGGATGGTATCCACCGTCCCCAGTGCATACGCAGGTGGCACGATCAAAGTCGACGACGACAAGTTTATTTCCATCGGAATGGGTCTGCGGATGAGTTTCAACGGTGTGGAAAACGGGGCGGCAAACGGCTCAGCCTGGAGTAACGAGTTTGCTATCGACAACGCTCGTATCTATATCAACGGCGGGATCCATAAGTACGTCAAGTTTGCGTTCAACACTGAATGCTTTCAGTGTCCTCGGAGCGGATTTCAGCCTGCGGGCGGGGTGGCGGATGGTACCTTCGGGCAAAATTCAACTATAGGCCTGCTTGATGCGATCGGGCAGTTCGAGATCACTGAGCTTGTGAACCTCTGGGTCGGGCGCACGTTGGTGCCGACAGAGCGTGGTGAATTGAATGGTCCATTCTACCACGCGGTCTATGATGGCTTCAGAACGCCGTTTAATCAAGCCGACTTCAGCACGGGTTTTGGCCAAGGTGGGGCCGGCCTCTATGGCCGCGATAATGGCGCCGTTTTCTTCGGAAAAGTCCATCCAGGTGGCATGCATCTGCAATACGTCGCGTCGGTGTTCCAGGGGCTGCGGTCAAGTGCAGGCCTCGGACCTAATCAAGAGAACACCCTGAAATACGCAGGACGACTCACCTTAAACTTGCTGAACGACGAGAAGAATCCCGGCTACTATACTAGCGGTACCTATTATGGGACAGCCGGCGATATTCTCGCGCTGGCGATAGCGGGAGAACATCAGAAAGATGGTTCCGGTTCATTTGCGAATCCCAAAGATTTTTCGAGTTTTGTCGGCGATGTGCTGTTTGAGAAGGTTCTCGGCGGCGCCGGTGTGTTCACCGTTAATGCTGAGTATAAACGGTATTGGGCGCAGAACCTCGCGGCATTTGGGCAAGCAGACTGCTTCTGCATGTTTAGCGGGAATTCATATACCGCGTACGCCTTGTATCTGTTTCCAAATGAGTTAGGGATCGGAAGATTCCAGCCCTATGGGAGATATACCAACATTGACCCAAATGACAGCGGGACACGCTTTGAATGGGAACTGGGCACGAACTATGTCATCGCCGGCCATAATGCGCGTATCTCGACATTCTGGCGGCATGGCAATAGTCCCGGGCCCGCGTCAAATTGGAGCGTCGGTCCGACGGGAGAGAAGATCGATTCTTTCCACGTAGCTTTACAGCTGCAGTATTAAGAACGTCGGTTTTTACAGATCACAGCAGCTGTCACAGGTGGGATGATGGCGATAAGGATGTGAGTGGAACTATCCGTATGACGACATGGGCGAATGCCGTGGTGAGTTCAGGCCGCGCAGAGCAATTCCATGGCGAAATCCTCATGCTGTCGAGCTGGTACAAATTCTATTCGTGAAAGGAGTCCGGCCATGGAAACGAACAAACCCAATCAGGCAAGCCCTCCAGTCAAAGCAGACCCTGTTGCTGAGAACGAGACGGGTACTTCGCGGCGAGAGCTTCTGGTTCAAGGAAGTAGGGTAGCGGCCGGCATAGGGGTTGCCGCTTTGCTGGGCAACCTGGGCAACTGGGCCCTGTCCTATGCGGCAGACAAGGACCCGATCAAGATCGGTATCCTGCATTCGCTGAGCGGCACCATGGCGATCAGCGAAGTGTCGTTGCGAGACACCGTGATGATGGCAGTCGAAGAAATCAACGCCAAGGGCGGGGTAATGGGCCGGATGATCAAGCCGGTCGTCGTCGATCCGGCTTCAAACTGGGACCTCTTTGCCGAAAAAGCGAAGCAGCTCCTGCTGCAAGATAAGGTGGCGGTCACCTTCGGCTGCTGGACGTCGGTCAGCCGTAAGTCGGTGTTGCCGGTCTTCGAAAAGAATAACGGCCTCCTGTTCTATCCTGTGCAATACGAGGGGGAAGAGTGTTCGCGCAACGTTTTCTACACCGGCGCCGCGCCGAACCAGCAGGCCGTGCCTGCGGTGGATTATCTGATGAGCAAGGAAGGG
>Ga0157380_10000694_pt1 | contig 20951 bp, 17 predicted proteins | sample S35metaG_FD_119757 | JGI IMG/M metagenome (GOLD analysis project Ga0157380, IMG submission 119757) | Switchgrass rhizosphere microbial communities from Kellogg Biological Station, Michigan, USA - S3-5 metaG | ecosystem: Host-associated > Plants > Roots > Rhizosphere > Soil | place: USA...
ACCACCTGACAAGAAAACTGTGACATGCGGCATTACCTGATATCACAGCTGGACGTGGTTGACAGGAGCTGAGATCACCGGAGGCGCGGATCCGCCGAAGCTCGGCCAGACCAGGAAATGAAGAAAATCCGTATGGCGCTACGGTGAGAGACAGAGAAAATGTGACAGGCTACTTTTCCGCTGAATCCTGACGATTGCCGATGCCGGCAAACGATCACACTCTTGTTTCCCACACTCCGCTCTGAGCCATCGCCTCTTCTCTTCATAGCTCACCTCCATCCCCACGCATCTGATGTTTACTTTACCTACTCTATACAACAGATAGACATCCGTCTCTCGCTATGTATTCTGTTCCACTTCCTTCATCTTGAGCCCTTCATTGAACTCCGATAGCTGTCATCGAGCCATCAGACAGATACCTCACCTGCCTTGGAACAGTGCAACCCGATTAATTCAGCACCCTCTTGAAGAAGGAGGATAACTTGACTGGGTACATGGATGACGTAAGCTTACCCGAGTGAAGATTCCTCGGATGACCATTAGTAAAGGCATGTACAAAATGACCCTGCTTCCGAGATGGGTGCTGATAAGCCTCGGTGTGGTCGGTACGATCTTCGTTGCCATCTCTCTGCAGGCTGCATCCAATCGGCCATTTTGGACTGAGCAGGCGATGTTTCGATTTGGGGAGGATATGTTTTTTACCGGCCGAGCGACCTGTATGGCTTCTGCCGAGGACGGACGACAGCGCGCGTATAATGCGGCGCTTCAAGAAATTCTGAATTATACACGAACGAAGGAAGTGATCGGTATTCCTATTGAGACGCAGATGATCTACGAAGAGAGCGACTCTGACAATTGTCGTTTCGGGCAGGTTTCCGTCTGGCGCCTCCTCCGAGCGCCTGCGTCGAAATTGGATAAGCTGAACCGCGCGGCGTCTCATCACGCTGCTTCTCAAGGTCTGCAAACCGCCAGACCAGGTATATCCGGGAAAGTTCGTGACCTGACACCAAAGATAGGAACGTACAAAGACGATGCCTTTGAGTTATTCGGGCAACCGAAAACTGTAGCGATGGTTCGAAATGCAACTGAAGTGCATTGGGAATATCCGCGGTTTGGTTTCATGCTTATTTTCGATACCAACGGGTACCTTACCCGCTGGAAGCACATAGGCCCGAAAACAAGTCAATTGGGAGATGGACCGAATGCACATCGGAAGTCTGAATTCGTAGGCCTGGAGGGCAGCGTCGATCCCTCCAAGAAAAAGAAGGCTGAGGAATACGCGATCGACCTGTCAACGCGCTTGGAGAAGATGCAGTTGAAATCCAAAGACCGTGAGAAAGAAGCCGACGCGGTCAGATACTGTGAGCGAGTGTACCCTCATGACATACAGCTTAAGAATTCCTGCGTTCAATATGAAAAAGATAAAAAAAAGCACGTGCCTTTATCGGGTGGGGACGTGAGGTCTGATGCCGATCATGCTGCGAAAATCATCTGCGAGAGACGATGGCCTAACAATGTGACTCTCCAAGACTCCTGTCACAACTTCGAGCGAGATAGAATTTTAAACTTCCAACAGAGGCGGTACTGATCACTCCGTTCGGCATTCTCTCATCGCGAATATAGGGCCTTGAGAAAACAGACAGGGACATGTTGATTTCCTATCCATGGCTCGATCATGATGGACTTGAGGTGTGGTAAAGTGGAGCCGGGCGCTGAGGTTGTACGGATCAGAGGCTCCTATGAGATCAACGAACTTCGCTCCTCTCGACCTCTTCGATTACGAAATCTCTCCTGACCAAGGTTTTCTCCCGAAAGACCCACCTGAACATCTTCCAGACTTGCCGGCTCTCACCCATCTTGGGCATGAGATGCCGAAATTATTGAGTGCTCGGACGGTCCGACAGTTCATCGACAAGCAACGCCAGCTGCTTCCTTCCATTCCCCCGACATGGCGTATGGAGGAATATCGGGCTGCGATGAGGATTCTTTCGTTCGCCGGTCACGCCTACGTGTGGGAAGTGCCGGACCAGCCGGCTGCAACACTGCCGCCGCAACTTGCACAGCCCTGGCACAAGGTGGCTCAATGGCTTGGCCGACCGCCAGTGCTCTCCTACGCGTCCTATGCACTCGACAACTGGCGGCGGCTCGACAAGACCAAGCCGATTCAGCTCGACAACATTGTATTGCTCCAAAACTTTCTCGGCGGGTTGGATGAAGAATGGTTTGTCCTGGTTCACATCCAGATCGAACGGGAAGCGGGATCAGGGTTGGCCGGACTTCTGCACGCAATGAAGGGCGCGGCCAAGGATAATGAGGACGAGGTCCTGAGCGGGCTCAAATCCTTGGCGTGGGCTCAAATGGCGATGCGCGCCACGCTGCTCAGGATGAAAGAGCGCTGCGACCCCTACGTATACTATAACCGCGTACGGCCCTACATCCACGGTTGGAAGAACAGCCCTTCCTTACCCAACGGACTCGCCTACGAGGGCGTGGAGTCCTATGCCGGGCAGCCGCAACAATTCCGAGGCGAGACCGGCGCGCAAAGCTCGATTGTGCCATGCATCGATACCGGACTCGGAATCGCCCATGCTCCTGATCCCTTGACCCTGTACTTACAGGAAATGCGCGACTACATGCCTCCGCGCCACCGGGCGTTCATAGAGGTCTTGGAAAAGACCACGGATGATCTCGGCCGCCCGTTGCTCGCCGGTTATGTGCGTGATCGGAAACTCCGCAACCCCGATCTCTGGACCGCCTATAGCGCCTGCATCGATCTCCTCGCACAGTTTCGTGAGATTCACATCGGCTACGCCGACAGTTATATCCATCGCCAGCACCAATCCCATGCAAGCAATCCCACGGCAGTGGGAACAGGCGGCACACCCTTCATGCAGTACCTCCAAAAGCACCTGGATGAAACGAAGCAGGCGCTCGTTCAGTAGGCCCTTCTAACCGACTCGCTTCATAGGGGGCTACTGAACTATTGGCTGAACGGACTGGAAGTGACTTTCTGCGTAGGCATGTAAACGGCAGAGGGTCCCCCGGATCGGCGTTGACTATGCATTCTCAGCGGCGTATCGTTTTACCCAATTCCAAGAAGGAGGCCACAATGGCAATTATGTGCTCCCTGGCAGTCTGCAAAGCACAGGCGGGGATGTGCGGGCATGAGAAGGTGATGCTCAGCGTTGCCGCGCTCGCGGCTATCGGCTTTGGGGCTTACTTCCTGATCAGCTGAGCAGGCTGCTGAAAAATTCCGCCAAGAGCATGCGCTAGCGGGCTTGGAACATGGGGAGTTCGCGCGAACTTTCTGCTTCCTGTTGAATACGTAACCGTTCCAGCCGGGACTCCTCCATCACGCTGTGGAGCATGTCATCCGTCAGCTGGGTCAGCTCTGCCGCCGCATCTTTTATATCCGCATGTTCGACAGCGCGGGACAACACTTCAGCCTTCGTGGCGCCTTTACTCTTTCCCAAGAACGGCTTGATGATGAGGTAGGCCACATCCCGCGCCGGCATGAAGCGGAGAAACCGCCGTAGTAACCGGAACGTCTGGATGGGATAGTGCAAGAGCTTATACACAAATAGCCGCTTAAGCCCTTGCCGACGAACCTCATTGATGACTTCTCCTGGCAAGCAGGTCGGATCGATCGTGGAGCATTTGAAATACTTGTACCAATCGGTGGTTTCGCTGACCAACCCGCGTTTCACATATTCTTGCCAGAGCGGGGTCCCCCGATAGACACAGAGTCGATTGAAGCCGAATGTGTCTAGTGGCAGCTTGGAGGCCAGGTCGAACGTCGCGTTCATATCTTCAACCGTCTCATCCGGGTTGCCCACGGTGAAGAAGCCGTGCACGATCTCAATGCCGGCCTTCTTGGCATTCTTGACCGCGGTGGCCACTTCTTCCAACGTCTGTTCCTTCTTGAGGCGATCGAGAATCTTCTGGCTCCCGCTTTCAATCCCGAACATCACCGTCCGGCAATGGGCCTTGGCCATCGCAGGAAACAAATGCTGGGCCACCGAGTCCACGCGCCCTTCGATACCCCATTGAATCGAGAGCTTCGCGTCCATCACGCCTTGGCAAATCGCCTCAATCCGCTTGGGTTGCAGCAGAAAATGGTCGTCGACAAAATAGACGGACCCGTAGCCGCATTCTTCGAGGTACTTGAGTTCACTCACCACATGCTGGGCGCTTCGCGCGCGCCACTTGCCTTCGTTGAAGATCGGAATGTCGCAAAACACGCAAGGCCAGGGGCAGCCGCGTGAAGTTTGCATCGTCGTGAACCGCTCCATCGAAAGCACCGCAGGCACGTCAAGCGGCATCGATTCTATAAAATCGAGTGGAAGGCCTTCGCGATCTGGGAAGGGCCACTGATCGAGGTGGCGCTCCATCGGCCGACCGGAGTTCTGTATGACACGACCGTCCTTGGCCCAGGTCAGCCCAGCGACATCAGCGGGATCATCGATCCGATCAAGGAGATCAAGGAGCAATTGTTCGCCGTCTCCCTTGCAAATGAAATCCACTTCAGGACACTGCAGTTTGACTAATGCGGCGTTCAAGCTTGCAAAGACGCCTCCGAAAGCCAGCTTGACCTTCGAGTTCGCGGCGCGAATCTGACGGGCCAGAATCTTCGCATAGGGATAGCTGGTGGTACTGAGGAAACTGAGGCCAACCAGAGCCGGTTGTTGCCGGTTGATTTCCTCCAGGATGATCTCGTTCGGCGTGTCGGGGTTTGCCTGATCGAACATCACACATTCGTGGCCTGCCTGCTTGAGCACGGATGAGAGGGACATGATGCCGATGGGAGGAAAGCCCATGACACGGATACGGCCGTTTTTCGCGCGTGTTTTAGCTGGAAGGGCGTAGAACTGTGGGTCGCGAACGTGGATGAGAAATACCCTCATGCTGACCTCCAGACGCGGACTGTTTCACTCGCTGTACCGACTGCGAGCCGGATGCTGATGTATCCGGATGAGACAACGTCGAACCGCGTCTTACATGTCCTGGTTCGAGCTTCTTTCTGGGAAACCAAAGCGCCGTGGAGAGTGCCTGCTCCGTGGAGAGCGCGCTTCCTGCTTTCTAATCTGCCCCGCGGCCTAGGCACAGATCCAGTGGAAGGTTCGATCCTAACTGGTGGGATCAACGTAACACGGTTAGGCGCGAAGTGAAAGGGAATATCGTTGCGGAGGAGAATCACGACCGTTCGGCCCCAAAGTCGAATGGCCGGCGCGCATTCACGCTGTCCGTGTTCTGGTCATCATTCACCGCAAGCAAGCGGTGTCTCATCATCGAAGCCCCCTGATTGAATTTCAATCTCCCCGAAACCAGGACAGGCCCACTCCCCACAGCATGACGAAACTCACCGTAAAGAGATGTCGGAGCGGCTTGATGGACATCGTGTAAGTTGAGTGAAATTATGCTCGAGGGCCATATGCGGGACTGGTCAATATTGACCACTTTTAAGGAATGGATGCGGGGAGCGGTTCTGCCCCATGAACGAAGACTGTACGCAACAAGAGGAGCTAGTCGAGCAGGACGATATTGAGGAGGGAACTGCGAATGCGCAATCCGCCGTTGTAATCGATGAAGCCCAGCTTCCAGAACTTATTCAGAAAGAAACTGACTCGTGGTCGCGTGGTGCCGATCATATCGGCCAGAGTCTCCTGGCTGATCTTCGGAACGATGAGTTCTTCCACCTTGGTTTCTTTCCCAAAATGGGCGAGCAGCAATAGAATTCGAGCAAGCCGCTTTTCACTAGAATTAAAGAGTTGATCCACCAAGTCCTCTTCAATTCTTATGTTACGAGACAGGAGATGGGATATGAACAGCTCCGCGAATGTGGGCTCTTCGCGAAGTATGCGGATCATCGCAGCTTTGTCGATGCGCATGATCGTTGACTCTTCCAGGGCAGTTGCGGAGGCAGTGCGCACCAGTTGCCCGGTGAGACAGGCCTCGCCGAAAAATTCCCCATGCCCTAGAATCGCAATGACGGCTTCTTTGCCTTTGGAGGAGAGCACGGTCAGCTTGACCTTACCCCCCAGGAGATAAAATACGGCATCCGCTGCTTCCCCTTGGGAAAACAGCGCCTGCTTCTTTCGGCATTTCAGAATATTTTTCCCGCCGTCGACTATCGCAAGGAAGGTCTTGGGGTCGAACGACGTAGCGCGTTTGCGTCCCATGCATACTACCTACGAGGTTGAATAAGAGTCAGCGTCCGAGCGCAACCTTGACTGCATTGCCGATCTCAGCCGGATTCTTCACCACTCGGACGCCCGCTGCTTCGAGAGCCTTCATCTTCTCCGTTGCAGTGCCTTTGCCCCCTGAAATGATGGCGCCGGCATGGCCCATGCGGCGCCCTGGCGGAGCCGTGATTCCGGCAATGAAGCTGACAACCGGCTTTTTGACGTTCTTTTTGATGAACTCAGCGGCTTTTTCTTCCGCATCGCCGCCGATCTCGCCGATCATCACGATCGCCTGCGTCTCAGGATCTTTCTCGAACAACGCCAGCACATCGACGAAGCCTGTCCCATTGACCGGATCGCCGCCGATGCCGACACACGTCGTTTCACCCAGCCCAAGCGTCGTAAGTTGATACACGGCTTCGTAAGTCAGGGTCCCACTACGCGACACGACGCCCACCACACCCTTCTTATGAATGAAACCCGGCATGATGCCGATCTTCGCTTCATCGACCGTAATCACGCCGGGACAGTTAGGTCCGATCAATCGCACATCCTTGCCGCGGAGCGCGCGCTTGACCTTGACCATGTCGTTCACCGGGATGCCTTCGGTAATGCAAATCACAAGCTTGATCCCGGCCTCGGCAGCCTCCAGAATCGCATCGGCGCAAAACGGCGGAGGCACAAAAATCAGCGAGGTGTCGCACTGGGCCTTCTTCACGGCATCACGCACCGTATTGAACACCGGAATACCCTCGACCTCTTGCCCCGCCTTGCCAGGCGTCACACCCGCGACAACCTGCGTCCCATAGGCCTTGCACTGCGTCGCATGGAATGAACCTTCCTTACCGGTAATCCCCTGTACCACCACCCGCGTATTCTTATTCACTAAAATGCTCACAGTTCCCTCGTCTATTGAAGTTAGATTTCACCGTTAGTGGTATTAGCCGTGGACGTAGTGCACATACTTTCTTTCTTCTATCCTTCCCCACCGCACGGGCAAGGCGGCGTAGGCTGCCGAGAGCGACCTTGCCGAAGGAGCGGGGACCCGCCGAGGCTTGGCCGAGAAGGAAAGCGGGAACTGACCGAGTCTTCGAGGGAATTCCCGAAGGCTTCCGCTCGGTCGAGTCCGGAAGGGTCGCTCCGAGAGGCACGGGAGCGATCGGCAGCCTATGCCGCCTTGCCCGTCAGTTTCACTATTTTTTGCGCCGCCTCCCACAAATCATTCGCCACTTCCAGCTTGAGACCAGAGTCAGCCAGTAACTTGCGGCCTTCGTCTGCATTCGTCCCCTGCAGCCGGACGACCAACGGCACGTTGATCTTCACTTCTTTAGCCGCTTCGATCACACCATGGGCAATCCGCTCGCAACGAACGATGCCGCCGAAGATGTTGATGAAGATACCCTTCACGTTCGGATCTTTCAGCAGAATCCGGAAGCCGGCTGCCACCGTTTCTTTCGTCGCGCCGCCGCCAACGTCCAGAAAGTTCGCCGGTTCGCTGCCCGCCAACTTGATGACATCCATCGTCGCCATGGCCAGGCCCGCGCCATTGACCATGCAGGCGATGTTCCCGTCGAGCTTGATGTAGTTCAGATTATTTTCTCCCGCTTCGATCTCGAGCGGATCTTCTTCGTTGAGATCCCGCATCTGCTGCACATCGGCATGCCGAAACAGCGCGTTATCGTCGAACGAGACCTTGCCGTCCAGCGCGATCAACTTCTTGTCTCCGGTGATGACCAAAGGATTGATCTCCACCATGGCCGCGTTCTTCTCCATGAATAGGCGATAGAGATTCCCCAGCATTTGAATAAAGGGATTCACGACAGCCGGTTCCATGGCAGGAAGCCCGAGCGCGAAGGCGACGTTTCGCCCGTTGTACGGTTGAAACCCGACGGCCGGGTCGATGGCTTCCCGGATGATCTTTTCCGGCGTATGAGCGGCAACTTCTTCGATCTCCATCCCGCCTTCGGTGCTTGCGATAAACACGGGCCACCCGCTGTCCCGATCAACGACGAGGCTCACATACAATTCCTTGGCAATCGCGGCTCCTTCTTCGATCAGCAACCGCCGCACTTCCCGGCCCTTGGGCCCGGTCTGGTGGGTGATGAGGGTCTTGCCGATCAGTTCCTTGACCAAGCCGGGAACGGCCGCTTTGTCCTTCGTAATCTTGACACCGCCGGCCTTGCCTCGACCGCCTGCATGGATCTGCGCCTTGACGACAAACACGGGGGTATTCAGCTCTGCAGCCCATGCCGCTCCCGCCTCAGGCGAAGTGATCTCTCTCCCGCGCGGCACCGGAACCCCGAACTGCCCGAACAACTGTTTCGCCTGAAACTCATGAACGTTCATATCTTCTCCTTCCGGACCCTTTCTTACACGTCTCGCTTGTCTCGAATTTCTCGCGCGTCGCGCTATTCTTTTCTCGTGTACGCCGGCAGGATCATGGGTGAGACGATCCCGTTCGAACTGCCGTGTTTCTTGGCCTCGGCACGGAATCCCTTCAGATGCCCGACCGTCAACTTTCCTTGCGGCATGGCGGCGGCACGAGCCGCAGCCGTCAGTCCGGATCGCTTTCCAAAGACCATGAGGTCGAGGAGCGAATTGCCCATCAATCGGTTTCGCCCATGCAATCCACCGGACGCCTCGCCCGCAACGAAGAGATTATGCACGTTAGTTTCTGAGTTGGTATCGATCTTCACGCCGCCGTTCTGATAATGCAACGTCGGATAGATCAACACCGGGTCCTTGCTGATATCGATGCCGAACCGTTCGAACTGCAGCATCATCGCGGGGAAATGTTTCTCCAAGGTGCCGGGACCATGCTCGGCATCGAGCAACGGCGTATCGAGCCAGACGCCGATGCGCCCGGACATCGTGCGGATACCGCGCCCCTCTTCACATTCACGGATAATCGAAGAGGACACGACGTCGCGGGTGTCCAATTCGTTGACAAACCGTTCGCCCTTCGCATTGACCAAATGTCCGCCTTCGGATCTGATACCCTCCGTGACCAGCGCCCCGATCAGCTGTTCGGGGTAGACAGCTCCGGATGGATGATACTGGAATGTGTCGATATGCATAAGCTTGGCGCCCATGCGATAGGCCAGGCAGAGCCCATCGCCAGTCGCACCGTAGTGATTGCTGGTCGGAAATCCCTGAATGTGGAGCCGGCCGATCCCGCCGGTCGCCAGAATGACGGACTTGGCTGCCACGACGACATGGCGTTGGTTGTCGAGGTCTTTGAAGATGGCGCCGGTGCAATTTCCCTTCTCGTCGCTCGTCAACTCGATCGCGGCGCAGAACTCGAGTAACTGGATGTTCTGATTCAGCACCTCGTCCTTGAGCACCCTCATGATTTCAAGGCCGGTATAGTCCGAACAGGTCAGGAGGCGAGGCTTCGAACTTCCGCCGCCTTTCTTGACGTGGAGGTTGCCATCCCCGTCGCGATCGAACAGGACTCCCAGGCTCAACAGCCACTTCGCAATTGAAGGGCCTTCCTCGACCATCACCTTGAGCAGCTGATGGTCGTTCTGCATGTGTCCGCCCTTGAGCGTATCCACGAAATGCGTGACGGGCGAGTCCTCCGGCGCAACCGAAATCTGCATCCCTCCTTGGGCCATGACACTATTGGAATCTCCAAGACGGAGCTTCGTCGCCAGAATTACCTTGGCGCCCGCCGTATCCGCATGGAGCGCCGCCGCGCAGCCTGCGCCGCCGCCACCCACCACCAAGACGTCGGTCGTGTAATCCGCCTTGAGATCGACCTCGCTGGCGATGGGGCTGTCGCCCTCCAGCAACGATGCCAACTCGACAACCGTCTTATCCCCGCTATTGGGTCCAAAACGGATCGGCCGATAGGCTCGCTCACGAAAATCCGGATGATATTTGTGGATCAGCTGATCGCGATCCGCCGGAGAGAACTTGGGGAGGGTCTGCTTGCGTCGAGCATCCCGCGTTCGGTGTACGATTTGTTGAAGGGCGTGGACGTCCATGAATGTGCTTTCAGCTATCAGCGTTCAGTATTCAGCTTCTGCCTCAATTTCAGAAGCTGAGGGCTGACGGCTGACCGCTCATCATGCTATTTCACAGTGGCGCAGTGGTCGGCCAGTTCTTTGTCGTTCATCTTGAGGATCTTGGCCCACTCGTCGTCGAAACGGCCGTCCTGGATTTCCTTGATGCGTGTATCCAGCCCCAGAGGTTTCTCGGTAAAGTGAGCCCCCTGCGCCCGGCTTACATAGAGGGCCACGAGATTCGGGGCGATGTCCGCAATGCAGACCGGTGTGCACATGCCGCACATGACACAATCCATAAACATCTCGGACACGCTCTTGAAATCCCCGAAGACGGCTTTCCAGACGCCTTCACGCACATCGATACTCTGCGGGCAGGCCTCAGTGCAGGCATTGCAATTCCGGCAGAGCGGCGCCTCGGGATAGAGATTGAAGAGGTCCTGTTTCGGATCCTTGAGCGCCTGGATGTCATAGGTGGCCTTCCTGGCCGGAAAGGGCGGCATCATCGTGATCGACATGCCGTCTTGCACCGCCATTTGGCAAGCCAGACAGGTCCTGACTTTGGGATCGTCCTTGGTCCGATAGTAGGCTGCGCAGGCGCCGCAAAACCCGCCAAGGCAGCCGGCCCCACGGACGACTTCCTGGCCCGAATACCACAGGGCCTTCATGATCGTGATCCCCTCCGGCACCTCGTATTTCTTACCGGCGATCTCGACGGCGACCATCTTGTGCCGGACGACCTCCGGCTGATCAATGACGTTGCTGTCTTCTTGTGCCATCTTTTCCTTCGTGAGGCGTGAAACGTTAGGCGTAAGGGGTCTATAGAACCATCCCCTCACGCCTAACGCCTTACCCCTAACGGTCTCTAAGCGATTGCATCCACGATCGCGTTCAAAGTCTGGCTGGGACGCATCGCCTTGGACGCCTTGGCGTCATCGGGATGATAGTACCCGCCGACATCGACCGGCTTCCCCTGGGCAGCGAGTAATTCGCCTGAAATCTTGGCTTCATTGTCGGCCATGTCCTTGGCGATCTTGGCAAAGCGTGCCGCCAAACCCTTGTCCTGAGTCTGTTGGGCCAAGGCCTGAGCCCAGTACAAAGCCAGATAGAAATGACTCCCGCGATTGTCGATCTCTCCGACTTTACGGGCCGGCGACTTGTTGCTCTCCAGGAACTTCGCATTAGCCTGATCGAGCGCGTCGGCCAGATTTTTTGCCGCTTGATTGTTCGCCACCTTGGCGAGATGTTCCAATGAAGCGGCGAGGGCCAGAAATTCACCCAGCGAATCCCACCGCAGATAGCCTTCTTCCTGGAACTGCTGCACATGCTTGGGGGCTGAACCGCCTGCGCCGGTCTCGAAGAGTCCACCGCCGTTCAGCAGCGGAACGATCGAGAGCATCTTCGCGCTGGTCCCGATTTCCAGAATCGGGAAGAGGTCCGTGAGATAGTCCCGCAACACGTTCCCCGTCACAGAGATCGTGTCCTTCCCCTCTTTGATTCGCTCCAATGAGAGGCGCGTGGCATCAGCCGGAGTCATAATTCGAATATCGAGACCGGTTGTATCATGATCTTTCAAGTAGCGTTCGACCTTCGTGAGCAATTGGGCATCGTGCGCTCTGGTCTTGTCCAACCAGAAAACTGCCGGGGCTCCGGTGGCTTTCGCACGATTCACCGCCAACTTGACCCAGTCCTTGATCGGCGCATCCTTCACCTGACACATGCGCCAGATATCGCCTTCTTCGACCTGGTGTTCCAACAGAGTCTTGCCTGAGGCATCTACCACGCGGATCGTGCCGTTGCCTGGCACCTTGAAGGTCTTGTCGTGCGAACCGTACTCCTCTGCCGCCTGCGCCATGAGACCGACGTTGGGCACACTACCCATCGTCTTGGGATCTAATGCGCCATGTTTCTTACAGAAGCTCACCACCTCTTGATAGACCGGCGCGTAACTGGAATCAGGGATCACACACTTCGCGTCATACGCCTTACCGTCAGGGCCCCACATCTTTCCCGAATCGCGAATGACCGGGGGCATGGAAGCGTCGATGATGATGTCACTAGGCACATGCAGGTTGGTGATCCCCTTGTCGGAATTCACCATCGCCATGGGAGGCCGCTTCTGGTAGACAGCCTGAACGTCGGCTTCGATGGCTTTGCGCTGATCCTCCGGCAAGGCTTTGATCTTCGTGTAGAGGTCACCGATCCCGTTGTCCGGATCCACTCCGAGCTTCTTGAGCGTCTCGCCATGCTTCTCGAACACGTCTTTGTAATAGACCGTCACGGCATGGCCGAAGATCTTGGGATCCGAGACCTTCATCATGGTAGCTTTCATATGAATCGAGAACAGCACGCCCTGCTTCTTGGCGTCTTCGATCTGCTCCTCCAGGAACTGGCGCAGGGCCTTCTTGCTCATGAACGTGGCATCGATGATTTCATTGGCCTGCAACGTTACCTTCGGCTTGAGCACGGCCGTCTTGCCGTCCTGACCGACAAACTCGATCTTCGCATCGGTTGCCGCAGCCGTGGTCATGGACTTTTCGTTGGACCGGAAATCTCCACCCTTCATATGGGAGACGTGTGTCTTGGAGTCCTGACTCCAAGCGCCCATCTTATGCGGATGTTTTCTCGTATGGGCCTTCACGGAAAGCGGCGCGCGGCGATCGGAGTTGCCCTCGCGCAGCACTGGGTTGACCGCGCTGCCCTTGACCTTGTCGTAGCGGTTCTTGATGTCCTTCTCTTTCTCGTCTTTCGGATTCTCAGGATAATCGGGAAGCTTATAGCCTTGACTTTGCAACTCTTTGACCGCCTCTTGGAGCTGAGGAAGCGACGCGCTGATGTTCGGAAGCTTGATGATATTGGCTTCCGGCGTCTTGGCCAGCTCGCCCAGTTCAGACAGCGCGTCGGCTTGCTTCTGTTCCGGCGTCAGGGAGTCGGGAAATACGGCGAGAATGCGCCCGGCTAACGAGATATCGCGCAATTCGACAGCGACACCAGCCGCCTTGCTGAAGGCGTTGATGATCGGCAGAAATGAATAGGTCGCCAGCATGGGCGCTTCATCGGTTTTTGTGTAGATAATTTTGTCTGCTTTGGTCGTCATGGCTAGTCTCTCCTAACTCCTTGTTAGTTCAACGCATTTAACGCTGAACCGGCCTTGAACCACGCGATCTGCTGCTCGGTAATGCTGTGGTTCGCCTGAATGGTGAGTGACGTACCATCCGGCTTATGGATGGTCACTTGCACCGGTTTGCCAGGAGCCAGACTGTTTAGCCCTGTCACGCTGATGCGATCCTGCTGTTCGATCTTCTCGTAGTCCTTCGGGTCAGCAAAGGTCAACGCCAAGATCCCCTGTTTCTTCAAATTGGTCTCATGAATACGGGCAAAACTCTTCGTAATGACGACGCGCACGTTGAGGAACCGTGGTGACATCGCAGCATGTTCGCGGCTGCTGCCCTCCCCGTAATTCTCGTCGCCGACCACAATCGAACCGATGCCCTTCGCCTTATACCGGCGGGCAATCTGGGCCATGGTGAGCCCCGACTCGCCCGTCAATACGTCCGTGCCCTTGCCGGGCTCGCCAAAAAACGCATTGTTCGCTCCTAGAAACATATTATCGCTGATCTTATCAAGATGGCCACGGAACTTCAGCCAGGGGCCGGCGGGCGAAATGTGATCGGTCGTCGTCTTGCCCTTGGTCTTAATCAAGAGCGGGAGTTTCTCGAAATCCTTTCCATCCCAACGAGGAAAGGGCTGCAACAACTGTAACCGCTCGCTGGTCGGCGGAACCTCTACGGTCAAGCCCTCACCGCTGGCTGCCGGCGCAACAAACCCCTCCTCACCCTTCGCAAAACCCTTCGCCGGAAGCTCCTCGCCTACCGGCGGCAGGAACTTGAATTCCTTCCCGTCTGCACCTTTGAGCGTCTGATTCACAGGATCGAAGCCAAGATCGCCTGTAATGGCATAGGCCGTCACGACTTCCGGGCTCGCAAGAAACGACAATGTTTCATTGATGCCGTCGTTGCGGCCAGGGAAATTCCGGTTGAAAGAACTGACGATCGAATCCGCCTTCCCCTTCACGCCATCGGCCCGTTTCCACTGTCCGATGCAGGGGCCACAGGAATTGGACAGCACGGTGCCGCCCAATTTTTCAAATGTATCCAGGAACCCGTCGCGTTTCATCGTATGGTAAATGCGCTCAGAGCCGGGCGACACGAGGAACGAGGTTTTCGCTTTGAGCCCGGCCTTCAGCCCCTGCTGAGCGATGTGGGCCGAACGGCTGATGTCTTCATAGGACGAATTGGTGCAGCTTCCGATGAGCGCCGCCTTGAGCTCGATTGGATAACCCTTCTCCTTGGCTTCCGCTGCCAGCTTGGAAACGGGCCGGGCAAGATCCGGTGTATGGGGCCCGACGACATGGGGTTCGAGCGTCGACAAATCGACTTCGACGATCTGGTCGTAGTACTTCTCGGGCGACTGCAAGACCTCGGGATCTGGAACAAGCAATGACTTGTTGGCGATCGCAAGATTCGCCAGATCTGCCCGATCCGTAATGTTCAGATAGGCGACCATCTTCTGGTCAAAGGGAAACACCGAGGTCGTGGCGCCGAGTTCCGCGCCCATGTTGCAGATCGTGCCCTTCCCGGTTGCGCTGATGGTCTCGGCGCCGGGGCCAAAGTATTCGACGATCTTGTTCGTCCCGCCCTTCACCGTGAGCAAGCCGCAGAGGTACAGAATCACATCTTTCGGCGAGGCCCAGCCGCTCAACTTGCCGGTCAGATGGATGCCGATCAATTTCGGATGGAGGACTTCCCAAGGCAAGCCGGCCATCACTTCACCGGCATCCGCCCCGCCGACACCGATGGCCAATCCGCCGAGCCCACCGCCGTTCGGCGTATGCGAGTCGGTGCCGATGATCAAGCTGCCGGGGAACGCATAGTTTTCCAACACCACTTGATGAATGATCCCGGCGCCTGGCTTCCAAAATCCAATGCCGTACTTCTTGGCCGCGGAGGCGAGAAAATTATACACTTCTGCGTTCTCGTCCACTGCGCGAAGCAGGTCCTTCTCAGAACCCATCTCAGCGCGAATCAAGTGGTCGCAGTGAATGGTGCTCGGCACGGCCGCTTGGGCCTTGTTGGCTTGCATGAACTGCAACATGGCCATCTGAGCTGTCGCGTCCTGCATGGCCACGCGATCTGGCCGCAGGGCCAACATCGCCTTGCCTCTCTCCCACGTCTGCGTGTCGAAATCATCCGCGTGTGAAACCAGCACCTTCTCCGACAGGGTCAGGCCACGACCGAACTTCTTCCTAGCCTTCGCAAACACATCCGGCATTTTCGCATACAGATTTTTTGCAAGATCTATTGACATGATTGTTCTCCTCAAAGAGCTGTCAGCGATCAGCCGTCAGCTAGCTGAAGGCTGACGGCTGTAAGCTAATAGCTTTTCATTTCAATGGTGGGACTTCCCGCCTTTTCGGCGCCGCATAATTTACCAGGTAGTCGAACAGCCGGATCAAGCGGCTATCCTGGCGCTTCTGATCCACCCAATGCCCGATCAATCCGATCGTACGTGAGAGGATGAAGAAACCGTTCAAACTGTCGACTGGAAATCCAATATCGACAAGCACCGCCGCCATCGTTCCATCCACGTTCAGAATCAGATTATCCTTCTTCACCGCGGTCACCTGCTCCACTTGCAACGCGAAATCGAGGCAAGGCGTCTTGATGCTCAAGCTTTTGACGTATCCGACCAGCTCTTTCACCCGTTTGTCCGGATTGCGCAGGCTCTTCACGCGATGCCCGATCCCTGGCACCGGACCGACGTTTTTCTTCATATAGGCGAGGAAATCGTCCACGGACATCTTGTTATCGACGGCATACTTAAACCAGCGTCCGGCATCCGTCACTGCTCCGCCGAATCGAGGACCGATCATGATCATGCCGGCCGCCACCGACTGGGACAGACCGATACCCGCGCAGGCCGCGAGAATCGTGGCATAGGCGCCGCTTACGCAGGGACCGTGGTCGGCTGAGAGCATCATGATGCGCTTGATGATTTCGGCTTCCTGTTTGGAGATCAAGCGTTTGTCCCACAGAAGGCCGATGACGTGAGGAATTTCATAGCCCTTGTTGATGAGTTCAGAGGCGGGATAGCCGTCGTAGCAGGGTTCTTCACCACGGTCGTCGCTGATCGTGGTGCGGATCAGCGGAGCCACCATGACTTCGTCCGCCTTCATCGCCTCTTCGATACTCTTCGGCAGCTTCGGCAGCACAAGCGGCTCGACCGGTTCCTTGACCTGGCCGGACTTCAACAGTTCCTGATAGGTTTCCTTGATCGCGGGGCCCAAGGCGCCGAAGGTCGCCGGCACCATTGCACCGGACTTTTTGAGAGCATCAGACTTCGAGCGGGCCGAGCCTTCGCCCTTCAACCCCTCCTTCGCGCCTGCATGGCCAAACTTCATGCCTTTCGGTAAACTCTCCTGACAGAAGCCGGAAACGACGGCCAGCAACTTCACGCGCCGCTTCTTCGCCCCGTACCACTCGGCTGCCCGCTCTTCGAGATCGCCGCCCATTTCCCCGACGATGACAACCGCCTTCGTTTGCGGATCGTTCTCAAACATGTCGAGGTAGCTGACATAGTCGGTTCCCGGATAGGTATCGCCTCCGATCCCGATGGCCGTCGTGACACCGTCGGCAAACTGTGAGCAGATCCAGATAATCTCGTTGGAGAGACCGCCTGACTTGGTAATGACCCCAAACGAACCTTCGCGGTAGAGCTTCGACAACACCAGGTTGTCGAATGCGCCGCCGATGACACCTAATCGGCAAGAGCCGGCTGAGACAATTCCGATCGACGAAGGGCCATTGAAGACCTTCCCGAGCTTGGTCGCATGACGGCCCAGGATCTTGGCATCCTTCTCCGGCACACCTTCGGTGATCATCGACACAACCTTGATGTGAGAGTCGTCCAGGGCTTCCATCCCGCCCTTCATCGCCCGATCTGCGCCGATGTAGACGAGACTGGTGTTGATCTGAGGATGGTTCTTGGTCGCTTCCGCAACGGTTTTATAGATAGGCACGGCCACCAGGCCGCTGCCATAGGGAATTTCGTGTGTCTTGCCAGCGTCGGGAGGATACACAAAAGCCAGAACATTCAACGATCGTTTAATTAAGTAACAGAACTCGGCCATTCGTCGCGCGGCGTTCACGCCCGCGACACCCCCCTGAATGACCACATAGGTATCTTTATTGGCCAGGATACTCATCGGGATCTCCCTCTCTTCTTCAGTGCTGAGTGCTGAGCCGAACGGAGTCTCCTCCTACTCAGCGCTCAAGTCTCGGCACTCGTTTCTATTTCAGTAGCGCCTTATCGACGATATCGGTCAGCGGCGTGTTGCGGTCGAAGACGTTGATGTCGAATCCTTCGTCCTTGAGCGCGCGCATGGCATCGAGCCCTTCCTTCTCTCGCGGGCCGCCGCGGCGCACCCAAATCTTGACGTCCTTGAGTTTACCCTCGGACTTCGCCTTGCGAAATCCATTGATAATGCCGCCGAAGGTCTTCTTCACATCGGTAAAATTGGCAATGGCGCCGCCGACAATGATGTTCTTGATCCCAGGCAACGAGCAGACCTTGTCGGTCAGGACTTCAACTGCCCAGTCGGGCGGATCGCCGGAGTATTCGGCATAATTGGCCAACTTGCCGCCGCGCGCAACAACCGCGTCGGAATAGTAGACGCTGGCCCCGCCGCCTGCCGGCAACATCGCCGTATCCCCACCGGGAATTTCGATGAACTTGACCGAGCCCTTGATCTTCGAATCCACCGCCATCACTTCCATTTCGTGCTTGGAATAGGCCCGGCCGAATTCTGCGGCAAAGGCAAAGTTCCAATCGGGGTGCCGGAACTTGGCGTCGCCATCGAGCAGCGTCACCGCATCCAAGGCGATCAGTTCGTGGTCCTGTTCGCGCAAGACGACGGGGTTTACTTCCAAATACTGCGCATCTTCGCTATCGAAGCAGGTGAACATCTTGCCCGCGAATTCGGCCATCTTCTTCAACGTCGAACCGGTAAAGCCCGCTTCCTTAGCCAACCGTTCGAGCGACTCCTCCGAAGGCTGCTGGCCGACTTCCACCGCCAGACGCTTCACGCGCTCCCAATTCGATTCGACTTCAATGCCGCCGCAGTTGGCAACGAGAATGTCCGTCCCCTCTCGGGTGGATTTTACCGCGCAATAATATTCTTCCTTGTGCGGAATCATTTCGGACACGATCACTTGCGAGACCGTGATGCTGCCGACTTGGCGGCCGATCATTTCTTTAGTCGCCGCCTCCGCCTCTTTCAGATCCAGGCCGACCTTGACCAAGCCAAGTTTGAATCGCGAGCCGAGCGCTTCATGAGCCTTGACTACCAGCTTGGATTTCTTGAGCCATTCATTCACATGGCCGAGCTTTTCCAATTCATCGACCGAGGTAACGACAACATAATGGGGGACCGTAATGCCCCATTTCTTCATCAGCCCCATCCCGGGACCTTCGAGCACCTTCGCCATGACACGACTCCTTAAGAAAGGTGGGAAACAATTATATAAAGGAGGAGGATTCTAACGAAATCGGCTTGGGGACTCAATACGTCAGAGGGACTAATCGAAGTCTGTTCAAAAGACCTAGCGGCAAAGATGTCGGATGGGATACCGCCTAAGTGGTTGAAACTGTGAAGCAATCATCATTCTCATCCCTGTCACTTCGTTGACTTTGAAAACCGGTTCGATTGGCAGGCCGGACAATAAAACGAGCTGCGTTCACTTTGGAGACGGCGAATGATCCGGCCGCAACGGTTGGGGCAGAGTTGACCTTCTTTGCCATAAACAAGATGACGGTGTTTGTATTGACCTTCCGTACCGTCCGGCGCGAAGAAATCTTTGACACTGGATCCGCCACAGGAAATCGCCTCACGGAGCACCGTTTGTATCGTGTCATAGAGTCTGGTTATCGTAGCCCTGCGCAGCTGACCCACTTCACGGTTCGGATGGAGTCCGGCACGAAAGAGAATTTCGTTCGCGTAAATATTCCCAATCCCGGCAATCACTTGCTGATGCATCAACAGTGGTTTCAACCGACCACGCCTGGCTCGCATGAGATGGACAAATTCATCGCGCGGCATCGTGAGGGGATCGATCCCGAAGCGACGGGCACAATAGGAGTCGAGCCCTACCCGGTCGAGTAAGGAGAGCCGCCCGAACCTTCGAGGGTTCCAATAGCGTAACTCCGATTCATGGCCCCCCGTGAACGACATGCGGACATGCACATGCTGTGGATGTTTCGTCTGCGTCGCACGAAAGAGAAGGAGTCCTGTCATGCCAAGCTCCGCGACGACATATCTGAGTTCGCTTTCTTTCTGAAACTCCAGCGCGACGCTCTTGCCGTGTCTCTCGACCCCTTCCAGCCGCGCACCGCAATACCATGGGAGCGTAGGCAATCCTTCCCGAACAATGTCGGCTCGCCCAACCCAACAGTCGTTAAGCTGTGCGCCCAGGAGATGAATCCGTATCTGTTGGGCAACGACTTCGGCTTCCGGTAGTTCCGGCATGGAGAAAGATCCTCGTTACGCGGTGGCACCTACTCCCGATCCGGTAGATTAGGCCATGGACGAAGCCCGAAAGACAATGTATTGGATAGGAATGAACTGGGAGAGCACTGTCGACCTTGTAGTTAGGTACCAGAGGCTGGGCGTAACGCGCGTTTCTTCTTGTCCTTCACACGTGCCTCGCGAAGAAGGCGAACCTGGGCGATGGCTTCTTCGAGATTTGGTAGGGGCATGGCACCGGGCCGGCGCCTCATGATCAACTTTAGGACCTCAGCATACTCCATCCCTTGGACACAACAGAGGTAGGCCATCACAACCGACACAGATCGGCCCATGCCGGCGCGGCAACATACCATGACCCGGTTCTCTGAAAGATGCTGTTCGACCCAGCTCACGGCTTGATCCAGCAAGACTGGCTCGGCTTCGGCATACTCCGAAAATGGGATCCTGCCAGAGATCAGCCAGCCGGGGGACTCCGACGCATATTCAGCAGCAACGAGGAGCAGCGCGCCAATCTTGACCGGCGGTTCCTTCGCGTCGTTGATATTCCCGACCAACAACTTCTCAGTAATCATGTGCATACTAGGTTTTGTATAAGAGGCGTGTGCCCCAGGTCAAGGGGAAACCTGGCGCTGTCCCGTTGCAGTCGCTTCCATGTGACCGCTATACTGGCCAACGTACCGCCGACCTCTGTACAAGGAGTCTGCCAGATGCCAAACCCGACCGTAAAAGATGTGGAAACCAGACTTGGAACCGTTCAGTGCGCCATTTGCAAGGGGTCAAGCTTTGGAATCGATGAGCGCTCTATGCAGGCGGACGGTGAATGGCGAGGCATCTGTAGAAAATGCTACTACACCTTCCCGATCTACACGGATATGGAGTTCTACCTGCGCACACAACCGGATATTCCCTACCGGCTTAAAGAAATGTCCTGTCCGACCTGCAATCATAAGGGCGTGAGCCTCAATTTTCGTATCACCATGTCCGTCCGGGAATCGATCTATTTCCTGACCTGCACCTCGTGCCATAAAACATACCCGGAACCATCCTCTCTGGAAGCCTTTGAATAACTCCCCTATTCACCCCCTGCGTGGTGTATAATTTCTACATGAGTGAGACACCAAAGACTCCCGCCAAGGCCCCTGAAGATCCCGCTCCAGAGCCCGTGGCCAAGCCAAGAAA
>Ga0157380_10000695_pt1 | contig 20946 bp, 18 predicted proteins | sample S35metaG_FD_119757 | JGI IMG/M metagenome (GOLD analysis project Ga0157380, IMG submission 119757) | Switchgrass rhizosphere microbial communities from Kellogg Biological Station, Michigan, USA - S3-5 metaG | ecosystem: Host-associated > Plants > Roots > Rhizosphere > Soil | place: USA...
CGGTCTTGCCGCGCGCCAGAAGATCGTCTCCCTCTACGCGCCGCAGAAGGCTAAGCAGACGGTGATGATCGGCGGATCGGCGGCTGAAGCAGCGAAGGAGCTGGTCAAGCGGCTCCGTGAAGAAGCGAGGGTCCTGTGATTCTCGTCATCGCGGAACAGAAAGACGGCAAGCTCAATCGCGCGAGCCTGGAGACGATTGCGGCGGCGCAGCAGCTGTCGATGCCGATCAAGATTGCCGTGGCCGGCCAGGGCGTCGGCCCGGTTGCGACCGAACTCGCGCAGTACGGCGAAGTCATCGCCGTCGATCACGCCGCGCTCGGACACTACACGCCGGAGGCCTTCGTGCAGGCGCTGCAGCAAGTGGTCGAACAGGTAAAGCCCGCGATCGTGTTCCTGCCGCACACATACCAGACTCGCGATTTCTCACCGGCGCTCGCGACGCGGCTCGATCGCGCGCTCATCACCGACGTGATTGGCGTGAAAGGCGGCGGCACGCCGTCGTTCGCGCGGCCGATGTTCCAGGGCAAGTTGACGGCGGATGTGCAGCCGCAGGGACCCGCTCCGCACTTCGTCACCATCCAGATCGGTGCGTTTCGCGCCGACGCGGCGGCGAAGGCGGCGGCCGCGGCTCCGGTCAGCAGCGCAAACATTTCGATCGACGAATCACGGCTGCGGCAGAAGCCAGAGGCGCCGTTCCAGGAAGCCAAGCAAGCCGTCGACCTCTCGCAGGCCGAGCGGATCGTCGCCGTGGGCAGGGGGATCAAGTCGCAGGAGAACATCGCGGTGGCGGAGCAGCTCGCCAAGGCCTTCGGGGCCGAGCTTGCGGCGTCGCGGCCCATCTGCGACAACGGCTGGCTGCCGATGGAGCGTCAGATTGGCAGCTCGGGCCAGACCGTCGCGCCGAAGCTGTATGTCGCGCTCGGTATTTCCGGCGCCATTCAGCACCTGGTCGGCATGAAGGGCTCGCGCACGATCGTCGCCATCAACAAGGACGCCGATGCGCCGATCTTCGAAGTGGCCGATTATGGCATTCAAGGCGATCTGTTCGAGCTGGCGCCGGCCATCATCGCGGAGCTCGCCAAGTAGCGTCCGGCTTTAGCCGGACTGTCTGCGCAGCGGAAGTAAGATAGCCGGAATGGCCGAGCGCGAAACGCTTGAAGTCGATGTCCTGATTGTCGGTGGGGGCCCCGGCGGGTTGTCGGCCGCCCTCCGTCTCGCACAGCTGCAGAAGGCAAAAGGCGGTGAGCCGCTGTCGATCGCGGTGATCGAAAAGGCCCCCGAGGCCGGCCGCCATCAGTTGTCGGGGGCGCTGCTCGATCCCTCGACGCTCAAGGATCTGATTCCCGACTTCGCGTCGAAGGGCGCGCCGCTCGGCACGCCGGTCGATAACGACAACATTTACTTCCTGACCGAAGGCGGCAAGTTGCGCCTGCCAATCACGCCGCCGCCGTTCCAGAACCACGGCAACTACATCATCTCGCTGAGCGCTTTCACGAAGTGGCTCGCCGGCCAGGTGGAGGCCGAAGGTATCGACCTGTTCTGGGGTTTTCCCGGTCAGCGGGTGCTGTACGGCCCTGATACACCGCATCGTGAAGGCGCCGCCCACGGGCGCGTGATCGGCGTGCGCACGGGCGACCGCGGCATCGGCAAGGACGGACAGCCGAAAGGCGCGTTCGAGCCGGGCGCCGACATCCGCGCCAAGGTGACGATCTTCGCCGACGGCGTGCGCGGCCACCTCACCAAGCAGCTCTATCGCGATTTGCAGATCGGCATGGCGGCCGAGCCGCCGCAGTTTGCGATCGGCATCAAAGAGTTGTGGGACATTCCCAAGGCTCGGCTGAAGCCCGGCACCGTCATCCACACGCTCGGCTATCCGCTTCGTGAGGAAGAATTCGGCGGCAGCTGGCTGTATGCGATGGCCGATGGCCGCATCTCGATCGGCTTCGTCGTCGGCCTCGACTACAAGGATCCGCTGTTCGATCCGCATGCCGCCTTCCAGCATTTCAAGCGTCATCCGTTCATCAGCAGCATCCTCGAAGGCGGCTCCCTCGTGCGCTATGGCGCCAAGGCACTGCCGGAAGGCGGATGGAACACGCAGCCGCACCTGTTCGTCGATGGCGCGCTCGTCGTCGGGGACGCGGCGAACTTCGTGAACTCGATGCGCCTGAAGGGCATCCACCTCGCGATGCGAAGCGGGATGCTGGCGGGTGAAACCGCGTTCGAGGCGATTCACGCGGGGGACACGTCGCATGCCACGTTATCCGCGTACAAGCGTCGCGTCGATGCGAGCGCGATCAAGTCGGAGCTGTATCCGGTCAGGAACGTCCACCAGGCATTCGGTGGAGGATTGATCTCCGGCGGCCTGTACGCCGGCATCGCGATGGTGACGAAGGGGAAGCTGCTACCAGAGCTTTCGGGAGACTACGGACACCACGAGATGCGCAAGGTCGACGACTACTACGGTCTCGCGAAGCGCGACGTCCTCGTGCCGTCCAACGCCGCTCCGATCGACCGCAAACTGACGTTCGACAAGGTGACCGGCGTGCATTATTCCGGGACCCATCACGACGAGAACCAGCCGGTCCACCTGCAGGTGCAGACCGACGTCTGTCACTCGATCTGCGGCAGCGAGTACGGCCACCCGTGCGTCAAGTTTTGTCCGGCCAACGTCTACGAGATGGTCGACAACGGCGCCGGCGGCTTGCGGCTGCAGATCAACGCCTCGAACTGCGTGCACTGCAAGACGTGCGACATCATGGATCCCTACAGCGTGATCAACTGGGTCGCCCCCGAAGGCGGGGAGGGGCCGTCTTACGACGGCATGTAATGACGGGAGCCGGGAACCGGGAGACGGGAACCGGAAATACTCCTGACTGGCAGCAGTCGGCGCGCAAGCGCATCGAGGTGGCGACGATTTCCGCGCTCGGCTACCCGGTTCTTCGCGCGCTGGGTTCTACCTGGCAATGGAAGGTGAGTGGGGCCGAGCACGTTGAGGCGATTCGGTCGCGCGGGCTCCATCCCATCCATTCCTTCTGGCACGGCAGGATTCTCCCGGCAACCCTCTATTTTCAACGCCGCGGCATCGTCGTGATCACCAGCGAAAACTACGACGGCGAATGGATCGCCCGCATCATCACGAAGTTTGGTTACGGCACCGCTCGCGGCTCCTCGTCGCGTGGCGGGCCGAAGGCGTTGCTGCAGATGGTCCGCGATGTAAAGGCCAAGGGCGTGGCGTTCACGCTCGATGGACCGCGTGGCCCCGCGGAAGTCGCGCAGCCGGGCGCGGTCTGGCTGGCGAAGGCGACCGGGAATCCCCTGATGCCTTTTCACCTCGAGGCGGCATCGAGCTGGACGATGCGGAGCTGGGACCACACACAGATCCCGAAGCCGTTCACGACGGTCGCGCTGGCGATCGGCGAGCCGCTTTACGTGCCGAGGGACGCGGATGCGACCGCGCTCGAAGAATGGCGGCAGACGCTGCAGCAGTCTCTAGCCGAGTGCCGGGAACGCGCACTGTCGCTGCTATAGTCCAAGGCGAGGACCTCAAGACCCCAAGACCTTATGCCTTTAGTCCTCGTCAGCTCGAAGCGTTTCGTCGATCACGTCACTCCCGCGGGTCACCCCGAGCGGCCGGAGCGCGCGGGCGTACTACAGGCAGTGGCTGCCTCTTTCACGGAGCAGGGCGGTGAGGTGATCGAGCCACGGTCCGCCACCGACGAGGACCAGCTTCGCGTGCACACGCAGGAGCACGTCGATGCGATCGTCGCGACCCGCGGCAAGGCATCGATGATCGATGAGGATACCTTCACGTCACCGGATTCAGACGAGATCGCGAGACTGGCCGCAGGCGCGGTCCTGACCGGCATCGATCGCGCGCTGGATGGTCCGCGAGAATCGCGGGCGCTCGTCCTGGTCAGGCCGCCCGGCCATCACGCCGAAGCGGATCGCGCCATGGGCTTCTGTTTGTACAACAACATGGCCGTCGGCGCCGCGTACGCGCGATCGCGCGGCTGCGCGCGCGTCGCCATCGTCGATTACGACGTCCATCACGGCAATGGTACGCAGTGGATCTTCTACGAGGATCCGGCCGTGTTGTTCGTGTCGTCGCATCAGTATCCGTTCTATCCTGGCACCGGGGCCGCGTCGGAAAAGGGCCGGGGCGCAGGAATGGGCTATACGCTCAATATCCCGCTCGAGGCCGGCGCCAGGGACGATGAGATCGAACGGAAGTATGCGGAGCAGGTGCTCCCGGCCGTGCGCGCCTTCACGCCCGATCTCCTGATGATCTCGGCCGGGTTCGATGCGCATGAGATGGATCCGCTCGGCCAGCTGCGCATGACGACCGAGGGTTTCGGCCGGCTGACGAAGTCGTTGGTCGAGCTCGCGAATGACGCCTGCGGCGGACGTGTCGTGCTCGTAACCGAAGGCGGATACGACTTGAAGGCGTTGTCGGATTCTCTCAAGGCTGTGATCGAAGCCTGCCGTTAGCCCTGTAGAAGCTTCAGCATCGAGCTGAAGTAGTAGCGGAGGTTGTCCGACGCGCCGTCGACGATTCGCTTGCGGGCCTTCGCGATCGGATAGGCCTTGGCCTCGCCGATAAGCAGCGCGAGAGTGAAATCCTCGCACAGCGACCATTGCCCGCCGTAATGACGGCGAATGACTTCGCCGATGTAGGTCCCCCACATCTTCGAGGAGGCGGCGAGCTCCTCTTCATCCGGTGCGGCGCCGCCGCTGCCGTATCGGCCGGCATTGTGGATCTTGCCGAGGATGCGCTCGATGGCTTCGAGGCTGTCCTGCGTGAAGTCGAGGGACTCATTCCATTTGAGCCTGGCCGAATGGACCGCACTCTGCGACTGTGCGACCAGGACGCCCGCCAGCTTTGCGTCCGGGGTCATCGAGGTCCGCAGCGCGGCCATCGATTCGTAGGTGCCGAGCAGGGCGCCATCGAGCCATTGCCGCTGCAGCCGGCAGACCCAGTCGCAATACTGCTTGGTGCCGGTGATCTTGACCTCGCCGAACTGGGCGTGCCCGCGCTCGATCAGCAGCGTGACGAACGCGACGGGATCGATCTGGTGTTCGCCGACGTCGAGCGCCGGATTGCCTTCGTGCTCGTACCAGAGGCCGCCTGTCTCACGGCGGATCACTTCGCCGACATATGCGGCGATGCCCTTCGCATGCGGCTCAGCCTCCGAGCGCGAGGCGGCGAGGTACTTGTCAACTAAGGGTAGAGTCCGCGGCTGGAAATCAAGGTTGACGCCCGCGTTTTTGCAGACCTGGACGCACTCGGCGGCGAGGGCAGCCATGGAGTCGTCCATGCGGGGGTTATCGGCGGCTCCGGCCGGACGATTAGTCGCGGTCCGTACGCTATCCTTGAAGGATCACCGTGGCCGAATATCACCCTCAAGATCTGGACAAGAAGTGGCAGGCGCACTGGGCCGACACGCGCGCTTTCGAAGTTACCGAAGATCCGTCGAAGCCGAAGTTCTACTGCCTTGAAATGTTCGCGTATCCGTCGGGCCACGCGCACGTCGGTCACGTCCGCAACTACATCATCGGCGACGTCGTCGCGCGCCTCAAGCGGCTGCAGGGGTTCAACGTCCTGCACCCGTTCGGATGGGACGCGTTCGGCCTGCCGGCGGAGAATGCGGCCATCAAGGGCGGCATCCACCCCGAGGCGTCCACGCTCGGCAACATCGCCCACATGAAGGGCCAGCTGCAGCGGCTCGGTATCAGCTACGCGTGGGAACGCGAACTGGCCACTTGCCTGCCGGACTATTACCACTGGAACCAGTGGCTGTTCACGCGGATGTTCGAGATGGGGCTGGCCTACCGGCGCCGCTCGACGGTGAACTGGTGCCCGGTCGATCAGACGGTGCTCGCGAACGAGCAGGTGGTCGATGGCGCCTGCTGGCGCTGCGGCACGGCGGTCATCCAGAAAGACCTGGAGCAGTGGTTCTTCAAGATCACGCACTACGCCGATGATTTGCTGCAGGCGGCCGAAGGCCTGTCGAAATGGCCCGAAAAAGTTTTGACGATGCAGAGGAACTGGATCGGGCGATCAGAAGGCGCCCGCGTCAAGTTCCCGATCCAGGGCGCGAACGATTCGATCGAAGTGTTCACGACACGCATTGACACGATCTTCGGCGCGACGTTCATGATGCTTGCTCCTGAGCATGGCCTGGTCGCGACGTTCGCGAAAGAATCGGAAGACGAAAAGGCGTTCCTGGCAAAGGCGCAGAAATTCCGGGCGCAGGATCGCGCCGGCCGTCTGACGGGCGAGGTCGCCAAGGAAGGTTTCTTCACCGGTCGATTCGCGATCAATCCCTACACCAACCTGCCGATCCCGATCTGGGTCGCGAATTACGTGCTCGGTGAATACGGAACCGGCGCGGTGATGGGCGTGGCGGCGCACGACGAGCGCGATTTCGATTTCGCGCAGAAATACCAACTGCCGATCATCCCCGTGATTCGCCCGGCACAGGGGCAAGCGCCGGCCGAGGGAACGTTCTACGACACCACCCCGACCGACGTGCTCTTCAACTCCGGCCGTTTCGACGGCATGAAGGCGGACCAGGCGATCAAGACGATCACCGACGACGCGGAAGAGCGCGGCATCGGCCAGGGCACGGTGCAGTTCCGGTTGAAGGACTGGGGCATTTCACGCCAGCGCTACTGGGGCACGCCGATCCCGATGATCCACTGCCCGGTCGATGGGATCGTGCCGGTGCCCGACGATCAGCTTCCGGTCGAATTGCCGAAGGTCGCGGAGTTCACCGGCCGCGGTGATTCACCGCTTGCGAGCATTCCTGAATTCGTGAACGTGACGTGCCCGAGGTGCGGCGGCCCAGCGCGCCGCGAGACCGACACGATGGATACGTTCGTCGATTCGTCGTGGTACTTCTACCGCTTCGCTGATGCCCACAACGACCAGCTGCCATTCGATCCGAAGAAGGTCGGCTATTGGGCGCCCGTGGACTTTTACAGCGGCGGTGTCGAGCACGCGATCCTGCACCTGATCTACTCGCGCTTCTTCGCGCGCGTGTTTCACGATCTCGGCATGATCGACCACAAGGAGCCGTTCACGCACCTGCTCACCCAGGGCATGGTGTTGAAGGACGGCGCCGTGATGTCGAAGTCGAAGGGCAATGTCGTCGACCCCGACTCGATGACCCAAAAGTACGGGTCCGATGCGCTGCGTCTATACGTGATGTTCGTCGCTCCGCCGGAAAAGGAAGTCGAGTGGAACGATAGCGGCCTGGAGGGGAGCTTCCGCTTCCTGGCACGCGTGTGGCGCATCGCCGATCAATGGCGTGACGACGCGGTGTCGGCCGGCGGCGGCGTCATCGATCACGCGTCGCTGTCCGGCGCCGAGCGCAATCTTCGTCGCAAGACCCACGACACCATCAAGCGAGTGACGATCGACATCGACGTGCGCCAGCAGATGAATACCGCCGTGTCGGCGATGATGGAGCTCGTCAACGAGCTGTACGCGTTTACTGAAAAAGGCGAACGTTCGGCGCAGGCCGCGCGCGTCGCGCGCGAAGCAGTCGAGGCGCTGATCGTGATGCTCTCGCCTTTTGCTCCGCATACGACCGAGGAGCTGTGGCAGATGTACGGCCACGCGGATGGCCTGGGAGCGACACGGTGGCCGGCTTCCGATGCCGAGGTTGCGAAGGCCGAGGAGCTGGAGATTCCGGTCCAGGTGAACGGCAAGCTGCGCGGCGTGGTGAAGGTTCCGCCGACGGTGACCGACGCCGAGCTGGAGAAAATCGCGCTGGCCGATGCCAACGTGCAGTCGCACATCGCCGGCAAGACCGTGAGGAAAGTGGTCATCGTGAAGAGTAGACTGGTGTCGATCGTCGTATGAAGCAGGCCAACAGGCCAACAGGCGAACAGGCCAGTAGTCCGGCAGGCCAACGGGGCATTAGCCGCCGCGAGTTATTGTGGGCGATGCCGGTCTTCGCGGCCGGCGTCGGCGCCGCATCGTGCGGCTATGCCCTGGCCGGCCGCGGCTCGTTCCTTCCCGATTACATCAAGACGCTCGGCATTCCCATGTTCGGCAATGCCACCCAGTTTCAGACCGTTGAGCAGGTCTTCACGCAGAAAGTGCGGCTCGAGTTCCAGAGCAGCCGCCGCTACACCGTCGTGCCGAGTGAGGACGGGGTCGACGGCGTCGTGCGCGGCGAGATCGAGTCGATCAGCCTGCAGCCGGTCAGCCTCAACGCGCAGCAGCTGGCCTCGCGAACGCGTGTCACGGTGGTCCTGAAGGTGACGTTCGAGGACGTCAAAGCCGGCAAGACGCTATGGGAAAACCCGGCGCTGTCGTTCTCGGACGAATACGAGCTCGCCAATCCCAGCGTCGGCCAGGACGTCTCGGCATTTGTGGGCAACGAGCGCGTCGCCATGGATCGATTGTCCACCGACTTCGCGCGCTCCGTCGTCAGCGCTATTCTCGAAGCGTTTTGAGCACGGTCCTCGAAGTCAGGAAACAAATTAAGGCCGGCAAGACGGGACCTCTTTACCTGCTCGAGGGTGACGACCAGCAATCGCGCCACGACCTCGCCAACGAATTTGCGAACGTCGTCGACGAGGGTTTGCAGGCATTCAACGTCCAGAGTTTCTACGCCAACGAAGCCACGAACGCCCCCGGCCGCGATCAGCTGATCGGATCGCTGCTCTCGAACGCCCGCACGCTTCCGATGATGGCGGCGCGGCGCGTGATCGTGGTGCATGAAGCCGATCGGCTGCTGGCGCCCCGGCGGGCCAAGGACGATGACCAACAGGAGCTCGATCTGCCCAAGAAGGGCAAGCGCGGCACGACGCCGGCCGAGGAGCTCGAGGCATACGTCGAGAATCCCGAGCCGATGACGACGCTGGTCTTCTTATCGGGCCCGCTCGACGCCAATCGCCGCATCGTCAAGCTGCTTCGCAAGCATGCCGACGTCGTCGATTGCGGCACTCTGACGTCGCCGCGCGAGGCGACGATCTGGATCCAGAAGCGGCTGGAGAAGGACGAGCTCACGATCGAGCCAAAGGCGCTGTCGCTCCTCCTCGAGACCACCGGCCTCAGCCTCGGACGAATTCGTGCCGAGGTCGAGAAGCTGGTGCTGTATGCGGCGGGGGAATCGGGGATCAACGCCCAGCATGTGCGCGATCTGGTGATGCCACAGAGCGAATCAGAGGGTGTGTTCGCCCTGATCGAAGCGGTGCGAAACTCGAATGCGCCGCGTGCACTGCGGGAGGTCTCGGCGTTGATCGACGGCGGCATCCAGCCGCCGATGATCCTCGGGCAATTGCGCGCGGCTGCGACTCAGTTGCGGCCTGACGGGCGCGTGAGGAGCGGACTCGAGGCCGTGTTCCGTACCGATATCGCGATCAAATCGTCGTCAGGAACCCCGCAGTATTTGCTGGAATGCCTGGTCGTCGAGCTCTGTGCGAGATGACCGTCAATCCACTCTGAGCGCTTGTACTGGATCCTCACCGGCCGCCCGCCGCGCGGGGATGTAGCAGGCGACCGCGGAAATCAGCAGCATCAACAGCGCTGCGCCTCCGATCGCGATTGGATCCGTCGGCGTTACGCTAAACAGGAATCCACGCAGTAACCTGGCGCCGCCGAGGACGCCCAGCAGCCCCGCGGCGACGCCGATCGCCGAAACAGCAAGGCCGCGCATCACCACCAGCTTGAGGATGTCGAGCCATGCCGCGCCGAGCGCCATGCGGACGCCGATTTCTTTCCGGTACTGCGACGCAATGGTGCTCAACACACTGTACAGGCCCGCGGCCGCCAGCAGCAGCGCGAGCGCGGCGAAACCGGTCAAGACAATCAGCGCGAAGCGCCGCGTGACGAGCGTGCGGTCGATCAATTCTTCGAGCGTCGCGGTGCGATAGAACGTTTGCATCGGATCGATGGTCCAGACCTCGCGCGAGGTCGTGTCGACGAGCGTGGCCGGATCGACGGTGGTGCGCGCGACCAGCGTCATCGAGCCGGTCGGCGACTGGGCGAAAGGGAACACCACTTCGGCGCGGGCCGCTTGATCGAGGCGCTCATGGCGCAGCGCCGGCACGACGCCGACGATCTCAGTCTCGATCGGCTTGCCTTGCGCACGAATTTCGAGGCGCTGTCCGACCGGGTCGATGTTGGGCAGGTAGCGCTCCGCAAACGCTTCGCTGACGACCACGACGCGCGGTGACGTCGGACCGTCGCGATCGCCGAGCAGGCGGCCCCTGATCGGCCGCATGCCCAGGACCGCGAAGTAGCCCGGCGAGGCGATGTTGTATGACGCCCGAATCTCCTCGCCGGGTTGCGGCGGCGGCTGATCCAGTAGCTTCATCTGTCCCTGGATGTCGATGTTCGACTCGATGAACGGCATCGCCTGGACGACGCCGACCTGCTGGACGCCCGGCAGCGACGCGACTTTGGCCGTCACCCGGTCGTGAAAGTTGCGCAGCGCGGCCGGCCCGGGATTCCGGTCCCACGCAAACATCTGCATCACCATCACGTGATCGCGAGTGAAGCCGGTGTCGACCTTCATCAGATTCACGAAGCTGCGGAGCAGCAGGCCGGTGCCCGACACCAGGATCAGCGCCAGTGCCACTTCGGCGATGACTAGCGCCGAGCGGAGATGACGCTGGGATCGATCGCCGGTCATCGTGCGATGGCCGGGCGCCTGCAGTCCCAGTCCCGAAAGCCGAATGGCCGGCACCAGGCCCGCAGTCAGTGTGACCGCGAACGCGAGCAACACGGCGAAACCGATCGCCCACGCATCGACGTGGAGCGTATCGATCCACATCACCTCGCGAGGCCCCCAGCTGGCCAGGCCCCGCATGGCCGCGTGGGCCAAACCGAGGGCGGCCACAGACGAAGCTGAGGCAAGCATCAGCGTTTCGACCAGCAGTTGTCCGACCAGCCGCCCGCGCGGTGCTCCGAGCGCGGTCCGTACCGCAAGCTCCTGCTGCCGACGGGCTCCGCGCGCGAGCAGGAGATTGGTGACATTCACGCAGGCAATCAGCAGGACCGCGATGACCGCGCCGGCGAATAGCATGACAGCCGGCCGCACGTCACCAACCAGGTGATCGCGTAACGTGATCACCTCTGCCCGCATGCCCTGGTTCGAGCGCGGATTCTCCTGCTCGATCCGCACGGAGATGGCATCCATCTCCGCGCGCGCCTGGTCGAGCGACACGCCGTCCTTGAGCCTGCCGGCCACGCCCCAATAGCCGCTGACACGAATGCGGGGCTCGTACTCTTCGATCGCCTTCGCCGCGTACAAATCGCGGTCGCCCGGCGCGTACTCCTGGAAGTGCGGCTGAAAGTCATTCGAGACGACACCTGCCACCAGGTAGGCGGCGTCGTCGATGGGAATCGACTGGCCGACGATTCCCGGATCGCCGTTGAACTGCGCCCGCCAGAAGCGCTCGGTGATGACAACGACGCGGTTGTTGCCCTTCTTGTGCTCCTCGGGCAGGAAGAATCGTCCTGCGAGCGGACGAATCCCGTAGAGATCGAAGAAGCCCTCGGTCACCAGCATCGCCTTGAGCACCTTCGGCCGATCGCCGCCAGCGTAGTCAAAGCTGTACGGTTCGGCGGCGGCGATGCGTGTAAAGCTCGTCGCCCGCGCACGCCAGTCGATGAAGTTGCCGGGGGCGGCGTACTGGCGGCCGTCGGCGGAGGGCACACGCTCCCATAGCGTCACGATGCGGTCGGGCTCGTGATACGGAAGGGGCCGCAGCAGGATCTGCGAGACGACGCTGAACGCGGTCACCGATGCCGCCATGCTGAGCGCCAGGATGCCGACGACCGTGATCACGAAACCGGATTGCTGCCGCCACTGCCTGAAGCCGTGCCGCAAATCATCGATGGTCTTCAGATCGGCGACGTCGCGCTGGCGGATCCAGAAGGCGTCCACAAACGACCCCAACGCGTGGCGCACGATCGGGATCTTCGGATTCTCGGCGGCAACGGCGAGCTCGCCTTCCCATTCGAGCCGCCAGTCGGCGCGGAGCTCCGCGGGCACCAGCCGCGAGGCGGCACGGACAAGCGACAACGCGCGTTGGAGTGATGCGGGGCGATCCATCTAGCCCTCACTCTCAACCAGCAGGCGCCTGCCGGCATGCGCCATCGCCATCGTCTTGGCCCTCGCCTCGCCGGCGAGCTCCCGTCCGCCGGCCGTCAGCTCGTAGTAGCGGCGCGGCGGCCGCTGTTGCTTGCGAGCCAGTCCGTCCTTCTCCCACCGCGACCGCACGCAGCCTTCCGCATCGAGTCGTCGCAGGATTGGGTAGACGGTGCCGCTTGGGAGGCCCGTCGCGTCCATGATGTCGAAGCCGTGATGGCGGCCGTCGAGCAGGGCCTGGAGGACGAGCGCGGTGGGGTAGGTCAGTCGCATAGGCGTAGTTTACTACCTATGTAGACTTTGACGTAAACCTAACCCGGGAGCGTTGGGTAGGAAATACTGTTCCGCCGGAGCGCAGCGGAGGCGGCTTACTTGGAGATCTTTGCGGCGAGGCGCGACTTGTAGCGCGACGCGGTGTTCTTGTGGATGATGCCCTTCGTCGCCATCTTGTCAACCAGCGACTGGAGCGACGTCAGCGCTTTCTTGGCGCCCGCGACGTCCTTCGCGTCGAGATTCTTGCGGATACCCTTCAGGCCCGTGCGGAGCTTGGCCCGCAGCTCCCGGTTATGAGCGCGACGCTTGATATTCTGCCGGTTGGCCTTGAGGGCCGACTTGTTTCTCTTCGCCACTGTCTAGATCCTCGATTCAGAAGTATGCCGAACACGTAAGTGTAGCACGTAGGCGAGGATGGGCTCAGTTCCCGGTTCCCGACTCCCGATTCCCGGCGGGTTTTACCGGACGATTTCGTAGGAACCGCTGGCAGGCGGCTTATTCGCGTAGCGGGCCTTGGGCTGGCCGTCAACGAGCTCAACCCACTTATAGATGATGTTCTTCGGCAGTGGAGGAGCGGCCTTGGTGATCTTGTTGACGTAGTTGCGCGTCTCTTTGAAGGGCGGAACGTCGCCGTATTTTTCGACGTTTCCGATACCCGCGTTGTACGCCGCAAGCGCCAGTTCGACCTTCTGGTCGTAACGAGTGAGCAGCTGCTTCAGGTAGGTCACGCCGCCGCGGATGTTCTGGTCGGGATCGAAAGGATTTCTGACGCCGAGTTCCATCGCCGTCGCCGGCATGAGCTGCATCAGTCCCATGGCGCCCTTGTTCGAGACGGCCACAGGATTGAAGGCGGATTCCACCTGAATCACCGCGCGGACGAGGTCCGCGGCAACACCCTGGCGTCGGGCGTGCTCGTTGATCGAGGCCTCGTAGGGCGCGCTTTTATTGCTGGCGACAAGCGGGATGGTCGATTTGATCGACGTCGCGCCATGGACCTCGTACGTCGTCTGCGCGCCACCACCGGCCCGTGGCGTGTCGGACACCACCAGTTTGCCGTCGTCGTCGCGCCAGCTGTAAATCTGTGCAGCCGCAGGCGAGGCACAGCCAAGGACCACTACAAGCAGCAGGAGACGACGAAACGCGGACATTCCGCTGCCTTATTGGCAACTTCCGGTCCGTGCCGTAAACCTTGTTATTGCAGTAGTTTCTGGACTTCGGTCTTTGCTGCCGCTAACAGATCTGTAATCTTACTTGCATCTTTGCCACCGGCCTGCGCGAAGTCCGGCCGGCCGCCGCCGCCCCCTCCGACGATGGGGGCGAGCGTTTTCACGAGCTGTCCGGCAGGGGCTTTTTTCGCGAGGTCAGGAGTGACCGTGACGATGAGAGACACCTTGCCTTCGGGCATGGGTGCGGCGAGGACAACGATGCCGCTCTTGAGGCGCGACTTCAGCGTGTCGGCAAGCGTCCGCAGCGATTCTGAATCGACGTCGTTCACCTGGCGCGCGATCAACGTCGATCCCGCAATCTCGATCTTGTCATCGTCAGCCGCGCCGCCACTCCCGCCGCCGAGAGCCAGCTTCGTCTTGAGCTGCTGGTTTTCCTTTTGCAGCCTGTTCAGGGTCTTGCTCTGCTGATCGATCCACGTTGAAAGCGGGCCGGGGCCGGCGAGCTCCCGGGCGCCGTCGATCTCGTCGATCGATTTGCGCGCCAGTTCGTATGCGCCCAGTCCGGTGACCGCTTCGACTCTGCGAACCCCGGCCGCCACGCCGGATTCCTCCGTGATCAGGAAAGCGCCGATGTCGCCTGTCGCGCGCACGTGCGTGCCGCCGCAGAGCTCCGTACTGAATGCGCCGTCGCCGATCGCCACCACGCGAACCTTGTCGCCGTACTTCTCGCCGAAGAGCGCCATCGCGCCCGATGCGATTGCCTCCTGCGTGTTCTTGACCAACGTGTTCACGGTCTCGTTTTTGAGGACCGCTTCGTTGACGATCCGCTCGATTTCTTGTCTCGCCTCCGGCGAGACGGCGGAGAAGTGGACGAAATCGAATCGCAGTCGATCGGGCGCGACGAGCGAGCCCGCCTGCTTGACGTGCCCGCCAAGCACCTTCCGTAATGCCGCGTGCAGCAGATGCGTTGCCGTGTGATTACGTCGCGTCGCGTCCCGCCGCTCGCCGTCGACCTCGACGCTCGCAATGTCGCGAGCGGCAATCGTTCGCTCGATGTCTTCCAGGCGATGTGCCCGCGGCAGGCCTGGGCCAAGGCGCACGACGCCCGCGATGCGCGAGCGTCCGCCATTCGCCGTTTCGATCCAGCCTTGATCCGACACCTGGCCGCCGGCCTCGACGTAGAACGGCGTCTTGGACAACACGGCGTAGCCGGATACGCCTTCCTTCAACGTCTCAACCGGCTTCTTTTTGTCGTCGAACAACGCCAGTACTGACACGCCCTTCAACTCGGTCGAGGTGTAACCCTCGAACACGTCGCCGGCCTGTTGCAGCGACTCACGCTCTTGATCGGATGCGAATGCGAACTCTTCCTTCTTGCTTTCGAAGGAGCTTCCGGCGCGCGCCTTTTCACGCTGGCCTTCCATCGCCGCATCGAAGCCCTCGGCGTCGAACCGCAATCCCTGGTTGCTCGCAAGATCTTCGATGAAATCACGCGGCAAGCCATAGCTGTCGTAGAGCTTGAATGCCTCGTCGCCGGGCACGGTCTTGTTGCCCTTCGCCGCGCGTTCCAGCACGTCCTCGAGGCGAGGCAGTCCGCCGGTCAGCACCGCGTCGAAGCGTTCCTCTTCCGCTTTGATCACCTGCGCGATCGCATCGCGGCCCGCCTTGACTTCCGGATACGCGCCGCCCATTTCCTGGACGAGGACGTCGACGAGCGAGTGGAGGAAAGGCTCGTGCATGCCGAGCTTGCGGCCGTGGCGCATGGCGCGCCGCATGATCTTGCGCAGCACGTAACCGCGCCATTCGTTCGAGGGGACGACGCCGTCGGCGATGAGGAACGTCGAGGCGCGCGCGTGATCGGCGACGACGCGCATCGAGATATCACTCGGCGACATCGATTTAGTGTAGGTGTGGCCGGACATCGCGCCGATCGCCTCGAGCAGCGGCATGAAGAGCGGCGTGTCGTAATTGGACAGCGTGCCCTGCATCACGGCGCTGATGCGCTCGAGGCCCATGCCGGTGTCGATCGACGGCGCCGGCAACGGCGTCAGCGCGCCCTCGTTGTTGCGCTCGAATTCCATGAACACGTTGTTCCAGATTTCGACGAACCGCTCGCTGCCCGATTCGACGTCCCGGACGAAGTTGCCGGAGCCGGGGAGGTTCGCGCCGCGATCGACGTAGATCTCCGAGCAGCGTCCGCAGGGACCGGTGTCGCCCATGGCCCAGAAGTTGTCGGCCATGCCGAGCTCGCCGATGTGATCGGCCGGCACGAAATCCAGCCACCGCGCATAGGCGTCGTCGTCGCGAGGAATCCCTTTTTCGCCCTTGAAGACCGTGACGTAGAGCTTCGACGGATCGAGGCCCCATTCCCTGGTGAGAAGGTTCCACGCCAGCTCAATCGCGTCGTGCTTGAAGTAGTCGCCGAACGAAAAGTTGCCCAGCATCTCGAAGAACGTGTGATGACGGAGCGAAGGTCCGACATTATCGAGGTCGTTGTGCTTGCCGCTGACGCGCATGCATTTCTGCGAGCTGGCGGCGCGCCTGTAGTCGCGCTTCTCCCGGCCGAGGAACACGTCCTTGAACTGGTTCATGCCCGCGTTGGTGAAGAGCAGTGTCGGGTCGTCCCCTGGCAGCAACGGGCTGCTCGCGACCACGCGGTGACCGTGTTTCTCGAAGTACGTAAGGAAGGAACTGCGAATTTCCCGGGGATGCATCCGGCTATTATTTCATCTTTTTGAGGATCGCTTCGAGGCGGAAGCCCTGCGCGACGAGGGCGCGAACGATCCGGGCACGGCCTTTGTCGTCGAGCTCTTTCGGTGCCTTGCCCCTCAGTCGCCGGTCGAGCGCCCGATCGAGCAGGGCGCTTTCGTCCACTTCCTCAAAGACTTCGTCGACGGCGGCTTCCGCAGTGTCGCTATCGATGCCGGCTTGTCGAACCTTCTGAATCACGCGTGCGCGGCCGCGGTGCTTGATCGCGCTCTCCATCCGCGCCAAGGCGAGGGCGACGCGCTTATCGTTGAGCGTGCCATCACTCTTCAAACGCGAGACGGTGTCATCGATGGCCTGGGCATCGCACTGCCTGCGTGCCAGGCGCGCGCGTAATTGCGTTTCAGATAACTCGCGCGCGGATAAAAGCGTTAAGGCGAGCGTGTAGGCGTCGGCCATGGAACCGTTTTTAAATCCGGTTCCAGATCGTTCCATAGGTTCCACCTCTGGAACGATTGGAACCTTCTGGAACCTTGTTCCTTGTTCCGGGTTCAGGATCCGAAGCGCGTAATTTCCGGTTTCGGCGGCACGACTGCAGGCTTCGCTGGTTGGCCTGGCTTCGCCGGCTGGGCGGGACGCGCCGCCGCGGGCTTCGGCTTTTGGTTGCTGAAAATGGTGTTGGCCATCTGGTCGCGCGACGTATCGGCCGTCGTTGAGATGCCCTGGACCTTGAGCTTGAACTCGTCGACGTTGGTCGCCCAGCGTAGCGCCTCGTCGTAGCTGATCTGCTCGTTCTGAAACAGGCTGAAGATCGACTGGTCGAACGTCTGCATGCCGTACTGCGACGTGCCCTGCGCGATTGCGCCGGCGATGAGGTGCGTCTTGTCCTTGTCGACGATGCAGTCCTTGATGAAGGGCGTCGCGATCAGCACCTCGACACCTGGGACACGGCCCGTGCCGTCCTTCCGCGGGATCAGGCGCTGTGCGAGCGCGGCCTTCAACACCGAGGCGAGCTGCAGGCGGATTTGCTTCTGCTGGTGCGGCGGGAACACCGAGATGATGCGGTTGATGGTTTCCGTCGCGTCGAGCGTATGGAGGGTGGAGAACACCAGGTGGCCGGTTTCGGCGGCGTGCATCGCCGTTTCGATCGTTTCCATGTCGCGCATTTCGCCGACGAGGATGACGTCGGGGTCCTGGCGCAGCGCACTACGCAGTGCGTAGGCGAACGACCGCGTGTCGACGCCGATTTCGCGCTGGTTGATGATGCACTGGTTGTCCTTGTGCAGGTATTCGATCGGGTCCTCGATCGTGATGACGTGCGACGTCTTGGTGGCGTTGATGTGGTCGATCATCGCCGCAAGCGATGTCGACTTGCCGCTGCCGGTCGTGCCGGTGACGAGCACGAGGCCGCGTTCTTCGGCGGCAATCTTCTTGAGCACCGGCGGCAGGCCGAGCTGCTCGAGGTTCATCACCTTGACCGGAATGACGCGAAGGACGATGCCGATCGTGCCGCGCTGCTGGAACACGTTGCAGCGGAAACGGCCGAGACCGCCGACGCTGTAGGCCAGGTCCACTTCCTGCGCGTCCTTGAACTTCTGGCGCTGCGCCGTGGACATGATCGAGGCCGCCATCTCCACGAGGTCTTCGTGGTCGAGCAGCTTCTCGTCGTTCACGGCCGTGAGGAGGCCGTTGATGCGGGCCATGGGGTAGCTGCCGACCTTCAAGTGCAGGTCGGAGGCGCCCTTCTCGACGGCCGACTTCAGCAGATCGTTGACGTGCATGGGTCCTCTCAGGATCCGCGCCCGGGGATGAGGGTCCGGATCCCTCGATTTATCGGCTGCCGACCTCCTGTCCGACAGGCGTCAGCCAGCCGTGCGAATCGGGGTGATCCCCGCGCAAAATCGCGAAAAAGCGTTGCTGTAGGGCCTCGGTCATCGGCCCGCGCCTTCCCGGGCCGACCGTGATCTTGTCAAACGACCGGATCGGGGTGATTTCTACCGCGGTGCCGCAGAAGAAGGCCTCGTCGGCGAGGTAGAGGAACTCGCGCGGAATCGAGGTCTCCCGCAGTTCGAATCCAAGGTCCTTCGCCAGTGTCATGACGGTGTCTCGCGTAATGCCCTGAAGCACCGACGAACCGAGCGACGGCGTGTAGATCACGTTGTCGCGGACCAGGAACAGGTTCTGTCCGCTGCCTTCGCTGAGCAGCCCGCTTTCGTCGAGCGCGACGGCATCGGCATAGCCGTCGAGCATCGCCTGCATCTTGATCAGCGCGGAGTTCGCGTAATTGGCCGAGCCCTTCGCGAGCGCCGGCAAGGTATTCGGCGCGAGCCGCGTCCACGAGCTGACGCCGACGTCGATGCCCTTTTCGAGCGCTTCGGAGCCCATCATCTGGTTCCATTCCCAGACGATGACTGCCGCTTCAACCGGGCACGGGCGCGGATCGAGCGTCAACGAGTCGTAACCGCGAAAGATGACCGGCCGGATGTAGCAGCTCTTGAAGCCGTTGACCCGCACGGTGTCGAGCACCGCCTTCTCGAGTTCGGCCTGCGACCACGCCGGCTCCATGCGATAGATCCTGCATGAGTCGATCATGCGGCGCATGTGCGGCTCGAGGCGGAACACCTGCGTGCCGTTCTTCGAGTCGTAAGCGCGCAAGCCTTCGAACGCGCCGGTGCCGTAATGAATGACGTGGGAGGCGACGTGAATCGTGGCGTCTTTCCAATCCACCATCGATCCGTTCATCCAGATCTTGCCAGTGCCAGAAAATGCCATGGGGAATTATGGCAATAACGAATAACGAATGACAAATAACAAAAGGTTTCGTTATTCGTTATTTGTTATTTGTTATTTTTGTCATTGGCGTTCCGAGCAGAACGGGCACACATCGGCCCTGGCGGGAAGCGCCTTGCCGCACTTCCAGCAGAAACGCGCCTGCACGCTTTCTCGCGCCTTGAGGCGAGCCTGGATTTCCTGCACTTCCTCGGAGGGTTGACCGGCGCTGACGGGTGCCGGGCGCCACGGCCGCTTGATCGTCGACGGCGCCGGCGTGCGCGCGGCGAGGACGGCGTCGAGCAAGTCCGACGCACGCTGATAGCGGGCCGGAATATCAGCGGCGATCGCTTTCATCACTATGTCGCTGATGGCTTTGGGCAGCTTCGGATTCTTCAGTTTGGGCGGCGTGGCAAGCTCGCCCTTCATCAGTTTCTCGAGATCGGCCGGCATCGGCGTGTTGTAAGGCAGCACGCCGGTGAACATCTGATACATCGTGATGCCGAGCGAATAGATGTCCGACGCGAATACCGCCTTGCCCTGGAACTGCTCGGGCGCCATGTACGGCGGGCTGCCGATCACCGTGGTGCCATGCGCCGCGATCTCGAGAAACCGCGACGTTCCGAAATCCGCGACCTTGACCATCCCCTGGTCGGTGACCAGCACGTTGCCGGGCCGCAGGTCGCGATGGATGATGCCTTGCGAGTGCGCGTGATCCATCGCGTTGCAGATCTGGCAGGTGAAGTCGAGCGCGCGATTGAGATCGAGCGTGCCGTCGCGTTCGATCACCGCTTCGAGCGTGTCGCCAGGCACGTACTCCATCACGATGAAAAACACGTCGTCCTGTTTTTCGGCGGTGAGGACGGTGACGATGTTCGGGTGGCTCAGCGAGGCGAGCAGCCGCGGCTCGCGCAGCAATTCACCGAAGTCGAGGTTTTGCCGGTGGGGAACTTTGATGGCGACTTTCTTGTCGATCCACGTGTCTTCCGCCAGATAGACACTGCCGAACCCGCCGCTGCCAAGGGGAGACAGGATGCGGTATTTCCCGACTGTCTGTCCACGAAAGAACATCTGTGCCGATGAGTATACTCTCCGCGTGCGTCCGCGCTTCCATGTGCCGGGCCTGACGTCAACGGCCGAGCGCGTCGAGTTACCCGAAGACGAAGCCGAACATCTCGTTCGCGTGCTCAGGCTCGGCGTCGGCGACGAAGTCGATGTCTTCGACGGCCGCGGCGGGTTGTGGCGCGCGGAAATCGTGCACGCCGGAAAGAAATCCGCGACCGTCCGTGTCATCGCGCGCGGCGAGCCGGCGCGGGAGCTGGGCGTGCAACTCTCGCTCGTGGTCAGCGTGCTCAAAGGCGACAAGATCGACGATGTCGTCCGCGATGCCGTGATGATGGGTATCGCGAGCATCCGGCCCGTGACGAGCGAACGATCGGAGACGAGCCTTGCGGTCATCGCGAGGAGCATGCGAATCGCGAGATGGCAGCGAATTGCGGTCGCGTCGGCCAAGCAATGCGGCCGGGCGGTGGTGCCGGTGGTTCACAGTGCCGTGCCGCTCGATTGGTACCTGGGTGAGAAGGCCGATGCAGCGCGCGTCTTCTGCGTCGAGCCATCCGCGGCGCTTGGCGAGCTGCGTCCCGCGCAGGCGATTCCGAGATCGGGCGCGGTGGATGTGATTGTCGGGCCGGAAGGCGGATGGTCGGTGGCAGAAGTCGCGTCGGCCCACGATTCTGGCGCTATCCTGATGTCGCTCGGTGCCCGCACGCTCCGCGCCGACGCCGTGCCGATCGTCGCGTTGACGGCGTTACTGACGACTTGGGGTGAACTGACATGATCAAAAGAGGTCTTGGGGTTTGGATCTTGGGTCTTGGGGTACTCGGGCTTGTGGTGCTCGGCTTCAGCCGGATTGGAATCGCTGC
>Ga0157380_10000696_pt1 | contig 20936 bp, 12 predicted proteins | sample S35metaG_FD_119757 | JGI IMG/M metagenome (GOLD analysis project Ga0157380, IMG submission 119757) | Switchgrass rhizosphere microbial communities from Kellogg Biological Station, Michigan, USA - S3-5 metaG | ecosystem: Host-associated > Plants > Roots > Rhizosphere > Soil | place: USA...
TCAAAGCGTTCAAACTGACGCAAAGAGCAGCCCCGTCCCAAGTTGAGATTGAGCGCTAATTCAGTAACGTTCGCGGTAGCGGATGGCCACACACCGGTATTGGAGTTGAGTGTTGGCCATCCGCTACCGCGAACGGTACTGAATAGCCCGAGGCGGAAGTTAATCTTCCCAAACCGTGTGAATAGGACCGAGTTCAGGTTTGTCTACTCGTCGATACATGTGTGACCCAAAAAAGTCACGCTGAGCCTGGGTGAGGTTCAGAGGTAGATTGGCGGTGCGATACATGTCGAAGTATCCAAGACTGGACGACATGGCTAAGACGGGGAGGCCCTGTTGCATTGCGCCGCTAACGACTATTCGCCAATGTGACTGCGCCTGCTCAACGCTAGAAGCGATCTCCTCGTCGATCAGAATACTCTGAAGATCAGGAGTTCGACGGTAAGCGTCTTTTATCTTCTTCAAGAACGTCGCGCGAATGATACAGCCGCCTTGCCAGATGCGCGCGACCTCACTCAAATCAATATTCCACTTGAATGCATTGGAGCCCGCTTTGATCAGCGCCATTCCCTGCGCGTAAGCGCAGACCTTTGACGCATATAGCGCGTGTCTGACTGCGTCACGGAATTGGTTTGTAATCCCTGAATACTGTCCAGTCGTTCTTGCTTTGATCTTCTCGCTCGCTTTGAGCCGCTCCGTTTTCTGCGCAGAAATATTTCGGGCTGCCAGGCCCGAGTCGATCGTTGGTATTGCCACGCCCAGGTCCGCGGCCACTTGCACCGTCCATTTACCTGTGCCTTTTTGTTCTGCCTGATCAAGCACTAAGTCCACCAATGAGGAACCGGTTTCCGCGTCTTTCTTGCGAAGAATGGTGGTTGTGATGTCGATTAAGTAGGAACTCAACTCGCTGCTACGCCACTCATTGAAGACATCGGCGATTTGATTGGCACTCATTTGAAAGCCGTCGCGCATTACACCGTAAACTTCAGCAATTAACTGCATGTCGGCATACTCAATGCCGTTATGCACCATCTTCACGAAGTGACCGGCGCCACCTGGCCCGATGTAAGAAACACAGGGACCGTCGTCAACTTTCGCGGCAATCGATTCCCAAATCGGGCGAATCTGTTCGTAAGCGTCTTTGTTTCCACCAGGCATAAGCGAGGCACCTAACAAAGCCCCTTTCTCGCCGCCGGAAATTCCCGAGCCGATAAAGAACAGTCCGAGATTCTTCAGATCTCGTTCGCGACGTTCGGTGTCAGTGAAATGTGAGTTGCCGCCATCAATGACGATGTCGCCTTGTTGAAGAAATGGTTTGATTTGATCGATGGTCCAATCGACTGGCGCGCCCGCCTTCACCAGCAGGATGATCTTCCGCGGTGTTTTGAGCGCGTGAAGAAAGTCGCGGAAGGTTTGGGCGCCACTGATCCCTTTGAGGTTTGCCCGGGAAAGAAACGAGTCGAGGACCGACGCCTCGCGATCAAACACAGCAATCCTGTAACCATTGCGTTCGATATTTAGCGCGAGGTTTTGGCCCATCACACCAAGGCCGATTAGACCAATGTCCGCTTGAGCCGGCATCTAAATCAGTTCCACTAGTCGCTTGAGTGCTTTCACCCCATTGTCGCCAAGGTCGACGCCGAGTACGCGACGGCCTTTGCGTGCGAGGGCCCGGAAATCTCCGAATGCCTGCGCCTGTTTGAGAACACTGAAACTATAGTCCTCTCCCGGAATGGGCCAGTCGGTTTCATCGTTCGAGGTGATCTCGATAAACACTCCGGTGTCAGGTCCGCCTTTGTGGAGCTGACCAGTCGAGTGTAGATACCTTGGACCATAACCCGTCGTAGTAGCGCAGCCAGTTTTGTCACGCAAAAGTTTTTGTAGTTGCTGCAAGAGTGCTTGAGTCTCGGTAGTTTCGTCTACAAAGGCCAGTACAGCAATGTAATCGCCGGCCTTCGCTTTGACGATGTGGGACGCTAAGACCTGTTCTACTGAGTTATTGCTTGAAGCTTCATCATCCATAAACAAGCTTAGAAGATCATCTTTCGCAACCTCATTATGAGGCGGAAGCTGTCTCTGCTCTTTGAAAGCCTGCAACGCATCGTTCGTCGCTTGTTTGGCTAATTGCACGTCGGGTTGATCGAATGGATTGATGCCTAAGCGCCAACCGGCACAAGCAGTCGCAAACTCCCATATAAAAAACTCCGAACCCAAATCATAAACATCGTCCAGCCTACGCCGAGCCACCGGATGTCCCGCGGCCGACAATGCGTCCAGTTTCTGATTTACTCCGAGATCTAGATCACCGATCGAGATCGCCACGAACAGTCTGTCGGAACCATAGACAGATGGCTCACCAAGTGTCTCGCCGGCGACGGGCAGGATTCCTTTCCCTTCCTTGCCAGTGCTTTCTGCAACAAGTTGTTCGATCCACAGCCCGAGTGACGAAATCTGGTCATCGATCACGAGCGTTAACTTGTCGCGTCCAGCAGCGAATGCTTCCCCGAGCACGGCGCCGAGTTGTAAACCCGGATTGGAGTCGAGAGGTATCGCAGGCGAACACGATTGTTCTGCGTTTTTCGCGCGGCTTAGTAGTTTTCTAATATCGAGACCTGCTAGAGCCGCCGGCACCATGCCGAAGTAAGACAAGGCTGAAAAGCGGCCGCCGATGTCAGCTTGATTCAGAAACACTCTCTGAAAGTTCAGCCGTGAAGCATCTTCGACCAGGGGCGATCCCGGATCAGTGATGGCGATGAAGTTCTGACCCGGAGTCGAGTTGAGCTGCGCCAGGTAGTTGTACCAAAACTTGTAGAATGTGGTCGGCTCGATCGTACTTCCCGATTTTGAGGCAACGATGAACAGAGTTTTGTTCACAGCAACCCGCTGTGCCAGGCTCCCAATGAAATCAGGATCCGTTGAATCAAGGACGATCAATTCTGGAAAGTCTGGTTGTTGGCCGAAGCTTCGCCGCAACACTTCAGGGCACAGCGAAGATCCTCCCATGCCACACACCATCACATACTGGAAGCCACGCTGACGAATAAACTCAGCGTATTCCATTAGCTCATCAGCGACACCAATCATCTCATCAGTAACGGTTAACCATCCGAGCGACGAACGAATGTTGTCCTGCGCCTTCGGATCCGTTTTCCACAACGATCCGTCCTTGCGCCAGATGCGCTTCGCGACTTGCTGTTGTTGGGCATCTCGAAGTGCGGCGTCGACAGCATCCGCAATTGGACCGAGTTGAAAGGTCATCGAGTTCATGAATGGCTCAATGTATCCGAGGCGTCGAAGGAGGACAAGCAACTGTATGTAAAGACTCAACCCGTCGCAACCTTTATTAGTGTGAGGATAATTTGAAAACCATTTGAAATGGTTCGGAGCACATTAAGACGGCCACATAACCGGGAGCACGCCCGGGCCCCAACCTAAAGGTTGGGGTGAATGAGACCTTGAGTCTCACCGAATCGTCAGGTAGACATCATCGCTTGTCGTGCTTTAGCTCGTCGGATAAATTGACTACCAACCAAACGGTGTCCAATATTGCGGCTTGGGTTACTGGTGCAATGGCTCTGAGATTAATAAATGAGGCAAAGAAATTAGGGCGTAATCGGTCCAAGCTATGACAAGCAATAAGAAACGAGCATTAATTGTTGTCGATGTGCAAAACGACTTTTGCCCTGGTGGGACGCTGGCTGTGGCTGAAGGGGACAAAGTTGTTGCACCGCTGAACGATCTGATCGACGAATTTCTAGCCGCCGGCGAACCAGTTTACGAATCGCGCGACTGGCATCCAGCACAAACGAAGCATTTCACAGCGTTCGGGGGTACGTGGCCGGTTCATTGTGTGCAGAACACAAGCGGCGCTGAATTTCATCCCGGACTGCGCCAGGATCCACGTATCACCGTTATCTCAAAAGGGCTCGGCGACACAGACTGTTACTCCGCCTTCGATGAAACGGATCTCGCAGCGCAATTGAAACGGCAAGGTGTCGAAGAGGTTTGGATCGGCGGTCTTGCAACCGACTACTGTGTCAAGAATACAGTCCTCGATGCACTGAAGAATGGCTTTGAAGTAAAAGCTCTCGAAAACGCGATGCGTGCTGTTGAAGTCAATGCGGGTGATGGTGAACGAGCACTGCAAGAGATGCGCGAAGCTGGGGCAGACCTGATCGTGGCCAACTCCTGATGAGGAACATACAACTCTTCAAGAGAAAGGAAGTTTACGAAGACTTCGTTTTCAACGAAATCTTTAAGGACGAACGGATCAGGTACCATCCGTTCTATCGGAACGTGATTCAGTTTGTGTTGGACGCGAAAGCGCCAGTGTTCTATGAGCAAACAGACGCGAGCGAGTACGCCAACTTCTCAGCGTATTACAATTGGGTATTGCGCCGCGGGGGCTACACGAACCCGACTATGGAGTCGATGTACTTTCTCCACGATTTCGCCCACATGATGTTCGATTACCCGTACGACATGACCAGCGTCAGTGAAGATGAATTTAACGAGACGGTAATCACAAACGAATACGCCGCTTCGAACGAAACTGAAATCCTTGCGCATTTCCGAGTGCCCGGTCTCCGCGAATCTGTGCTGCAGGATCGTCGTATTTTCTTCGACACACTAAAAGACATGGGTATCACACAACCAACTGTGCACCAACTGTTGGGAATGCGACGCCTCTTAATCGAAACGGGTTCATTGGACTTTCTTTTTCCCAAACCAGAAGATGCGGCCGTAATCACCCAACTAAAGAGCTACAGCGGCAATCGCGCATGGTGTAAGACCCGGTTCAAGCAGGTCGTGGATCTGAATCCAACGGAGTACTTCTTTTGGGCGTTGCGGCCGTTGAATTACGAGCGCGTGTTGATGAATTACCAGACCACATCTACGCAGGAGAATTACGAACGGACCGTCCTCAAGACTGTGCGAATCATGTGTGCAGTAATGTCCCTGGAGACTTTGCCCCGAAACTTCGACGAGTGTTTCGAACTTATTGGCAATCTTGAGGACAGAGTCATGTTGAAAAGCGCGGAATAACTATGGATTTGTTGAGCGCGTTCACGGCTGTTTACAGTTACACGACACCAGAGGTTCACCGCATTATCGCCGATTTGACGAAGTCGTATCCCCGCGAACTGATCGACGAAGGATGGGTACGCTCTGATCTGACCAAGTTTCAAGATCAAGCTTTCGCTGCTCTTATCGCACTTCGCGGTGATGAGGTGTTGGGACTGAGTGAGTTTCAGTTCCGCTATCCGACATACGGCTCAGACCACGCGATCTGTGAATACATGACGCACTTGAAGGTCGACGAGGGGCTCAGCTCTATCTACATTTTCGAGAATGATTACGAAGGATACGTAGAACGAGCGAAATCTCGAGGGCTCGAGCCGGCAGTCATCAAAACAACAGCTGACCCGAAAGAGTTAAAACCGGGAGTTTGGTTTATCTCAAATCCTTCAGCTCGTGACGGCAATGTGTTACCCGAAGGACTCATAGATGATCTGTTAAAGGCAGGACACAGGATCGTGTATGACTTGGCCTACCTCGGAACAACGGATCCATATAAGTTTGACTTACGTCATGAGGGGATAGACGCCGCATTGGTGTCGCTCTCAAAACCCTACGGCTTGTTTTCACATCGGATCGGATTGTCGTTGTTTCGAAGAGCAGTTCCATCTTTAATAGCAAACGAGCTCTGGTTTAAGAACATCTTCGGACTAAAGCTCGCGACGGAAGTTTTAACGCGTATCGATGGCGAGTCGTACGCCAAAGCATATAAAGCAGAACAAAACGCGATTGTGGCCCAACTCAGAAGAGAAAGCGGCCTGCCACTGATGGCTTCTGATGCTTTTCTACTCGCTCATATAAACGAGGCTGAGTCGTTGACGCCTGCGCAACAGACAGCTCTGTCGCGTTATAAGCGAGGCCCAAGATACCGGTTTTGTTTGACTCCGTTTTTTGTGAATCGTGAATCGTGACCGGGAAGTAACACCATTTACGATTCACCATTCACCATTCACTATTGACCAACATATGGGCACCTTAAGTTTCGATCGCTATCACGCCGCAATGGGCGATGCGTCGCTCAAGGATGTCGCGCGTCTTCGCGACGGGCGTTTGGCGGATGCTGACGCGACATTCTACGTCACCCAACGCAAACTTCCGTTCGCCCCTTGCCTGGGCCATGAACGTCTCGTGCGACTCCTGGTCGATAGTCAGCTCGATCGGCCGCGACTACGTTTTCTTGAACAAGACCGCGCGGGCCTTCAACTCTTCGCTAAAGCCATCGAAGACATCCAGTTCGTGGGCAAGGTTCGCGCCGTCAGGCCTGGCACCATTGTGTTTGCGAACGAACCGTTCGCGGACATCAGCGGTACTTTCGGTCTTACTCAAGCGCAGGAGATTAAGTTCGAACACGCATTTGATCTGCCCATGACTACAGCGGCGCGCGCTATGCAGTTTCGCATGGCCGCAGGCGATGCGCGTTGGCTTTCGGATTTTTCGTTGCGGCGAAATGGCGACATCGAACGCGCCGTCGACATCGCCACCTATGCATTCATCGGCGGCTTCAACGACACGTCGAACATGGAGGCGGCACACCGTCTCGATATTCCCGCGGTTGGAACGGAAGCTCACTACTGGCAGCAGGCCTACATCGAATATATGTATGAGCCGGAGATCGACTCGCGTACCGGCAGGCCGAAACACTTCGAACAAGTCGCCTTCGAAAGATGGTTGGACGCGAACCCGAATGGAACAACTCTGCTACTGGATACCATTGACGTTTACATGGGCGCAGTGCACGCAACAATGGCTGCGACATCCACTGAAGCGCGACGTCGTGCATTCAAGGGCTTTCGCGTCGACTCAGGAAATCTGGCCGAGCTGGGCCAATGGTGCTTGAGATTTTTCGAAGCGAACGGCCTGCCTGGTCTGCGTCCGAACCTAACCGGCGATATTGACGTCGAAAAAGTTAAGCAGATCGTACAGCAATTTCCGGAAGCTGCAGGATTTGGCATCGGTACAAAACTCTCGAGTGAAGTGCCGGCAGTCGCTGGAGTGATCTTCAAACAATGCCTGATGAAAGACAGACCGACACTAAAGGCATCCAACTCACCAGACAAGATTACTTTGCCGGGTCGTCTGCAACTGTTTCGCGGCGGTGACGCTCAAGGGAACTATGTTGGCGACATCATCGGCTTCGATGATGAGACCGTTGAGATCCCCGGCGCCACTACAGTTGAACGCCTGCTGGTCAAGTTTTGGGAGAATGGTCAGCATTCAGCAATTCCTTCGATAACCAAACAGAAGGTGTTCGTGGAAGAGCAGCGCAAACGATTCGCGGATATTAATAACTACCGAACGAAGCTCAGCGATGGCTTGCAGCAACTGCGTGACGAACTCACCGAACAACTAAAGGTAGACAACTCTGGCTGGCAGGACATCCTGACCGTGCCTGAGTTCGCGGGTACTCGGCCATGAATTTGAGATAGGTCTATGCGTCCTATTCAGAAGAACAGGAAAAAATTATGAGTGCAGCTGAAGAATTAGCAAAAGCCGTGCGCGATCAAGTTTCTGCTGAAGAATGGCAAGCGCGAGTTGATCTCGCAGCAGCTTATCGGCTCGTCGCGCTTTACGGTTGGGACGATCTTGTCTTCACACACATCTCCGCGCGCGTGCCGGGGACAGAACATCATTTCCTGATCAATCCGTACGGCATGATGTTCGACGAGATCACAGCGTCAAGCCTTGTCAAAATAGATCTCGACGGAAAGATAGTGATGGACACGGCGTTCAGTGTGAACCCGGCCGGCTTCACGATTCACAGCGCGGTGCATGCCGCGCGTGAAGATGCGCTCTGCGTGATGCACCTCCACACGGACTGCGGCATTGCCGTCTCTGCGCAGGAAAAGGGTCTGCTGCCAATTTCACAGCAATCGCTGTTTGTATTGGCCTCGCTGGGCTATCACGACTATGAAGGTTTGGCTTTGAACGACGAAGAGAAGCCCCGTCTGGTTGCGGACCTAGGCAACAAGACGTTCCTCATACTGCGGAATCACGGGTTGTTGACCGTTGGTCAAACGTGCGGCGATGCGTTCCTCAATATGTTTCTTCTCGAGCGAGCATGTCGAATTCAAGTCCTTGCGCAATCAGGTGGTAGCAAACTAATCCCGATCGACAGCAAGATTCTCGCGGGAATAAAAGCGCAAGAAGAGATCGTTACCAAAGGCGGCCCAGGGAAACTCGTTTGGCCGGGACTGTTAAGGAAACTAGATCGCGAAAATCCGGGTTATAAAGACTAAAACCTATCCACAGATTACGCAGATTTCTATTTCGGATTTCGGAATGCGGATTTCGGATTTTGTGGTTTCTGGGAATGTTGCCTTTTTCTGCGTGTACAAATAAGACCGTTTGGCATTCAGCTGCGCAACTCATCAGCACGAAATCCGAAATCCGCATTCCGAAATCCGAAATAGAAATCTGTGTAATCGGTGGACAGGTTTTAGTCGCCCGCTGCGTGGATATGTTCATCCGCCGGATCAACTGACGGTGCCTGTGCGGGCTTGGCTGGTTTACGTAATCGAGGCCGAATCTTTTTCCAAACGCCACTCGTCGCCGTTGCATATCGACGCCAACGCGCCGTCGCTTTCAAATCATCCAGCAATGAATACGCGACCGGCGTTACTATCAACGTCAGCAGCAGCGATAGTGACTGGCCACCAATAACCACAATCGCGATTGAACGTCGCTCCTCTGCTCCGGGACCGGTACCAAGCGCCAAAGGTAACATTCCAGCCACCAGGGCGAGCGTCGTCATCAGGATCGGTCGCAGACGATCGCGGTTGCCCTGCATGATCGCTTCCAGGCGCTCCATACCTTTCGCGCGCAGGTTGTTCATGTGATCGATCTGAAGAATCGCGTTCTTCTTCACCACACCAAATAAAACGAGAATGCCCAATGCAGAATAGAGATTTAACGTGTCGCCGGTGGCCCACAGCGAGAGCATCGCAAACGGGATCGAAAGCGGAAGACTAAGCAGGATTGTCAACGGGTGCACGGTGCTTTCAAACTGCGAAGCCAGGATCATGTACATGAAGATCACGGAAAGAATGAACGCCCAAATGAATTCCGTGAATGTTCTTTCCAACTCACGCGCACGACCGGAAACAGTGGTCGTATAAGCAGCCGGCAGGTTCATCTCACGGACTGCTCCGCGCAATGCATCGATGCGATCGGCGAGCGCATACCCTTGGGCAACTGACGCACGGACAGAAACCTGTCGCTCCCGGTCGAGCCGGTCGATACGCGATGGACTCGTGTCGCGCGTGATCTTAACGAGATTGTCGAGTCGAATAAGGCCGCCGCGCGACGAAGGTACATACAAGTGTCCGATAAGCGAAGCCTCGTTGCGATCAGCTTCGGCCAAACGCAACTGAACGTCGTAATCCTCATCTACGGAATCATCTCTGAATCGAGAAGCCTGATCTTCGCCGCCAACCATTAAACGTAGACTAGTTGCAATGTCCGAAGTGTCTACACCTAGATCTGCTGCGCGCGCTCGATCGATCGCGACTCGCAACTCCGGCTTATTGAGTTTCAGCGACGTATCGGCATCTACTATTCCGCCAAGTTTCTTAGACCGTTCAACCAGTTCATCCGCGTATTGGTTTAAGGCGAGAATGTCTGGCCCGCGGAACACAAAGTCGATGTCTGTCCGACCGCCGGCACCAAAGTTAAAAGACTGAGCGTTGCGAATACCGACACGCATCGGCGCATATTTCTGCAAACGGCGTCGCACTTCGGCCATCACATCTTGTTGTGAGTAGTTGCCGCTGAACGCCTTGAGTGGATTGCCACTCTTCGTCGCTGTCCAAAGCTTGCTAAGCGAAAGAGTGCGTTCTTCATGCGGAGCGATGCGAACGTAGGCGCCGCCTTGATTTAAACCTCCGAGAAAACCGCCACCGGCTGAAGACAACACCATGCGCACTCCAGGGGTCGCAAGAATGTCCTTCTCCATCGCCGTGATTGTTTCATTCATCACTGCGAGGTTGGCGCCTTCGGGCCCGTTAACGTTGACCTCAAACTCGGCTTCATCGACGTTTGTCGGAATGAACTCCTGTTTCACTGCCCGATAAAGCGGAATGCTGGAGAGAATCGTAATGAGTGCTATGACTGCGACAATCGCGCGGTGACGCATCGCAAGAGCGAGCAGCCAGGAATAGCCCCCGTCTATCCAACGATAGAATCCACGGCGCGACGCCGGGGAACCATGTCCGGATTCGGCATCACCGACGCGAATTAAGCGCGAGCTCATCATTGGCGTCAGCGTAAACGACACCAACAAACTCACCATGATGGCGACTGCCGCCGTAATACCAAACTGGTACAAGAACCTTCCCGAGATCGACGACATGAACGAGACGGGAAGGAAGATGACCACCAGCGATAACGTTGTCGCAAGTACAGCCAGACCAATATCTTTCGTCGCCTCACGCGCCGCTTCCTTCGGCTCGATTCTCTTTTCTTCAATAAAGCGGAAGATGTTTTCCAATACGACGATCGCGTCGTCGATCACCACACCGACCATCAAGACGAGCGCGAGCATGGTGACGCTGTTTAGCGTGAAGTCCAGTGCGCGCATCATTCCAAACGTGGAAATAACCGAACACGGGATCGCGACCGCAGCAATCAAGGTCGAACGCCACGACCGCATGAACAACAACACAACAAGGCTGGCCAGAATACTTCCGAGGACGAGGTGCGTTTGAATCTCATGGAGTGCGGCTTCGATGTAACGCGATTGATCGCGAATCACTTCCAACTTAACGTCTTCCGGCAGCTGCGATTCAACTCGCGGCAAAACACTCTTGATACCGTTGATGACTTCTACCGTGTTTGCACCTGATTGACGTCGGATATCCAGCGTAACGGTGGGGACGCCATTCAAACGTGAGAAAGAGCGTTGTTCCTTGGTTCCGTCCTCAACACGGCCCACATCGCGCAAGCGGATGGGAGCGCCATTAACGTTCGCGATCACCAGATCAGCAAACTGTTTTGGATCGGTGAAACGGCCGAGCGTGCGCAGTACCAGTTCTTCTTTGCCGGTTGTGAGGTTTCCTCCAGGAACGTCTGCGTTTTGACGAGAAAGCGCCTGGCGAATCTGCGCGATCGAGATTTGATAGGCGGCGAGTCGTTCAGCGTCAATCCAAACATTGATTGCTCGATCAAGACCACCAACAACACGAACTTCACCAACCCCGCCAACTCTTTCCAGTTGAACTCGAACTGTCTTGTCGGCGAGCTCAGTCAATTCACGGAGCGACCGATCCGCTGAAAGTGCGATGGTTAAAACGGGAGTACTGTCGTTATCAAACTTCTGTACGACTGGCGGCGTCGCATCTTCAGGCAAGCGACGTCCAAGAGTATTTACGCGGTCGCGAATATCCTGAGCAGCAGTCTCCAAACTCCGATCGAGCTTGAATGTCGCTATCACGAACGAGGTTCCCTGCCCCGAAACTGATCGGAGTTCACTGATACCGTCTACTGTATTAACAACTTCTTCGACCTGTTGCGTGATTAAGGACTCGACTTCTTCGGGTGAACCACCGGGCAGTCCGACACGGACACTAACGGTTGGTAAATCCACTGAGGGGAAACGATCGACTCCAAGTTTGAAGAATCCAGCAGTACCAACCACCACCAGCGACAACACAATCATCGTGGCGAAGACGGGTCTTTGAATACAGATTTCAGCTAACTTTTGCATGAATGAAAATCATAGGACCTATGCCAACTGTAGGACCTATTACACGCTATTCTACAACTGCCACCGGTTGCCCCGATTGCAGGTTTCCCGGATCGACGACTACTTTTTCGCCGAGGTTTACGCCCGCTACGATCTCCGTCCATTCGCCACTGCGGCGTCCGGTCGTGATCGGTTTCTCGAGTGCCTTCCCATTTTGGACTACTATTACCTTTTCGATACCCGCAAAAGTGACTATCGCATTGTTGGGAACGGTGATAGCCATCCTCGCGTCGTTAGTCACAATTTCAGCACGCGCGAATGAGCCCGGTCGAAGACTCCCATTGTTTCGAACATCCGCTTCAACCATCAACATGCGATTTTGTTCAGTGATCACTGGACTCAAACGTCTGATCTGCCCTAGATAAACGTTCGGATCGCCTTCAACCGTCACACGCACATTCTGACCCGAATGCACGTTGCGCGATTCTCTCTCAGGTATCTCGGCTCGGAGTCGCAAGGGATCCATCTTCACAATATTTACGACCGGTGCGCCCGAAGCGAGATATTCGCCAACGCTGGCGCGCTTCTCCTGCACGATTCCATCGAGCGGAGCGTAAACTGCCGTATCTTTCAATTGTTGCCGCGCCAACGCCAACTCCGAACGTCGCTGTGCGAGAACACCCTGACGATTTCGAATCTCTTCATATGCGTCCTGGTAGCGACCTTCCGCAACTTTGTACGCGGCGTTGGCAGTGTCAAAGTCTGATTTCGCGATCACGCCTTGCTCGACAAGCTTTGCTGCACGGTCGCGATTGAATCTTGCCTCATCGAGCACTGCCCGAGCCTGTCGAACCGTCGCAGTCTGTTCGGGATCTACGCTGTCGTTAGTACCATCCGGTGTAAGACCCAAACGCGCACGCGCCTGCGACAAGGATGCTTCGACTTGCTGAACCCGTATTTTGTAATCTTCGGGTTCGAGCTGCGCGATCACTTGACCGCGAGAAACAACTGTTCCAAGGTCGACTGATATCGCGCGCAAACGACCCGGAACTTTGACACTGACCGTCGTTTGATCGAACGCGGCCAGAGTACCACTCGCGGTAACAGTTTCTCCGAATGGTGTCTCAACAACCGCAACGGTTTTCACCTGCCGTGCTTCTTTAGCATCGCCACCGGCGCGGCTCTGTCTGGCCGCAGCGGGATAATCACTTTTGCAGCCGGTTAGAAAACCGGCACCGAGAATCAGGAAAAAAAGAAAGCTCACACACAGTGCGGCCCTGGGGGATTTCTGAGCGTCGGACATACGGGTTCAATTTAGAACAGACTAATAGCTACTTCCAAGTGGAAAGGCCCAATTCCAGCAGTAATTTACAAAACTTTACATAGGGACCGCAGAAGAAGGCGATTAGAGCAGCAGAATCGTTTGCCATATATCATTGCCATTTTTCATTTGTCATTTCCCAGCCCTATCAAAGGGCTTTCTCATTAACGCGACGTCGTCACTTGAGCCCCAGTCAGTGACCATTGGCTATCGTCTGCGTGGAGATTTCTAAATGACAAATGAAAAATGTCCAATGACATATGGCAAATGATGCCTTTCATCCGCCAAAGCTCTTACGAATCAGGTACGACACCTTAATGAAAAACGTGCGGCCGTTGCGACGAAAGCCCGGTTCCAATTGTCCGGTGAATGGGCTGTATCCGTTGTGAGTTAGATCATCGTTGTAGCCCACGTAGAACGCGGTGCCTGGATTCGGAGTCCAACCAAATAAAAACTGAGCCGTTGCGGTTGAAGATAACGTTGCGTAGTCGATGCGGGCACGCGTGAATATGAATCGTGTGAATTGGTACGTCGAACGAAACGAAAAAATGTTCTCATGAAACGCTACGAGGTTGGTGTCATTGCGTCTTAGACGGTTCATCGTGTAACCGAAGGAAGTGCTGAGTTCGTTGGTCGGCTGATAATCGATTCCCATATTAAAGTCCCACGATCTGCCTGGTCCTGGATCTAGCGGCGCAGTCGGATCGGCTAAGGCTGCCGGGCTTACACGTGGATATTTCGGCTCTGCGCCGAAGTCAAAGTCAAACGAGTTCGTCGAGTGAAGCAGAAAGAAGTTTAATGAATACTTCTTGCTCGGACGTGTTCCTCCGTACACATAAGGGGCAACGGTCTTCAATGATCGTTCGGGGGCCCCAAAGAAAGAACCACTCTGGGTCGCTGTTCTTGCCACGCCAAACTCTTCTTCGAAAATCCTTTCATAAGCGAAAACGGTGCCAAGACCGAGGTACGTACTTTTTTGAAAACGGAATCCGACACTCGTTTCGGTTTCAGTGTTGTAGTCCAAACCTTGCCAGTTGAACGACGTGCGGGTCGAATTAAAGATATTCCAGTCGATGAGTATGTTCTTCGGTTTTGGTTCTGAGTTGTAGCCGAAATTAACGCCGGCGTTGTTTGTGTTCGTTCTGCGAGTAAACCCAACATCAGCGCGGTAGTCCCTCGTCGTGCCATTAGCGTATAAGCCGAAGTTCCAGTGGCGCGTGCTCTTGTTGTAGTTCGCCGTGTAAGCAAAACCATTGCCGGTACGATACGAACTGCGCGTCTGCCCGCCGGTGTAGCAAGGGTCAGTTGGGGCAGGCCTGTACAAGTCGGCGAAAGGATCAGAAAAGCATCTTCGCGAGGTGGTGCCAATGACCTGAAAGCCTAAGGTTGTCTGCTTGTCTAACTTGAAGCGTCCATCAATACCACCGAGCTGATTGTGTTTCTCGATGAAGTTATAGCTGGTTCCGATAAACCCGATCGTCGATTCCTTGCCAACGTCTCGCTTCAAACGCAACACGCCGACGTAAGCATTCTTGTTGATGAATCTTTCAATCACGCGGAAGTTAAACGGATCGTTAATCTCTTCTTCGGAGAAATTACCAGGCGCATTGTCCGAAGCGACTAGTAACCCAAACGTTGTGCGATTACGCTTGCCTGTGATCTTCATCGCGACATCAGGATCGACGATCGCGCGTGTATGAACCGCCGTCATAGGTGTGCGAAAGATGTCGATGCCTTCGAGAAAAAAGGGACGCTTCTCTTCGAAGAAGATTGGGAAGCGCTGGTTTGCAGTAACGACAGTTTGGTCGGCTTCAACCTGAGCAAAGTCCGGGTTGACTGCGAGATCGAGAGTTGTCGTCGGCGTCAATCCATATTTGACCGTCACGCCAACGTCCCCGTCGATTGGTTCATTTAGTATTCGACCGGGATCGAGCGCAAAGGGAGTAGCGGCCAGTTGCACTGGGGAGAGTGCATTAACTCTTCTGCCAGTTTCTGACAAGGTGACGCTCGGAATGATTTCGAGAGTGCGCTCAGTCGAAATCCCATCTAACCCGGTGAGGTGTGCCGCCTGAATCAGTGTCCCGTTAATGTCTCGACTGATGGGGACCCATGAATCGAGTTCGTCATTAAGGCGATCGATGTTGCGCCAAAGATGAAATCCCCACAGCTTGTCTTTTCCGGCCACGTAACGAAGCGACTTGAATGGAATCGCAACCTCCAGAGTCCAACCTTCCGAAGTCAACATGCCCTTCGACTCCATCACGATATCGACACTGAAGTCGGTACCTCCGCCTTCAGTCTCGATTCCATCCTGTTGAATGCCTAATGGGTTCCACCCCAACACGTATGCTTTGCGCTGATCATTGAACGTGTCGAGAAATAGCCTGACGTTGTCTTCGCCGAACACTTGATCGCGTCCCGCCACGGTGGCTCTTACCTTGTCTGCTTCGTCGTAGCAATAGACTGCTAGATAGAAAAACTTCGAGTCGTAGCCCATGAAGGCTTCGGTGGGTTTGGATGGAGCTACATTGTCACCAGGATTGACCTGGTAGAAGTCTTTAAGTACGACCGCTTCCTTCCATTCTTCGCGGTCGAGTTTGCCATCGATAACGGGCGGCTTTGTCAGGCGAGGGACTACAAGAGGCTTGGCTTTTTCCGCTGGTACTGTGACTGTTGCTTTCTTGGCTGGAGCGGCAGTATTGCCGTTAGCGGGTACGGGTGTGCCGCTGCTGTTTTGCGCCACTGCAAGCGGTGAACACAGCAGAAGAAGCAACGCTAGAATGAAGAGCGAACGCACTAAAAACTAAGACCTCCGAGGATCAACTGTTTCCGAGGAAGAAACCTGCGTGTTCACGCACCCCGGGATCGATGAGTTGTGTTGTTTATCTCGAGAGCCCCTTCAATCATGCTGGCCGTCGAAGGGAGCGGGGGCTCGCATATTCTACGCCACTAGGAGGCTGCGGGTTCGTAATTAGTTGTCAAGAGTTGTAAAGAAACAGGAGCAGCGAATCAGGAGCAGGAGCAGCAGGCAGGAGCAGGTGGCGATCATTTCGTGCGTCCTGCGTGGTGCTCCTGCCCCTGATTAATCGAAGCTGCGCCTGATCAGATACGACGCCTTGATGAAGAACGTGCGGCTATTGCGACGAAAACCCGGTACGATCTCATTCGTAAATGGGTGCGCGGTCGCGTAGTTCAAATCGTCGTTGTACCCGACGTAGAAGGCCGTGCCCGGACTCGGAGTCCAACCAAACAGTGCCTGCGTGCGTAAGCGCGCATTCAATGTACTGTAATCCAGAATCAATCGAGCGAACGTCGCCTTGGTAAATTGATACGTACCGCGTGCGTTGAGGATGTTTTCGTCGAACGCCAACCGGCCAGTGTCGTACCGTCTGAGTCTTTGCTTGTTGATACTGAACGACATCCGTAATTCATTGGTCGGTTGGTAAGTAATACCGCCATTGAACTGCAGAAGATTTCCCCGGCCTGGATCGAGCGGGGCCAATGGTCCAAGCGCTAACGCCGCAGGGCTGACTCGCGGAAACTTTCGTCCGTTGCCAAAGTCAAAATCGAAGTGGCCCCAGCGATGAGTAACCTGCGCGTTAAACTGGATCTTCTTGCTGAATTGTGACCCGCCGTAGAATGAAAGGTGTTGTTTACTCGACGATCGTTCGTTGCTCTCGCCGTAGAACGTACACTTGTTCTGGACCGCAAAGGGATTACATGGTTTCGCTTCTCTGGTTGGCCCAAACTCCGAATCGAACAATCGCTCATAACCGGGTTCCCACCAGACTCCCATCCAACTGCTGCGCGGCAGTGAAAGTTCCACCAGGTTCTCTGATTCCCATGCATACATCTTTCCCTGCCAGTTGTAATCAATGTGGTTGAATGTGTGCACGTGATAAGAGATGATCTTTTTCTTCTTATTCGGATCAGAGTTGTAGCGCAGGTATGCGGAATTAAAATTGGAGTTTGTTCGCTGCGTGAACCCGACGTCTGCTCGATAGTCGCGCGTAAACCCTTCGCCGTAGAGCTGCCAACCCCAATTTCGTCCTGAAGAGTCGTAAGTCGTCGAGTAACCGAACCCATTTCCGGTTCGATATCTCGTTGTGCCCTCGTTCGGATCAAAAAAGAAGTTACGCGACGTGGTGCCGAGGACCTGAAAACTGGTGGTCGTTTGCTTGTCGAGCCGGAAGCGACCGTCCATCGCAAATAGCTGGTTGTGTTTCTCGATGAAGTTGTACGTCGTAGCGAGTATGCCAAACGTATTCTCGGCACCAATGTCGCGCTTGAGACGCAGCACGCCGACGTAAGCATTTTTATCGAGGAACTTAAAGTTATTGGGACGCAGCCGTTCGTCTCCTACGAAGTTACCTGGGCCGTTATCGCTGGCCACCATCAGTCCAAAAGTATTCCGACCCATCTTTCCGGTTGTTTTAACCGCAATGTCGGGATCGACGATTGCCCGCGTATGCACGGCGGTAATTGGCGTGCGAAAGATGTCGATGCCTTCGAGAAAGAAGGGCCTCTTCTCGGAAAAGAAAATTGGAAATCGCTGGTTCGCAGTGACTACGAGTTGATCGGCTTCCACCTGGGCGAAATCAGGATTGATTGCAAGGTCTACGGTGACTGCCGAACTCGGAATGAACTTCGCGGTCAGACCCGCTTCTAAATCAATCGGCTCATTGACGTAACGACCAACATCCGTAACCGCAGGTGTAGTGCTTGGGAAAACTCCGAACGTTCGAACAAAGCGGCTCGATTCCGAAAGCGTAAGACTTGGTATCAACTCAATCGCGCGTTCGACGGCGATACCTTCAAGCCCAGTTATGTGTCCAGCTTGACTGAGGTTGCTCGAAATGCTTCGCGAGAACGGCATCCACGAATCGAGCTCGTTTTCGAATCGCTTGATACGCCGGAAGAAGTGAGCACCCCACAACTTCCCTTTTCCTGCTTCAAACCGGAGGGACTTGAAAGGAATAGCAATCTCAACATCGAAGCCTGTTTGATGAATGATGCCTTTTGATTCCATTAACAGGTCGACGCTGAAATCTTCGCCGCGTCCTTCTGTCAATACGCCGTCAGCCTGAATCCCTAATGGATTAAAGAAAGCTTCAAATGCTTTGCGCTTGTCATTGAAAGTATCGAGGAAGAAACCAACGTAGTCGTCCTGAAAAATGTTATCGCGCTTCGCAACTGTGGATCTGATCTTGTCAGTTTCGTCCGTGGCGCGAAATGCGATGTAAAGAAACTTCGCATCGTAACCAAGTAGAACTTCTGTAGGTTTCGAAGGAGCAATGTTGTCGCCAGGTTGAATCTGATAGAAATCTTTTAACACCGCTGCTTTCTTCCAAACGTCCTCATCCAGTTTGCCGTCGATCACTGGCGGCTTATCAAATTTAACCATCGTCACCGGCTTGGATTTTTCTTCTGGTAACACCACCGAACCTTTTGCAGTCGCTGCTGCCGGAGATGTTGTGGCAGGCGACGATGACGGTGCGGGCGTGCTTGCAGTATTTGGATTCGAACCAGGAACAGGAGCTGGCGCTAAAGCATTTGCAGCTGGCGAAGGATTCGGCGTCGGCGTTACCGCTCCGCTCTTCGCCTGAGCATTGATGGCAATCGCTGCGCTGAAAAGAAGGCCCGCGATAATTAACAGTTGCGCGAGCAGAGTCGCTGGACGCGCGACCGCAGTGTGTTTTTGCATAGTCATAGTAATTTCCAGGACGTTATCGCCAGTGAGGTTCTTAGTTCGTCTGGGCGGTAACCAACAGATCTAAAAACTGCGACGTAACAAGTAAGACATCTTGATGAAAAACGTCCGGCCCATACGGCGAAACCCTGGCTCAAGCCGGCCGTGGAGGGGGCTGTAACCGTTCTGGTTAATGTCGTCGTTATACCCAACGTAAAACGCAGTGCCTGGATTTGGAGTCCATCCGAGTAGAAACTGTCCTTTGTAGTTTGAAGCAGTTGAGTCGTAGTCAATTCGTCCGCGGGCAAAGAGGAAGCGAGTGAATTGATAGGTCGTGCGTAATGAAACGATGTTCACATCAAACGCGACCTGACCCGAGTCGAATCGCCGCATATGCTCTTTGGTGTAACTCAGACGAGCATTGATCGCGGCGGTTGGTAGATAAGTGATGCCACCATCGAAGTGCCAGAACGTTCCCGGTCCCGGATCCTGCGGCGCACGGCAAATCGACGGAAGGGGTATTTGATCGCATTGACCGGACTGTCGCGCTTCCTCAGCGGCGAGCGCTGTCGGGCTCACGCGAGGGAATTTCGGGCCTGCGCCAAAATCAAAATCGAGCGCTCCCGACATGCGATTCACGAACATGTTGAAGCTGTACTTTTTTGCCGGCGTTGATTCGGCGTACGCATAGATGCCGTGGTAATACGTCGAGCGCTCGTTATCGTCTCCGGCAAAGGTGCAAGTGTTATTTACGACGCAGTTAGTGCCCGGTTGTCGTTTCGGACCAAACTCGCTTTCGAACACACGGTCGTAACCATTGTCACTCCCGATGCCGATAAAAGTCTGACGCTGCAGCCGAAGCTGAAACTGTGATTCGTTATTGAAGTTCTGCGAACGCCCTTGCCAGTCGAAGTTTGAATTAAAGTCGGTGTAGACGCGCCAACCTACGATCTTGCGTTTCGGATTTGGATCGGAGTTGTATCGAATGAACCAGTTTGGATTGTTCGTGTTTGGACGACGATTGAAGCCAACGTTAGCCTGGTAGTAACGCGTGCGACCAGTCATCGAAAAGTTTTGCCCAAAGTTTCGACCTGACTGATCGTAGTTAATGGCATAGATGAAACCGTTTTGCGGAATGTCCTTGAAGACGCCTTCTTCCGGGAAGAAATGAACCCGCCGCGTGCGTGTGCCGAGCGCCTGCCAACTGAAAGTCGATTGTTTGTTCAGGCGAAAACGCCCGTCGAATCCACCGAGGACGTTATACCTGTCGACAAACCTGTAATAAGTCGAAAGGAGTCCAATAAAAGAATCTGACTTACCGACATCGCGCTTGAGTCGAAGGATTCCAATGTTGGCGTTCTTATCGAGATAACGATTGCGAGTGTCTTCGAGTGACGACAAGATGACTGTTCGTTCATCTGCGTTGAAGTTTCCTGGTCCATTATCCGAAGCTAAGAGCAGACCAAAGGTGTTGCGTCCAGTCTTACCGGTAAGTTTCGCTGCAAAGTCGGGGTCGATGATGGCGCGGGTATGGACCGCCGCAATCTGAGTCGAAAAGATATCGATGCCTTCCAGAAAGAACGGCCGCTTCTCCGGGAAAAAGATCGGAAAGCGCTGATTCGCAGTAACAACTAATTGATCCGATTCTACCTGCGCGAAATCCGGATTCACTGTGAAGTCGAGCGTCACGGTCGGCGTCAGCGTGTATTTCCCGGTGAGTCCGACATCAAGGTCGACTGGCTCATTCACAAGACGACCTGGATCGGTTAGTGCGGCCGGAGTGTTGGGGAAAACTCCGAACGTACGGACGCGTCGCGCGGTTTGTGAAACAGTAACGCTTGGTATTAATTCGAGCGTGCGCTCGGTCGCCAATCCATCCAGGCCTGTCAAGTGTCCCGCCTGTGAGAGCCAGCTACTCTTATCGCGATCCATCGGAATCCACATGTCGAGAGAGTTGTTCAGACGTTTTGTTCTACGCCAGAAGTGCACTCCCCAAAGTTTGTCTTTGCCGGCAACGTAACGAAGCGACTTAAACGGTATGGCGACTTCAACCGTGTAACCATCAGTCGTCACCATTCCTTTTGATTCGAGCACGAGGTCCAGACTGAAATCTTCGCCCATTCCTTCTGTCCAGATGCCGTCTGCCTGAACACCAAGGGGATTGAAATCAA
>Ga0157380_10000697_pt1 | contig 20933 bp, 24 predicted proteins | sample S35metaG_FD_119757 | JGI IMG/M metagenome (GOLD analysis project Ga0157380, IMG submission 119757) | Switchgrass rhizosphere microbial communities from Kellogg Biological Station, Michigan, USA - S3-5 metaG | ecosystem: Host-associated > Plants > Roots > Rhizosphere > Soil | place: USA...
CGGCGCCTTTGCCGCAATCGAACTCCCCGCAGGTACGCTCATCCGCTCGCACACGAAACGTGGTCACCAAGTTGCGTTGACCCCAAGCTGAAACATAAGCGAGCGACCTTTATCTGGTCGTTACCAGATAACGCAATGTCGTCTGATCTCGCTCAAACGACGCCACGGGCTAGGTGCGAATGAACTTACGCGCGAAAAGACGCGAGGCATGTCGATTGCTCCTTCCTGAGTGTTCTCAGTGGTTGTTTGCAGTATGCGTGGCACGCGTCGCGACCCGCGGTTCGCACTATCAGTTCCTTGGGAAGCTTCATTGAAGGTCCCCGGAGATGTGACGGTCGAGCGCTACTCGGGAGACGAAGTGTGGGTCGTGAGTGGGAGCCCGGCCCGCGTCGATGAAGTGCTCACGCTGGATCTGATCGGTTCAGAGCCTGCAATCACAGTGAATGTTCGCGTCGTCGAGAGCACTCCCGTGCTGGTAGACGGCGCGATTCGACACGGGCTGAGGCTGGTAGTGGTTCCGTCGAATTGAGGGAGCGCAGACGTGAATCGATCGACACGCCCGATTGATGTATTCGGCGGTGAAGTGTATGGCGTTCTGGCGCGGAGCATTCCATCCCGTCTGATTGAAATCAGTCGTTCGGGCTGCCTGCTCGAAAGCACGCATCGCGTCGAGGACGGCACAGTAGGGGAACTTCAACTCGAAATCGACGGTGAGTCGCTGTTTGACGACGTGCGAGTGACTCGATGTGTTCGGGTGGAAGGCGCGGGATCGAGCTATCTCGTCGGTGCTGAGTTCGTACAGACTCGGCGACCCACCGATCGGTCGATTCGGCGCGCCATCACGACCATCTTGCGAGGTCTTACCTATGCCCACAGGAGTGTGGTGAAGCCTGCCGTCGTAGCCAAGGGGTGAAGCGAACGGCGGCCCTCTCGTGAACTCGGAGCGAACAGGAGAAGTGCAATGAAGCAATTCCTTACGCGTTTTGTTTGGGACGACGACGGACAGGATTTGATCGAGTACGGATTACTGGCGGGCATCATCACCGCGCTCACGGTGACGGCGATTCAGGCAATCGGACCAAAGGTTCAGGGATATATCGAAAACCTAAACAACATTCTCCCCGAGCCTCCTGCGGGTCAATGACGAGATGTCGGAAAGCGCCCACGCGGAGTGGGTTCAAAGCGTTCGTACGCAACGACGATGGACAGGACCTGATTGAGTACGGACTGCTCGTTGGCATCATCACGGCGGTGGCGATAACCGCCTTGGCCGCTATCGGCCCGAAAGTCGAGGCCTTCTTTGAGGCGCTGAACTCGATTCTCCCCGAGCCTCCAGCGCCGGAGTAACCCAGGGGAGCCAGTTCCGCGAACAACACGGCTTTGCCGAGAGAGGAAAACGTGAAACGGCAGCTTGGTGATCTGCTCACCGACGACCGTGGGGACGACCTGATCGAATACGCACTGCTGTGCGGCCTCATCGGTGCGATCGGTGTGGTTGCGTTTCCGGATATCGCGGACAAGATGAGCGCGGCGTATTCGGAGTGGGTGTCGTCAGCCAAGGACGCATGGGAGCCGTGTCCGCCGGCGCCCGCGTCATGCCCGTGAGGCGCACATGACGATCAACCACGTAGCGGTGCTTCTCGTGGCTGCAATTGCTTGCGTCTGGGACGTTCGCACCCGCCGAATACCGAACATCTTGACTTTCGGTGCGGCGGGGGCAGCGTTGCTCTTCAACATCGCCACCGGTGGGACCGAAGGGGCGATGGCGAGTGCTGGTGGTTGGCTCGTCGGTGCTGGCGCTTTGTTTGCCGCATACGCGCTCGGCGGCATGGGGGCTGGCGACGTCAAGCTGCTTGGCGCACTAGGGGCGTGGTTGGGCCCGCGCGAGGCCCTCTGGCTCGCTCTCTACACAGGCGTGGCGGGCGGAATGATCGCACTGCTCTGGGCCACGGTGCATGGATATCTGATTCAAGCGGTCCGTAATGTGTGGGTGCTTCTGGCGTACTGGCGACTCGCAGGCGTCAGGCCGATGGCGGAATTGACGCTCGCGACCGGCAAAGGACCGCGTCTGGCATACGCGACGTCGATTCTCGCGGGAACAGTGGCAACCGTATGGCTTCGCTAACGAGGTGTCGGCGTCGATGGTCGGCGCAGGACGGAGCCGAGCTCATCGAGTTTGCACTCGTATTGCCACTGATGCTGTTGCTGCTGCTGGGCATCCTCGATTTCGGCTTGCTCTTCCAGCGGTATCACGTGGTGACGAACGCAGCTCGCGAGGGGGCGCGCATCGCGGTGCTGCCTGGATACGCCGACGAGGATGTTGAAGCTCGCGTCGCGCAGTTTCTGAACGCCGGTGGATTGACTGAAACTCCGACAACCACAGTTGGATCGCCCAACTACATCGACGTCGGCGGGCAGTGCATCGTCACCCGACCAGTCACTGTCGAGTATCCCTTCACCTACTCGGCAATCGGCGCTCTCGCCGCGTATTTCGGAGGCGGCGGCTTCACCCGTTCGGGACTCCAGGCCACGGCGTCGATGCGAAGCGAATTATCTGCAGGCGCGTGCTCGTGACGCAGCCGATCGCCGTCTGAACGCAGGGCGTAAGTAGCGGAGGAATGTATGAACCGCGGGATTCGTCACTTGATGGTTGTTGTCATCGCTGTGGCAACGGCAGGTCTGGCCAGCTTCGGCGTCTACCGCGCGGTCACACGGATTCCGGTGCGTGAAGTCGAGGTCGCACACACGTTCGTCGTCGTGGCGACCCGGTCGTTGCCGCCGGGTGTTCGACTGTCGGCGGCAGACGTGCGGCTTGCGGCATGGCCTCAAAGCAGTCCTGTACCCGGGAGCTTCTCCAAAGTCGATGCAGTCGTTCGTCACGCGCTGCTTGCGTCAGTGGTTGAAAACGAGCCAATCGTGCAGGGAAAACTCGCGAGTCTGGAGGAGGGCGCGGGCCTGCCGCCCGTGATTCCACCCGGGATGCGCGCCATGTCGGTCAAAGTCAATGACGTCATCGGTGTTGCAGGCTTTCTTGATTCAGGGACACGAGTCGACCTCGTCGTCACGGTTAAAAAACGGGAAGAGAGCACGTCCAAGACCGTTGTCAGCAACGTCGAGGTCATCAGTGCTGGGACGCGCTACGAGCAGGAGAAGAGCCGGCGCACCGTCGTGGCGCAAAAAACTCCATCGAACGCCGCTCCCGCAGCGCCACCAGCCGTCGTCACGCTGCTCGTCACGCCGACGGACGCCGAGCGCATCGCATTAGCCCAGGCTGAAGGCCAAATCGTGCTGGCCTTACGCAACCCGCTCGACGCGGTACCCACTCGGACACCGGGCGTGCGTTCAGCGGCGCTGCTCGAGTCCGATCTCACGCCGCCCCCGGTGCCAGTCGTTCGAAAGGTGATCGAGCGGAAGCCAGTGGCACCACCCGAACCGGTTGTCGCAGCGAAACCCTACATGGTCGAAACGATTCGAGACATGAAACGCAAAGAGGAAGAGGTGGTGCAGTGAGCATGGCTCCGCCCACGCGGCAAGCGCTCCTCACGGCACTGATTCTCCTGATCTGCCTATGTGCGGATTCGAAGAGGCTCGCCGCCGGCGGGCAGGTACAAACACCGCAGGCGGCAATCACGCGCATCACATTGACCGCCGGCCGCTCGACAGTGATCGAGACCGATTTCGACGTGACTCGGATCGCCGTCACGAATACCGCGGTCGCCGACGCTGTGGTGGTGCAGCCACGTGAGATTCTCATCGACGGAAAAGGCGCAGGTACCGTCAGTCTGATTGCCTGGGGCATCTCTCGTCGAGAGCAGTACGACGTCGTCGTCTCTCAGGAGGTGTCCAACCTTCAGCAGCAGCTCCAGGCGCTCTTCCCGGGCGAAGACATCCGTGTCAACGCCAGCGACGAAGCCATCATCCTGTCCGGCCAGGTATCCAGTAATCCGGTGATGCTGCGGGCCGGAGAGATTGCGCAGGCCACCTCGGCCAAAGCGCGTGTCATCAACATGCTGCAACTCCCTGGTGGCGCGGAGAGCCAGCAGGTGATCCTGCAAGTTCGTTTCGCCGAGGTCAATCGCCGGGTCATGACCGAGCTCGGTGTGTCGCTGTTCACGGGCGCCACTGGGAACAACGACAACATCGGCCGTCTGACGACGGGACAATTCTCGGCACCAACCTTCGATAAGCTCGAACGCACGGTCACAGAGGGGCAGACTGTCACGTCTGGCGAGATCACGTTCGGCGATTTCCTGAACCTGTTTATCTTCAACACGAAATACAACGTTGGCGTCCTTATCAAAGCGCTGCAGTCAACCGGGTTTTTTCAGAGCCTCGCCGAGCCGAACCTGATCGCCTATAACGGACAGGACGCGAGCTTCCTGGCGGGAGGCGAGATTCCGGTGCCTGTTGTCCAGGGCGCCACTGGCACGGTGACCGTCGAGTACAAGGAGTTCGGCATTCGTCTGAACTTCCGACCGACGATTGCTGGTGACGTCATTCGGCTGAAGGTTCGGCCCGAGGTCAGCACCCTCGATTTTGGGAATGGCATCACGCTCTCGGGGTTTCGCATCCCGGCATTGTCGACGCGTCGCGCTGAGACGGACGTCGAGCTTCGTGACGGGCAATCCTTCGTCATTGCCGGCCTCTTGGACAACGTGACGCAAGACAACGCCGCTGAGATACCGCTTCTGAGCAAGATTCCGATCATCGGCTACTTGTTCAAGAGCAAGGCGGAACGGTCCGAGCGGACCGAGCTCATGGTGCTCATCACGCCGCGGCTGGTTCGACCACTCGATCCAGACGAGGTGCCGCCGCTGCCGACGCAGCCGCGAGAGTTTCTGCCGGCACCACAGGGAGATCTGGGACCGCAACTCGAAGGCGGTGGCGGCACCATCGATGCGCCTCCGCCAGCCGCGGAGAGGTCACAACGGCCGTGAAGACTCACGCGTGGCGGGAGGCGCACGGCGAGCGCGGCGCGATCATCGTTCAAGCGGCCATCGCGATGCTGGTGCTCGTCGGGTTCAGCGCATTCGTCGTGGATTACGGCGTGCTCTGGCTGAGTCGTCAACAGGCGCAGGACGCCGCCGACGCCGGGGCGATGGCGGGAGCGATGTCGAGAGCGTATGACGACTCGACCGATCCTCCGCCGTCCGGAGGTGTCGTCGAACAGAGTGCGGCTGGAGTGGCCGCAACAAACCCGGTCTGGTTCGAGGTGCCCAGTTCGGTAGTGTCGTTCAGCTGTCCTGCGGATGTGTCCGGGGGCCGCTGCGTCAGAGTTGATGTTCATCGGGACGGGACCTTCGGCAGCACACCGCTGCCAGTGATTTTCGGCGGTGCGCTCGGCTTGGCGTCGCAGGAAGTCCGAGCCACGGCAACCGCGCAAGTGGCTGTCGGCAACGGCACGACCTGTTTGAAGCCGTGGGCGATTCCTGACAAGTGGGATGAGCTCAACCCCGTCCCCGGCCTTTGGTTGCCCACGTCTGTCTTCGAGAGGTACGACGAGAGTGGCCCGGGCGCGGGCTCCCTATTGGTGCCTGCCGACAGCTATATTCCACCAGACGCCTCAGACGTTGGAACGGGATTGGTTTCTCGCGGGGCAATGAACCAGTTGGGGCTGGGGCTGACGCTCTCGTTCGAGAATCCTGCCGGATCGTCTCCCATCTCGCCTGGATTCCTGCTCCCGCTGCTTCTTGCCGGTGGCAACTCGTACGAAGACAACATCTCGGGATGCAACGGCAGGCTCTCGGCTATCGGTCAGTACATCGAGACCGGCAACAACGGACTCGAAAGCGCGACGACAGACGGGTTCGCGGACCTGATTGCTGCCGATCCGACCGCCACATGGAACCCGGCGACAAACAACGTGGACAACAGCTGTGCACCCACCTGCGCACCAATCAGTCCGCGCCTGGTCGCGATAGCTGTGTTCGATGTCGAACGCTACCAGTTCTGGCGGGCGAATAACGCCTGGCCACCGGAATGTCCCGGTGGTGGTGGTGGCCGCTGCGTGCATGTCGTGAACATCATCGGGTTTTTCGTGGAAAGCACGGGCGGCCCCGGTGAAGCGACCGGATTTGTCGCGAGGTACCCGGGGTTGGTCTCACCAGACAGCCCTCTCATCACGACGGACGCATCATTCGCTCCGGCGATCACTTTGGTGCGATGACGAGTCAGGAGACTATGAAAGCGTATCTCTTCGGGTTAGTGGATCGCCGCGTGGAAGAGGTGTTCGAGGCCTGCGCAGTGCAGACGATTCGTTGCTCCACCGCGGATCTCCTCGCCCTGGCGAATGCGTCGTCGTCGCAGCCGGATGTCCTGGTACTAGACCTTCGGGATGGCTCGGCGATCCCGCCGAGTGTGGCGACACTCAAACGGCAGCACCCGACGACCGGTGTGTTGATTCTCGCGTCGCGTCTTGATCCGGCAGTCATGCTGGAGGCGATGCGGGCGGGCGTTAACGAGTTCGTCACCGAGCCACTCTCCGTCAATGATGTGCGAGCGGCGATCGATCGCGTGACCGCGGCCCGCCAATTGCCGGAAACAGGTAAGGTGTTCGCTTTCGTGGGCGGCAAGGGCGGTGTCGGGACCACGACGCTGGCCGTTAATGTCGCCGCGGTACTGGCGACCACGCGCGCTTCCGTCCTGTTGCTCGATCTGCACATCGTCTACGGTGACGCCGCGTTGTTCCTGGGTGTGGAACCGAGATTTTCGGTCGCGGACGCACTCGAGAACATCGATCGGATTGACCAAGCGTTCCTCAGCGGCATCGTCGCCCACAGCAAGCTGGGACTGGACGTGTTGGCATCGTCTGATCGGGCTATGGTTGGACGCCTGGAAGTTCGTGCATTGCGGCGACTCCTGGACTGTGCCTCCCGCCAGTATCAGTTCGTTGTCGTTGACGTGCCGCAGTCCGATCCCGCGATTCTGGATTGCCTGGATAACGCGGCCAAGATTGTCGTCGTCGCCAATCAGGAACTGGCCACGGTCCGGAGTGCCGGGCGCATGGTGACGGCCTTGCGCCAGCGCTATGGGAAGTCGACCGTGCATGTTGTCGTGAGTCGATACGACCAGCACGCCGAGATTGGCCGCGCCGATGTGGAGCGTGTCATGGGCAGTCCGGTTTGGGATGTATTTCCGAGCAATTACCGGCTCGCCCTCGAGGCGCTCAACCGAGGCCGACCCTTCGTCCTCGACAACCACAGCAAGCTGGCGAACTCCTATACGACTTTCGCTCGGCGACTGGTGGGCACCGGCGTGAACGAACCGGCCCAGGCCGACCGCGCAACGACAGGCTTGCTGAGCCGCCTCAGCCTTCGACTGTAGCAACGCTTCGCAGAACTGGCCCTATGACTTCCACTCTTGCGGTTCCAGCAATCTCGTCGGGCGCCCAGCGCCAACGCGACTATCAGAACCTGAAGGCGCGCGTGCACCAGGAGCTCCTGAAGCGACTGAACCTCGAACGTCTGACGCGCGTCAGTCGGGAGGACGCCGAACCCGAGGTTCGCGCGCTGATCCAGGAACTGATTGACAACGAAACAAAGACGGTCCCACTCAGCCTCGGCGAGCGGGACACACTCGTGGTCGACGTGCTCAACGAGCTTTTCGGGCTCGGGCCGCTCGAGGTTCTGCTGCGCGACCCGGACATTTCCGACATCCTCGTCAATCGATTCGATCGCGTGTATATCGAGCGCAACGGCAAGCTGGAAGAAACAGAGATCGTCTTTAAAGACGATCAACACTTGTTGCTGATCATCGAGCGGATTGTGAGCTCAGTCGGGCGTCGCATCGACGAGTCCAGCCCGATGGTCGATGCCCGGCTGCGCGACGGATCGCGCGTGAACGCGATCATTCCACCGCTGGCGCTCGATGGACCGGCACTGTCGATTCGACGATTCCGAACTACACGGCTCGGGGCGTCGGACCTGGTTGAGCGCGAGACGCTGACCCAGCCAATGCTCGATTTCCTCGAGGCGGCGGTCATGTGTCGCCTCAACATCATCGTGTCTGGCGGAACGGGAGCGGGCAAGACCACGATGCTCAATCTTCTTTCGAGTTTCGTGTCGAACGCGGAGCGGGTCGTGACGGTCGAAGATGCCGCGGAGTTGATGTTGCGCCAGCGCCATGTAGTACGGCTCGAGACGCGTCCGCCGAACATCGAAGGAAAGGGCGCCGTGCGGCAGCGCGATCTCGTGGTCAACGCGTTGCGCATGAGGCCCGACCGGATCATCGTCGGCGAGGTCAGAGGCGCCGAAGCACTCGACATGCTGCAGGCGATGAACACCGGTCACGACGGCGGATTGACGACCATTCACGCCAACAGCGCACGGGACGCACTGTACCGGCTGGACACCATGGTTGCGATGTCCAACGTCAATATCCCTGAGCGGGCGGTGCGTCAGCAGACAGCATCGGCAATCAACCTGGTTATCCAGCTCACTCGCCTCTCGGACGGGACGCGCAAGATCACGGGCATTACCGAAGTCACCGGCATGGAAGGTGACATCGTGTCGATGCAGGACATCTTCGTGTTCGACCGCACTGGTCTGCGGCGTGACGGGAAGGTATGCGGGCGATTCAGGGCGACCGGCATCCGCCCGAAATGCAGCGAGCGCCTGGCGTCGTTTGGCATTCAGCTGCCGGGTGACATGTTCCAGCACATCAAAGCAGTTGCTTGAGGGATCTATGGCCGCAGCTGTCGTCACATTCGCGCTGTGTGTGGGGATCATCATCGGTGGATACTGGGTGGTTATCGTCCGGCAGGAGGCCCTGGCGACACGGACGTTGCGCAAGCGCCTCACCACCACGAGTGAGCGACCCCGCAAGGCGAAGATTACCAAGACGGCCCCGCCGCTGAGTGCCGTCAGGATCATCGATTCGTTACTTGTGCGCTCGGGGCTGCTGATCCGTCCTCTCCAACTTCTGATTGCGCTGTCCGGACTGACCGTGACAGTGGGCACCATTCTGCTCGCCTCGACGCTCATTGCGATTCTGACGTTTCTGGCGGTGGAGGTCCTCGTCTCATCGGCCTGGCTGGCGGCAGTGTTGGCCATCATCGCCGCTCAGTCTCCAAAGTGGTTCGTGCGCCTGATCGCGCGGCGTCGACTGCAGCAGCTCGAGGAGCAATTTCCGGAAGCGATCGATCTCATTGCGGTCTCATTGCGAGCCGGTCATGCATTCGCCACAGCTCTCCTCATCGTCGCCGAAGAGATAGCGCAGCCGCTGTCCAAAGAGTTCCGGCAGATTCACGACGAACAGAACTACGGCAAGCCGTTGCCCGACGTGCTGAAGGGATTCACCGAGCGCGTGCCACTGCTCGACGTTCGAATCTTCGTCACCGCGGTGCTGACGCAGCGCGAAGTGGGTGGCAACCTGGCGGAAGTGCTCAACAAACTCTCGGGCGTCATTCGAGAGCGTTTCAAGGTCAAACCTCAAGTGAGGGTTGTCAGCGCGCACGGCCGCATTACCGGCTGGGTGCTCGCTTTCCTGCCGCCGGCAGTCGCGCTATTCCTGTATTCCATTGCACCTGACCACGTGATGTTGCTGGTCCGTGATCCGATCGGGCTGCAGATTACGGCGGCTGCCGTCACCCTCCAGATCATCGGAACCCTCGCGATCCGGCGCATCGTGAGGGTCGAGTTCTAGACAGGGGAGAGAGGCGATGTCTCCAGAGTTGACCGTCACTCTTGTTTCCGTGTTCTTGAGCACGGCATTGCTGGTCGGATTATTTGCGTCGACCGTCCTCGGGCGAACCGCGCCCGAGCTGAAGCGCCTGCGCGACGTCACGCGATCGAGCGTCGAGACGGAAGGGGCGCGGCAATGGCTTCCAGACGTGATCCGGAGGACCAGGCAGGCTGCCTTATCACTTCGGAAATCGAGCGGCAAGAACACGCGTCTGACGCGCCGGCTGGAAGAAGTGGGTTGGGATGACCCGGTATCACTGTGGATCTACTCAACCAGCCAGATCGTGCTGCCGATTGTTACCGCCTCCGCGGTGTTGGTCGTGTTGGGAATCCCGAAGGGACTGTTGTTGGCCCTCATCATGGGTTTCGTCGGCTACATGATCCCTGATGTCGTCGTCTCTCGACGCATCGCTCAACGACGCCGGGCCATTCGCAACGGACTGCCGGACGCACTCGATCTCATCGTGGTCTGTGTCGAGGCTGGCTCGAGCCTTGACCAGGCAATTCTGAGAGCGAGCGAGGAGTTGGTCATCGCACTTCCCGCCATTGCTCATGAACTGAGGATCGTGGCGACTGAGATTCGCGCCGGCAAAGCGCGATTGCAAGCATTCCAGGGCCTTGCGAAACGCACCGGTCTCGACGAGGTGCGAGCGTTCGTCACTGTCTTGATTCAGACCGACAGGTTCGGAACGAGCATCGCACAAGCCCTCAGGACACATGCGGATACGTTGCGGACCAAACGACGCCAGCAGGCAGAAGAGCGCGCCGGGAAGGTCGGGGTCAAACTCGTGTTTCCGCTGGTGTTGTGCCTGCTGCCGTCGCTCTACGCCGTATGTCTCGGCCCGGCAGTGGTCAGGATGATTCGTGCCTTCGGCGGTTAGCAAACAAAAAGCATGCCTTTTGGCAAAGGAGGAATCGCGTGGATACCACAACACTCGTCCTGTTGGCAGTAACCGGAGTCTTGACTGTGTTGTACGTGCTGCGCCGGCGGAGCCGGCTCAATCGTTTGGAATAACCGAAGGACAACAGTTGCGGGAGGGCCCGTGTCATTGGGCAGTGGCGATTCGGTGCAAGAGCCGCTGAAGGTCGTAGTGCGCCTGAGCGCGGTGCTCCTGGTGCTGGTCATGCTCCAGGGGTGTGCGACCAATGGGCATGGTGTGCGTGCCGAGGGGTCGTTCGAGAACTACGTCACCAAGTTGCGCGAACTGGGAGTCGGCGCACGCCCGGTGCAATCCTTCAGCGGCAGCATCGAGAACAGCGACCAGATCCTGTCGGCCGCGTTGCTCGAGTTGCGGTTACATCCTGGCGCTGTCCAGCATCGGCGTGTCGCCGAACGATATCGGACGCTGAAGATCCTCGATGCCGCGTTTGACCATTACTCCCGCGCTCGTCAACTCGATCGCACGGATGCGGCGTCGTACGACGGTCTTGCACGCATCTGGCGCGACTGGGGATTCCCGCATCTGGGGTTGGCGGACGCCGCCCGCGCTGTTCATTACGCACCGTCCTGGCCGGCGGCGCACAACACGCTCGGGACAATTCTCGCGGCCATGGACCGGGTAGCGGAAGCGCGCAGTTCATACGAGCAGGCGCTCGCGCTCGACCGTCGCGCGGCGTATGTACTCAACAATCTCTGTTATCTCTCGTTCCGCACCGGACAACTGACAGAGGCAATAGAGCATTGCCGTTCGGCGCTCAAGATCGATCCTTCGCTCGCGGCGGCGCGTAACAATCTGGCGCTCGCCTACTCGGCTGATAAGCGTGACGATCTCGCGTTGCGCGAGTTTCGTGGCTCGGGTGATACGGCGGCAGCCGCCTACAACCTCGGCATCGCTCTGCTGGCCAAGGGGAAATATGCCGATGCCTCTCAGGCGTTTGATGCGGCGTCTCGCGAGCGCCCCGCGTGGAGCGTTGCCCGCGCCCGCGCCCGGAGCACCCGCGCGTTGGCAGCGCAGGTCGCTGATGTATCGCAATGAATTGAGGCTTCATGCGGGCCGGCCCTCGTGACATCTGCGTGTTCGTCGTAGCGTGTGTGACGCTGCTCTGCACCGCCGCTCCGCGCGGCGATGATACCCGTCTGCTCGCCGTTCACATCACGTCCCCGCTTGGGCGTATCGGCACGTTCACCAACTTGCGCATCGTCGCCCAGGTGCAGTCGACCGCGACGTTGAGGCCCATCAGGTTCTACGTCGACGGCCAGCTCTACAAAACTGACGAAGATGGGCCACCGTACGCCGTCGAGTGGATCGACGAAAACCCGTTCGAGCGTCGAGAACTGTCCGTCGAAGTTGAAGACGATAACGGCCGAACCGCGCGCGACTCAGTGGTGCTCCCACCATTCGATGTCGTCGAGACCGCCGATGTATCGAGCGTGCTTCTGGAGGCGGGGGTCTACGACTCGCGCGGCCGATTTGTCAACAACCTGGCGGCGTCGAGTTTTGCCGTTGAAGAGGATGGTGTCCCTCAGACGATTGACGTCGTACGGCACGAGGAACTTCCCGCCGTGTTTGTCGTACTCGTCGACAGCAGCCAGAGCATGCAACGGCGAATCGGGTTCGTCAGGGACGGCGTCAAGCGCCTGATCGATTTCCTGCGACCAGACGACCGCGTGATCGTCGCGCCATTCTCACGCCATCTAACCGCTGTTACCGGTCCGACCACTGACCATCGAACAGTGGTAGATGCCATCCAGAACATCCGGGCGACCGGTGGCACTGCCATCCTCGACAGCCTTGTCGAAGTAGTGAAGCAAATCCCCACGGGGTTGACCCGACGAGCGGTGGTGCTCATTACCGACGGGTACGACGAGGATAGCAGCACACCGATCGGCGAGGTCATTGCAGCGGTGAAAGCGGCCCAGGTGACCGTTTACGTGATAGGTATCGGAGGCGTTGCCGGTGTGTCACGCATCGGCGAACGAGCGCTCCGGCGGCTCGCGTCCGAGACAGGCGGGCAGACGTTCCTTCCGCGCGACGATGCCGTAGCGACGGTGCAGGCACGTCTCGCCGCCGACGTCCAGAACCGGTATCTGGTGAGTTACACCCCGACCAATCAGGAACGGGATGGGACCTGGCGGAACGTGACGCTCACGACGACTCCCGGCTACATCGTCCGAACTCGTGACGGATACAACGCTCCCAAGCCTCCGCCGGTCCGGCCGGAATTGGAGTTCACCATCACGGACAAGAGTCGGCGGTACCTCGACTTGGGACCGGATGACCTGACTGTGTTCGAGGACGGCATCGAGCAGAAGGTTGATGCGTTCCACGAGGTCGTGGCTCCCGTCTCCATTGTCCTGGCGCTCGATTCGAGCGGCAGCATGAAGAAGAGCGCCACTGAAGCAATGGCTGCCGCACGAGAGTTTGTGGAAGTGCTTCGACCGGAGGACAGCCTCGGCCTCCTCGAGTTCGCTGATCGAGCCGACCTGGTCCACGACCTCACCACGGTACGGGACGGGATCCTGAAGACCATCGGTCAATACACAGCGGGCGGCGGCACGGCGCTGTACGACGCGCTCTGCGATGCGCTCGCCCGCTTAGACCACGTAGACGGCCGCCGTGCGATCGTGCTGGTTACTGACGGGCGGGATGAGAACAATCCTGGCACCGCGCCAGGGAGTGTGCGCACGGCCCAGGACGTCCTCGACCTTCTCGCTCAGGCGAATACGACGATCTATACGATCGGGCTCGGTCCGAAAGTCGATCACGACTTCCTGCAAAACATCGCGAACCTCTCGAGCGGCGAGTCGTACTTCCCAGACGACGTCGAAGGTCTGCGGGACGACTATCGCCGGGTCGTCGAAAACCTGCGGCGGCGTTATGTTGTCAGCTACACGTCGACCAACGGCGCCCGAGACGGGTCCTGGCGCAGAGTCGAAATTCGGCCCCGGCCTGACGATGTCGTCGTGAGGAGCCGAGGCGGGTACGTCGCACCGGAGCGCTGAAGATGCCGCGCGATGACGACCTACACGTTGAGTGGCCTGAGCCGACGGGGCCTGGCATGCCAGCACGAACGATCGTGCCCTTGGATCCGCTGTTCAACATCGATGATGAATTCCTCTCAGAGACTGAAGCGTCGCCTCCACAACAGACCGCGGTTCCGATCGACGCGAACATCGAGACCCGAACTGCGAGGCCCGAGCAAGACTCTGCGCCCGCGAGTGGGGTGGGCGTGGAGTCAACGCCCGCTGCCGCCAACTTCGAAATCAAAAGGTCCTTCGACGACGCCGAAGAAGCAGTGCTTTCGGTCTCGGAGTTGCTGGAGAACGATGTCGTCGTCGATTGGCCGGAAGCCGTAGCGATAACTCGACGAATCTGTGAGGCCATTGGCCAGCATCCCTCCGCCGGCACACACGAATACCTGCTCGACACGCGGCACATCGAGATTACGGCTGACGGTGACGTTCGCGTGCTGCCTGGTGAACCCGGCGGCGATCCGTTCGTGAAGCAGGTTGGCCGTATCCTCCGGGCGCTTCTTGAAGCTGGAAACGCGCCGGTGTCGCTGCGCCTTCTTGCCTCCCAGGCTGCTTTCGAGCTCCCCGGATTTGCCACTGTCACAGAACTGTCGGAGGCATTGAGAACATTCGAGGCTCGAAGCGAACCGGATGCGATACGTAACGCGTTCAGACGTGGACAGGAAGCGAGAGGGTCAAGGCCGTTGGATCACGGCCGATTACCGTCGCACAACGAACTGGTCGCGCTGCCTGCCCCCTCGACCATACCCGTCGCTCAACGCTTTTCGAAACCCGTCCTTCCGGCTCGTCGCCATGTCGACGCCCTCGTGGCGGCCGCCGTTGTAATCATGTTGATTGGGGGTGTTGCCGTGAAGCTTGCGCGGCAATCGAGCGACCGTGGTGTTTCGTCCGATGCTACGGCTGCTCAGGTGTCAACACGCGCTCAGAGTGTTGAGCCGGCGCGCAGCGACGTGGGCGGAGTACCTGAAAACGCAATGCCGCAACCAGTACCGTCCCGCGATCGTGGGACAGCGCAGGTGGCCCCCCTCGAGTCAAGGCCAGACAGACCAGCCAAACCAGTGCCTGCGCGACCTTTTTTGCGAGTGACGCCGATGACGGCTCCACCCCGCCCGCTCTTGCCCGTGCCCACCGCGGAATCCGTTGCAGGCATCGCAAATACGCCTCGGACCGAGCCGGTGCCTGATGACATCGAGTCGGCCAGAATGACGTTCGACCTTCGTGTGCTTGCCGACCCGCTATACCAGTTGGACTCGATACATGCGACCCCCCAGGCGGTTGCGGCCTTAAGCGAGAGCAAGCGCTTGTTGCTGCCCGGGATTGCGAAGCGCGAGTACCTGCGTGGCCAGACGGAATTCCAAGCTGGCGAATACACGGCCGCGATTCGCACCTTGGAACGCGCTTTGCGCCTCATGGGCGACTCGGATTTCGGGCCGGTTCCGCTCGAACTGCGTGAACGCGTTCAGCAACTTCTCACGGAAGTACGTGCCGCAAGAACGCTCGAGGACAATCGCGTCTATACCATGGCCGATCTAAGCGTCATTCTACCAATCGAGCAGGGACGCCAGCTTCCGGAGGCGACCCCGGCGGGAATACCAGCCGCCAAGATCGGGCAACTCGAGATGGTGATTGGCCGGAATGGGCTGGTGGAAATCGTGAAGCTTCATACCCCACTCAACCGCTATCACGAACGGATGATCGTGAGTGCCGCCAAGGCCTGGCGGTACTTACCAGCCACAAAGAATGGGGAGCCGGTGAGGTTCCGGATGTTTCTTGCAGTGAATCTACCCGAAAACTAATTGCTCTCCTTCCGTGTCATGGAGCTTTCGGCGATGGGTCCGTACACCTTTGCTCAGTCCTTTCTGTGCGGGTTCTTCGGGTTTGCCGCGATCGCGTCGTTTGTGATGTGGCGGCGGTCGCGCCGCGACCTGTCGCTGCTCGCCATCGCGGTCGGGTCGTTCATCTGGGCCGCGCAGTCGATGGCCGTGATGGCCCTGGCCACCTCCGGCACGATCGAAGGCGCCCGCCAGGCTCTGACGCTGCGAACGATGTTCGGTTCGCTCGGCGTTGCCGCCATCGCCTGGACGTTGGCGGAGATCACGGGCGTGCGCGCGCGCGCCTTTGTCTGGTTCAGCACCATATTAATGGTGGCAGTCGCGGGTGCCGCCGTAGCAGGCGTTCCCCTCGTCGGCACAGTGACCAGGCTGGAACCCGTGTCCCTGCCGTGGGGCGAGGTGTCTTCCTCTTACACGCGGATCGCACCGCTCGTCATCACGTTCGCGATTTATGCGGTCATCTTCGCGGTTGATGCCTTCACGCTCCGCAGCGCCATCAGGTACATGCGACGGGATCGAACCGGTGGTGTCCTCCTGATCGTCGCTGCCCTTGGCTTTGCTCTGGGGATCGTGTCCGCTGCCCTCATCGATCTTTTCGAGGTGCGGTTGCCATATCCCGGGATGTTCGGCGTCGCGATCAGCATGACCGTTATCGCAGTCCAATTCGCGCGAACGAACCGCCAGCGTAACGATGACCTCACGGCAGCGGACCGCCGGTTCCGCGCCATCTTCGACCAGACGTTTCAGTTCATCGGGCTGATGGCGGTCGATGGCACGCTTCTCGAGGCCAACGATACAGCATTGCGATTCGCATCGGTTTCACCTCAGGAAGTCATTGGGAAGAAAATCTGGGACACCGCCTGGTGGACCCACTCACCCGATCTGCAGAACCAATTGCGCGACGCCGTGCGCACGGCAGCGAGTGGACAGGCAGTTCGATTTGAGGCGACACATCCGGGGCCTGATGGGCGACTGCATTGCATCGACTTTTCGCTGAAACCCGTGCGCGATTCCGACGGGAATGTAAATTTGCTCATTCCCGAGGGCCACGACATCACTGAGCGTGTCGTTGCCGAAGAAGCGAAGCGCAAACTCGAGCAGCAGCTGCTCCATTCACAGAAGATGGAGGCACTCGGTCAACTGGCAGGCGGCGTCGCACACGATTTCAACAATCTGCTCACCGTCATTGCTGGTCACGCCGACATGCTGCTCCGCGGAGCCGACGCCCAGGCGCAACACGACCTCGAGCAGATTCGACTGGCCTGTCGGCGCGCTGCGTCGATGACCCGCCAGCTCCTGGCCTTCAGCCGTCAGTCAGTGCTCGAGCCGAAAGTCGTGGACATCAACAAGGTCGTCGCACAGACCGAGACGTTACTTCGCCGGACACTTGGAGAGCACATCGAGCTGACTGTTCGCGCGGATGCGGAGCTTCGTCTGGTCAAAGTCGACCCCGATCAGCTCTCGCGTGTCCTCCTGAACATCGCAATCAATGCGCGGGATGCGATGCCCAATGGCGGCCGGCTCAGCATCGAAATGAAGAACGTGACCGCGCCTAACCGTGATGGAGGCCGACCGGCTGTCCGCGATTACGTCCTGCTCGTCATGAGCGACACGGGATGTGGCATCGCGCCCGAATCCAAGGCCAGGCTCTTCGAACCGTTCTACAGCACCAAGCCCAAGGGACAGGGCACTGGTCTCGGATTAGCCGTGGTCGACGGCATCGTCAAACAGTCGGGTGGCTGGATCGATGTTGACAGTGAGCTGAATGTCGGGACGACGTTTCAGATCTTCCTGCCTGCGACTGAACGAGGTGTGACCGTCGATGACCCGCGAGCCACTGAGCACGCGCCGGGTCGCGGTACCGAAACGGTGCTGCTGGTCGAAGACGAACCAGCCGTGCGCGAAATGACCCAGACGGCACTCGAAGGGTATGGCTACAAGGTCGTGTCGGCACGCAGTGGAGAGGACGCGCTGCAAACCGTCTCAGCAAAACAAACACGCATCGATCTGCTGCTGACCGATGTGGTGATGCCCGGCATGAGCGGTCCCGAGCTAGCTGATCGTGTGCGTCGGGATTACCCCTCCATCGCCGTGATTTTCATGAGTGGGTATACATCCAATGCTGTGCTGCGCCGGAGTATTGAAGCGGGCGAAGCACATTTCGTTCAAAAGCCATTCACGACTACCGGACTGGCCACGAAGCTTCGCCAAGTACTCGATCGGCACTGACACCAAGCTCGGGTTCGCGGAACACGCAAACTCGAACTCGGAACGGAACTCCGAGTCCCGAGCCGCGAATTCCGAGTCAATCAAATTGCTCCTCGCAAGAGTCGATAAGAACGGGCGAGGAAGATATGCGACTCGGCAAAACATTCTCTTGTGTTCCGCACTCATAACGAATCGATGTGTCTCCACGCGATCGGTTTGGGCAATCGAACGAGTCCGCAGACCCCGAATAACAGCAAATGCCAAAGAAAGATAGAAGAATGACGTCCCTCACGCCGACCCGTATGAGACGGAGTGAAGTTTCCCACGCCATCCTGGACATCCAAGGCGGCACGATTGCTGCGTTGCGGCCGCCGTGATTTAGGATTGCAACCTCGTTACTCCCAACGTCTGCAAATCAAATATGACGAACTCCAAAATATCGGAGCCGTTAGAAGTCTGTTGGCGCGTGATTGAAGGTTCAACCACTCGCATCTTGACGTGCGCGATATTCGGTGTTTCCCCTCACAGTGTCGAGCTGCGGGTCGGTTACTTCGGTGGCGTGCCCCTACATTCGCAAATGATGCGTGACATCGAATCGGCGCGAGTGTTGGCGCAAAATTGGCGCGACGATGTGCGCGCCATTGAGTTGAGGCAGCCCTTCAATTGTCTGGACTGCAACAAACCAATTAAAGACCACCCGTGGTGGTATGACCCGTTGGCCGACGGGATCAACAGTGATGCTGAGCTTGCTCCGCTCATAGAAGCGGCCTCCCAGCAGCCTGATCCGCCGACCCCTGCATCAGCACCATTTCATAAGGTGTGCTTGGAAAGACAAATGGGTCGGACCATCAATTCTTGACTACCATCCAAGCCGATGGTGAGTTCGGATTCGATTCGTCGTGGGACCAGACATGGCCGCCTTCTACCTCGACCCCGGCAACCGTCACGCGAACCGGATCGTCAACCCGCGCATACTCGCTGACCAGCCGCACGGCTCTGGGCTGCGGCTGGTTACGGTCGGCGGGCCAGCGCAGGCCGAGACAAGCGATGCTCGATGTTGACTTCTATGACGCCGTCCTCCAGCGCACTGTGTGAGATTAGCGAGCATCAAGTTTGTCGTTCTTGGCCTTCCCCCCGTGGATAGCCTTCATGGGGACGACGCGTGCCCGAGCACAAAGGGAATGCCTTCGGCCGCGCAGACATCGGCGAGCCAGTACCAGGTGAACATGCACTCCGCCGCCACGACCAGATCGTCGGCCGCATAAGTGGGTCGGCTCGTCCGAAGGTGGGACATTACGGGCTTGAGGAGCAACGAGACCCACCCGCTTATGGTCCGCATCGCGACGGCTAGACTGGTCACTAATGAATCGCATCCTCGTCACCGGCTCCACCGGAAACGTTGGGCGTCACGTCGTCGATCAGCTGATCGCCGCGGGTACCCAATTTCGTGCGATGACTCGCGATCCGGACGCAGCGCGTGTGCCGGCACACGTCGACGTCGTGCGCGGGGATCTCACAATTCCCGAGAGTCTCGATTCCTGCCTGCGTGAGATTGATACGGTCTTCCTGGTGTGGGTGGCGCCGCCGGCCGCGATCGAAGGCGCGCTCGAGAGAATCGCGAAGCACGCGCGGCGCATTGTGTACCTCACGGCGCCTCTCAAGACGCCGCATCCGTTCTTTCAGCAGCCTAATCCGTCACGGACGATCGCCGAACGGGTCGAACGGCTGATTGAGCAATCAGGATTAGAGTGGACGTTCGTCCGCGCCGGTATGTTCGCGGGTAACTCGCGGCATTTCTGGGGACCGCAGATTTGCGGGGGAGGCGTGATCCGATGGCCATACCTGAAGTCGCCGACGACGCCGACTGATGAGCGTGATATTGCGACGATCGCCGTTCGCGCGTTGTGTGAGGCCGGCCACGCTGGTGGCGAATACGTCGTGACCGGACCGCAATCGCTCACGCAAGCCGAGCAGATCCAGACAATCGGTCGCGCGATTGGCCGATCGCTGCGCGTGGAAGAGATGACGCCAGACGAAGCGCAATCGGAATTGCTCCCGGTCTTGGGTTCGCCAATTGTCATCGATATGCTGCTCAACGCGTGGAGAGCAGCGCTCGGTCAGCCGGCGTTTGTGAGCTCCACTTTTGCGGAGCTCACCGGCAAAGAGCCACGACGTTTTCTGGATTGGGCCACCGATTACGCCGCAGACTTCCGCGCGTAGCATCCGCGTCGATCTGCGCTGAGAAAGCTTCGCACCAAGGCGCCCGCCTCACGACACCGTCGAAGCGCTTCGCCTCAGTGAGTTGGACACCATCGATGGAACCGACGGTCTGGTGTTTGTCGAAGAAGGGGACTGCGACACAGCCGAGTGCGGGCCTGCTTGCTCTTGTCGGTCACCGTTGTAGGGCCGAATCGTCTCCTTCGCATCCTCGTCGATCTTCGTAAGGCGCCGGGTTGCGAGCTGGTGGAGGCCATCGGCCACGAATTGCAACATGCGGTGGAGGTGCTGCACGAACGCCGCATCAAAAGCGATCTACAGATCCACAACTTCTTTGACATGTTGGGGCGCACACGATCGGAGAGGTTTGAGACGGACAAAGCAATGGAAGCCGGCCTGGCAGTTTCGCGCGAAGCGTGTCGCGGTCATTGAGTCGATGATGTGCGCATCAGCCGCCTACAATCAGCTTAAGCATCAGCGCGACCTTCATCGAAGAGCGCACACGCGAATCGGATTTCTGTGGAGGACAGGGCTTCCGCCACAAAAAGTTAAGGGACAGAGAGAACTGCTCTCTGTCCCTTAACTGCTGCTTTTGGCCAGTCTCAGTGCCGAACCTGGCTCGTTTCGTTGCCCCCTTCGTACACTTCGCAATTCGCCCGCTCTTGTAGCATTCCGCCGCCACCCCCCTGCTGCTCCACCAGGGGCAGGACGCGGGTCGGCATCACCCAGGGTTCAATAAACGATTCTGGATCTTCGATTGTCATGTCGTATCGGAGCTCATTTCCGACACGTGTGAGTTTCTCGACGATATGCATGCTGCCGGAATGGAACAGGCCGCCTCGTCCCAACCACGTCGTATCGTCGAAATTAATGGAGTCGATGACGAGCGTATCCCCTTGCCAAGTTCCTGTGCTCTGCCCGTAGAACGTTGCGAGGTTCTCCGCCCGCCGGTTCCGCGCGCGACCATCCGTGGGGATGGCGCGGTATTCGTTGTTTCCGCCACCGTAATCGGAATTTATCGGA
>Ga0157380_10000701_pt1 | contig 20886 bp, 16 predicted proteins | sample S35metaG_FD_119757 | JGI IMG/M metagenome (GOLD analysis project Ga0157380, IMG submission 119757) | Switchgrass rhizosphere microbial communities from Kellogg Biological Station, Michigan, USA - S3-5 metaG | ecosystem: Host-associated > Plants > Roots > Rhizosphere > Soil | place: USA...
CGAACCGGAATGGATTACTATCTCTCTAAAAAAACAACATTGGGCTTAACGATGACCGGAATGGCATTGAAAAGAGAAAATATTGGGAGCAATACCGCACGCTGGATCAATGAAAATGGTTCTGTGGATTCAGTGATTTATACTAACAGCACGAATAACACCAAATGGCGCAATGCGGGTCTTAACTTGAATGGGCGACACGTTATTAGCTCAACTAAAGAATTATCTGCTGATGTCGACTACCTGCGCTATCGAATCCGTACAGATCAGTATTTTGAGAATACACGAATGGGGCCATCGGGATATGTAGAAGTGAATAAGGGCGATTTACCATCTGATCTGGAAATTCTTTCAGCTAAAGTGGATTATTTGCAACGATTCCCTGGATTGCAATGGGAGAGTGGTTGGAAATCATCGCATGTAAATACCGACAATTTTGCTCAATACTATAACAAGTATGCGGGCGATTGGCAGCCTGACCTTGGGAGAACCAATCATTTTTTATACACGGAAAATATCCATGCACTATATGCTAATTTCAGTTCGACACAAGGTAAATGGGATCTGCAGTCGGGCTTACGATATGAATATACCGGCTATCGTGCTAACCAATTAGGCAATGGTGTTGTTAAGGATTCCTCTTTCACTCGTAACTATCACAATTTATTTCCTTCTGTGTTTGTTACCTATAATCATGATTCTTCCAATTCATTTAGTTTTCGTGCTGGAAGAAGAATTGATCGCCCACCATTTCAAAAATTAAATCCATTTATTTCAATTATCAATAAATACACGTATCAGTCGGGGAACCCACTGATTCTTCCGCAATACACCTGGAATCTTGAGGTTAGTCACTTGTTCAAACGGGTATTGTCGACGAGCTTGAGCTATAATTATACAAGCGATTATTTCTCCCAGATTTTTTATCCTGGAAAAGATAGTGGTACTATTGTTTATAGTGATGGGAATGTTGGCGAAATGCAGAACATTGGAGCAACCATCAGTGCTCAGCTTTCACCGGCAAAATGGTGGTCGGTTACTGCACAAGGCACGTTTACGCATAAAAGATTTGAAGGAGAGCTTTGGAAAAATTATAAAGCTACCATTACACAATTTAACCTGAACATCAACAACCAGTTTCGATTTAAAAAGGGTTGGGCAGCGGAGTTAAGCGGTTTTTATATCAGCAAAAATCAAAATGATATACAGGAAATACTCGATCCAACCGGACAAGTTTCTGCAGGATTGTCGAAGCAGATCATGAAGAATAAAGCCACACTGCGATTGACTGTAAGGGATATTTTTTATACCCAGGATATGGAAGGCTGGACCTATTTTGAACAGGTTATTGAATACTTCCGTTTGCAGAGAGATAGCCGGGTAGCCACCATTTCCTTTACCTGGCGCTTCGGACAAGCGATGAAGCAAACCGTTAAGAGAAACAATGGCGCCGATGAAGAGATCAATCGGGTGGGTAGCGCTAATTGATATAATGAAAAATGAAGAATTAAAAACCTGCCTGCCGGCAGGCAGGTTAATAATGAAGAAGGTGGTGCCCATGATATGTAAAGTATAATAGACTTTAGTACCCCTTTTCATTCTTCATTCTTCATTTTTAATTCTTCATTACTCATTTCCTGATTTACAATCCGGGGTTATTCTGCTAATAAGTATACTCCGGAGCTGTTATTCCCTGACTTCTCAGAAATAATACAGCTTGTCCGCGATGATGAGTGATATGATCTAAGGTTGAATGAAAGCCATGCAGTTTTTCCTCGGATAACTTCTCCTTACTGATTGTTTGCTGCAAAGCATTATAGGCATCGTTCAGGTATTTTATCACTTCTTTTTTGTTGGCTTTGGTAGGAGTGGGGTCCCAATCGGTCTTAACCCCCTTTACATAATTTGCTTCCCACCATTGAATGCCATAGGCAATATGATGCAACAGTTCCCTGAAATTCCAATTGCCTTCTACAAGTGTTGCATTAAACTTTCCTTCAGGCATTGCGTCCGCGACGGCTATTGTGTAATTCCTTGAATTTTCCAACGAGGACAATAATTGTTGATTTAAAATTGAAATAGTTTTCTGCTGATTCATGATTGATATATTTTTCAGCAAAACTATCTGCCTACTAAAGGAAGCACTTTAGAAATCTTGCTATTTTCAGAATCTAACATTTCCTAAACAATGCATGTCTACTGAATTGTTTTCCCCATTCTGAATTTTGAGGGGGCCGTGTTGTATTGAAGCCTGAAGGCGGTGGTAAAATGTTCTACGCTATTAAAACCCGAGGAGAAACCGATATCCGCAATTGGCAGACTGCTGTTTTTCAATAGCATTTCGGCATGATGGAGCCGGATATTCAACAGGAACTGGTGAGGCGAATAAGAAGTAAATGTCTTAAACAATCGGCTGAAATGAAAAGGGCTTATATGACAATGATTAGCGATTTCGCCCAATGAAATATCCTGAATAAAATTCTCTCTTATAAACTCTTTTGCCCGTTCGATGGTTTGCAAATGATTTTTCTTGAGGCGTGACGCGATCCGTTGTTCTGGATTATACTCGCTGATATTCATCAACACTTTTTCTACCAGTTCGATTACCAAACTATCAATTTCCAACTTACCCGATTTATTAGCAAGCACCAGTTTCATAATTTGAAAATGCAGGAATTCCGTTTCTGTTTTTGTATTAATAAGTGTGGAATGAAGATCATTGCTTTTAAAGAACAGCAGGCTCCCATATTGCTCCAGCAGATCCTGATAAAATTCATTTCTGAATTCAATGATCGTACATTCATCCGGTACCGGGTGAGTATGAGTAACAGTATGCTCATAACCCGGTTTGGTAACAATTACACAACCCGTGTATGAGTCCATGGAATTACGGAAAACATTGAAAAGGAAATTTCCGGTGCGAACAAAACTGATACAAAAACTTTTACTGTATTCCGGTTTGGAAGTAATGCAATCGGTACACCGGCACCGGAAATCGAGGATGCGGTAAAACCCAGATTCAAAAATGGTAGTAATTGACGCGTCCATATTTTTACGCCATGGTTGGTGTCTCCACCAACCATATTATCAATAATTATGCAATTCAATATAAAGTCTTATCTCCTTTTTCCATCCATTCTTCAAAAACTTTAAGGGCATGTTCACGACCCACGCAACTAATGCTGATCTTTCGTTCATCCAATGGCATGGTAAGCTCCTGGTAGATCATCGAATCATCAAATCCGATATTAGCTGCATCATCTCGGGTATTGGCGTAGTAAACCCGGTCGGGTCTTGCCCAGTAGATGGCTCCCATGCACATCGGACAAGGTTCGCAGGAAGTATACAATTCACAACCTTCCAATTGAAAACTATTAAGAGTAGCGCATGCATCGCGAATAGCAGTGACTTCGGCATGTGCGGTTGGATCGTTTTCCACAATTACTTTATTCCAGCCACGTCCGATGATTTCATCACCCTTTACAATTATACAGCCGAATGGGCCACCGTCTTTATTCTCCATTCCTGATCGGCTCAGTTTGATGGCTTCCAGCATGAATCGTTCTTCACGTGTCATAATGAACAATTGATATGTAAAAATACTAAGAAATGTAAAATATAAAATGTCGAATCTAAAATGTAAAAGTTGCTGCTTTCAATTTTACATTCTGTGTTTTACATTTTACATTCTACATTTTTAAATATAGCTCAACCACCATTTCCTATGCGTCTCTTTATACCTGCCGTACCATTTACAAGGGTAATACATCACCATCAGTACCAGCAACCATATCAAGTAAGTTGATTTCAATGAAAATCCGAATATAACGGGTCGAAACAGAAAGGGAGAATTGGGATCTACTATTTGATCGGTAGTATGACCGGTTGCAAAAAAAGCGATTACACAAAGGATATGCGCCAGCAGAAAATGACCGGCAAAAAAGAACAAGGGAACTTTTCCATACACTTTGACGAAATTAAACCAGCCATCTTTTATATTATCTAACAATGAGAGTGCAATTAATCCCGGCCCCAATGTCATGCAGGTAAATTGAAGGGAAACAGGATACTTGGTTGTATTAATAAAAGAAAGAAAATTGTAAAGTCCGTTTTCCAGAGAGACTCTTGGTGCAGGATCACCATAATGGTTAATAAATCTTAAAACAATAAAAAGAGCTATGGCCCCCATTCCGGACCACAGCAGAATTTTTTTTCTTCGGATCGCATCAAAATTTGTTTTATACAATTGTCCAAACGAATAACCTATCAGCATGATACCTGTCCATGGTAAAATAGCATAAGCAAACAATATCGTGCGACCAGCAAATGGATATGCAGTTCCGGAGCCGGTTACAAATATTCTTAAGAAAACTTCGGTAGCTGCATTTTTAACGGGAGGAAGGTAATCTGTTAAGTTATGACCAAACACCAGAATAATTCCCACAATAGCAATTATAAGATAAGACGTACGTACAAGTAGTCCTAGTATAATCATGCTCCAGCCAATGGCCCAAATAACGGCAAGGAGAATTAAACTATAAGTTGGATTGAAGGAAAGGATAAAGGTCATAACAAAAATCTCAAACACAATCAACCATAATCCTCTCTTGATAAGAAAGACACTTAATTCATTTTTTGTTTTTCGTTGTCCACTGATAAAGGCTGAAATGCCAGAAAGAAATAAAAAGAGTGGCGCGCAAAAATGCGTAATCCAGCGTGTAAAAAAAAGCTGTGGAGTTGTATTGCCCAGGTTGGTGGGTTGATCGATCATAGCCTGTGCATGAAAATAATCCCTTACGTGATCCAAAGCCATGATCAGCATAATAACTCCTCTAAGGATATCAATAGACGACACCCGAAAACCTTGTTTTGTCCGCAAATTTGCCATTAAGCAGTTTCCGGGAAGATAAAAAGGAATTCGTAAAATATATCACCATTCTTAAAGTAAGAATCAAAAACTTACGATTAATATCGAATCACGTTCCAATTTAAGGTTCCATTAATAAGTTTCCCATCCGTAATCTCTAGTTGCTCTCCTTTAAGATTTTTAACGATACCGGAAAAAAAACCGTTCACCAAATGATTTACTGTATCGACTTGCGTAAGAGTGAACTCGCCACTTGAGAAGGAAAAGGAACGGGACAAGTCTTCTAAATAGTTCGGATAATAGCTGGCATGTGATTGTTTTTTCATAGCCGATCCTCCCCATGTATATTTTCCCGGCACTGAACCATTCAGGTTAAAATTAAGAGTCCGCGGTTCTTGCTTCATATTGCTGGTAATATTTAACCATATCTGTAATGGTTCATTTTGAAAAGAGAAGCGACTGATCGTCCAGCCAGAAGTATTAACGAGTTTGCCGTTTACTTTAAAACTGATCAGGTTTTCTCCTTCCGCCTTGTCCGATACGGGAACAAGTTCCTCGTTGGCTTTTGCAGGTGAACTTGATTGACAGCTTCCGGCAATAATTATAACGGAAGCCAGGATGGCTATGCACTTCATGATGATAAGGTTTATTTATTATTTTGAAGGTGCAAAACTGCGCTTCCATTCAGAAACAATAAATAACCAATAATGGGGAGAAACGTGAGTCGTGAGGCGTGAATCGTGAGACGTGAATCGTGATACGTGAATCGTGAGTGAGTCCCGAAGTAATTGTAAGTTTCCATTTATTGGAGAGCCACTCACGATTCACGTCTCACGCCTCACGTTTCTAGTTCAATCCACCTTTTCTCGTCGGTGCCGTCTTCGCCGGCCATCTACCCGGTTCACCCGTTCTTGGATTTGCAGGCAGCACGCTTTTTTCTGTGGATGTTCTAGCCGGATCTTCACTCGCCATATAAATCAGAATGGCCGCTAATATGGCATTGTTTCGAACATCATCGAATACGATCTTATCATAAGTATCGCGGTTGGTGTGCCAGGTATAGCTTCCATATAACCAGCTTATCGAGCTCAATGAAAATCCTGGAGCACCGGCAGCTACAAAAGAAGCAAAATCGGATCCGCCTCCACCTGGACTTCCGGGGAACCTTGTTTCAATCGGAGTACGAATTGATGCGGGTACTTTAGATAACCAGCGTGTGAGATAATCATATGCATGCAGGTATCCCTGTCCGGAAAGATTGGTAACACGACCGGTTCCATTATCCTGATTGAATAATACCTGTAAGTTTTTTACAATCTCCGGATGATCTTCTACAAAAGCGCGGGATCCATTTAATCCTTGTTCTTCGCTTCCCCAATGTCCTACGAGAATTGTTCGTTTTGGATTTGGATAGATTTTTTTGAGGATACGCATTGCTTCCATCATCACCAGCGTGCCAGTACCATTATCTGTTGCGCCACTCGCACCATCCCATGAATCGAAATGCGCGGAGAGCATCACATATTCATCAGGCTTCTCCGTTCCTTTAATTTCAGCGATGGTATTGAATGTGGGAACAACACCCATCTCTTTCGAATCCGTCCTCACACTTAGTTTAGGTTTATGATCCGATTCTGTGAGACGATACACCAGGCCATAGTCTTCCAATGAAATATCAACAGTTGGAATCTTGGTTGTATACGCACCGAAGATTTTATTAACCCCAAAACCATTCGACCAGTTACTCATTATTACTCCGGCAGCTCCTGCTTTTTCCAATGCAGGAGGTAAGGTACGTCCAGTTAAACCTGTTTTACTGATACGATTGCGCCATGCATCGGTTTGAGCGGTGCGCTCTTTTTTCATTTTTTCGAATGATTCTTTCGTGCCAAATTCCTCCCAGTTATAATCAGGACGACCAGTAGGTTGATTCATTGAGATCATAACAAACTTGCCTTTTACATTGGGCAGCCATTGCTGAAACGCGATTGAATCTTTCAGGTCGGGTATAATAATTGTTTCAGCGGTGATGGTTTTACCAGCTGTAGATGGGCACCAGGCCAGTTGCATGCCTTCGAGCGACTTCACTCTTGGAGAAACCATATCAATATGTGATACTCCTCTTTCCCATCCGCGCCATTCGCCCCATTTTTCATTACGTGCAGTGATATCCCAGCTCTTATACTTAGCAACGGCCCAATCATGCGCCTGTTGCATTTGTGGCGAACCCACCAGACGAGGGCCAATTACATCCAGTAATTCATGACCTAATTTTTCAAGTTGTGAATTTTCATTCGCCTCTTTCATAATAGCGGCGACTATCAATGAATCTTTGGTTTGCGCGAAAGTAGAACGGCTTGTTATAAGCAGCAATACAAAAAATAATGAACTGAATTTTCTCATATATGTAATAATTGTATAGTGACGGAGTGACGAAGCTTTGGCGGGTCGAAAATATTGAAGATTGTTGAGAAGTCAATCGTGAATCGTGAGTGGTGAGTCGTGAGTAGCGAAGGACACTCTCTATGTTATAGTGGCATACCATTAATTGGGGAGCGTCTCACGATTCACGTTTCACGCCTCACGATCTCACATTCCCATTCTCTTCTTTAATTCTTCATATCTCGGATCTTTTTTAATTTCACGATATGCTGGATATTCGAGAAAATAACTGGGAGGTCCAATTTTTTTATCGACACATTGATTAATATAGTAAAACGCTTTGTCAACATCACCCAATCCCCACCAGATCGATCCGATATCACCATCAATTACTGACTCGGGTTCTTGTGTTTGTCGAAGTTCCATTTTGCGGATCACTTCTAACGCATCTTCCTTTCTTCCTACTTGTGTATACGCGAAACCTAATCCCATCAACCCTTTTAATGGATGGTTGGTCAACCGATGCACCTCTTCGAAATAAGGAAGTGCTGCGTTCCAATCACCTCCCATTCCGATGGCCCATGCTTTCAATTCAATTGCCGCCCGGCGTTGCGGATCAATTTCTAATATTTTTTCTGCCTCACGTATCGCATCATCGAATCGCTCCGCGAAAACATACATATTGCCGAGCCCTTGTAATACAAGCGGGGATAAGGGATCGAGTTCTTCCGCTTTTTCCATAATAGCAACCGCCTCGGTTCTTTTACCCATTATGATATAATAAAAAGAAAGTAATTCATACGCTTCAATTCCGGCCGGGTTCAGTTGAATGGCCCGTTGTAATTCCTGATGAGCCGATTCCCATTTCCAATCATAAAAAAGATAAGCGGATGCTTTTGCAGTATGACCTTCAGCAACTGAATCATCGAGTTTCAACGCCAGGTCAGCATAATGGTGAACAATCGCGAATGCTTTATGTGGTAATACTTGCCCCATTGCTCCTAACGAACTATATGCAGCAGCGGCCATCGCGTATGCTTCTGCATAGGATGGTTCCATTTCTATAGACTGTTCAAAATATTGAATGGCCCTTCGACTATCAGCAGGAGTTTGTTTATTCCAAAAATGCAAGCCTTTTAAGTAAAGAGTATATGCGGTAATATTGCGGACATGCGATTTTGTTAAGATTTCGTCTGTTGGTTTTGAACTGAGATTTTGCCGGAGTTTATTAGCAATGATACTACTGATCTCATCCTGCACTTCAAAAATATCATTAAGATCGCGATCATAATTCTCACTCCATATATGATATCCATCCGAGGCATTGATCAACTGCGCTGTAATACGAACCCTATTCCCAGCTTTTCGAACACTTCCTTCCAATACCTTGTCTACATTCAATTGAATGGCAATTTCACGAATATCCTCATGCTTTCCTTTAAAAGCAAACGATGAAGTACGGGAAGTTACCTGCAATCCATCTACACGGGTTAACGCGTTCAATAATTCCTCCGTGATCCCGTCGCTGAAATATTCATTTTCCGGATCGGCACTCATATTTACAAATGGAAGTACCGCTAAGCGATTGCCGTTATTTTTTTGTTTGCCCCTAACTTCATCACGGGCAGGTACTACAATACCTGTGTTTGAAATGGCGAATATCCTAACCGGATGTTTTACATTCTTTAGTTCGAAGTATCCCATCTCTCTGGTGCTGATGTCTTGCTGGTTCTTGATTTCATCAAAAACCTTTTCAGAAATAAAAATACCACCCGGTACAGACAACGATTCGATACGGGAAGCAAGATTGACTCCATCTCCATAAATGGCTTCTTCTTCTACAATTATATCACCGGTATGAATTCCTATTCTCAGTTCCACTTTTGGCTCTTCCTTTAGTAGCAATTGAATAGCAACAGCGCTGCGAACACTATCTATGGCACTGTTGAACATACTGAGCGATCCATCTCCATAATTCTGGAGAATCTTTCCATGGTGTTCTGCGATCGTAGATTCTAATACCGCTTTCAATCGCCTCCTTTTTTGTCGGGCGAGTTGTTCATTCTCTTGCATGAGCGCGGTATAACCGGTCATATCGGCAAATAATATTGCGGCTAGTTGACGCATAGTGGAGAACAAAGGTAGTGAATGTTCGAATCGTGAGTGGGATCGTGAGTCGTGAGGCGTGAGTCGTGAGTAGTCTCCGATAAACAGCAACTTACTATTACTTCGGGTCTCTCTCACGACTCACGCCTCACGACTCACTATTTCATTGCTTTTTTTTATCGATCTCATTAAACAATTCCCGAAAACAATTAGCAGTCGTATTTCCCGGTTTGTTCTCCGCGAATTCTTTCATAAAATTACCAGCTCCTGACCAAACGGTTTGAATCATGCCACGAAAGCGTTTCTTCATTTCTGAAGTAGATTCGTTTCGGAAATCAATCATATCATTGAGTTGTTGAACAGCTAAACCAGGATTGCGCCAGGGACAGGTAGCTACATTAAAACCTTTCATGGCAAAATAAACGGCGGTCTTATCAGCGCGTTCATAATGCCAGTCGCAGATCATCACATCTTTTGAAATCAGGTCGATGGCCCCATGAGTATTGTTTTTACTGGCTTCCCACATTCCCAGGCCAGTAACCTCGCCATCTAATAATCGATCCCCCCATATCCATAATTCTTTACCTGATGCGGCAAGATGGTCACGTATTGCTTTTACTTCTCCGGCAAATAAAACTGCTTTATCTTTTCCACCGCAACGTGGGCATTTCGGATCACCTATATAAAACACTTCATCCATTCCAGCGTGAAATGCGGTAGATTCAAACACTTCACATATCTCATCAACCATTGGAAAAACGATATCATGCACTTTTGGATGAAGGGGACAATAACTTTTGCAATAAAGACTATCTGCATTGGGCCACTGATAAACTTCCGGCATTTTTACATGAGGGGTTTCGTCGAGTTCCGGATATACACGTAAAAGATGATGTGTTTGTTTGGCCCATGATTGATGTCCCAGTAAATTGATCTGGGGAATAAGACGGATATTATTCTTTTTGCAGGCAGCTACAATTTTCTTAACCTCTTCTCTTGACAAAGCAATCGCATCTCTCAATTCCGGACGGCTATTGTACTGGTAATTAAAATCGACACGCAGTATGAGTGTATTCACCTGCCGGGGTGCGAGTTCCTTATTAATAAAATCAATAAATGCATCTACTTCTTTTGTAGTTGGAGCAGCAATACAAAGACCCCGAAGTGGCAAAATACTGTCTAATTTTGTTTGGGCGATCGTATTGGCCGTAACTAAAAATAGCAGCAAGTAAGAAAGGCGCATTTTCATAATGCTAAATTTAGGAAATAAGAATAACTGAGAAAGGATTATACTGAACAGGCATACTCTATCTTCTTTTGTGAAATCCTTTGTGCTTCTTGGTGTCTTTGTGTTAAAAACTCTTGCACAATCAAGCAGAAGACTACGGTGGTTTTTTCAGGATCTCCAAAATTCGAAGATTTAAACCACCGTAGTCTTTATATACAAAGGATTTCACAAAGTACCACGAAGAATTCGTAATGCTTATATTGAAGAATTGAATACAGACCCAAAAAATAACTTTTTATGAATATTGATTCGATTGCACTTTGGGACAGGGTATGCTCTATCGCGCATACATTAGAGCAAGCTGAACCATCCACCTCTTATGGCACTCCCGCCTTTAAAGTAAATAAAAAATTATTCGCCCGCCTCAAAGAGGATGGAAAGACCCTGGTGGTTTATACAAACGAAAGAGATAAATGGATGAAGAAAAAACCTGCTACTTTTTTTATTACGGATCATTATAAGAACTACCCGGCCATGCTGATTGATATCAATACAGTTACTGAAAAAGATCTTCGTCATCTCTTAACCGCTTCGTGGGAGATAAGAGCGCCGAGACGCTTGCTGAAAAAATAAAAAGAATTAATTTCTTTACCAGTATTCGCCATTATTATACCCATTCTCACATTGCCTGATCATATCATTCCTGCTTTTCTTACATTCACTAACTAAACACTGCAGCATGAGAAAAATCCTCTTCTTATTTATCCTTGTATTGTTTTCATATAAAAACTGGAGCCAGAATAGCATTTCCCGCGAAGACTATAAAAGAGCCGTTTCGTTTCTCTGGCAAAATCTGAATAATAAAAAAGTTTATAACCTTGCTATCGAGCCCTCCTGGTTTTCCGATAGCAGCGGATTTTCTTATGTTACTCAATCCAAAGAGGGCAAAAAATTCTATCAATATGATTATAAAAAGAAAAAGACAGAACCCTTCTTTGATCAGGTTCGCTTAGCAAAATCATTGGGGGAAATACTCAAAGCAGATGTGAAATCAGCTGATCTCCCGATTTTCGCCGTGAGAAAAACAGGAAAGAATCAAATTCAATTCGGCTCGGGTGGAATAACCTATCTGTTGGATCTGGGCACATATACAATTGCAGTAAAGCCCCAGGAAATCCAAAACCCAATGGAATCTAAATCACCCAATGGAGAATGGGTGGCTTATTCAAAAGATTATAATCTATTTATCAAATCCACCAAAACCGGTGTTGTTAAACAATTAAGTAACGCAGGATTTAAAAATTATGAATATGCCAGCTATTACGGTTGGGGCGATATCATGAATGGGGAGGGTGTAAACAGACCAGAACGTTTTGCAGTAAACTGGTCACCCGATTCCAGGTGGATACAGACTTTTATATGTGACCTGCGTTCAGGAAATAAAATGTATCTGCTCGACTGGAGCATAGATTCGGAATACCGCGCTAAATTACTTTCCTATTTCCGCGCATCACCCGGCGATACAAATATGGTGTATATGATTCCTGTTTTTTTTAATGTAGAAACAGGAGAGGAGATACGAAAAGATGACATGCGCAGTACTCATACCAATCCTATTTCTTATGAATGGTCCAAAAATGAACCGGGTATAGTTTACGAAGAGAATCCCGTGAGAGGTTATCAGAAAGTAGAAATGTTCCGTTACGACGTTAATAAAAAGACCCGGGAAAAATTATATGAAGAATCCAGCACCACAAATATGGATGGTTACAATTCCTGGATTGAAGAAGATTGGGGTAAATTAATTATTGCTTCCGAAAAAGACGGATGGAGACAACTGTACTCAATGGATTTAAAGACTAAATCTATCCAACCTATAACCAGGGGTTCGTATTATATAAACAATGTCCCTTACTGGGATGATAAGAAACGGTTTATTATTTTCACTGCTAACGGAAAAGAAGAAGGAAGAAATCCATACCTGAATCATGCATATCGTATAAACCTGGATGGAACGGGTTTGACCCTACTTACTTCAGAAAATGCCAATCACGATGTTTATATCTCTCCCGATGGAAAATACATCGTAGATAATTTTTCAACGATCAATCAACCTTCCCGCACCGTATTAAGAGAAACAACAAGTGGTAAGATTATCGCAGAATTAAGCAAAGCAATGGTTGATGATCTGCTGGCCATGCACTATCCATTTCCGGAACAATTTACTGCAACTGCAAGGGATGGAAGCACGATCATCTATGGAGCCCTCTGGAAGCCATCTAATTTTGATCCTTCTAAAAAGTATCCGGTTATTGATGCTTCCTATACTGGTCCGCATACTTATATGTACCCGCGTAATTTTGGAACAGCGCTTACCCGTAACAACCAACCGTTAGCAGAACTTGGATTTATTGTAGTGGTGGTTGATGGTTTGGGTACAGCGTGGCGATCAAAAGCATTTCACAATGTATCGTATAAAAATATGGGTAAGAATCTTACCGATCACGTGCTGGCAATTAAAGAACTCGCTAAAAAATATTCCTGGGTTGATGCAGATCGGGTAGGGATCTTTGGTCATTCGGCCGGTGGATATGATGCGGGTCATGCATTACTCGAATTTCCCGACTTTTATAAAGTGGGAGTAGCCAGTTCTGCCGATCATGATTTTAGAATGGAAAAAGATTGGTGGCCGGAAATGTATATGGGTTGGCCGGTTGATTCAACTTATAATGAAGTTTCCAATATTACAATGGCTGGAAATTTAAAAGGAAAATTATTAATTACACATGGAGGTATTGATGAGAATGTAAATCCGTCAGCTACCTTCAAATTAGCAGAGGCATTGGTGAAAGCCGATAAAGAATTTGATATGCTGATATTTCCTAGTCAGCATCATGGATATATTGGCAAAACCAATGATTATTTTTTAAAGAAGAGATGGAATTATTTTGTGGAGCATTTGTTGGGAGCGAGGCCGATTTGGGACTTCGAGTTGAAATAACTGTCAATACAAAGAACCAAGAACCGAAGAATCAAGAACCAAAGAAAGAATACAAAAGAGAAACAAATATCAAAGAAAATCCAAGTAAGAAATTTCAATAGCCTTCCGAGTTTTGGTAGATCATTGAGATTTATTTTTTGCATTATTTCTTTTTTATTCTTGGTTTTCTTTTGCCTTTATTCTTTGGTTCTTGATTCTTCGGTTCTTGGATTTTCTTTTTTAATGTAACACAAAAAAAGAGCTGCTCAAAAAGAGCAGCTCATCCCGGAAAAGCCGGGACAGATTATTTAGCGGACAGTTCGGCCAACTAGACAGCTGCCGAAGGTGCCCATGTCATATCTGTTGATTTCATGAATACCTCCTTTTCTTTGGTGAGGCATAAAGTTAATGTAAAATATAAAATGTAAAATGTAAAATTTAAAAGGGTCGCTCATTTTACATTCTATATTTTATATTTTACATTTTTCATTTCTTTAGAGTTTGTTCGAACAATTTTAATATCCGCTTGTATTCATCTGTCCAACTACTGGGCTCTACAAATCCATGGTCCTCCATTGGGTAAGAAGCGAGTTCCCAATTGTTCTTTCCCAATTCAATCAATCGTTGAGTGAGTTTCACCGCGTCCTGGTAATGAACATTTACATCAACCATTCCATGACATATAAGTAAATTTCCTTTTAGTCCTTCTGCAAAATAATAGGGAGAGCTTTTCCGATATGCAATACTATCGGTAACAGGTTCATTCAATATATTAGAAGTATAACCATGATTATACTGGGCCCAATCTGTAACGGGACGAAGAGCGGCGCCCGACGCAAATACATTAGGCTCGGTAAACAATCCCATAAGGGTTATAAATCCTCCGTATGAGCCGCCATATAATCCAACTTTCGATGGATTAACACCATAATTCTTTACAAGCCAATTCACCGCGTCCACATGGTCGCTCAAATCTTTTCCACCCATCCAGCGATAGATTCCGGTGCGCCAATCGCGACCATAACCAGCACTTCCTCGATAATCGATGTCCAACACATAGTAACCGTTATCGGCCAACAAATTATTGAACATATACTCCCTGAAATAACTACTCCACCATTTATGCGCATTCTGTAAATAACCAGCTCCATGTACAAACAGTACTGCCGGTTTATTGGGATGAGGATTTGAGGGCTTATACAAACGGGCATAAATTGGGGCACCATCACTGGCAGTAATCGTAATTACTTCAGGATCTTTCCAGGCATATGATTTAAACTCTTCGCTTGCCGCTTTATTGGTAATCTGTTCTGCTTTCGCGCCTGGCTTATTTTCCTGCAGGTAGAGTTCCCAGGGTTTATTGGAATATGAATAAAGAATAGCGATCCATTTTTCATCCGGTGAAAGGCTTACCTGGTTAGAACCTTGCATAGAAGTAATCTTCTCAGGTTTTCCACCAGTTACCGGCATCCGGTAAAAATGCTGCTCACCGGGATGCACTTCATTGGTTGTTAAATAGAATGTCTTTTTATCTTTTGAAAGCTGTGCTCTTTGTACTTCATATTTACCTTCAGTCAAGGCCTTCTTTACAGTACTAATAACATTTATTGAATAGAGATGCGAATAACCGGTGGCTTCCGATTGAAACCAAAAAGTGGATTCATCGATCCATCCCGTTCCGCCAAAGAATCCAATGCCGGGTCCACCGACCCATGCTTCATCCCGCTGACGATCGAGTAGTTTCAATTTATAGGAGGCAGTATCAAATAATAATAACCAGCGATCCTTATTATCCTGCGACCGCAATTCCAATACCCCGTGCGTTCCTTTTGGAGACCAGGAAAAATTCCCAAAGCCTACAGTCCGAACTGCATTCGCCTTTTTTCTTCTCTCCAATTCTTTCGGATAGTCTTTTAAATAATCGGGTAGGTCGCGGATCCCCGGGATGGTCGAATCCGCTTTAATTGCCAACACCGTATCTTTCAATCGATCGTAAATATAAAATTCAGTAGTTCCCTGTGCAGCTCCCACTTTGCTACGCGAATTAAGATCCGTTGTAAAGCCTGTCTCCGTTACATAACTTGGTACAATGGTAGTTTTAACACCTGCTGCGGATCTAAATAATCGATAGCTCACAAAACGTCCATCCGGACTTATTCCCAATCCCTGCAGACTTCTATCATCAATATTTATACTACGAAGCTCCTTTGGGCGAATGCTTTTAATATAAGCCTCTGTTTCTTCCCGCTTTTCCTTGCGGTCCCTTAGCACGTCAAAATAACGCAGCTGATCATTTTTCAACCATTGCTCCTGTGGGTTTAGAGAAAGGCTAGTTGTTCTGGTGTTTCCATCAACACCCGTACGCAGATTAGTGAGCTGCATTGTTTCGCCAGTCGCGATATCCCATGCATACAAATTCAGGTTTCTGCTGTAAACAATTTTAGTTTCATTGAATGAGAATGAAGGATTTCCTTCACTGTCGATCGTTTGCGTTATTTGCCTGGTCTTATTTGTCTTAAGATCCTTCAGATAAATATCACCATCCCGCTGAAAGATATACGCGCTTCTGGCCGAATTATAAATGAATGTTCCCGTACCATTTATTTCACGGGATTTTAACGCATCAACCTTAACCGGTGTTTTATTGGTAAGAGAAATCGAATAAATTGAATCACCGGGTTTATTATCCGGGTTCCAGCTGAAATAAAGTAACTGATCCTCATAACCCCAAAAAGGATTTGAGGGTGAAGTCCCTATCCATTTGGGATCCCGCATAATTTTTTCAACTGTTAAGTCACCAAGTGGCTTTTGAGAAAAGGAATAAAAGGAAATAAAAACAATTGTGAGCGTACAAAGCAGTTTTGTCATGCCGGTTTTAATTTAGCTATAAATATATTCACAAAACCCGTTCTGTCCACATCACATGTTTAGGAACTATTTAAATTTTCTTCTATCCGCCGAAGTCCTTCAAACTTGGGGAATAATCGCAGTAAATATATTGGCACCACAATTGTGAACGTCTTCTTATAGGCTAAATCAATTTTCTTAACAATCTCTAAAACCATTCATATGAAATATATATCTACATTGACAGTATTGTTGATTACATCATTAATGTCATTTTCCCAGGAAAAAAAGGATTTAGACAAAATGACGAAACAGGAAAAAGAAGTGAATAAACTGGAAAAACGAATAAGCGATAGTAAAGCAAAGCTGATGGTATTAGAAACAGAATTGTCGGAGAAGGTCACAAAGTCGGAAATGGCGAAAGTAGAAGCCAAAAACGCCTCAGAAGACAATGCTGAAATTGCGAAAAAACTCAACGATAACGAAACTAGCAAAAAATGGGCTCGCAAATCGCAGAAGGCGGCAAAAAATGCGAAAAGAGATGCTAAGAGTGCGAGAATAGCACAATCTGATCTCGAATCATTACGCAATGATATTGAATCCGAGAAAAAGAAAATAGCGTTAGATGAAGAAAAATTAGCAAGGGCAAGGCAATCTGTTACCAAAAACGAAAAAGATTAATCGGGGCGACTATAACTATTATTCTCTTCGTCTTCTTCCCCAATAACTTCATCTGCATCATCCAATTCCGATCCTGGTATATCCAGATCCGCCCACATGTCAAGTGGGTTGCCTTTTTCATTAACCCGCCTTTCATTGTCGAGGATGAGTTTTTCCAAGTCCTTTGATTCATCGTTTTCGGGACGATCTGACTTTCGTAGAAGTTTCCTTTCTTCTCTCGTCACATCACTGTCATTTGATGATAAGGGGGAATCTTCGTCAATGCCTTTGGACTTCGATTTCTTATTCATAATGAATAAATTGATGTTTAAAGGATATCCGGCCCGGTAACCTTCCTATATCCTTTTGGCTGGACTGGCATTATATACTTATGAGGTGGTATTTCCTGGTTCTTTTTTTTCTCCTTTATTATCGGCGGTTCTTTCTCCTTTTTTATCGGCAGTTCAATAACAGTGCTTTTCAATTCTCTCACTATTTTCAAGACTGGCAGTCTTTCGTCGGTATTTATGATATATGGCTTCATACCGGACTCTCTGAAAAAATTATACCATAGTTTTAATTCTTCAATCGATAACTGAGAAATAACATTAATGGGGAAAAGTTTAATGCATTCGTTATTTCTATCATAAATTATTTTTCAAAATGCCTTGTTTTTACGGGGATGATTTTTCCCAATGTCATTATATAATCATCGGAGGAAACATCGGTGTTTGAAGGTTGATTAAAAACTGCATCGATTCAATCTTACCTCTTGCCGGGCTGATGTGCTCTTTATCATCCATTCTACTCGTTTATAAAGTTTATGATCCTTTAAAGTTTAAATTCAATAATTTACTCTACTATAAAACAACTGTTATGTTCCGCCAACTGCTTGCCTTTTTTTTCACGAGCTGCTCTTTAGTAGCATCCGCTCAGTACAAAAATGATAATGTGGCATTTAAAACAGTGGATCCATCAGATCTTTGCGCTACCCTTGAAAAGAATAAAGGATATATACTTCTCGATGTACGTTCCAAAGGGGAACATTATGATACTTCACAATCACCCGGATATAATTTGGGTCGTCTTAAGGGCGCTATTAATATTGATATCCGCCAGCTTGGCTTACGCCTGTCAGAAATAAGGGCTTATTCCGACAAACCTGTTTTTGTTTATTGTTCGCACAGCCAGCGCAGCCGTCGTGCCGGTAAAATACTTGCTGATAGTGGGTTCAGTAAAGTATTTAACATAAATGGGGGTATGACTGCCATCCATTACACAAGTGCCGGTAAAGATCCATGCTTACAAACATTGGTGGAAACGAGCAATCCTTACACTATTATTTCGGCCAATGAACTTTCCGACAAAATGGCTAAAAACAATGCGCCCTTTATCCTTGACGTTCGTTCCGATTCTGCCTGGCAGCATATAAGCCTTAATCCGAAAGAAAATGCCTATGGGTATATAAAAGGAGCTTCCCATATTTCAATGAATGATATCCCATCCAAACTTTCTACGCTTCCCAGGGACAGGGAAATAGTCGTAACTGATATTTATGGAGATGAAGCTTCCCGTGTCGCCGTCAACTTAAAGAATAATGGTTTCTCAAACGTGTCGGTGCTTATTGAAGGGGTCGATCGCTTATTATTAACTGACGGACAAATCGTACCCATGAAAAAAACGATGTATGTTTCGCCCGTAAGTTATCAGCTTATTAATGTTACCGAATTCGGACGCTTCGCCAAGGACAATAAGGATTACTTGCTTCTTGACGTCCGATCTGCTGATGATTTCGCCAATAAGTCTAAAGACAGTTGGCGGAATATCGGTCATCTTCAAAACGCGGTGAATATCCCTTCCGATCAACTTTCTAACCGGGTCAGTGAACTGGCCGCTTATAAAAATAAGGATGTGGTGATTTATAGTTTTGGGGGAAGTCCGGAAGTATTTGCGTCGGCCAATTTATTGCAACAACAGGGATTCCAGAAAATAAAAGTAGTGACGGGAGGGTTGTTTAATCTTCGCTGGACAGCTGCCAATACAAAGGGCAATGCATGGCTCACCAATTTTGTGACCGATGTACCTGAAGAAAACCGCTAAACTAGAGTTATTTGCTCGCCATACCGGCTATTTTTAATACTAATTGATTAATTAACTCTTTTATAATTATAAGGAATAGTATCCTTGCCGCCACTTTTATTGGGGCCGATAATAAAAGCGTTTATGGTATTCGCATCGGGAAGAGTATAATTTATATCGGTAGGAAAATCGTGAGCGGGATTGCTAAATTGAACGGTGATATCAGTGAGTTTTGAAGAAGTGAATTTTATCGCTTTACCATCATTTTGTCCATAGACTGTATTCTCAAAAACCCAGTTTTCGTTTTCTTTATAAGTTTTAGCTTTCTCATTATAAGATGTATCCTTTTCTTTTAGAGTGAACACAATGGATTGATAGGTTCCGTCCGCATTCCTTGTCCATTGTTCAAAAGTTTTACCATCTTCCAGCAACCATGTTCCAATCAGTTTATCAAATACAAGCGGAGCAAGATCGGCGGCCATTGTTTTAGGAGCAGCGGTATCCACCTTCTCGCTGCCTGAATTACTACATGCAGCTAATAATGTATTAAATATAAGTATCGCAATAAAGCAATTGAGTTTCTTATTTAGAAGTTTTTGCATGTTGACATATTTTATGAACGCAAAATAGTTGGGGCTATTCATCCAAAATTGTAAAAATGCGACAGTCAATCTGCTGATGCAAATAACGTCGCCAGTTGAAGATTTTCTGAATAAAATGATTTAGGGCTCAGTCCAGTAAACTCTTTAAAGTCTTTAATAAAATGGGCCTGGTCATAATATCCGTTTTCATAAGCCAGGGAAGTAAGGGTACTATATTGATTTTGATCGAGCATCTTCAGTGTTGCCTGCAAGCGAGCTACCCGTGAAAGTTGTTTGGGACTTAATCCAACTGCAGCGATAAATCTTCTTTCCATATTACGACGGTTGATATTCATCTTATCCGCCAATTCTACAACTCCTAGCTGTCCCTGTGATTGAAAAATAGCTTGCACACAGGCCCTGGTTATATCATCGATGGTTTGCGGCGCTGAAAGCTTGCTTAATAAAAATTCTTCTATCAACTTTATACGTGTTGGATTGTCCACAGCAGAAATTACTTCTAGTTCCAGCATTTTACCTTCTTCTCCAAACATTTCATAAAGATCAACGGCTCTATTCTCCAGGTCAGCAATCGCCGTTTCAATAAATGGCACTAATCCTTCCGGGAAAAAACGGGCGGCAACTATTCCAGTTCTTCCCGTAGGTTCAATTTCTATATATGTACTAATCTGTCCATATACAAAACATTTAGGTTGTATCACACTGCTGCCATCTTCAAAATACTGCCGGTATTGATCTCCATAATGAAAAATCATTTCCATACATCCATCCGGAAGTACCCGTTGTTTTTCAGGAACCGTTGAGCCATCTTCTTCTAATGTCCAAAAACATTTCACAAGGGCTTGAAGTTCGGCAACCGGCGTGAACACCTCATAGTTCATAGCAGGAAATTATTGAACAGTTAATATTGTTTTCAATTTTATTTCTTTTGAGGAAGATCCGATCATCAGGCTGAAATCGCCCGCTTCTGTGAGCCACTGCATTTTTTCATTATACATCTTCAAATCATCGGGTATAATCATAAACTGTAATTCTTTTTCTTCACCTGCTTGCAAAGATATACGTTGAAATCCCTTTAATTCCATTACGGGTCTTGCTACTGAAGCCAATTCATCTCTTATATATAATTGAACAA
>Ga0157380_10000702_pt1 | contig 20873 bp, 18 predicted proteins | sample S35metaG_FD_119757 | JGI IMG/M metagenome (GOLD analysis project Ga0157380, IMG submission 119757) | Switchgrass rhizosphere microbial communities from Kellogg Biological Station, Michigan, USA - S3-5 metaG | ecosystem: Host-associated > Plants > Roots > Rhizosphere > Soil | place: USA...
AGAAATCTTCGGCCCGGTCGTCACGGCCCTTCCGTTCAAGAACATCGATGATGTCCTTTCCCGTGCGAACGATACGGTATACGGCCTCGCTGCCGGCATCTTTACGCGCGACATCGGCAAGGCCCACCGGCTTGCCAATCGGCTGCGCGCAGGTTCCGTATGGATCAACTGCTACAACATCTTCGATGCAGCGTTGCCGTTCGGCGGCTACAAGCAATCCGGCTGGGGCCGCGACATGGGCCACGCTGCCTTGGACAACTATCTGGAGACCAAGGCGATCTGCGCGTCCATCTGATGCTTGCAGTTGCGGCCGGGCCCAGCTTCCTCGCGGGCCCGGTCGCACGCAGCAACCTCACTCATCGTTCCTCCGTCGTCTTCATGATCGCCGGCGCCTTCGACGCCTGATGCGCCGATAGGCATTCCCGCAAGGCTCATTCCCTTCTCGTGGGAATGGACCTTGCGGCACAGCGGCAAACCGGAGAAATCGAAGCGTTTTACGAAAGCTTCCCTTTAGGCCGCTGCCTGCGCTGAAGTATCGGTCGCCCGGATCATCAGGACAGGAACAGGGGAGGCACGCAGGACCTGCTCCGCATCGCTGCCCATAGCCAGTCGGCGCAATCCCCTTCGACCATGCGTTCCTATCACGATGAGCTCGGCACACCAACGCTGAGCGACGTTCACGATGGCATCCGCTGCTCGTTGTCCGACGGTCTCGATCAACTCTGACTCGACATCGGCTCCCTGCTTGCGGGCCACGGCGACCGCGTTGTCCAGTACTCTTTGGCCACCCTCACGCATGGCCTCGATCACCGACTCGCCGATGACCGCAGGCCCGTAGCCGCCGTCCAGCACCAACTCGTCGACAATGTGCACAAGTTTGAGCTTGCCGTTCGCCATCCGGGCCACTTTGATAGCCTCATCGAGCCCCTGCAACGAGGTCGAGCTGCCGTCGACCGGCACGAGGATTCTGCTATACATGATGACACTCCTTCAGTTGGCAATGATGGTTGTAGTTGAATCGAAGTCACTGAAAATCGAGCACTACGCGACCGCTGATCCGGCCGCTCTTGAGCGCCGACGCCGCAGATCGCGAGCCACTCGCCCGGGCGCACCTCGGTTTCCTGATCCCTTTGTAGCTCGTCACCCCGGCACACAGGATGGGTGCCGTTTCCGGCATCTCCACATCGCGTGACAGCGCAACAGCGTAGTTCGCCGATGCACGCCGCACACGGCCGTCCGCAAGAGAATCTCGCCTGGCTGCGGTGTGGGTCTCGCCATCTCACCGATGACTAACGGCTGGCCAAATGCCGTGGCAATCGCTGCCTTCACGGAGTTCTTCATGCTGAGCCTCGAGCTGCAGCGGGATCGATCAGTGCACCGCTACCGGCGATCCAGCCATCCGATCGAATTTGTCGAAATAGCGCCGGGCAGCCGCGAGCAGCTGACCTTCCGACAGGCGCTCCGCCGCCTCATACCCCACGATCTGCCCGCCTGTGGCGGGACGGTGCTTCTCGACGTAGTGGCGAAGATCGGCGAGCGTCTTGTGCGAACCGAGGATCAGAATCTCGGTGACGCCGGCAACGGCATCGCAGACCTCACCGAAGAACTCATGCTGCGTACGGACTTCGCTCGCGTGCTGGCGCGTATTGTGATGGTGCGTTCTGAGATGCTGTCGGCGAATCTGTTCTGCCTGCATTTCCAGCACCTGTGCCGATTCGTGATCCAGCCACACGACCGCATGAAATAACGACATGATCGACTCCTTGTTGTAACGCGACCCCGCTGGGAGTCCGCCTGATTGATCGTGGTCGTCAGTGTTTCCATTCGGTGTCGATTGCTCCATGCGGAAGTCCGCGTAAGCGGTAGGGACCGATCGCGAACTGGAACAGATGCAGCTCGCCATAGCTTGCGATTCTGGAATGGAGAATCGATGACGCTCGGAGACGCGGGGCCGGCGACGACGGTGGCCTTCCGTCGCCACACGAGGCTAACAAGGTTTGGGCTCACCGCTTCGAACCCCACATAGATGTGAGAATCATTGAGCATTTGCTCGATCGCTATCTACTGGAAGTCACTCCAATCAAGGCCACGCGCACGCAGGTAGATGAACCGTGTTATGCAAGGCAGTTGAAGAAACGCTTCGGACATATGTGTCTCGAGGACGCTTCGCCGAACGCGACCTGCGCGCCAAAGTGGCGACGGATGCGGAAGCCTCAGAGAACCTCGAGCGAGCCCGCAACTGCTCGGTCACGCCGACGCACGCATTACCAAGAAGTGGTACATGAGAAAGGTTGAAGTGGTGCGCTGAATAGCGCACCAGCGACTCAGCGGTACGCGTGAACGCGATCGCTACTCAGCGAAGAACGGTAAGGAAACGGCGCCAGTTGTCCGTGCGCAATCGGCCGGAGAGCGCGCTGTAAACGTAAAGATCCAGTGATGTCGATGGGGTAATCGACGCTTCCACCCGCGCCAACTGTCCGTGCTGGCGAATTTGGCAATGGGCCGTGCCCGCTGTGGTCACAGGACGCTCGCTTTCGTGAGCCTTTGAGGACGCCCTGGGACGTCATCGGTGCACCTTCGCCGCTGTACGCTAGCGCCTAACATGATGACATTGCATCGAAGCGGCACTGTCACATCGGACCGCCACGACACTGAGGAGCTGAAAATGACATGACGTAAACGGACGCGAATAGCGCTATTGGCGACTCTCAATAGCGCAGGCACCAAGTCGATGGACACGCAAGTCATTGAAAACTGGCGCGCCCGGCAGGGCTCGAACCTGCGACCCCCGGCTTAGAAGGCCGGTGCTCTATCCAGCTGAGCTACGGGCGCATGTGTCGTCCGCGTGTTGGGTGAAGTGGTCGGGGCGGAGGGATTCGAACCCCCGACCCTCTGCTCCCAAAGCAGATGCGCTACCAGACTGCGCTACGCCCCGCCAGCATTCAGCCAATCGAACCGCTGCCAATTTGACCGCGGCAGGAGACCTGCCGCGCGCGGGACAGCGAATGATACGGATGGGTCACCGCAGCGTCAATTTCTCGGGAACATTCCTTGATTGGAGTGCGCCGGCAAAGCGGCCCTGAAGATGAAGAATGGGGGCACTCCTTGAAGCAAGCAATGTCCCCGGAATGGGTGCCCGTTCACTGCCGCCGCCATACTGTGCTGCCGGGCTTGTCTTCCAGGATGATGCCCGCATCGGTGAGCAGCTTGCGGATCCGGTCCGCTTCCTTGAAATCCTTGGCCTTGCGCGCTGCCAGCCGTTGCTCGATCAGTGCCTGGATGGCGGATTCCGTCAACTGGCCCTCGCCCGACTCGTCCGCCGTTCCCAGCGACTTCTGCAGGAACTCCAGCGGCGGCAGGTGCAGGATGCCGAGCGTATGGCCGAGATGCAGGAGCTCCGCAGCGAGCTTCGACGCCAGCCCTCCCTCACCTCCGTGTTTCGCACGATTGAGCTCAGTGGCCAACGACTGCATTGCCGCGAGCGCATCGGGCGTATTGAAGTCGTCGTCCATGGCTGCTTCGAACTGCTTCGTCGCCTCGCCGGCGACGGCTTCGCTCGATGCCGCAACGTCGCGCAGCGCATTGTAGAGACGACTGAGGGCCGCATCCGCCTGCTCGATCTGCACCAGCGAATAGTTGATCGGCCCGCGATAGTGGCTGGCGAGCAGGAAAAAGCGCAGCACTTCCGGATCGCGCACGTGTCCCGAATTCAGCACGTCGCGGATGCGGAAGAAGTTGTTGAGCGACTTCGACATCTTCTCGTTGTCGACGTTGACGAAGCCGTTGTGCATCCAGCAGTTCGCAAAGCTATCGCCCGTGGCGGCGCGCGATTGGGCGATCTCGTTTTCGTGATGCGGGAACATCAGGTCGGCGCCGCCACCATGGATGTCGAAGCGCGAACCGAGCAGGTCGAACGACATCGCCGAGCACTCGATGTGCCATCCCGGCCTGCCCTCGCCCCACGGCGACGGCCATGACGGCTGGCCTGGCTTGGCGCGCTTCCAAAGTACGAAATCGACCGGATCATGTTTCGATTCATCGACGGCAACGCGGGCGCCGACACGCAAATCTTCGACGTTCTTTCCGGACAGCTTGCCGTAATCGGCGAACTTGGCGACCGAGTACAGCACATCGCCGTTGTCTGCGAGGTACGCATAGCCTTTGTCGATCAGCTTCTGCGTCATCGCGATGATGCTGGGCACGTGCACCGTCGCCTTCGGCTCGTGATCGGGAGGCAGGATGTTCAACCGCGCGTAGTCTTCATGCATCGCTTGCGTGAAGCGATCCGTCAGCGCCTGCACCGACTCGCCGTTTTCCGCCGCGCGCTTGATGATCTTGTCGTCGATGTCTGTGATGTTGCGGACGAATTCGACCTGGTAGCCACGGTATTGCAGGTAGCGGCGCGCGACATCGAAAGCGACTTTCGATCGAGCGTGCCCGACGTGGCAGAAGTCGTAAACCGTATCGCCGCACACGTACATGCTCACGCGTCCCGGTGTCAGGGGGCGGAACTCTTCTTTCCGGCCGGCGAGCGTATTGAATATCTGCAGCATCAGTTTCGTGCCAATTCTTGAGCTTTGGTCAGCCGCGAGGAAACCTCCGCGGGCGGGATCAACGGTAGCAAGGGAGCGAGTTCCGGACCGTGCGTTTCGCCGGTGAGCGCAGCACGCAGCGGCATATACAAGGCTGGCCCTTTGCGTGCCGTCTGCTGGCCGATCTCTCGTACCGCTTGCTTGAAATCGTGAGTACGGGCGAAGGCGTCGCGGGCAGTGCCGAAGAACGCCTCGCCTGCCTCGCGAATCGCAGCGAGCGCTTCGGGAGCCGCTGCGGGCAGCGTTCCGAACACCACTTCGACCCAACGTTTCACCTCCGCGGGAAACACAACGTTGTGCCGAACGGCAGCCGTAAACGTAGCGCCGGCAGCCGCATCGAGACCGGTCGGCAACTCATGCACAATCCAATGCTGGAATTCTTCGATCGACAGGTGCGCCACCGCTTCCTTCTGCCAGTGCAACAGCTGCTCACTGTCGAATCGAGCCGCCGCCCGGCCCAGGCGCTGCAGGTCGAAATCGGCCAGCATCGCCGTATGATCGAGCCAGCCATCCGTGACGCAGCTGTGGCCGAGACGCACGAGATGATTGCGAAGGGCACCGGGCAAGTAGCCGCGCTCGCGTAGCTCTCGAAGACTGAGGGCGCCGTTGCGCTTGGAGAGCGGAGCTCCATCCATTCCCAGCAACAGCGCGACGTGCGCGTACTGCGGCGCCGGCAACTGCAACGCCTTCAGGATCATCAGCTGCCGCGGCGTGTTGGTCAGATGATCGTCGCCTCGCAACACCAGCGTCACTCGCATCAACGCATCGTCGATGGCGTTGGAGAAAAAGAAGGCGGTGCTGCCATCCGCACGCCGGATGATGAAGTCGCCGATATCGTCGCTGAGAAAACGTTGCACGCCATGGACCACATCGGTGAACTCGATGGATTCGCCCATCGGCACGCGATAGCGCAGAGCAGCCGGCAAGCCCCGGGCTTCGCGCTCGGCTCGCTGTTCGAGCGTCAGGTCGCGGCAGGTGCCGGGATAGCGTGGCGGCTTCCCCGCGGACAGCATTCGCTTGCGCCCGATACTCAGCTCTGCGGGGGTGCAGTAGCAGGGATAGGTCAGTCCGGCAGCATCGAGCTTGGCCAGCCAATCTGCGTACAATTCCTTGCGCTGCTGCTGGCGATAAGGCGCGTGCGGACCGCCAATGTCCGGCCCTTCATCCCATTCGAGGCCCAGCCAGCGCAAATCCTCGAACAGCGCCTCCATGAACTCGTCCGAGCTGCGGCCTTCGTCAGTGTCTTCCACGCGCAGGATGAAGCGGCCCGCCGTCTTGCGGGCGGCCAGGTAGCTGAGCAGCGCCGTGCGGGCATTGCCGAGGTGCAGATGGCCCGATGGGCTGGGCGCGAAGCGTGTGGCTAGAGGCGAAGTCATGGGAGCGGCATTCTATACACCCCCGCCGCTACCGTCCTGCCCGCTGCGGCGGCTCCATCCTTGGTAAGATCGGCGCTGCCCTTCCGACTACAGGTTCCCATGACCCATTCGTCGCTCCGGTTCAAGGTGTCGCCGCTACGTTCCGCCCACTTGGTCGTCTTGCTAGCACTCGCGCTGGGCGGATTCTGTACACAAGCAGCGGCGGACGATCAGCCGAAGGTGAAAGTCCAGACCTCCATGGGGAGCTTTGTGATCGAGTTGGATGCGCAACGCGCGCCACTGTCCGTCGCCAACTTCCTCCAATACGTGCGCGAAGGCCACTACACCGGCACCATTTTCCACCGGGTCATCGCCAACTTCGTCGCCCAGGGCGGCGGATTCGACGAGAAATTCGTCGAAAGGCCGGTGCGCGCCAAAGTTCCGAACGAGTCGGGCAATGGACTCTCGAATCGCCGGGGCACGGTCGGCCTGGCCAGGACGAGCGAACCGCACAGCGCCGATGCACAGTTCTACATCAACCTGTCCGACAATCCGCCTCTCGATCCGCAGGCGAGCCGCTGGGGCTACACGGTGTTCGGCAAAGTCGTCCAGGGCATGGAAGTGATCGATACTCTCGGCTCCGTCGCCACCGGCGCCGCGGGCCAGTTCGACAGCGATGTACCGAAAAAACCCATCGTGATCGAGAAAATCGAAGAGGTGAAATGAGCGCGTGATCACGCTGTTCATTTCGGACCTGCATCTCGACGGCGCCTGGCCCGAGATCACCTCACAGTTCCTCGACTTCCTGCGGCTCGAGGCCGTTGCGGCGGAACGCCTGTACATCCTCGGCGACCTGTTCGAAGCCTGGATCGGCGACGACGATCCGGATGCCGACAAGACCCGCGTCCGCACGGCTCTAAACAAACTGACCGAAGCCGGCGTGCCCTGCTTCGTCATGCACGGCAATCGCGATTTCCTGATCGGCTCGCAGTTCGAGAAAGACACCGGTGCGAAGCTGATCGACGACGGCACCGTCGTGAATCTATATGGACGCCGAGTACTCCTGATGCACGGCGATACGTTGTGTACCGATGATCATGCCTATCAGCGCCTGCGCCGCATCGTCCGCAATCCCGTCATTCAATGGACGCTACGCCACCTGTCGCTGAAACAGCGGGAGCGCCTGGCGGCGAAGATGCGCGCGGGAAGCAAGGCACATATCGAATCGGCGGACCAGTCGACGCCGTACATCATGGATGTCAATCAGGCAGCGGTGGTCGATGCGCTACGCGACCATCATGTGGACTGCGTGATTCATGGCCACACGCACCGGCCGGCGATTCACGATGTGGATGTCGAAGGGCGCAAGGCGACGCGCATCGTGCTTGGAGATTGGTACGAACAAGGAAGCGTGTTGCGGTGGAATGAGAAGGGGTATGAGTTGGTGACGATGCGGCGGTGAGAGGACACACGGGAGCGTTACGGCTCGCGCCAAACAATTTCTTCGGCGGAGAATTCGCAGCCCGGCACCGCTTTTTTCGTGCTTGATGACCATGACCTCGGACTATGCAAAACGAGTATGACTGCTCCGGCGCCGAACGCGGCAAGTTTCATCGGCCCGATGCGATGCTGAACTTGCCCATCCATCTCGACCCCGAGGTGCGCAAGTACTTGACCGCACGCGCCAAGGACAAAGGCGTCGAGGTCAATCGGCTGGTCAACGATCTGCTCAAGCGCGATATCGATCTCATCGAGACTGCGAAGTAGTCATTGCCGAAATCAGCCGACCGCATAGTTTGTAGGGGTAGGTCGCCGGCTCAATCCATCTCACTCCGGCCTCCCCGAATGAAACCTGAACTGCGCATCCGGCGACGTGATCAACTCCGCTTCGGCTGCTGCGATCTGATGCAACCGCCCGCGCCAGTCGATGCCCTTCGCACGTTGCTCAGCGAGTCGTAGATACAAGCCTTGATGACGCGCCTCCGATACAGCGAGCCCCGCGTAGAAGTCTCCGAGCGGTGCCGCGAGCCGCGGGGCGAGACCGACGAATCGCTCGCATGAGCGCGCTTCGATCAAGGCCCCACATAGCATCAGGTCGAGCAGTCGATCGGGCTCGTGGGAGCGCAACACGCGACGCAACCCTTCTGCATATCTAGATGGACTCATCCGGACGAACGGCACGCGCAGGGTTCGCATGAACTTCTGCACCTGTTCGAAGTGACGCAGTTCCTCGCGGGCGAGACGCGACAGCCGGTCGGTCAGTTCAAAATCTTCCGGGTAGGTGAAAATGAAACTCAGCGCGGTCGAGGCAGCTTTCTTTTCGCAGTTCGCGTGATCGACGAGCAGCTCCTGCCAGCGTTGGCTCGCAACGTCGTACCAACTCACAGGCGTCGCGGCGAGCAGGATGGTGGCGGTAGTTTCGTCGCTGCGGATCACGGCGTTCATCTCAGTCCTTTCACGTAGGCATCGACCGCGCCGGCGAGTTCGGCTGCCGAAGCAAAGCGCTTTTCCGGCAGCTTGGCAAGCATGCGATCCAGTAGAGGCTGGAACCTGCGCAACTCCCCTTCCAGCACCGGCAGCGGAGCGTTCGCATGCAGGTAGACGACTCCCAGCGGCGTGGGAGCGAGGTAGGGTTTCCGATGCGTCAACAGCTCATGGAAGATCACGCCCAGACTATACAGATCGCTGCGTGCGTCCAGCGATTGTCCATGGCCCTGCTCCGGGCTCATGTAGTACGGCGTGCCGAAAATATTACCGACGCCGGTGGTCTCGAAACGCGCGTTGAATTGCCTAGCCAGGCCGAAATCGATCAATGCCAGCGAACCGTCGACACGCAGCATGATGTTTCCGGGCTTGAGATCGCGATGGAGCACGCCGACCGAATGCACGATTTCCAAGGCACGGGCGATCTGCATCACCAGTTCCAGCGCCCGCTGCGGATCGGTCACCTGGGGAATCTGCGAACGCAGGTCGCCGCGCGAGAAATATTCCATGGCGATGAATGCATGGTCGTCGGCGAGTCCCAGGTCGTAGATCCGTACGACGTTGGTGTGCCGGATCTTCGAAATGAGATCGTACTCCTGCAGGAAACTCGCGAACTGCTTGTGAGCAGCGGCTGCGTCCTGAGCTTCCCGCAATACCTTGAGAGCGACCATATCGCCGGCGCGTTCGCTTTCTGCGAGATACACCATCGAGCTGCCACCCGAGGCGAGCACGCGCACGAAGCGATGTCCTGAGATCTTGATGCTGCCGAACAGCGCCTCGTCGCGTGCTTGCGAAGTCAGGCTCCGCAGCGCCAGGTCCTGGCGTCGCTTCAGGACCGTGGTACGCAAGACGGCATCGAGCCGGCGATTGTCGATCTTCTCGCGAACCAGGCAATCGGCAGCGCCGCGCAAGCGTAGATTCTCGGCGAGATCCGGATTGTCGCTGGGCGCCAGGTAGACAACCGGCGGAAAGCCTTCGCGATGCATGAGATTCTCGAACCACTGCACGCCCGCATGACCTTCGACGGCATCATCGAGAATTGCGTCATCGAGGATGGCGGCGTCGAAACCCATCCCCGTGAATGCAGAGTGCAGATGACCGGACGTTCGCGGCGAATGCACACGGCATGCGACGTCGGGCCAGATGATCGACAGATGATGCTCGAGCGCCCGCGCGAGGCTGGTGTGATCGGTGATGATCAGGATGCGCGCGGGTGAAGTATTGGTGACTGCCGATGGCCTTCCGGCCAGCGTCGCCTCAGGCCCCGACATGACCCGCCGACATGATGGATTTCAACGCCGGAGGATCATCGACTTCACGCGTGCTCAGACCGCCCGAATCGCACGGAACGAACTCCGGTTCGTCTGGCGGCGGCGCGCCTTGGCGAGATCCGAACGCTCGTCCTGCAGCCGGTCGAGATAGTCGCGGGAGATGTCGCCCGTGACGTACTGGCCGGAGAAACACGAGGTGTCGAACTTGTGGATGGTCGAATCGTGGTGCTGGCACGCGCGCACCAGGTCTTCCAGGTCCTGGTAGACCAGCTTGTCGGCGCCGATGAGACGCGCGACTTCTTCTTCCGAACGGCCAGCGGCCACCAGTTCGGACGCGGCCGGCATATCGATGCCGTAGACGTTCGGGAAACGAACCGGCGGCGCAGCGGATGCGAAGTAGACACGGCGGGCGCCGGCTTCGCGGGCGAGATCGATGATCTGCGCCGACGTCGTGCCGCGCACGATGGAATCGTCGATCAGCAGCACGTTCTTGCCACGGAATTCGAGATCGATGACGTTGAGCTTGGACCGCACCGACTTCGCCCGTTGTTCCTGCCCCGGCATGATGAACGTGCGGCCGATGTAGCGGTTCTTGACGAAGCCTTCGCGGTACTTGATGCCGAGCAGCTGCGCGACCTGCACGGCTGCCGTGCGGCTGGTATCGGGAATCGGAATGACCACATCGATATCGTGATCCGCCCACACTCGACGGATTTTTTCCGCGAGCAGGTCGCCCATGCGCAGGCGCGCCTTGTGCACGGAAATGTTGTCGATAATGGAATCGGGACGGGCGAAATAGACATACTCGAAAATACACGGCGTATGTTCGGCAGCCGGTGCACACTGCTGCGAGAAAAACCGGCCCTGCTCGTCGATGAACACCGCCTCGCCCGGAGCAACGTCACGCAGCAGCGTGAAGCCGAGCATGTCGAGCGCCACGCTCTCGGAAGCCAGCATGTACTCGGAGCCCTGCGCCGAATCGCGGCGGCCGATGATCAGCGGACGAATGCCGTTGGGATCGCGGAAGCCGATCAAGCCATGGCCGACGATCATCGCCACCACGGCGAAACCGCCGCGGCATCGTTTATATAAAGACGTCAACGCCGAGAAGATGTCGCCAGCGGATGCCCGCGGCGTTCCGCCTCTCGACAACTCGCTCGCCAGCACGTTGAGCAGCACTTCGGAATCGGAGCTGGTGTTGAGATGGCGGCGATCGTCGCGGATCAGCACTTCGGCGAGTTCCGCTGCGTTGGTCAAATTGCCGTTGTGGCCGAGGCAGATGCCGTACGGCGAGTTCACGAAGAACGGTTGCGCTTCCGAAGAAGTGTCGAAGCCCGCCGTGGGATAGCGGACATGGCCGATGCCGATATTGCCCTTCAAGGCGAGCATATGGCGGTGCTGGAAGACGTCGCGCACCAGGCCTGTCTGCTTGCGCAGGAACAGTTCGCCGTCATAGCAGGTCATGATGCCCGCGGCGTCCTGGCCGCGATGCTGTAACACGGTCAGCGCATCATAAATCTGCTGATTGACCGCAGTGTGGCCAACGATTCCTACCAATCCACACATGCTTCAGACCCTCTGTGCCGCCACCGGCAGCGGTGACGATTGCGCCGTTTCGTTGAGCAGTTTCATGCCCGTTTCGGCGAAGCTTTGAATCCAGCTCGTGTACTGCGCCACGGATGGCAGCAGTTTCGATTTCTTGTACCACTGCACTTCGTCCACTCGCAGGTACTGCGCGAGCATGACCACTGCGGCAATGACAACGGCGCCGCGGATCAGGCCGAAGGCCAGGCCGAGCATGCGGTCGACCATCACGCTCAACGCCGAGTGTTGCAGGAGGTACGTGAGAATACCGGCGACGATCCAACCGACGATGAGCACGGCGATCAGGATGATGGCGCGGGCTGCCCACGTACTTGCGGGAGGATGATCGATCGTACCGCCGAGCAGCGGTTCGACCAGCGGCGCATAGCGCCAGGCGAGCCACATTCCGCCGAGCCAGGCGATGACGGCGATGGCTTCACGAACGAAACCGCGAACCATGCCCAGCAGCCCCGAGAATGCGAGCACGGCAATGATCAGGTAATCAGCACCATTCATACGGGAGACGGCATCTTAGGAGTTACGCGACCTTGCAATGCTTGCTTGACCGGTGGTTGCTGGGAACTGCATTTGACAACCACCACCACACCGTAGATTCGACGCGATGTCTTGGGCGCGCGGGGTTTGGCGCGCGGGCCGGATTCTACCAGTCGCCGTCAGGGATGTGCCACGACTGCGGCGCCCGCTACGCGATTGCCGACTTTCCTTAACGCGTCGTCGGCGGCCGTCCGTTCGGCAAACGGTCCCAAACGGACGCGAAACAACGTGTTGTTCCCGGACTTCACCGGCATCACGAACGCCTTCTGCCCGCGATCCTCGTACTCCTTCGCGAGGCGTTCCGCACCCGTTTTGCTCGCGAAACTGCCCAGCTGTACCGCCCACTGCTTGGATGTGGGGGCAGTAGCGGCAGGAGCCAAGGGTTTGGCCGGCATCGACGCGGGTTTGACTGGCGCAGGTTTGACGGTCGCAGGCTCGTCGGGCACAGAATCAGGGATTACCTGAGGCTCCGGCGACGGTGTTTTGGGCTCGGAGTCGTTGCGAACGACCGCCGGCGGCACACGTTCTGGCGGCGATGCACTGACAGCAGGTGCAGTTGCTGACTGTTCAGGCGGAGGCGTGTCGCTCGGCACCGTTTCGGGTGGCGGCGTCTGCTCCGTCACTGTCGGCGGCGCGGCCTGCGCTCCTGGCGATTGATTCAGATCGATGGTGTAGGTCTTCATCGGCACTTCGCCTGCACGCGCAGGCGCCGATGCCGTTGCCGGACGCTTCGGACCGGAGAGCATTTCAGGAATGAGAATGACCGCAGCGGCAACCAACACCGCCGCACCGATCAACCGCTCTTTGACGTGACGCTCCACTCGTCAATTATACCGATCGCCGAGCCCGGGAAATCGCCATTCCTCAAATCGACGCTGCTCAAATCGCGCTTCGTTAAATGGAGAGACGGCTCAAATCGAGAAGCCGCGACGCCGCAACCACTCCATTGCTCCGGCAACTGTCAAAAACGATCCGAACACGACGATCCGGTCGCCGCGTCGCGCGAGCTTCGACGCCTCTTCGCATGCGGCGTCGACGCTCTCCGCCAGCACAGCGACGCTGACACCAGAGGCAACCAGTCTCTGCGCGAGCCGATCTACAGGCACGGCTCGTGGTCCGGGAAGACCGGCGACGATCCATTGATCGAAGCTGTCGCGCAGTTCGGCCGCGACGCCCTCGATGTCCTTGTCGCCGAGAATGCTGCATACAGCGAGGATTCGCGGCGTCGCCACTGGATTTTCGTCAACCGAATCGTTGGCACGTACTGCTGCAAGTTGCGTGGCAAGTGTGCGTGCAGCTGCCGGGTTGTGGGCGACGTCGAGTAACCATTGCACATCATCGACCGCGACGGACTGAAAGCGTCCACTCAGGCTTACAGTCGTCAAGCCACGGCGAATCGCATCGTCATCGACCGGGAGGCGATCCGACAGCTGCGCCAGGACGGCGAGTACTGCAGCGGCGTTGTCGAATTGAATGTCGCCGATCAACGCAGGCGTTGGCAGGCGTTCGATCGTACGCTGTGCAGCGGCGGACCAGGACCATGCATCGCCATGGCGATGACAATCGAACTCCTTGCCCAGCTGCAGCAGACGTGCGCCGACTTCCGTTGCGACGGCAGCAATAGATGCGGGCATGTCGCGCGAGCCGAAAATCGCCGGCTTTCCCGGACGAAAAATACCGGCCTTCTCGCGGCCGATGGATTCGACGTCGGGCCCGAGCCAGTCGCAATGGTCCAGCGAAATGGAAGTCACCAGCGCCACGTCGCAATCCACCGCGTTGACGGCGTCGAGCCGTCCCCCCAGGCCGACTTCGAGCACGATCGCATCGGGGCAGGCGGTCTCGAAAATCAGCAGTGCGGCGATGGCATTGAATTCAAAGAACGTCAGCGTCAGGTCGCCGCGAGCCGCATCGATGCGCTCGAATGCCGCAATGAGCGAAGCATCGGAGATCTCGGTTTCCGCGATGCCGATGCGCTCGTTGTAACGGAGCAGGTGCGGAGACGTGAACGTACCGACCCGATAACCTGCTTCCTGCAGGATGCGAGTCAGCAACGCCACGCTGGAACCCTTGCCGTTGGTGCCGGCAACGGTGATGACGGGACAGGCAGGACGACGCCATCCGAGCCGTCGCAGCGTCTCGTTGAGACGTGCGAGGCCGAGATCGATGGGATTGGGATGCAGCGTTTCCTGCCAGGAAAGCCAGTCGGAAAGGGAGCGCATAGCTATCTTGGCTTCTTCCCCCAGAGACCGAGGGAAAATTGAAGTGCGGACATTACGCTGCCGGCGCAGGTTGCCCCGTAAACATTGCCAGCAGTCCGCCAAGTTTGTCGCGCATTTCGCGGCGGTCGACGATCATGTCCAACGCGCCGTGATCCAGCAGGAACTCGCTGCGCTGAAACCCTTCGGGGAGGGTTTCGCGGACGGTCTGTTGAATCACGCGCTGGCCGGCGAATCCGATGAGTGCTTTGGGTTCGCCGATATTCACATCGCCCAACATGGCGAGACTCGCCGATACACCGCCGGTGGTCGGATCCGTCATCACCGAGATATACGGCAGGCCGGCTTGCGAGAGCCTGGCCAGCGCCGCGCTGGTCTTCGCCATCTGCAGAAGCGACAACAGGGCTTCCTGCATGCGAGCGCCGCCACTTGCAGTGAAACACACCAGCGGCTTTTTGAATTCGAGGGAGTGTTCGACCGCGCGTACGAAACGTTCGCCGACGACCGATCCCATCGATCCGGCCATGAACTCGAATTCGAAAGCGCAGGCGACGATAGGCATGCCATGCAGCGTGCCGTGCATGACGATCAACGCATCTTTCTCATGCGTGCTCTTCTGAGCTTGCAGGAGTCGGTCGCGATACTTCTTGCTGTCGCGGAACTTGAGCGGATCTTCCGGCTCGACCTGGTCCGCGAATTCCGTCCACGAGTCGGGATCGAAAAACTGTTCCAGGCGCTCGCGGGCGCCGATACGCATGTGATGCCCGCACTTGGGACATACATTGATGTTGCGCTCCAGTTCGGCCCGGTACAGGACGGCGTCGCACGCTGCGCATTTCATCCAAAGACCTTCCGGCACGGAGCGCGTCCGGCGTTCTGTCTTGATGCGCGAGGGCATGATCTTTTCGAACCAGGTCATTCAGTCTCTCTTCGTCTGGCGACGACGCGCATTAATACGCGGTCCGCCCAGACGGGGCAAGGGATTCCCAACGGGTCCCCAGGCGATCCAATGGGGCAATGCCGGGGCACTATGCGGGGAAGCGGAAACATGGGGCCAGGCACCTCTAAAGCAAGTGAATCCGGCCTTCACTGGGCAGCCGAAAGGCCTCTGGATACCGGACACTGGAGAGGTATAGCCCGCCGGGAGGCGCGGTCACTCCACCCTGCCGGCGATCCCGCGCATCCAGCACTTCGCTGACCCATTCCACGGGCCGGTCGCCCCGGCCCACGGCAATCAGGACGCCCGCAATATTCCTGACCATGTGGTGAAGAAATGCGTTGGCCGTGACGGCCAGTTCCACAATTTCTCCTCGCCGCGAGACACGCAGATCGTAGAGATGACGGAGGGGACTGCGGGCCTGGCATTCGGCGGCGCGAAAGGAGGAGAAGTCATGCTGCCCGACCAGCACTGCGCCGCCCTCCTGCATGCGACCTTCATCCAGCGCATCGCGAACCCAGCTGGTGCGGAGTCTCGCTATCGCGGGCCGCGGGCCGCGATTCAGAATGAAATACCGATAGCTGCGAGCCTGGGCACTGAAGCGTGCGTGGAAAGAATCCGGCACATCCCGCGTCCACAGGATGCTGACCGACGCCGGCAGGTTCGATGCACCCCCCAGCATCCAGTTGCGTTCGGTGCGGTCCGCGGTCGTGTCGAAGTGCACGACCTGCATCGCTGCATGCACGCCGGTGTCGGTGCGGCCGGCCGCGACGACCTGGACAGGGTGATTGGCAACTTCCGAGAGCGCCTTCTCCACCACGCTCTGCACGCCGACAGCGTCGTGCTGCGACTGCCAGCCGGAGAACTCACTGCCGTCGTATTCGAGCCCGAGAGCGATGCGGGGCATGGGAAATAGATAGTGGCCCCTCCCCCGGTAACCAACGGGAATCCCGCGGGACGCCGGGGGAGGAAAGGAACATCTCAGCGAATCGATTCCAGCAGCCGCTGCGCTTCCTGTTTCTGGTTCGGATTCCCTTCCTGGACCACTTCCTCGAGGATGCTGCGGGCGCCGTCGGGATCGCCCATATCCATATAAGCGCGCGCGAGGTCGAGCTTCGTCCCGACTTCGCTCATCGTGACCGGTTCGAGTTCGGACAATTCCATCTCGTTGGTCAGGACCTGACGATTGGTCGGAGCGCCATCGTCGGAACCGAGCGCGTCGCCGACGTCGAGATCCACTTTCGCGAACTTGCTGGTGCCTTCGTGCGCGAACACTTCTTCCGAGAAACTATCGAGCGCGTCGCGATCGATCGCGTGGCTCAGCGTCTGGTCGGTGCGGAACTTGGTATCCGCGTTCATCTCGTCATCGAGGCTGGAGAATTCCCCCAGATCCACGTCCACCGACGGCGGACGCCGCAACGAAGCCGTCGAGTCGAGGTCTTCGGAACGCTTCTGCTCCTGCGTGCTGTCGCCGCCACTGCTCGCGAGATCGACCTGGTCGATATAGATAGTGCCGGTACTCTCGATGTCGAACTTCTCGATGCGCGGCGCTTCCATCGTGCGATCGAAGCTGCTGAGCGAAGGCGCCAGCTGGGTCATTTCATCGTCGCGAATCGGACGGGAGACGCGGGTCGTCACCTCATCGCGCATCGCAGGAGCGAGGCGAGTTGCATCGTCATCGGCGATGCCGGTGGCCGCATGCGCGTCTTCGAGCGAGCCCGTGGCTTCGAGCGCATCCACGTCGAGACCGAGATCGTCGAGCGACAACTCGGCGGTCTGATCGGCACGCGATGGAGTCAGCTGAGACTTGTCGACCTTCTCGCGAATGGTTTGCGCGGTGCGATCGATGCGCGGCGATTCGACAGTCGGTGTTTCCTGGGTACGCGCCAGCGGATCCATTTCGCGCGTCGGATCGTCTTCGACGATGGCCTTGTTGCGGTCCGAGGTCGCATCGAGACTGAAGTCGAGGCCGGAGAACGAACCGCTGGAGGCTTTGCGCTCGCCGCTGCCGAATTCGAGATCCAGGCCCTGGCTCGAGCCCGAAGCACTGGTTTCCGGCTCGGCGAACAGGTCCACGTCGACGCGGTTCTCGCCGCCTTCGAGATTCACGTCGACCAGGTCGACGTGCGAAGTGTCCTCGTCCTTGAAGATCGGATCTTCGGGCGCGATCTGCTTGCCCATGATGACGACCTTGTCCCACTCGGCCGGCGATGCCGACGAGCGCGAGCGATGCAGGTCGCGCGCCGTATCCAGGAACAGGTCGCGATTGCCCCAGACGAAATAGATTTCCAGCAGCTTGAGCTTCAGGTCGCGGCGGTCGGGCTCGCGGTCGATGGCGATCTTCACCAGGTCGGCCGCCTGGTCGTACAGGCCGTACGCCATGTGGAAGTCGGCTTCCGCCAGCGCATCCTGCTGATCGAAGCGGACGGCGCTTTCGCTGCTGAGCGTATCGTCGACGCGAGCAGGCTCGGCGGCTACCGGCTCTTCCGCCGGTTCGAATCCGCGTGCACGAGTAGGTTCGGGGCGCCGAGCGACAGTCGGTACGGGAATGTCGAAATCCGGGCGTGTCTCATCGCTATCCGTCGACGGGAAAGAATCGTCGCGTCCTTTGAGGCCGGACACGCGAGTCGGCGACGGATCGAAATCATCCGGTATCGAAAGCGCATCGAGCGATTCGGACTCCTCGTTGCGGCGACGCTTGAGCACCGCGAGCACCGCGATGACCAGCAAGCCGAGGACGATGAGCACCCACCAGTAATCGCCGAGCTTCGACAGGGTCGAAGACTCTTCTTCCGTCGTCGCAGGAGCAGCTTGCGGAGCCGGGGCTGGCGTCGCAGCCGGCGGCTGTTCGGCTGCAGGAGGTGTCTCGACAGGTGTTTGGGTCGCGGCAGCAGGCGGTGTTGCCGCAGGCTGTTCGACCGGCGCAGCGGGCTGCGGCGGCGAAGCGTTCCGCTGCACACCGGCCAGGCCCGGATCGGTTACCTGCAGGCGCTTGTCCGCGGCAGCCGGCGTCGATTGAGCAGGTGCGGATTGAGCTGCCGGGGGCGTCGTCGCAGGACGCGGTGTTGTCGTTGCCGGCGCAGGAGTCGCCACGGGAGCAGGCGCTTCAGCGGGAGTGACCAGCCGCAACCGACTCGAATCGTCGGCGGCAGCAGTGGCAGGAGCACCGTTCCAAGCTTCCTGCTGACGCGCGACTTCGGCCGAGGCCTCGTTCGTCGAGATCGACTCGATCTCGGCGGATTCGGGAATACGCAGGATCGAGCCGGCGCGCAGGCGATTGATGTTGCCGCCGAACGCTTCGGGGTTCGCACGGAACAACGCGATCATGGTGCGGTTGATGGCGCGCGGCGACGATCCCGGCTGGGCCCGGCTCGCGATCCGCCACAGGGTGTCGTTGCGTTCGACAGTATAAGAACCGCTCACGCCTGCTGCAGCGGCCGGCAAGCTCTCCTCGGCCGGACGTTCACGCGAGGGAGCTGGTGCGGATGCCGCCGGACTTGGTGTCGGAGTCGGACGAGACTGCGGTGCCGGCGCCGGGCGTTCGATGCGGCCATCGTTGCTTACGCCAGTCTGCGGGGCTGCCACGGGCGCACGCGTTTCCGGCTGCGATGGCAGGAACGTGGGCGGATCGAGCAGCACAGTGTATTCGCGGAGCAGTCGGCCGCGGCCCCAGCTCGCTTCCACCAGGAACGTCACGAACGGCTCGGTCACCGATTTGTTCGAAGTGACCTTGATCGAGGCATTGCCGTCACGGCGGCGGGTCACGGAGAAATCGAACGTCGTCAGGAACTGCGGGCGATCGAGGCCGTAACGGGAAAACAGATCGTTGTTGGCCAGGCTCACCTTGAGGCTGGCCAGTTCTTCGGCGCTGGGAGCGATGAGCTCGATGTCCGCGTCGAAGGGCTGATTGAGCGATGAGTTCAGCCGAATTTCGCCGAGACCCAGGGCGTACAGGGACACAGGGGACAGCATTGCGCCCGTCAGCAGCAGGCGCGGCAAATGTCTTCTCATCAGCTCTCCCGGTACCGTGTCCTGAGCATCCGTAGACGCTGCCTAAAGCTTGTAATCCGAGCGTCGGACTCCGAACCCTCGTCGAATCCTCGACTGTCGAACCCCGACTCAATGCTCATGTGCTAGGTGACTTTAGGCGCGCAACTATAGCTTACAAGTGATCTTTCACCAATATCTCGGCGATCTGTACCGTATTTAGCGCAGCTCCTTTGCGAACGTTATCGGACACGATCCACAAATTCAGACCGCGGTCGTGGCTGATGTCGTCGCGAATGCGACCCACGTACACCGGGTCGGTCCCCGCGCCTTCGGTGACCTGTGTCGGATAGCCGCCGGGCTGTCGTTCGTCGATGACCACGACGCCCGGAGCCTTCGAGAGCAGGGCCCTCGCTTCGATCGCGGTGAGCTTGCGGCGGGTCTCGATGTGTACAGCCTCTGCATGCCCTACATAGACAGGGACGCGCACTGCCGTCGCATTCACGCGGATGGTGGTGTCCTCGAGAATCTTCTGGGTCTCCCAGAACATTTTCATCTCTTCCTTGGTGTAGCCGTTGTCCAGGAACACGTCGATCTGGGGGACGCAGTTGAAGGCGATCTGCTTGGCGATCACCTTTGCCGTCACCGCCTCGCCTTGCGCCAATGCCTGCACCTGCCCGCTCAATTCGTCCATGGCCTTCTGCCCGCCGCCCGACACGGACTGGTAGGTCGAAACGTTGATGCGCTCGATGCCGGCTGCGTCGTGCAGCGGCTTGAGAGCGACCAGCATCTGCATGGTCGAACAGTTGGGATTGGCGATGATGTGGTGCTTGCGATAGCCCGCGATGGCATGCGGATTCACTTCGGTCACGACCAGCGGGATGTCGTCCTGGTAACGGAACTGCGACGTGTTGTCGACGACCACGCAGCCGGCAGCGCCGGCTCGCGGCGCCTGCACTTTCGAAACGCTGGCACCGGCGGAGAACAGGCCGATCTGTGCCTGCGAGAAATCGAACTTGACGACGTCGATGACCGCGACATCCTTGCCTTTGAATTTGACGGTGCGGCCTGCGGAACGGGCGCTCGCCAGCGGGTAGATCTCACCCACCGGAAATTTGCGCTGTTCCAGGATCGACAGAATCGTGCTCCCCACGAGACCCGTGGCGCCCAATACCGCTACATTCCAAAGTCTGCTCATGTCCTCGATTTCAACCTGTAACCAATGTTTGACTGTGAACCGGCTGCCTGCGACCGATGACCCGGGCGATAACCAGGGCGATGCCCCAGGGGGCGATCACCCAGCCGGAACGGCTGCACACACTACAATAAAGGCCGCGGTGACATAAGATGCTCGCACTGAAAAAGCTACTCAGATCACACCGAGGTCGCCGGCGGGTCGCATGATGGAGCACTGCAAGGCGCACCGGAGCACGGTATTCGGGCCAAAATCATCAGCAAACGGTGTTGCGCCGACAACGCAACGGCCGGGGGCCCGATCACTCCCCTTCCGGAATCCGCCCCGCGATGATGGGAGTGGCGTTCACGACATCGGCATTCTGCCCACGGTGACGCAGATAGTGATCCATGAGCACGATCGCGAGCATGGCTTCCGCGATCGGCGTCGCACGTAGTCCGACACAGGGATCGTGGCGGCCCGTGGTGATGACCTCGGTCGCGTTGCCCTGCACATCGATCGTGTTGCCGGGCACTACGATGCTCGATGTGGGCTTGAGCGCGATGCTCACGACAATGTCCTGGCCCGAAGAAATGCCACCCAGCACCCCGCCCGCGTGGTTGGTGCGAAAGCCCCGCGGCGTGAGTTCGTCGCGATGCTCACTGCCCTTCTGCTCCACCGACGCAAAGCCAGCGCCGATTTCCACGCCCTTGACGGC
>Ga0157380_10000704_pt1 | contig 20846 bp, 19 predicted proteins | sample S35metaG_FD_119757 | JGI IMG/M metagenome (GOLD analysis project Ga0157380, IMG submission 119757) | Switchgrass rhizosphere microbial communities from Kellogg Biological Station, Michigan, USA - S3-5 metaG | ecosystem: Host-associated > Plants > Roots > Rhizosphere > Soil | place: USA...
AAAGAAATGTAATAATGAAATTTCCCGCAATACGGGGAAACTAATGCCCGAAACAGCATGTGATAAAATGTCATTTAGGAATTGGTAAGTTATTCTGCTTCTCAACCTCTACTTGCTTGTCAGCTTTGTGCAGATGATTTCAGATTTTTTTTGTCTTTTTCTTCGATCCATGGCTTCCTGATCTTAGTTACTTCTTATTTCTTAAACATCGGAAGCGGATTAAGAGGGTGCCTGAAGAAATTTTTAAAAGTTGCTTTTAGCAGAAACAAATGAAAACCGAGAGCAGGTATTGTTTTCCTGGTTTCTTTTATTTTTTTCTTATTAACGCCAAAGCTTATTAGTCCAAAGGAAACATCTATCCAATCAGCTTTCCGGAAATTTTCAACAATAGCTTCGTGCTTACCTCTATACCTGCTTATTTTATGGTGCCAGGATATCATCAGGGTAATTTCTTCAATCCAATCTTTTCTTCCAATTTTAGTTAAGTGATTACAAGCCTGCTCGATAGATGGCTGCAGGTAGTCAAATGTATGATTGGTCCATATCCCGATATCGTGAAATACGGATGCAATTGCATATTTTTCTTCATTACTCTTTTCGTCATCCATTAACAAACAGATCGAAAAAACACGAAGCACGTGATTTTTATATTTATCATAATCAGAACCTAATTCCTCTTTAAACTTCTGCAATAGATTTTCAGTAGCCTGGTTTTGATTTTCCATTCAAGTTAGAAAGCTTCCCAGCATTTTGTTATAATAAAAGTATGTGAGTTCAATGTGTTCACGCAATTTCCTGGGCCCTATTAGAATTAATTGAAATGTTTGCTGGTTGATTTGCTCCCGACAATTTATCCAACCATTCCAGGATATAATCCGCATCTTCTTTCCAGGTGGGCAATCCTACCACAAAATGATTGCGGCCCTCGAATTCTTTATACTCAAGTATAGAATCCTCTCTCTGTTTGTATTTCTTGAAATTGCGGTTATTCAGATGTGCGGGTATGATCGTGTCCGTACTACCCGAAGTGAGTAATAATGGGGGATGAGCTTTATTGAAATCTACCGCGGCTGCGCTGGTTAAACCACCTCGTGCTACTCTTTTTGATTCAGGGATCGTATTTTCATCATATGCTTTTTGTTGCTCAGCCAATGGCATACCATTCACAAAAGCGTATTGCCATTTTTTAAACGACATCAGGTATGTTTTCTTGAGCGATGTAAATAATCCCAACACTTCCCATCCCGCTTTGAGAAATGAAAATTCATAAGGAAATACTCCCTGTGGCGGAACGGAATGAATGGCAACTCCGGCCGCAGCAAGTCCGCGGTTAACGATGATTTGTGTAATAAGACCTCCCAATGAATGACCAATAACAATCGGTTTCTCCGGGAATCCCTTTACAATATTCGCGTAATGATCAACTAATTCAGTCAAGGTTAAGTTGGCCAACCCAGGATTGCCCAGCGGATGCTTTCTTCTGAGAGCTATCGCTGAATCATCTTTATGAGGCCAGGAAGGAGCGATAGTATTAAAGCCCTTGCTTTCAAAATAGGTCTGCCATTCGTGCCAGCCGGTATGACTAACAAAAGCGCCAGTTACAAATACAATGTTTTTTGTGTTGAGAGTTTTCATGTTGCGATTGTTTTTTATTTTTTGTGAGAATGTATATAGGGAGAAATATCTCAAAGGCAAAAAAAATCAGGCAAAACAATCGCAGATAAAATGAATTAACGGTAGCGATCTAAAGCTATTAAATAATTTCCGAAAAAAGCAAACATTTGCATGAAACAAGGCGGTGTTTTTTAGATATTGATTTATATGAATCGTTTATTCTGAATTAATTTAATAAATTGCTTTGATAGGCACGACAAACTAAGATTAAAAAGAAGTGAAAAGGATTTTACCAACCATTGTACTCTCACAATTCTTTTGCACTTCGCTTTGGTTCGCGGGAAATGCAATTATGCCAGATATAGCGAGGCAATTACAGTTAGCTCCTGCTTATTTAGCACACCTGGCAAGCGCGGTTCAATTGGGTTTTATTTCGGGTACTTTAATTTTCGCCATACTCAGTATTTCAGATCGCTTTTCTCCATCAAAAGTTTTTTTTGCGTGTTCAATCATTGCCGCGCTGTTTAACCTGGCTATTTGTGTTGAAGGAGTAAACAGTTTCATGTTATTGATCTTACGGTTCCTGACTGGCTTTTTCCTCGCAGGGATTTACCCGGTTGGTATGAAAATCGCTTCTGATTATTATCAGAAAGGACTTGGAAAATCATTAGGCTTTTTAGTAGGCGCTTTAGTTCTTGGTACCGCTTTTCCTCATTTACTTAGAAGCATGACTACCACATTACCCTGGAAATGGGTTGTATTTTCTACTTCATTTCTTTCGGTGATAGGTGGATTGTCGATGCAATTACTAGTGCCAGATGGCCCACACCGAACGCCGGGACAAAAACCTGACCTCATTGCATTTTTAAAAGGGTTTAGTAATAATAAATTCCGTGCTGCTGCATTTGGATATTTCGGACATATGTGGGAACTCTATGCTTTTTGGGTTTTTGTACCTGTAATGCTGACAACATATAAAAAACATTTCCCTGCCACCAATTTTAATATTCCATTTCTGTCTTTCCTGATCATCGCATCAGGAAGTATTGCATGCGTTATCAGTGGATTGATTTCGCAACGCTGGGGAGAAAGGAAAGTAGCTGCTATCGCGTTATTTTTATCGGGTGCTTGTTGTTTGCTTTCCCCTTTATTTTTATTCAGTGGCTCAGTGCCCGCGCTGGTTATATTCCTGTTTATTTGGGGCATTGCGGTAATCGCGGACTCACCGCTATTTTCCACCCTAGTAGCTAAAAATGCGCCCGTTGGATCTAAAGGCGCTTCGTTAACAATTGTTAATTGTATTGGCTTTGCTATCACTATAATAAGTATCCAATTAATAAATGCCTGGGTGAATGATGAAAATTCAAGGTATATTTATTTACTCCTTGCTCCCGGACCTATTTTCGGTTTGATTGCTTTACTCGGTACTACTAACAAAAACAAATTGGAATCTTAAAAAACACGATCTCGATTCAAATAGATAATTAGAAGCAGTAAAAACCGGGTTATTTTGTTCGAATCTTCTTTTCAAGTAAAGTTTAGTTCTTCGTTTATCTTAAAAAAAGATTATGAAACAGACTGGCAGTTTTGTTTTATTCGTTTTCCTGTTCTTATTCAATTCACTGAAAGCGCAGGAGCCTGTAGCTTCAAATGGAAAATTTATCAAAGTGAATGGGACTACTATCTATTATGAGGAAGAGGGTGAGGGTGATCCGCTGATCTTAATGCATGGGTTCGGACGAACTTCGACCGAGTGGAAACCATTTGTTGCCGAATATGCCAAATATTATCGTGTTATAAGTTGGGATATGCGTGGGCATGGGAGATCTGATAACCCCGATACCAGTGAGGTTTTCCTTCATGCAGTTGCCGCCCGTGATCTTTTAGCATTAATTGAGAAACTTCAGTTAAAGAATGTAAAACTAATCGGGCATAGCTCTGGTGGAATTGTTGCTCTCTATGCTGCAATCATGAAACCAGATGCAATTGAAGCGATTGTTACGGTCTGCGCTCAAATATATTATAGCGATGAAGTTCGGGACTTTATTAAAAGGAAAGCGATGCCGGAAGTATCCTATGGGTTCATGGGATTTGAAAAGCTTCATGGGAAAAAGAAGGGTATGTTATTGGCCCGGCAATTTTACCATTTTAGTGTACTGCAGGGAGATCCATTGATCAGTCCCGAGCAACTTTCCAAAATTAAAGCACGTACACTAGTCATTCACGGCGATAATGATTTTGTTCCCGTATCGCAAGCGTGGGAAATATTTCAGAACATTCCCGTAGCTCATCTGTCGATAATACCAAATGGGTGGCATGTGCCCCAGGAAGGTGAGGCCAATTCAAAGCTATTTCTCCGGCAAACACTGGAATTTCTAAAACGTGAATGGGAGAACTCCTTGTTTCAAAAATGAATAGAGTAATAGCAATTATCGAAAATAAAAAAGCCCGGCATAAAAGAATTTAGCCAGGCTCCAGCGTGCCCTATCGCTGCTATATGAAGCAAAAATTAATATCCCGGATTTTGCACGTACAATCCAGGACTTATACTAAGTTGATTAAACGGAATAGGATAAATAATATCGTTTGGTGTTATGGCGTTCATTTTATTTGCCACATCATCTGATGCGTCGAACGCGGCCATGGCTGTTAATACTTTACCAGTGCGTACCAGATCGTGCCAACGTTTTCCTTCAGCCATAAACTCCCTTCTTCTTTCTGCTAAAAGCTGATCCAATGTAACATTGGTCCAAACACTTGCAGTTAAGCCGGCTCTGTCGCGAACCCGTTTTACCAATGCATCTACATCAGCCTGTGTTCCTGTGCCCCCGCGTAAGATGGCTTCTGCTTTCATCAATAACACATCCGCATATCTTAATATAGGATAGTTGATCGCGAAATTGAAACGAATCAACGGCTTCTTTGTGAGATCCAGGAATTTTATAAACTGCGCACGGTTTTGCAAATTTCCATTCAGGTCGGTATAACTCGGCAGAATGGAGAAATCATCTCTTGTATCTGCAGCTTCAAAACTGCTGCGTAAACTATTGGATGGAACTTTTGGACCGTCTCCATCAACACCACCTGCAAAGCCAAGGAATTTTTGTCCATAAGCGCCTTCATACATCCAACTTGGTAATTCAGTTCCCAATCCCGCGTTGGCTGTGGTACCAGGATCTACCGACTGCATATCAAACAGGATCTCCGTATTATTTTCATTGGTATAAGCAAAGACAGCTGGATAGGTTGCTTGTAACGCATAGCGGTTACCATTAATTATTTCATCTAATAAAGTAATCGCCTGGTTATATTCAGTTGTTGCTAAGCCTGGCCCTTCAATACCATAATTAGGCCCTGATCTTGTTAGATATACAAGGGCGAGAATTCCTTTCGCGGCATCCGCGGTAACCTTTCCTTTTTGAGTTGTTGGATAGGTGAAAGGTAATTTACTAATGGCCGACTGCAAATCTGAAATGATCAGGGTATACACATCAACCACAGGGCTTCTCGGAATCGTTAACGCTTCTGTAGGAGTAGCAACGTGATCAAATATCGGCACCTTACCAACATACCGTACAAGATCGAAATAGTAGAATGCCCTGAAAAATCTTGCTTCCCCTTCCATACGATCACGGGTAGTATTATCCGGAACAAGCTCCACCGACAATTTATCCAAAACAGTATTGGCCCTTAGAATTCCATTGAAGTCATCGTTCCATAATCCACTAATATTTGGGTTTGTAGCAAGGGTCTTGTCGAAATTATTGATCGGCAACCAATCTCTTACACCTGATGTGCCGGGAGAATAAATATTATCTGATCGTACTTCCGCTAATTCATTTTGCCTTACCGCGTAGTCGTACGTGTTTGGTATATTATGCAGTGCCTGGTAAATTCCATTCACCGCTTGTTCAAAGTCGGCGGTATTTCTATAGAAATTTCCTGCGCTAGCCTGGGAAATAGGTACCTGGTCGAGTTTTTTCTCACAAGCAGTTAAGGCTGCAAGTATGATTATATAAAATAAGAATTTCGTTTTCATGTATCAATGAGTTTAGAAGAGTTAGAATGTTAGGTTTAATCCAAATACAAGTCCTTTAGAAAGCGGAAAGGAGCCATAATCTTCTCCACTTGTATTTACAGCTTCGGGGTTCCATCCACCAGCGTATTTATCTTTTCCAAACATATTTTCCGCGGTAATATAAAGCCTTGCCCCGCTGACCACTTTTTTGTTTTTGACCAAACCGCCGAGATTATATCCCAACGTTATGGTTCTTACTCTCCAATAATCTGATGAATACATCCAGTCTGTATTTTTAATTCTTCCAAATGTGGAAGCTGCTTTTTGTGTCAATCCTGGTTTTCCATCATCGGCAGGAGATCTCCAACGATTGGCATAACTGGCTAATGCATTATCCACGGATCCCTGTCCGGTTCTGTCAACAGCGCGACCAAACATTGAATATATCTTACCACCCTGTTGACCCTGAATGAGGAAGCCCAGATCAAAACCTTTGTAACTAAAAGTGTTATTAATGCCCCATATATAATCAGGATTCGGATGTCCAGAAAGTACACGATCATTCGCATCAATCTTTCCATCCTTATTCGCGTCCAGGTATTTTGGATCACCGGCTTCTTCGTTACCAAATCGGGGATATCCATTTGTTATATCCTGAGTTGTTAACAAGCCAATCTCCTGTACCAGGTAAAGACTATACATAGGTTCACCCACTGTCAATATGCTATGTTCAATATCAAAACCTCCATTAAAAAGAATAGGCGTATTATTCGGACCCAGTTGTTCCACTTTATTTGTATTATGACTAAGATTTACACTGGTGGTCCAGGTTAATCCTTTACCAACAAGATTGCGGGTAGTAATTTCCAGCTCCCATCCTTTGTTTACAACTTCTCCGATATTGGTAAGCGCGGATGAAAAACCACTTGCCAGCGGAACTGGAATTCTTAACAACAAATCACTATTGCGTTTATTATAAACATCAAAAGAAGTGATGATCCTGTTTTTGAATAACCCGAGATCCAGTCCTATGTTGATTGTTTCTGATTGTTCCCAACTGAGATCGGGATTCGGAAAATTGGTGGTATTGAGTATTTGACCACTCGCCTGTACTCCTCCGTAGCTATAGTTAGCAAAGGATAATAAAGCGAGATGATTATAATCTCCGTCGTATCCATTGTTACCCGTAATACCCCAGCTGCCCCTTATCTTCAATTCACTTATTTTTTCAATGGATTGCATGAATTTCTCTTCTGATATTCTCCAACCGAGCGAAAAAGCGGGGAAAACGCCCCATTTGGTATTGTCGCCGAATTTTGAAGAACCATCTTTGCGTATAGATGCGGAAAGGAGATATTTGTTATCATAATCATATTGCACCCTACCGAAATAAGAGATTAATACATTTTTTGTTTCTGAACTGGTAGCTGTATTGTTTGTAGATGCATTGAGAGTAGTTACATCAGTGGTTGTATAGGTGCCTGCTGTCATACTCCAGTTATCAAATTTGAAACTGTTATAAGACATGCCGGCTACTGCGGAAACATTATGTTTTTCTTTGAATGTTTTGATATAGGAAAGGGTGTTCTCGTTTACAAAGGTTAATCGCTTAGAACCTGAAAGGCTACCGCTTGGCACACGCGTTGCGGCAATCTGTGCCACCTGGAATGGAACATAGGTTTTGCGGGTGGCATCCGCGTTATCAAGATTAATAGAACTACGAAGAGATAAACCTTTAACGATCGTGTAATCGGCAAAAATAGTTCCCAATGTTCTAAACAATTTGTTTTGGCCGGTCATTTGCTTAACTCTTTCCACGGGGCTCACTCTTGAACCTGCCCACGCATAGTTGATAAATGGATAGACTGCTGTTTGTAATCCCGCTGTCGATTCAACCACTGGCGCCAGCGATGCAGCTATATGTGTTTCCAGATCCTTACCATCTACACCAGGATCATTTATTATAGAATAAGTAGGAGCAATGTTCAATCCGAATTTTAATTTGTTACTTGCCTGCACTTCGACATTGGCACGAACCGAATAACTTGTATTACTCACGCCATAAGTAATACCTTTCTGATCGAAATAGTTTCCAGAGATATAATACTTTACATTTTCATTTCCACCGGTTGCTGCGAGCTGATAATTTTGGACGGTACCTCTTCTGAAAAATTCATCCTGCCAATCCACATAGGTTAGTCCGGGATGACCGGGCATTAACCAACGATCATCTATCATAAAGTTTACATTGGTTGAAGTTGTACCGAGTATCGCTTTTCGCTGAGCGGTAGTTTGATCGGCAGTACGACCTGCTCCGGATTTCACCCAGTTTGTATTTATTATATCTATGGAACGGTCTATCCAACCTTCCGCATCCAACATATCCAGTTTTCTTACTCTCTCATTGTATCCCGCATAGGCATTAAAGCTAATAACCGCTTTACCTGTTCTTCCTTTCTTTGTTGTAATAAGTACAACACCATTCGAGCCCCTTGATCCATAAATTGCGGCTGCCGAAGCATCTTTAAGTACTTGTATAGATTCAATATCATTTGTATTCAAATTATCAAGTGGGTTACCGGTTGAAAATCCGCCGTTATCATTTTGGCGGGATACCTCAAGAGGGAATCCGTCTATCACATATAATGGTTCATTATTTGCACCAATCGATCCTGTTCCTCTTACCTGTACCGAGAACCCCCTGCCAGGTAATCCACTTGTTTGCTTAACCCGCACGCCTGCCATTTGTCCTACCATTGCCTGGTCAACCCGGGGAACCGGGCGTTCATCAAGGTTCTCGGTATTAAAAGTTGCAACGGCACCTGTTATATCTCTTTTCTTCTGTGTACCATAGCCAACAACAATCACTTCATCTAATGACTTTGCTGTTCGTTGCATCGTTATTGATACCTCATTACCGGAAACGGTTACCAGTTGTTCCGGAAAACCGATGTGTGTGATTCTTAATTCAACTTTTTTTATTGTTTCTGGAACAGAGATGGTGAAATTTCCAGCGGCATCTGTTATTGCAGCAATGGTGGTTCCTTTAACTGAAACAGAAGCATCGGGAATACCCGTTCCCGTTTCATCCGAAACCTTTCCTTTTATTTGTTTTTGCTGGGCGAATAACAGAGAGGGCAATAGAAGAATTAAAGCCGCTATAAGCAGTTTAGTTTGTTTCATATGCAGCAGTTAAAGTCGTTAATGATTAATCTAATTTACTTCATCATTTAACCGATTCCATCCTGCACTATCCTGTCAAAATAGAATTGGTATATTTTGTACATAAAGGCCAGTACATTTTATTGACAACACGCATTGAATAAAACAAGCAGATTTTTTTTAGGTGTTGATGGATTTTTAAAGTTGTAGAGAATTCTTTAATCAAAGATTGTTAACAATAGTGTTGAGTTAGTTTTCGAAGAAACTATATTATATCAACGGATTGAGGTTTGCGTAATAGATACATAGTTGAATCCGGTTATTGGTTATTTCTTATAAGATGAGTGATATCTTCTGCCGTTTTATATCAATTCTTAAATGTGTCGACCAATACCAGGAATTCGTCTGCAAGCAGGCAATATAGACTTTAAACTAAAGCCGTTATTATCTCTCTTAAATAGAATAAATAACTTTTAAAAAATTGAATCATGAAAAAACTTTTTACACTTTTATTAGCGGCGGGAAGTATCAGTGTTGCTTCAGCCCAGGGTTTTGGACAAAAGGACAAATCCTTTAAAGATGGTAAGTATGAATCCAGGGACGATCGTACCGGGGATTTTGGAAAAGACAAATCGAAGGACTTCAATGATTATTCTTTTTCTGTAAAAGAAAAGGATCGCCAGATCGAAAAGATTAACCGGGAATTTGACCTGAAGGTTTTAATGATTAAGCGAAGCAGGCATTTAAGAGCAAAAGAAAAATTAAGACAAATAAGAATGCTTGAGAACGAACGTTACGACCAGATCAAAGAAGTTCAGTTTCGATTTGAAAAAAATAAGGGCCGCGATTACGATAGGGGCCATGAAAAAGACAATAATCGCAGATGGTAAGTCTAGGCCACTTGATTAATACCAGTAGGAGGATCGGTATCGATTCTCCTATTTTATTTATAGGCAATCATTATTATTTCACTCTCACATATTTTTCAATATTCAAACGGTTAACGCCAGCGCTCTCTACTTTTTCTATTCCTGTTTGAATCAGGGTATCATTTCGGATGCTAATGGTAAAATGAAAATCATTGTTTTCCCATTCCCGGGCATTGCAAAATTCTAAATGCTCCGTATAGGAACTATCAACTAATTTATAGGTTCCAGCTCCTGCTGAAAAATTTGCCAATGAATCTTTTCCTTTATTTAAATCGTGACTGATAAACGAAAAATGAGAATCGTTGATGACTTTAATGAATTTTTTATCCTTAGTATAGTCAGTAATGGTAGTATCTCCTTTCTCAATTAGTATAGCGCTGAACAATTGCCAGGTTCCTGCCAGCTGGCGGGGAGGCGAGGATTGATTGGTTTTGCAAGAGAAAAGGACAATAAATGCAAATAAAACCAGGGCAATTAGTTTCATACTGAATGATTGGAAGCTACGAGCTATGAGCTGCGAGCTGTGAGCGAAAAACCTCATTTTCTTCCTTGTTTAAATTTTTTTATGGAATTGCTTCGTGTTGGAATCTAAATATAAAACTACTTCTTATGGATAGCAATAAAATTTTAAGCGCCGATATTCTTGATATTATTTTCGAAGGCAGGAATAAAGAATATGGCGCATACGATCTGCGTAAGACATATAACAAGCGTATGAAAAAAGCGCTTCTGGCATCAGCAGCATTCTGCGGCTTACTTTTCGGAGGATACCTGCTTGCTAATAATATCTCATCGAAGATTAGCAAAGAGATGGTGGTGAAGGATTATATGCTAGATCAATTGAAACCTGATGAACCAAAAAATGAACCTCCTGTAAAACCGATAAAACCGCCAGAAACTCCTAAAGTGGATATGAAAAGGGTTACTACTATCGTAATTGTAAAAGATGACCAGGTAAAAGAGGATGAGAAGCCACCGGAGAATGATAAATTGGATGAAGCTAAAATTGGTTTACTTAATCAGGATGGTATCAAAGATGATGGAGTAATTGCACCACCCGTTGGAGATGATAGCAAAGGAATTGTGGAGACACCTAAAAAAGACGAGGAAGATTATGAAAAGATCTTTGTTAGTGTACAAATTGAGTCTGAATATCCCGGAGGAAAGGCTGCATGGATGCGCTATCTCAATAAAAACTTTCGTTATCCCCAGGAGGCAATGGATAATGAAATACAGGGCTCCGTTATGGTTCAGTTTATTGTAGATAAAGAAGGTAACGTGAGTAATGTGGAAGCAGTAAGCGGACCCGATGCATTAAAAGAGGAAGCTATGCGCGTTATTAAGAAGAGTGGTAAATGGAATCCCGCTATCCAAAATGGCCGGCAGGTTAAATCTTACAAAAGACAATCGGTATTGTTTCAATTGCAAAATGAATAATCATAGTCCCTCTTAAACTATTTAATAACCCTTTCCTGAATTTTTAGGAAAGGGTTATTAAATAGTTAGGATGAAATTGGCTTGCAAAACCTCAACGTGTTCCCGCTTGAATCGGTTACATAGAATTCTCTCCATCCCCAGGTTTGATCAATTGGACCCTGGTGAACAGGGGAACCTTCTTTGTTCGAAGTATCTAGCCCTCTTTGTATATATTTTTTGAATAGTCCATCTAAATCATCCACTCTTACATATACAACAAATCCAGGCCTTGCATTTCCTTCCAGTGTGGTAAGTTGAAGTTCCGCATCGCCGTTTACCAAATCAACCACCCAATCGTCGTAAGATGTTTCGTTCGGATATTTCAATTCAAAGTCGAGAATGCCTGTATAGAAGCTTATTGCTTCCTTCATATTCCCACATTTAAAAAGAGGTATCATTTTCATCATTCTATCTTTAAATTATTAATTCAGTTAGTTATGAATCTGTATTTTCTACGAGTATTCATTTAACTATGATGGATAAAGTAAAGATACTTAAGCTATTTATTCGCGCTTGGGTAAAGTACTAAATGCTCGTTCCAATAGACTCAAGGGCTTTCTGCATTGAATTCTGATCTTGCTTCAATAATATTTTGATGGGATTCGAGTCCATTCACTACTTTCGGCCGATGAAATCCAATAAGTTCGGGCCGGCCATAATCGTTTCTTTAATAATTTTTTTTGGAGTGGTGGGCTGGATGAGTACTATGCGACACGAATTGGTAATTCCGGGTAAAACAAACGCGCTTTATTCACTGGAATCCGCCTGGTCGAAACAGCGAGTAACTGAGGTAATCAGTTATTGGGAAGCAGCTGGAAAAAAAGAAACTGCCTGGAAGTTGAATTCAATTGATTTTTTATTGGTTTTAGGATATTGTCCTTTTTTATTTTTTGGCATTCGATTCCTTGCCCGGTTATTTCCTACTTTCTATGGGAATAAACTCAAAGTTCTTTCCATATTGATTATTCTAGCGGGTATATTTGATTTACTTGAAGGCCTCGCTACCTATATATGGTTGGATGGTAATGTTGATACAATTACACCAAGGATAATAGCAATAACTTCATTCACGAAATTCCTTATTATTATTCCAATGACGTTGTTAGTCTTCGGCGGGCTTTTAGCAGCGCTATTACAGCAACGAGTTAATCATACTTCAAAAGCCTGATGCTATTTTAAGTTTATTTCCCACAAAGCCAATAGAAATAAATTGTTAAGTGGCCTTGTGGGAAACAAACTTATATTATCAATTTCTATCCCAAAAAGCAGGAGGTTCAACTCCCAAAGAGCGCAGGTACACATATCCTTGTCCACGATGGTGGATTTCATTATCTATTAAATATAATATCGAAGTATAAACCAATCCTTCATATTGTCCCCAGAAAAGTTCATTTTCCTGGAAACGGCTTACCGGAATTTTTGGCCATAATGCATTGAGTTCTTCCGTTGACTTGTCCCAAATTCTCAGCAATTCTTCCTTGGTTCCTGCTTTCTTATATTCTTTTTCTACTTCCTGATATGATGGCCATTCACCAGCAACCAATCCCTTTATGCTGGGTGCTGCCATTACCAATAGCTCACTGGCCAATTCAGAAAAAGTGCGCATGCCACCGATTGAATAAGTAAATAACTTATCCGCCGGAAATGCTTCAATAACCTTTCGTGTCAAATTGCGATGACCCTGCCAATGTGAAAGAAGCTGATCGGTGCTGATTACGGCTTTAGAGGCGATGGTTTTTGGTTGAATGCTCTTGGTTTCCATTTTCTAAAATTTTAATTGGTTATGATTAATGTCTAATCAAAATAACAGCCGGGCACTGTCAACCTTATGTCAGTAGGGATTGACTATATTTTTTACATTTGAATCCTCAATTCTTATCCATTGAAAATTAGCTACTTAATAGTGCTTATGGTTATCCTCTCAAAAAATGGGATTACGCTAAAGGGAATTATTTTTTCATTCAGTCAGAAACTAGCTCCTGTTTCTACTTTTTAGTATAAACGGTTTGTATCTTTGTTTTATGAAGACAGAATTAGTTCAACCTGGTGATAATGGCAGGAATGAGGAACTCGGTATTATTGAGAGAACCGTTCTAAACGATTATAAATATGGGTTTGTAACTGATATTGAAGCTGACGAGGCTCCCGTTGGATTAAGCGAGGATACCGTACGTTTTATATCGGCCAAAAAGAATGAACCTGAATGGATGTTGGAATGGCGACTCAAGGCCTACCGTCAATGGCTCAAAATGGAGGAACCAAAATGGGCGAATGTTAAGTTCCCACCAATCAATTACCAGGATATTATATATTACTCAGCTCCTAAACAAAAAATAGCGCCGGGTAGTCTCGATGAAATTGACCCGGAGTTAAGAAGGACATTTGAAAAGCTGGGTATTTCATTGGATGAGCAGAAAAGACTCACCGGTGTGGCAGTTGATGCTGTAATTGATAGTGTTTCTATCGGTACCAGCTTTAAAAAGCAATTGGCCGAACTGGGAATTATTTTCTGTTCAATGAGTGAAGCGATCCAGGAACATCCTGAATTAATCAAAAAACACTTAAGCTCTGTAGTTCCGATTACCGATAACTATTTCGCTGCGTTGAATTCCGCGGTATTCAGTGATGGATCCTTTTGTTATATACCGAAGGATACACGTTGCCCAATGGAGCTTTCTACCTATTTCCGCATCAACGCGGAAAATACCGGTCAGTTTGAAAGAACATTGATTGTTGCGGAAGAAGGTAGTTATGTAAGTTATCTCGAAGGTTGTACAGCACCGATGCGTGATGAAAATCAATTGCATGCCGCAGTAGTAGAATTGATTGCATTGGATAATGCGGAAATAAAATATTCAACCGTTCAAAACTGGTATCCCGGCGATAAGCAGGGTAAGGGTGGTATTTATAATTTCGTTACCAAGCGTGGAATTTGCAGAGGCACCCATTCAAAAATATCCTGGACGCAGGTAGAAACCGGATCAGCCATCACCTGGAAATATCCGAGTGTGATATTGAAAGGAGATTATTCGGTAGGAGAATTTTATTCCGTAGCTGTTACTAATAATCACCAGCAAGCTGATACGGGTACCAAGATGATGCATATCGGAAAAAATACGAAGAGTCGTATTGTATCTAAAGGTATTTCAGCTGGCTTCAGTAATAATAGTTATAGAGGTCTGGTTCAGGTGGGTAAGAATGCCGCCAATGCGCGTAACTTTTCTCAATGTGATTCGCTGTTGCTGGGTGATAAATGCGGGGCGCATACATTCCCCTACATTGAAGTAAAAAATAACAGTGCTGTTGTAGAACATGAGGCTACAACTTCAAAAATAGGAGAGGACCAGATATTCTATTGTAACCAACGAGGTATAGATAATGAAACGGCTGTCGCGTTAATTATAAATGGTTTTGCTAAAGAAGTAATGAATCAATTGCCAATGGAATTTGCGGTGGAAGCACAAAAATTGCTGGCGATTAGTTTGGAAGGAAGCGTTGGATAGTTCGTAGTCGTGAGTCAGGAGTCGGGAGTAGTGAAAAGTGAAAGGTGAAAAGTGAAAGTATTCTCGAAGTTCAGGGCTGCCTTTTCACCTTTGACCTTTGACCTTTCACCTTTGACCTTTCACCTTTGACCTTTGACCTTTCACCCTTAACCACATCAAACAGAGATCTATTAAATTAAAATACGATGTTGAAGATTCAAAATTTACATGCGGGTATCGAGGAAAAGAAAATCTTAAATGGAATTAATCTCGAAATAAAGCCAGGCGAAGTACATGCCATCATGGGTCCCAATGGTTCGGGGAAAAGTACATTGGCTTCCGTATTGGCGGGAAGAAAGGAATACGAAGTTTCCAACGGTACTGTAGAATTCCTTGGTAAAGACCTGCTTGAATTATCTCCCGAAGCACGCGCTGCGGAAGGATTATTCCTCGCGTTTCAATACCCCATTGAAATTCCAGGATTAACTACTACCAATTTTATCAAAACCGCTGTGAATGAAGTTCGTAAATACCGTGGTCAGGAAGCACTGGATGCAGTGAGCTTTCTCAAATTGATGAAAGAGAAAATGGCATTGATGAATATTGATCAATCGTTGTTAAGCCGTTCATTGAATGAAGGTTTTTCTGGTGGTGAAAAAAAGCGCAATGAAATTTTCCAGATGGCAATGCTGCAACCCAGACTGGCAATACTGGATGAAACCGATTCAGGTTTGGATATCGATGCTATTCGTATAGTAGCTAATGGGGTAAACAAATTAAGAAATAAAGACAACGCGGTTTTGGTAGTTACACACTATCAGCGTTTGCTGGATTATATTGTTCCGGATTTTGTGCATGTATTATATAAAGGACGAATTGTAAAATCGGGTACCAAGGAACTGGCATTGGAACTGGAGGAAAGAGGGTATGATTTTATTAAGAACGAAGTGAATGTTGGGGAAGAAGTTTAATAAACCGCGATAAAATTAATCAGTAAGAGGATGGGTACTATTGAATATTTTGAAAAGAAGTTCGATCAGCTGCAATCAACGGATAAAAATAATCAGCTTTCTTCTATCCGCCAGGAGGCTTTTTCTGTGCTCTCTAAGGTGGGTATTCCCACAGCAAGACACGAAGAATGGAAATACACACGAATCGGCGGTTTATTTAATAATAAGGAGTATCAGTTTCCGGTTGTACAGGTTGCAACACAATTCAGCACTGAGGAATTGAAACCGCTACGTTTGCCTGGTCACGAAAATGCAAATGAAATTGTTTTTGTAAACGGCTTATTCTCTTCTACTCTTTCTTCCATCCGTTCAAAGGGATTGGTGTTGCTTCCTTTAGAAGAGGCGGCACGGAACGAGTACAAAGATATCGTTGCAAAACATTTTGGACATAGTGGTCAGTATCTGACAGATGGAATCAACGCGCTAAGCACCGCCTTCGTTGCGGGTGCAATTTTTATTCATATAAACAAGGGACTGGCTACAGAGCATCCTTTATATATTTATAATATTACTGACGCGAGAACAGAGAATATTCTTTCTCAGCCGCGAAGCCTGGTATACGTTGGTGAAAACGCGCAGGTGCAAATCGTTGAAACATTCGCTACAATAGGTACTCAGGAAAGTTTTACCAACCAGGTAATGGAATTAATTGTTGAAAAGGATTCAATCACTGAGTATTATAAAATTCAGAATGATAGCATACATGCCAACCAGGTAAGTACCACGCATATCCGTCAGATTGGCAAAAGCTATACGCATGCAGTAACCATTTCTTTGAATGGAGCGTTAGTACGGAATAATCTTAACATCGTGCTGGATGCTGAATATTGCGAGGCGCATTTATATGGTTTGTATTTTCAAAATGGGAAAACCCATATAGATAATCACACGCTTGTTGATAATGTTCAGCCGCATTGCCTGAGTAATGAATTGTATAAGGGTATGATCGATGAAAATGCAACTGCCGTATTTAATGGTAAAATATTTGTGCGGCAGAAAGCGCAAAAAACAAATGCGTACCAGTCGAACAAGAATGTCCTTTTATCCGATAATGCCAGTGTAAATAGTAAACCCCAGCTAGAGATTTTCGCGGATGATGTAAAATGTTCTCATGGTTGTACCGTGGGACAATTGGATGAAGAAGCGTTGTTTTATCTGCGTTCAAGAGGAGTTCCTGAAAAGGCTGCAAAGTCAATGTTGCTTCGTGGGTTTTCCAGTGATATTCTTGAAAAAATAAAGCTAGCGCCTATCCGGGCCCATATCGATCACTTGATTGCTGAACGATTAGAATTTGATAAATCATGACAGCGCCTGCCACGATACAAAGAAAGCTTGATATAAATTTTATACGGAATCAATTCCCTGTGTTGACGCGGGAAGTGAAAGGAAGACCATTAATTTATTTTGATAACGCAGCCACTTCGCAAAAACCACAGGTTGTTATTGACGCGTTGGTAAATTATTACAGCAACTATAACGCGAATATTCACCGGGGCATTCATACTCTCGCTGAAGAAGCAACAGCAGCCTTTGAAGCAACGCGTGATACAGCACAGAAATTCGTTAATGCTTCCTTCCGGGAAGAAATCATATTTACGCGGGGCACAACAGAAAGTATCAATCTTGTAGCTTCTACCTGGGGCCGCCAAAATATTAAAGCGGGAGATGAAATCATTATCTCTACAATGGAACATCATTCCAATATTGTTCCCTGGCAGGTTTTGTGTGAAGAAAAAGGTGCTATACTTAAAGTGATTCCTATTACGAATGAAGGAGAGCTTATCGTTGAAGAGTATGAGAAATTGCTCGGGCCTAAAACGAAGTTGGTTTCCATAGTCCAGGTATCGAACGCGCTCGGTACTGTTAATCCGGTAAAACAGATGATCCGATCCGCACACCGGATTGGCGCTGTTGTTTTTGTAGATGGAGCACAATCCAGCGTTCATCTTGATATTGATGTTCAGGATATGGATTGTGATTTCTTTGCTTGCTCATCTCATAAATTATATGGACCAACCGGTATTGGTTTATTATATGGTAAAAAGAATTTACTGGAAGCTATGCCTGTTTACCAGGGTGGGGGAGAGATGATCAAGGAAGTGAGTTTTGCAAAGACTACTTATAACGATCTTCCTTATAAATATGAAGCAGGTACTCCCAATATCGCGGATGCTGTTGCATTTAAGACAGCGCTTGATTTTATCAATGAAACAGGGAAGGAAAGGATAAGGGATCATGAGAATGATTTGCTGATCTATGCAACTACAAAGTTGGAAGAAATACCCGGCTTAAGAATTATTGGTAAAGCAAAAGAGAAAACAAGTCTTGTTTCGTTTGTTGTTGATAAGGTGCATCCGCAGGATATCGGGATATTATTGGATAACCGCGGTATTGCAGTAAGAACAGGTCATCACTGCACACAGCCTTTGATGCATCGATTCGGGATACCTGGAACAACGAGAGCATCGTTTGCCGTTTATAATACAAAAGAGGAAATTGACTCAATGGTGACTGCTTTGCAAAAAGCGATAAATATATTGTTGTAATAAATGAGTGATAGCAAAACCATACCCGAAATAGAAAATGAAATTGTGGAAGAGTTCGCATTGTTTGATTCCTGGGACGATAAATACGAATACATAATTGATCTCGGGAAAAAACTACCGGAGCTGGATGCGAAACATAAAACAGATGAAAATAAAGTAAGAGGTTGTCAATCGACGGTTTGGTTGGTAGCGGATTATAAAGACGGGAAACTGTATTACAGCGCAGATAGCGATGCGGTAATTGTAAAAGGGTTGATCAGTATGCTGATTCGGGTATTGTCGGGGCATAAGCCGGATGAAATTATTGGAGCTCCCCTCGACTTTATTAAACGCATCGGCATGACTACTCACCTGGCGCAAACAAGATCGAATGGATTATTGTCGATGGTGAAGCAGATGAAGAATTACGCGCTGGCTTATAAATTAAAAGTTCAAACTCAATAGCCGATCATGGATACAGAAGCATTGAAACAAAAGGTGATTGAATGTTTGCAGACGATTTTTGATCCCGAACTGCCGGTTAATATCTATGAGTTAGGATTGATTTATGAAGTAGATATATTACCGGTGAATAATGTGCAGATCGTAATGACGCTTACTGCACCGAGTTGTCCGGCCGCTCAATCCTTACCTATTGAAGTAGATCAGAAAGTGAGGCAGATTGAGGGAATCAATGATGTACATGTGGCAGTTACCTGGAAGCCGGCCTGGAATAAGAGTATGATGTCGGAAGCTGCACAATTAGAATTAGGAATGCTTTGAAATTATTAAATCAACCAGCATGAAAATTACCGCGCAGGAAGAATATGGTTTACGGATACTGATACGTATCGCGCGATGTGACGATAAGGAAGGTATGAGTATTCCGCAATTGACAGAAGCGGAGGGGTTAGGCAGTCATTATATTGCAAAACTTACCCGCGTCCTCCGGATGGCGGAATTCATAAATAGTACTCCTGGTTATAAAGGCGGCTATGTACTCGCAAAACCTGCCCGGGAGATAATTATAAAAGATGTACTTAAAGCCTTGGGTGGCGTATTATTTGATAAAGATTTTTGTGGTCAGCATGCAGGCTCTGTAAAACTATGCACCAATTCGGTAGATTGTTCAGCGAGATCTTTATGGCAAATGATACAGTTTACGGTGGATCAATTATTGGGAAGTATTACGTTGCATGATTTGGCTAGTAAAGAGAATGAGTCGGTAAAAATATTGAGCCGGTTACTGGAGCAGCATGAAATTGCGCCGAGAGAAAAGGTGTTGTGAGAAATGATGAGTTGTAGATGATTTTGCGGGAGGATAGTAAAAGATTATTTAGATAGAAAAACTGAAATTAATTTATCAATAAGTGATTTATATTTTAGAGAATTGTCCTTTTATATAGTCTTCGATTTGCCTTCGTATAACTTTTGACTTGAACTTACCCCCCTGCGGGGCCCTCCCTCCCCCTCCGCCACCTCTCTGTTTTTGAAAATCTTTAATGGGACAACTGTTCCTGATTTCTCAAAAACGCTATCCAAATTCCTCTCCAACAACATTTTGGCTGTTAAGTTATAATCTGGCAGCAGTTCCTTGCTTTACTCCTGCCATTAAATCATAGGTGGACGAATCAGATTCAAATATATTTTATAATGATGCCGAAACAATGTGAAAAAAACGGTTAAGAAAAAGAAAATACCCATTGTTTAATCGTAGCAAACCAATATATATTTATTTCGAGGAAATAATTCAATAATATGATTTTATTTAATCAATATCTTCTTTCCACTCTTGGCTGATTCACGTGCCGCATCAAGTATCCTCACCACCATTACATTATTCGATAAAGAATATAAACTGTATTCCGGAACAATAATTCGTTTTCTTATTACATCCATAAAATAAATAAAAGGATCGTCATAAACCCCGGATTCTTTCTGTGTTAATTTTTCCATCCATTCAACCGAAGTTTTTTTATTTCTACGACGAAGGTTGTAGCGATCCGGAGCAATGATATAACCGGCATCTCCATATAGTTCCAGGTCCTTGCGACCATAGGGCCAGTTCCAGGATGCCTGTATGATGCATTGTGCGGTTTTATATTCTACGATAATCGTTGCTTCATCATCCACTTTCGGATATATGGCAGGTTTGAATTGGCTGGTGATGGCGGTAACGGAAACTGGTTTTTCGCCATGCATGAGGTAGGTAATAATATTAGATCCATAACATCCGAAATCAATGAGTGCACCCCCTCCATTCTGAACCGGGTCGGTTAACCATTCAAAGAATTCCTTACTTACTCCAATTTCTTTTGGTCCTTCATGGCCATGATGAAATACGGCTTTGCGGATCTTCCCCACATAATTGCTATCAACCGCTAATTGATAGGTTCTTTCTGTTGTCGGATACCAGGATGTTTCATAATTAGTAAGTAGAACTATGCCATATTGTTTAGCGAGCAATTGCATGCGATCGGCATGTTTTACACTTACTGCCAATGGTTTTTCAACCATTACATGAATTCCTCTTGGCGCGCAGGCTTCTATCACGGATAAATGCTGGTAAATAGATCCAAAGGCTACTACGGCTTCAGGCTTTACTTTGTCAAGCATTGTCTTCAGATCAT
>Ga0157380_10000706_pt1 | contig 20837 bp, 10 predicted proteins | sample S35metaG_FD_119757 | JGI IMG/M metagenome (GOLD analysis project Ga0157380, IMG submission 119757) | Switchgrass rhizosphere microbial communities from Kellogg Biological Station, Michigan, USA - S3-5 metaG | ecosystem: Host-associated > Plants > Roots > Rhizosphere > Soil | place: USA...
AACCCGTGTGGTCGGAGCTTCTCTATCAGAAGTTGGTCCAGGCAAGACGCCGTTGTTATTTGGAGTGAAGGCACTTGATCCGATCACTTTTATTGTGGTCCCGATTTTGTTGGCAGTGGTTGCCATTCTTGCGTGTTGTTTGCCGGCTCGACGGGCAACCAAGATCGATCCATTAGTGGCACTGAGATACGAATGAGGTTGTGTTGTTCTTTTGATTGCGTGCGCAGTTATCGCGAATACCATGGATGACGGAAGCAATTAGGCTTGCTGCGTCGGGCTCGCCTCAATGCCTTGCTATTGTTGGCGGCGGCGGGCGAGGCGGCGGGTGGCGAGCCAACGTCGGGACCAAAAGCCTCGGCGCTTGCTGCGCCAGACTCTGAATGCGTTGCCCATCCGCAGGCGTTGGGCATGAATGAGTTTGTAGATGGCGGTAGATTTGATTGTCTCGTAGACGCGCGCCTTGAAGTTAGTGAATCGCAGATACAGCCACGCGAACCAGCCGATTCGCAGCAACTGAGGCCGCGTCAGAGTAAATATCCGCGCGACTAGAGCAGTCCCGGCAAACTTCGCGGCAACGATAGTCAGCATCCCCAGCGTTGCTTGACCGTGAGAAATGAAGTACAGAGCGACGAGCTTTAACGGCACCAGCAGCAGAGTGGGCGTGGCAAAAAAGAGAAGCGCTGGATACGGAGGAAGGGTAACAATAAAGGCCTCGACCGAGCGCAGGATTGGAAGTCGCCCGATGGCCGCAGCCAGGCGAGCCAAATCCTGCCACAGCCAATCTTCAAACAAGATAACGACAGCGGCAAGAATTACGAACGGAGCAGCCAGCGATCTCTTTACCAGCCTCGCCAGTCCGCCACTCGTCTTTGTTCGCTCAACGTTTTCGTTCAAAGGTGCCATGCTGCTCCGTTGCACTGTGAAAACCGAGAACAGAAAAGTATCAGATAATCTCACATCAAACCTTAGCCGAAACCGCAGAGACCACCGACTTCAGTCGCGTGGAGTCTCAATTTTGGCCTAACCGCCTCCTGATAATGGCTCGCTATAGAGACCACCGGCTTCAGCCGCGTTGGAGTTTCCATTTCAGCCTAAAAGATACCACGCACAGAAGGCTGAAATTGAGACTCCACGCGACTGAAGTCGGTGGTCTCTGTTCTCCGGTAAGTCAAGTATGTAATTACTGTTTCAACGGTTTCCCTCCCTTGTTTACGTACAAAACCGTTGTGTTACCTGCTCAAAAGGAGGACAATGCGGCATCCTCGCTCTCAGAGAGCCTCGCTAACTGACTAGTTCAGTCAATCCATTTTGCACTTGCGTTGCGTAAATCAGCCAGGGACTGACCCCGATGATGTTCTCTCAGGCAGCTTGCGCGAAGCGGTCCAGGCCCATCGTTGCTCTGGTCGCACTTATCTGGACCATCTGGCCAGTAGTTAACGTATTGGCCTTGCACGCCGCCGACATATACCCCTCGGTGGCGCCGTCCGATGATGTCATGGACAGCGCCGCCGCGCCTCAATCCTCACCTACGCCGACACCTGAGCCCACGCCAACAGAAACCAAGGCACCGGAACAGACTTCAGCGCCTTTATCCATTCCTCTTAATGAGGGCCGGCCATTGGGCGCTGCTGGATCGAAAACGGTCGCGGCAGCCGATCCGGCGACGGACGAATTCATTCCACTTCCCGATCGGTGGCGCTTAGGCTGGCCGCGTCACGATCGCTATCAGCCCAAGCGACAAACTCCATATGTCGAAGGCAACCTCTTCGATCCTTACAACCAAAATGTTTTGAAAGGTGATTACCCGATCAGCGGCAATCACACCTTTCTGAACCTGAACCTACAAAGCGTGAGCGTTCTCAATCCACGTACAGTCGCAGCAGCAGGCAGGCGCGATCAATTTTTTACAAATCTGAACCTGGTCTTCGGCGCTGAAATCTTCAAAGGTGACACGGTCTTTGAGCCGAAGCGATTTGCCATTCGCCTGACGACGGTACTGAACTTCAATTTTCTGGCAAACAACACACTCGATCCGTTCAAGTCAAAGCCGGGCAAGACGCGTTTGGCTGTTGAAGAGGCGTTCATCGAAAAGCGTCTGGCGGTCATCAGCCCCAATTTCGATTTTGTGTCGCTGCGAGCCGGCATGCAGAACTTCACCAGTGACTTTCGCGGCTTCCTGTTTTCCGAGAATCAACTGGGCATACGCATTTTCGGCAACGCACATTCAAACCGTGACCAGTACAACCTCGCCTACTTCAACATGCGGCAGCGCGACGAGGTTTCACAACTGCACCTTTTCGACCGTCGTCGCCAGCACGTCTTCATCGCCAATTGGTTTCGTCAGGACTTTCTGACGAAGGGTTACACGGCGATGATCAACTTTCATTTCAATAACGACCACGGGATCACGGCCGGTGATCGTCACCCCCTGAACGTCGCCTACTTCGGATTTCATGGCGATGGACGCATCGGTTCCTGGGCGATAGACCACGCTTTTTATCAGGCGCTCGGGCACGACAGTTTCAATCGACTGGCGCGCCGTGACGTAGACATCAATGCGCAAATGGCGGCGCTTGAACTCTCGCGCGATCGTGACTGGTTGAGATATCGAGGATCACTTTTCTTCGCGTCCGGAGATAAGGATCTAAATGACGACAAAGCGAACGGGTTCGACATGATCTCTGACAATCCGAATTTCGCGGGCGGCGGATTTCAGTTTTGGACTCAACAAGCGACGGCACTGAGCGGCGGGCGAGGGATCCTGACAAACAAGTTCAGCTTGTTGGCTAGCTTGCGTAACAAATTCACACAGCGCTCGAACTTCGTCAATCCCGGACTGTTGCTGGCGAACGCAGGCGCTGATCTGCGGGTGACTCCAAAACTAAAAATTACGACTAACCTTTCGTATCTGCGCTTCGCGCGGGCAGGCGTGTTGCGACAACTGACGAACGATCAACGCATCGACAATCGTATCGGCGTGGATCTAAGTGTCGGAGTCAAATTTCGTCCGTTCCTGAATGAGAACATGGCCTACGTCGTAGGGCTCTCGACACTATTCCCGCAGGGTGGCTATGCACGGCTAATAGGCAGTACGAGGCCGCTCGTCTCGCCGACATTTGCGGTTCAGTTTGCTTTCTAATCGCGAAATGACATTGAAGAAATGAACAGGCTTATCAGGACAGAATTGCGAAAGAGGAGCGAGATGACTTTGCCTACAGTTCCCTTTGCGATGTGCGCTCTTCTGCTCGTGGCAGCGTTCCTGCCTCAGGTCTCGGCTGGTCGCGAGAATGCCGCGCAAACTGATGGAGCCTCTCAGAATCTCTCTTCCAAAGGCTGTGAGAATTGCCATCAGCATGTGAACGAACCGCACCAGACGAGAGTTACTTTGACTTGTATTGAATGCCATGGTGGTAACGGTGAGGCTCAAACAAAAGAGGCTGCACACGTGAAGCCACTGCATCCGGAAAAGTGGCGCTCCTCCGCGAATCCGGCTGAGAGCTTCACGTTGCTGAACCGCGAAAGCCAGGAATGGATTCGCTTCGTAAATCCTGCTGACTTGCGAGCCGCAGACATCGCCTGTGGCAAGTGTCACCAGAAAGATACCCACATCATCAGCAACGTGAAGAAGAGTCCGATGACCACCAGCGCGCAGGTTTATAGCACGGCGCTCTATAACAACGGTTCGGTTCCGTCGAAGGATGCGCTCTTTGGCGAGAACTACAGTCCGCACGGACAGCCACAGGCGATTCGCACGATTCCCCCGCCGTCAACCGAGCTAACCAGAACCAAAGGAATTCTTTCTATTCTCTGGCCACTGCCCAGATTCGAAATCGGTCAGCCACTAAGCACTAGTTTCCTGCGCGTATTTGAGCGCGGTGGTGGTCCAAAGTCTGAGCTTGGCAATCCGAATCGTGAAGATATACCCGGCCAGCCTGACGAGACTTTCAGTAATCGCGGCTACGGCACGCAGGCGTCTGTGGACCCCGTAATCCTGGGCGCGCTAAAAATTCGACTCAACGATCCGGTGATGTCGTTCATGGGAACGAACAACGCGCCGGGTGATTACCGGCAGAGTGGCTGTGCAGCCTGTCATGTTCTTTATGCCAATGATCGCGATCCATACAACTCCGGCCCGATCGCTCGTTACGGCAATCGTGGTCAAAGCATTACCAAAGACCCAACCATCCCGAAGGACGAGATGGGCCACCCGATCGAACACAGGTTTACCAAGTCAATTCCCTCGAGCCAGTGCATCACATGTCATGTACATAACGGCAACGGGTTTACTAACTCCTACCTCGGCTACATGTGGTGGGACGAGGAAACCGAGGGCGAACACCTCTATCCAAAGAAACAGCACGACCCGACAGCAGCTGAGCTGGATCGTTCTGATCGCTTTAACCCGGAACAGGCGGCAGCGCGAGGGCTTTGGAGCGATCCAACCTTTCTCTTCGAAGTCAGCCAGCTCAATCCCGGATTGCGCAAGGCCCAGTTCTCTGACTATCACGGACACGGTTGGATGTTTACGAAAGTTTTCAAGCGGGACCGCAAGGGCAACTTCCTCGACCAAGATGGACAGATCATTTCCTTTGACGATCCAAATTTGTTTCCCAAAGAAGGTCAGCCGGGCAAGGCAATACACTTGAAGGACATTCATCTTGAAAAAGGAATGCACTGTGTGGATTGTCACTTTGGCCAGGACAATCATGGTAACGGCAACGTCTACGGAGATCGGCGCGCCGCGATCGAAATCACTTGCGAGGATTGTCACGGCACGATCCAGAAGCGCGTCAGCCTCAACGAAATGCGTTCAAGCGGGCCGGCCGCTCGTGCGGGCGGCGCCAATCTTAGAAGGATGACGACACCATTTGGTACACGACGATTTGTTGAGCGTGGCGGCAAACTCTTTCAGCGTTCATCCGTCGAAAGTGAAGTTCCGCTCACCGGCAAGAGTAAAGAATGGGAAGTCGTCCAGGTTATCGATACCATCACTCCGGGAAATGATCACTACAACATCCGGGCCGCGCGCGCCAAGACTATCCTGCGTGACAACCGCACGTGGGGCCAAACACCGACCGACGAGACCAAACTGGCCCACAGCACCAGCCGGGTCGCCTGTGTTTCCTGTCACACTGCGTGGATAACCAACTGTTGGGGATGTCATTTGTCCGCGTCAGTCAACTCCAAAAAGCCGATGCTGCACTACGAAGGTGACGAAACGCAGGTCTACCCATCTTACAACCCGCAAGTCTTGCGCAGCGACGCCTTCATGCTCGGGATTGACGGCTCGGTACCGGGGCATAAGGTGATGCCTGTTCGTTCTTCCAGCAGCGTCAGCATCAGTGTTCAAAACGCGCAGCGCGAGATTGTCATCAATCACGCACCAACGATCTCTGACGCCGGCTATGACGGCAATGCCTTCAACACACACGTTCCACATACGGTCCGCGGTAGCGAAACCAGAACGTGTTCGGATTGTCACGTCTCGGCTAAGGGAGACAACAACGCCTGGCTGGCTTCGACGCTATTGCTTGGGAGCAACCAGGTTAACTTCATGGGACGTTATATCTATGTAGCTGAGGGAAAGGCAGGACTATCCGCAACTCTTGTAGCCGAACAAACAGAGCCTCAGGCGGTCTTTGGTAGCAACCTGCAATCGATTGCCTATCCCAGTAATTATGCGCAGCATCTGCAACAGGGCCTGAAACTCAAAGAATCTCATGCGCACCGCTCTTATGAATCAAACCAGGTCCAAATGTACGGTGAATTTCTGCTGAGTGCCGCCGGTCATGATGGGTTTATCGTTTACGACATCGCCAACGTCGCCAACAAAGGGTTCAATCAGCGTATCGTCACCGCACCGTTCTCGCCCGTGGGACAAAGTCTCTTCGTGCGAACGAAAGACGCGACGGGCGTCGCAGTCGGCTCGCCAGCACCAATCGATCCGAAGCGAAAGCAATTGCCGGCAAATGAAGAGATGCCAGTAGCGACACTCTTCGGCTACGCGTTTATTTCCGATCGCGTCGAAGGCTTGATCGCGGTGGACATCTCGACACTGACTGACGGAGTACCTACAAACGACCATCTGAACCGCGCGGCCACTTACAATCCCCATGGCAAACTGACTGGAGCGCGTGGAGTTATCGTGGTTGGCAACTATGTTTACTTACTCACAGACAGCTCTCTAGCGGTTATTAGAATTAGCGATCCGACGAAGCCGGAACTGGTCGCCGAGGTTGGCGCGCCAGCACTGCGGAATCCGCAATCGATAGCGGTGCAATTCCGCTATGCGTTTGTGACCGACACCGATGGGCTCAAGGTTCTCGACGTTACTGATCTGGAGCATCCCCGACCGTTGCCCGCGGCTGTCGCTTTGCGAAGCGCGCGCGGTATTTATTTGGCGCGAACCTATGCCTACGTAGCGGACGGTGCGGACGGGCTCGCGATTGTTGACATCGAACGCCCGGAACAACCGCAACTGGCGCAGCTCTTCAATGACAACGGTAAAATAAGCGACGCGTACGATGTAAAGATTGGCATGATCTACGCGGGACTGTTCGCCTATGTGGCTGACGGCCGCAATGGATTGAGAGTCATCGAGCTGAGTTCACCTCAGTCCGTACCGGGAAACCAGGGCTACAGCCCGAAGTCAGCACCGCGCCTAATTGCGTGGTATCCGACAAAAGGAATTGCGAAGCAGGTTTCAGAAGGCTACCGTCGCGATCGGGCTGTAGACGAGAGCGGCAATCAGATCGCGATCTTTGGCCGTCGCGGGGCGCGACCTTTCAACTTTGAAGAGCTGCGGCGTATGTATCTTATCAATGGTGAACTCTTCACCGTCACTGACGAACCAACGCCCCTGCCAACAGGATTGACGACATCATGGGGTGGCAAAGGTCCACGCAAGTGCTTTGTCGAAATGGCCATCAGATGAAGTCGTTCGAGGATGAGGGCGTTCTGCTTGCAGCTTGTCCAACTTGCGGGATTGTCAAACCTTATCCTGGAACCATGGCTCTTATGACCGACATCAATCGAGTTGCCGCGAAGTACGATAACTTCGATTTGTAGTCCGCAGGAAATAATCCACTGATAGCCGTACCATTTTCCTTCCTTACACCGAACGATCTGACTACATGGATAGTCAATGATCATTCGCAAAGCGCAACGAAGTTCTGTCATTAAGAAAGGTGACAACAATATGGCCTTCCCAGAACAAGCGATGATTCAGGAAACTTTTAGACGTTTGGATGCTGCTGGTAAGAAGGACCATGTGCTCCGTACGTTGACCGGATTAAAGAATTTTGACGATGGCTACAACGAAGGTGCACGGAATAACTTTGACAAGGCGGTCGAGCTTCACGAGCAAGCTTTGGAGCAATTGAAGCCAGTGGACGAGGCCAGCGGCATCCGAGCCGTGATCAAAGCCCAGTTGGTACCGGAATACGGACAAGCCGGCCGCATTGCTGACGGTGTAGCCATAGGAAAAGAAGTCATTGAAGAACTACAAAAAGATCCAAGATTGGAACATACCTATGCACATTGTCTATTGAACATTGGAGCTCTGCTGGTTTATTCAGATCCGAGAGAAAGCATCTCGTATCTTGAACGAGCGAAGCTGGCTTTGGAAATGTGCGCCGATGGCCGAGCCGGTCTCGCTGATTGTCTCGAGAACCTCAAAATAGCGGAAGCAAACTTGAAGGAAGTTTCAAAACGACCACAATCGAAGCCGGGCCTGTGGTCAAGAATTTTTGGTAAGGGCTGATGAAGTCTGTTCAAACCTTTCGGGTCCACGAAGTGGGCCAGTTTGGATTTATGCCCTCTCATTCACACCGCGGCTTCAGCCCGGTGACAAAGTAGCAGTCTTTGAGACCAACGAACCGTTTCAACGGTATTGGCACTTGACTCCGCAAAGACCACCGCCCGTACTTAGTTCATAATCGGCCACAGATGAACACGGAGTAACACGGATCTAAATTCCAATTTATTCAGATCCTTTATATCCGCGTTCATCTGTGGCTTAAACCTAAATCGTTCACCGCTCAGTCAACGTTGCGGAATCAAGTATGTTATTGCCGTTTCAACGGTTTTGGGGCGAACATCGAGTGAAACCGTTGAAACGGGTGTGAATGAAACAGACCCAACAACATGTTCCAGGAATTCTTGACGCCAATGATAGTCAGGGCACAGAATCTCTGACCCAGATCGTCAATTCGTGAAAATCTGTCTCGCGACTCATCCATTGTAGAACCCGGGGCGCATTGTCCAGGGTAACTTCAAAGCAAACTCTACTCGGCTTCTGGAATCGACCATGCCCTCAATCAAGAAACAACCGAAATCAACTCCAGATATCATCGTTGCCGGAGATATCGTTCTTGACCGGCACATCTATGAAGGCGAACGCGCGCAGCTGCAGGATCAGACGTCTCACGCGACTCATTTTGTGGAAGAGCCGGGTGGCGCCGCGTTGACACATCGACTGATCGTGGCGGTACTCGAAAAAAGTTCTCGTGAAACGCCCATCAATGACTCGGCGACCGTTGGGAAGAAGTCCCGCGCTCGCTCGTCCAAGTCACAATCACCCATCAGCTGCCATTTCGCCTGCAAGTTACCGAGCCGTGGTTCCAGCTGGCCTGAACGCCTCACCGGCTATGCCTGCTTCTCGCCGCTACCGAAACCAGACAGCAAGGACAAAGTCTGGCGGGTGTCGCGATCACTTGGCTATGGTCAATACGATGAAAGTTCACCACGGACGGCCGCCGCAAAGAAAACTAAAGCCGTGCTCGTACGGGCGAATGATCTACCGAACGCTCCCGAAATAGTTCTGCTTGATGACGCCCACGATGATTTTCGTCGCAAAGAAAATGAAGCACTTTGGTGCTTGTCAAAGTCGGGATCCGCTCGCAGCAGTGAATTGCCCAAATGGATCGTGCTTAAGCTTGCCGGTCGAATTGGTCAAGGAGATCTCTGGGATCGTCTGATGCGCTGTCAGCCGAGGCAACGGCTGGCGATCATAGTTTCGGCACGATTGCTTCGCCGCACTGATGTGCGGCTGAGCGCAGGGCTCTCCTGGGAGCGTAGTGTCGAGCATCTCATGCGAGCGCTGTGGGAACACCCAGATCTTAAGCCGCTGCAAAGAGCCCGGCACCTGATTGTGAACTTTGAGCACGACGCCGCCGTATGGATCGACTTCAAACAGAAAAGCGCCTCTCTTGTTTACGACGCCGAGAATGCTGAAGGTGAATGGGGTAATCGGATTACCGGCAAAGCGTTCGGGTATCTTACCTGTCTGACCGCTGCTGTTGCGCAGGGCTTGGCAAGCGGACAGAGTCAAAATATCGATTTGCAATCGGCCATTGAACGCGGTCTTTCGGCGATGAGAAAGCTTCGCGAGGATGGTCATGGGGTTGCGATTACCGAAAAGGGAAAAGCCCAACTCGGACGCGGATTTCCTGTCGACGCGCTCGCCATGGAAATTCTGCATCCGACTCACCGCTTTGTTCGCGCTGCCATCCCCTGGGAGAGGACCGCTAACGTTGGTGGCAATTCTCCGTGGACTATTCTTGCTTCACTCCAAAACCCCAACAGCGCCAAGCATCCACCACTTTATGGATTTGCCCGCCAGCTCGTAATAAGAGGTGAGTCAGCTTTGGCTCACGTTCCGCACCTGCGCATCGGCAAGCTACTGACGGCCGGTCGTGACGAGATGGAATCTTTGCGCGCCCTGCGGCGAATCTTCAACGCCTATCGCGACTACAATTCCGGCAAGAAGCCTCTTTCGGTGGGCGTGTTTGGTTCACCGGGTTCTGGCAAATCGTTTGGTGTCGAGCAACTCGCGCTCGGAATCTTTGGCGAACCGGGCGCCAAGTCCTACGAGGGCTGGATGGAATTTAACCTTTCGCAGTTTGACGAACCAAAGGATCTTATTGGAGCGTTCCATCAGGTGCGCGATCGAGTGCTGCAGGGATTAACTCCAGTAGTGTTTTGGGACGAGTTCGATTCGAATAATTACAAATGGCTTCAATACTTATTGGCGCCAATGCAGGACGGCCATTTTCAGGAGGGTCAGATCACGCACACGCTGGGGAAATGCGTGTTTATTTTTGCGGGCGGCACAGCCTGGTCATACGAGGAGTTTGGTCCCAGCGATGATGCTCCCGAAGAGATGAAGCAAAAATTCAGATTGGCTAAGGGTCCCGATTTTAAGAGCAGGTTGGACGGTTACCTGAATGTACTCGGGCCAAACCAACGCACCCTCTGCGTTAAAAACATCAAGAACACTGAGTCGCGTCAAATAGATAAGACCGACATTTTCTTTCCAGTCCGTCGCGCCTTAATGATTCGCAACATACTCGGGTGCAAAAAGAATGAAGGACTGGAGATCGATGATGGCCTGTTGACAGCCCTGCTCGAGATTTCCACTTATGAACACGGCTCGCGCTCACTACAAAAGGTGCTGGAGCCGTTCGTCGTCGCTCGCAAGAAATCGCGAGATCGCTTGCAGCGCTCGCAGCTTCCCGCACCCAATCAACTATCGGTACACGTGAACAGCGATGACTTTCATAAGTTATGTCTGCGTAACATGCCGTTCAATAGTGAAGAGATTATCGACAAACTTGCACCCGCAATTCATTACGCCTGGGCTGACATCGCGAGGAAAGAAGGCCGCGATGTCACTCCTTACGAGGAATTGCCACGCATCGAAAAACGATCAAATGAAGCTGCCGCGTTACGCATTCCCGACATCCTGGCGCTGGTCGGTCTGCAAGTGACCAGCGGTTCTGCGACTCCTGCGCAGGAAAAGCAAGTTCGTGAACACATCGAGCGCCATCTCGAAGCGCTGGCTGAGGAAGAGCACAATCGCTGGTCGGAGCATAACCTCGCTGAAGGATGGAGATTTGCTGAGATTCGCAATGATGCTAAACGTCTCCACAACTGTCTCAAGCCCTACCTCGAGCTGCCCGACTTAGACAAAGAGAAGGACCGAAATACCGTGCGTCACTTTCCGGATTACGCCCGGATCGCAGGATTCAAGATTGTATTTATCGGAGACCGTTAAGCAGATGGCCCAACCCAATTATCGTGTCTTCATCAGCTACTCGCATCAGGATCGAGAGCTGGTCGAGCAAGTCGCCGAGATCCTGAAGCCCGATCTCACACCGATGTGGGATCGGGATTTCAGGTATGGTCAGGGATTCCACGAGCAAATCAAGAAGTTTATCGCCCACGCGCACGTCTTTCTTCCCGTCATCACCAAAACCTCCGACAAGCGAAAGTGGGTGCATCAGGAAATCGGCTATGCGATGGCCTTGAATATCCCGGTACTGCCTCTAACTCAAGGAAAAGTGCCCGGTGAGATGATTCAGCAGATCAAGTCTATTCATATTGGCGATGACGTCCAGGCTCTCAAATCGGAGCTCTCATGGAGCGTGATAGACAATCTCGTACGCAGCGCGGCGAAGAGTTCTCTAGCCTCTTATCAATGCGCCGAATATGACACTCAGCGAGCGACGATGATGGCCAGCTATGCACGCGATGTCATCGACCTGGGCCATCACGCCATGCTTAGACAAAAAGGCGCGTTGAGCTCGCTTCACATTCCCAACAAAGGAATCACTCATTCGGTATGGAAGGAACGCTTTGGAGGCCGGGAGCGAAGTCCGGAGCGTTGTCGTTTGCAGCGAGACGAGAGAATAACGTTGGAAGAGCATTGTCGTGCTGAGGGCTGCAAACTAATGATTAATCCTTATCTGGCCTATGAGACTTGGGGTAGGCCGGCAAGAATCGTACGTCTTCAATGCTTGCTTGAATTCCTCGAGTCCATTTCGAACGATTATTGTCAGGTCGCGATGAATTACGACATGCATCACTCGGAAAGCCCCACGATCGTGGGTGATTGGTTCGCGGCTGAGTCTGTTTCGGCCACGATGGGACAGGGCTATCGACAAACCATCTTTACGCGCCACGCCCCGAGCATGATGCGGAGGATTGAGGCGTTCGATCAGGAATTCAATGAGAAACTGGAGAGCCTGGAATGGGACACCCAAACCTCGCGCCAGTCGGCTTTTGAGTTGATCAAGAAAATCATCGCCGAATTAAGTTCAAACTCCGTTAATTGACTATTACAGCCGACCTACCTGAGCCGATTGGTCCATGACTCCCTGGAAAACTGTTCGGGTCTTTATCTCCTCGACATTCCGCGACATGCACGCGGAACGAGACTATCTCGTCCACGATGTCTTTCTAGAGCTGCGGGAGCGTTGTGCGCGCCGCCAACTCCACCTCATCGATGTAGACCTGCGTTGGGGAGTCACTGAAGAAGAAGAAAAACAGGGAAAAGTCCTCGAGATTTGTCTCGATGAGATTGAACGCTGTCGTCCCTTCTTCATCGGAATATTAGGCGAGCGCTACGGTGGCGTTCCGGCGAACTATGCCCTTTCCACTGAAAAACAAGGTGAATGGTTGAAAGAGCTTGAAAGCGAGGAGACGGGCCTCTCCGTCACGGCGTTGGAAATTCTTTACGCTGTTTTGCGCAGCCCATCGATGCAAACTCGAGCTTTCTTTTACTTCCGCGATCCTTCTTTTCTCAAAGAAGTGCCTTCTGAAAAGCAGAACGCTTTCTTACCTGAGACCCTGGATGCAGCACGAAAACTTGAGTCGCTGAAGGATCAAATCAGAAAACACAGCCCGGTCTTTGAAAACTATCCCTGCAGTTATGCCGGGCTTGACGCCAGTGGTCTTGTCAAACTATCAGGTCTGCAAGATTTTGGCGCGCGCCTTCTTAATGATCTCTGGGAAGCAATCAAGCTCGAGTATCCAGAGGATCCAACGCCGATTGACGAAACTGCGCTTGAGCGCTCGTATCATGAGGCATTTGTCGAAGGGCGCGCGCAACGTTTCATCGGCCGAAGAGATGAGTTAGCTGACTTGATCGCTTTTGCCGAAAGTGAAGACCAGCCAGTACTCGTTGTTTATGGTCCGCCCGGCTGTGGCAAGAGTGCGCTGCTGGCAAAGCTTTCCAGAGAATACTCAGCCAGCCACTCAGAGACATTTCTAATCACACATTTTTTTGGTACTAGCCCTGGGTCGACTGATGTTCGCCGTACGTTGCTGCGTTTGTGTCGCGAGCTGGCGAAACAGTTTTCGCTAACCGCTGAGATTCCGACCGACTATCACGAACTGCGTCATACTTTTGAAAGATTTCTAGTGGAGGCTGCCGCAAAAGGCCGGGTTGTGCTGGTCCTGGATGCTCTCAATCAGCTTGACGATAGCCATTACTCACACACGCTCGATTGGCTCCCGCGAACCCTGCCTGCCAGAGTCAAGATCATCGCCAGCACGACTGATGACAGCGATTGCCTACAAGCTTTGCTCGTACGCCAGGCTGTTGAATTGAGTCTGGATGTTCTGCCGCCAGACGATCGTAGGGAGTTGGTAACGCAGACACTGAAAACGTTTCGCAAGCACCTGAGTGAAAAACCCGATAACGATCAAATGGGACTGTTGTTGAGCAAACAGGAATCGGGCAATCCACTTTATCTCGTCGTGGTTTGTGAAGAGATGCGAGTCTTTGGTGAGTTCGAACGGGTTACTGAGCGGATCGCAGCCTTGCCCGGCCAAGTTGAAGCCTTGTTCCAGCAAGTACTCGAACGAATCGAAGAGGATCATGAAAGAGTCGAGCCAAACCATGGCCGCCAACGAGTCAGAGATGCACTTTCACTACTGGAATGTTCGCGGCACGGACTGTTGGAAAGCGAGATGCTCGAATTGCTGGCGCGAGTGGACGAGCAACATTTGCCACAGGCAATCTGGGCTCGCCTGTACCGTAGCTTGAAATCTTATCTGCGACCCACGCGCGATAATTCCAACGCGACCGTGATAGGCGAAGGCACCCTCGACTTCTTTCACCAGCAACTTTCGAAAGCGGTTCGTCAAAGATATCTCACGGATGAAGCGGCGGAGATTGCCAGTCATCAACGGCTGGCGAAGTACTTCAAAAGCAAAGCCGATCCCCGCAATGACCAAAGCTGGACCGCCAATTACCCGCGAGCTTTCACCGAGCTGTCGTATCACTTACTCGCAGGAAGACTCCACGACGAATTGTTTGCGGTTGCGCGCGATGTAACTTTCCGCGCCGCCCAAAGCGAACGCACCAGCGATCCCGAGCTTCCACTACAGACCTTGCAGCACGCCATCTCAGGGTCAGCATATCTGGATGACGCACCCAGGATGGCAGAGTTCATTCTCTCGCACGCGCGAACTGTGCAAGCCACACGAGATGAATCTCCTCTCGATGCACTGCGCGAGGGACACATGGAAAAAGCGTGGCGATTAGCAGATCTGTTTGAGAGCGAATCCGCCGCTCTTTGGTATTTGTTGATAGCTTGGCAACTGAAAGTTGACCATCGAGTTGAACACGCACGAGAGACACTAAACCGACTGCAACGCAAAGCCCTTCCACTTCTGGAAGACTCGTACAGTGAATTGGCGACGCATTTGTTGAGCAACATCTTTGATGTTCACGTCGATATTGCCACCAACTTGCAGACGCAGTTACTGGACGATCGGGCTCGAGCAGTCTTATGTGAACATCTCTGCACTGCCGGGTTCATATCAGAGGCGGCTCAGCTCGCTCGTTCCGTAGAAAGCGAGCCTCACCGGAGCAAAGCTTTTAGGAAAGTAGCCATAGCGTCAGCACGCGCTGGGCACTTTCACGTTGCCCTCCAAACCGCGCAATCTATCGAAGACGGCCTGAACCAGGCTGAGGCCTTACGCGCGATAGTTGCTGCTCAACTCGCGGATCCGCAGTTTGCTAATGCGCTCGAGACAACAAAGTATTTTGGATACGCGTGGAACAGAGATCAGCGCTCTTTCAAAATCAGCTCTCTGCGGGCAATCGCCCTCGCCCAGGCTAAGACTGGAGATTCTGAAGGCGCTTTAGGAACCGCCAAAACAATTGAGCATCCATATGCCAGAACCGCAGCTTTGTTTCTTGTTGCAATTCCGGATGTCTTGGCAGGGAGACCCTCCTATTTTCGGGTGAGCTTCGCTGCTGCGTCAGAGTCTGCTCGAGAGATCCCTGACCCTTGGGACAGGGTTGCAGTCGCGTGTGCGATTGCAGTTATGCAAGCGCGCGTTGGAGAAACAGACAAAGCGAGCGAAAACCTCATGTTCGCATTCCAGACTGCGCAGCAGATTGGCTATGAATGGAGGCGAGTAGCAGCTCTTTGCGAAGTCGCCCAGGCTCAGATCCAAGCAAAGCAAATCGTAGCTGCAGACAAGACTCTAACGGCTGCACTCTTGGTGGCTCAGACTATTAATGCTGCGAATTCCCGCGAATCAGCATTAGCCTTGGTTGCATCTGCGCGATCAGTTGCAGAGTCGGCCGTAGCGCAGGGGGAGGTCCAGTCAGCAGAATTCCTCGAAGCTCAGAGCAATCTGTTGTCGGAGGCCGAACTGGCTGCGTCTGTTCAGAATTTCATTGGGGCCTTATCGAAAGCGGCGAATCTCGAAACGGACGAGCAATGGACTGAAGCGCTCAACAAAATCGTAACCACGGCTTTGGAGGAAATCCCAACACCCCAACTTGAACGGGAGACTATTGAGAGTGTGTATCAGAAGCTCTGCGAAATATCAGAATCGAATTTCATTCTGCTTGAGGAACGAAGATCGGAAGCATTATGTGCAATTGCTACGAGCCAGGCGCACGCGGGAGACTGGGACGGCGCATTAAAAACTACGAAGAGCATCGAAAACATGTGGTCCTCGGACTCAGCCCGGAGAGAAATAGCCATAACACAGGCAGGGGCAGCACATACAAGAGCAGCGATGCAAACTGTTGATGGAATTAATAGCGCGGCGGAACGAGCTGCCACTCTCTGCGCCATCGCTGTTGCTGAGTCGAACGCCGGCCAGATTCCCTACGCTCTTGAGACTTTCCAGGCAGCTGTCAGTAGCGCTATGGATATTGTCGACGAAGAGGGCAGACGCGAAAGTTTGGAAGGGATCATTACTGCTCAAACCGAAGTCGGGCAATTTCATGTTGCGCTCAACACTGCTCAGAAATTGGACGAGCCGTGGCAACAGATTGCTGCCATACGCAAGATTGCCGTCCGTCAAGCTCGTGCAGGAGAGCTGAAAGGCTTCAATGAAAGTCTCCACGCGGCAATAGAAATTGCGAGTACCATCCATCAGCCCGCATGGCGGGCTTCGGAACTTGCAGAGATTGCGTCGGCTCAGGCAGAAGCGGGCGACATTCAGTCGGCTAACGAAACGGTACAATCCGCACTGAAGATTCTGGCAAATCTTGACAACGCTGCTGAAAAATCTGACCCGCTCAGTAAGGTCGCCGACGTCCAAATACAGGCAGGCGATTTTCAAGCCGCTTTGCAGACGATAAAGACCATACCCTACGGAGATGGAAGACATCGTGCAGTACGCAACTATGCTATCGCCCAAACGCGCGCGGGAGATTTCCAGGGAGCAATGCAGACAATGGAGGATCCGGAGCTCCATTTCAGGAAGGAGCACCGGGTTGATATTTTGTGTGAAATGGCAATCATGCAAGCTCGCGCGGGAGATGCACAGTCGGCCCGGAATAGTTTTGACATCGCGCTGACCACCGCTAAGAGCGTGTATTCAGGTGGATCCGACTTTTACAAAATCGCCCTCGCTCAATCGGAAGCGGGCCATTTCAATGCCGCACTGCAAACGGCGAACCTCATCGAAGACGCAGAGCTCAAGCCCGACGCAGTGTTTGGAATTGGTTTAGCTCAAATTCGTGCTGCCGAGTTCGACGAAGCTTTGGAGTCCTTTCGGACTATTAAGGCCCCAGAGAAGCAGTCTGAGGGTTTGCGTACAATGGCAAAAGCTTACATATCAAGTGGGTCACCGCAAAAAGCATTGCAGCTGGTTGATGAAATATTGACGCAGAGAAATGAAAGACTAATACAAATCGCTGCGGACCTCGTTAAGACGAAAGGCAAGACGCACTTCAAGGAGTTGTTGATACCTTGCGCGTATTATCTTGATTCTGCTTATCAAGTGATTGGATTATTGACGGGTCTTTATCTTGAACAATCAACCGCAGTAGCTAGTCTCATGCTCGCGCTTGACGAGAGTGATTCAACATTCTTGCATTCACTAAAGTGGCGCGCTTATCGAAGCACCTACTGTTCAGGCTGAGAAGCTAACCGCCACAGGCGTGGCCACCAATCAGAAAACTGCATCTTCGCCAATCTAGCCTTTCAGATGATAGGGGACGCTGATGACGATTACTCCTTCTTTGAACAGCAGGGCGCCTTTGAGCATCAATGAACTCTGATTGTGAAGCAGATGTTGCCACCATTTCGCGGGGACAAATTCCGGCAGCAGGACTGTAACGACATCATTACTGTTCTTCCGCTCAAGTCGAGCGATGTACCGCAGCAGCGGGCGAGTAAGTTCACGATAAGGCGACGGGAGAACGACGAGTTGGATTCCGGCTCCCCAACGCTCCCACTTTTCACGTAACTTTGCCGTTGCCTCCTCATCGAAGTCAACGTACACAGCCTGCACGTGATCGGGCGCGATTGACTTGGCGTATTGGAGGGCACTGACGACACCCCGGTGAATCCCGGAAATCGGAACAATAACTGTGTGCCTAATGGGCCGAATCTCACTGAGCCCTTCAGTCGAAAGCTGTTTCGCCACGCCGACGTAGTGTTTGTGGATGGCTCGAAACATAAATACAAGCAGAGGAACTACAACCACCACAATCCACGCACCATGGATGAACTTAGTCGCGATGAACACACAGAGAACTATGAAGGTGGCGACCGCTCCGACCGCATTTATTACAATTGATTTCTTCCAGTGCTTTCCATCCGTCACTTCGTCGGTAACGAAACCCGGTCCTCGATGATCTGCGGCTTCCAATTCAGCGTCAGGCAAGGGCTCACGATCAATGGTGCTTTGAGTAAAGTGAATTTCCTCTTCGTTCCGCTGGCGGGCTTTGGCCTTGCGTTCCCCACGGACTTTTAACCAGTGACGGACCATGCCCGATTGGGAAAGAGTAAAAGAAAGAAATACGCCTACTGCGTAGAGAGGAATCAGACTGCTCGTATCACCGCCAAACGCGATTACGAGGACGCTGGCGCAGATAGCGAGGATGACAATTCCATTTGAAAAGACCAGCTTGTCTCCTCGAGTTGCGAATTGGCGCGGCAAGAAACGATCGCGGGCAAGTAAACTGCCAAGTCTGGGGAAGTCAGCAAAAGAAGTGTTCGCAGCCAGGATCAAGATCAAAGCAGTAGCGATTTGCACGACGTAATAGAACCAAGCCATCGGTCCCGTAAACATGGTTCGCGCAAACTGAGAAATAACGGTCTCACTCTCATGTGGATGAACCCCGTAGAGATAAGCCAGCACGCTTGTCCCTAGGAACATGATGGTGAGTAAGGCGGCCATTACTACAAGTGTGGTCGCGGCATTCTTCGCCTCAGGTTTCTTAAACGCAGGAACACCGTTAGAGATCGCTTCGATTCCTGTCAACGCAGCGCAACCATTGGAAAAGGCCCCCAAAATCAAAAAGAGTGTCAGAGGTTGGATTTTGTACCCTTCTGCCATTTTGATTTGCTCGGGACCGGGAACCGGCACGGCTCCTCCATACATGTAGTAGCTAAAAATTCCGTAGCCAATCATGAAAAGAAAGCTGATTAGGAAGGCGTAAGTTGGGGCTGCGAATAGGGCCCCTGATTCGCGGACACCGCGCAAGTTTGCGAGAGCAATGAAAGTAATGAACACCAAACACAGAAAGACTTTGTGATGATCCAACCAGGCATACCGAGTTCCCTGAACCATTGACGTGATAGCAGCAACTCCAGCAGCGATTGAGACCGCGACGGTAAGAACATAATCAACCAACAGTGAGGCGCCGGCTACCAGGCCTGCATTCGTGCCAAGGTTCTCTTTGGCGACTATGTACGCCCCGCCGCCGGAAGGGTAAGCATGAATTGTTTGACGATAGCTGATGGCGACAATGACGAGTAGCACGCCGATGCCAATAGAAATTGGCACGACATACTTGAAGACTCCTGTCTGACCGTAGGCGGCCGCAACGGCCAACACCAGCAGGATTTCTTCGGTGGCATACGCTGTGGATGAGAGTGCGTCTGAGGAGAAAACGGCCAGGGCTGTTTTCTTAGTGAGTCGTTCATGAGCTGCCTGTTCAGTTCTAAGCGCGCGCCCGATGATAAAACGTTTGAGTTCTGCTGCCACGATGTTTGTTCTCCAGGTAGACTTTCATAACGTTTTATGTGGATCTGCTAAGTGCTCTGCCAACGAGCTGCCACCGGTAGCTCATCACGATCTACATCTCTAATCCTGAGCGTTCTGGTGGGAGGGATTTTCCCTTCTCGCCATAGATAATCGCCCAGCAATCGTTCCGCTTGACCGGTCCAAAATGAGTTCTCAGCTGGAAGTTTTCTTCTGGTCATGCGTTCGACATAGCCAACAGCCTCGTCATCGATCTGCACCAGTACTTCGTGCTCTGTTCCGGCGGGACTCTTGACAACAAAACGCCGCTCGTTGGGGTCATGTCTCGCATCCCGAGAATTCAGGATGGTGAAACCGTTCATAGTGATGATTTGAATTAGAGGTGTTCCAGACGTTGTTGGTGAACCACGGGGCTCCCGACGTGGTTGCTTTGAGAGGGCGGCGGCCACCGCGTTACGCAGAATGTCCGGAGTCATTGGCTTGCGCACGAAGTCGGTTGCGCCAAGTTTCATCGCGTCGACTGCCAGTTCAATGGAGGCGTAAGCAGTCGCCATTATTACCCGCGCGTTCGAGTCGCGTTCGTTGATTTGGCGCAACGTCTCGAGACCGTCAATTCCCGGCATGCGCTGATCAAGCAAGACAGCATCCCAGCTTGAGCCATCGCCGAAGGCTTCCAAGCCACGCTCACCGTCACTAGCCTCGCCAACTTCGTACCCGGCAGCTTGCAGTGTCAGACGACTTACTCGCCGAATATTTTCTTCGTCATCGATGATCAAAACCCTCGTGGTCATTTCCCAGCTTCCTTTCTTGCGGTTCCAGAAGAGGCTAATGGCACAGTGAAAGTGAAAGTGGTGCCGCGACCGAGTTGTGACTGCACACTAATTTGGCCGCCATGTGCTTCCACGATTGATTTCGAGATAGTTAGACCAAGACCGGCTCCTCCGGTAGCGGCGTCAGGCACCTGCACAAACTTGTCGAAAATGTGAGGCAGATACTCGCCCGGTATGCCGGAACCCGTATCGTGAACCGAAACTGCGAGATTGTTATCGCGTTGTTCAGCGCTGATTTTGATTTCGCCGCTCTTTGTATGTCGCAGAGCATTGATGACGAGGTTGCTGAGCACTCGCTCGATCTGCAGTCGATCAACAGACACCGCGGGAAGATCAACCGGAGCATCAACGTTAAGAGCCAGCCCTCTTGCTTCCACCTGCGGGCGCAATTCCTTGACAGCAGTGGTGAGCAAGTCTCTGGCGCCAACAGCAGCGAGATGTGGCTGGCTCTCACCCGCTTCAATCTTTGAAAGATCCAACAGATCCCGCATTAACTTATCGAGCCGTTCACAGTCCTGACGACAAGCCTGCAGCACTTCGTTCTGGCTCTCGGTCAGTTCGCCGAGTGCTCCTTCAAGCAACAGATGCACTCCCATTTGCACGCTGGTGAGCGGCGTGCGCAACTCGTGCGAGGCTGTCGCTATGAACTCTGATTTAAGCCGATCGATCTGGCGCAGGTGGGTGATGTCCTCGAGGATCGTAACTGCGCCAAGCAAATGAGAGCCGTTATCTCGCATCGGCGTGGTGCGCAAACGA
>Ga0157380_10000707_pt1 | contig 20832 bp, 16 predicted proteins | sample S35metaG_FD_119757 | JGI IMG/M metagenome (GOLD analysis project Ga0157380, IMG submission 119757) | Switchgrass rhizosphere microbial communities from Kellogg Biological Station, Michigan, USA - S3-5 metaG | ecosystem: Host-associated > Plants > Roots > Rhizosphere > Soil | place: USA...
CGTCCGTCGCACACGCAGATAGTTATACCGTCGCTGCGGGAGCGGCACTGTCTGGCGTCTCAGCTGGGCAGTACCCTCAGTCACCTGCAGCAGCGTGCTGCCGGCCACGACGGTCTGCCACGCATCGAGGTCTTCACTCGATTGAATCTGCACGCGAGCTTCGGAGTCCTCGTCCGGACTGCTCCACTCGAATTCGACCGCATTCAGCTCGCCTGCGATGCCGCGGGCGTCGATCACATGTCCGCCCAGCGCGGACCCTCCACCCCCCTGCGTCGCAGCTTCGTTGATCTGAACCTGTGTGCCGGCGGCTGTCTGTACATCAACGCGCGTTCCGTCAGTCCAATTCGACGGCGTGCGGACTTGGAAGATGCTCAACTGTTCACGCGTCGTCGTCGGTGCCAGCACCACATCAGACGAACACACTGCGTGAGGCACCGCGTTGCCGTCGCGATTGAATACGCGAAGATCGGCGAGATCGGTGCGGGTAATGCTGAGATACACCGCATCGGGCAGCACGATTTCCACGACCGGCCGATCGGAAGGAACGGCAATCGTCATGCCGGCGGCATAGTCGTTCATGCGCGGCTGGGCGGCCATTGCAACCATCGGCGCACAAATCGACACCCACGTAGTCGCCCGGGTCGTCGCCCGCGTCATCATCGTAGACATCGTGAAGCTGACTCTGGACTTCATGCGCTCTGCGGCTCGTTGGCATGACGCGGAGGCAATGGCGCGAGATATCCGGTGATCAACAACAGCACTCCTACGCTGATGAACGATGTGATGCGCGCGAGCGTACCGATGCTGGAGAGATCTACCAAGAACAACTTCGCAACCACGATGAGCATCAGCACCCCGCCAACGATCCACACATAACGCCAGTGCTGCTTGGCCGCTGTGGTCATGGCCGCAAAGCCCAGCAATCCCCAGAACACCGATAACGAAGTCTGCACCAGCGTGTCGCGCGCCATGCCATCGAAGCTGAGCGGCGTGCCCCACTTGTGATGCAAGGATCTGAGGAGCGCTGCATTCAGCCACAGGAACACCAGCGCAGCCATACCGCCGAGTAGTGCTTTACCGCTCTCCGGCCAGATGCGCTGTCGCTGTGCTTGCGTCAATGAAGTCCACCATAGCGCGAGTGCCGCGAAACACAGGCCAACACTCACATCCAGAGGATTCAGCAACGGCAGGTACGGCAGCCATTGCGGATCGCCATCGTCGGTGAGATTGACGAACGCTATCCAACCCACAACCGCCACCGCGAGCGGCACTGCTCCGCGGATACGGTAGACATCCGCAAACTTCTGCAATGGCCACGCGGGTAGCAAATTGCGCCGTGCGATCCATCCAAGCAGCAAGGCGGGGGCCAATCCCCAGGCGAGAGAAGGCCAGACTCCACCGGCGACAAAATCGATGCGCCAGCTGCTCTCCCACGCCAATACCAATGCGATGATCCAGCAGGCGCCAGCGTGCAACCACTCGCCGGCCGTCGATTGATCGGTGGCAGCATCGAGACGGCGCAGCAGCCAATAGTGCATCGCGAGGATCACGATCCAACCCAGCGCCGCCCATTCGGTGAACGGATGCGAGTGCCACGACGCATAGATCAACGCCGCGACCATGCAGGACGCAGGCAGATAAAGAGCAACGCGCTGAGGCAACGGCCAGCGCAGTTTCGAACCCGCAAGAGCGAAGCCGCCGCTGGTTATGCTCACGAACAGCAGGGCGCTTCCCAATGCGAGCGTCGGTACGAATCGGTCGATCTCGCGCAACCCGCCGAACAGCCACCACATCAGTCCCACGATCAGGAACATGGAGTCCGCACCACGTTCGTAGGACGCCTGCCGTTCCCGATTCCTATATAGGAAATAGCCGCTGAACAACGCAGCTGCAGCCAGCATGAGGACACTGAGGCAGTCGAGATTCAGAACGGCGTACGTGCCTCGGTGGGAATCCAGCCTGCCGAGATAACCCAACCCGGCAGCGAACTGCAGCAGCACGGCGAATGCCCGAGCCAACCGCCGTTCCTGGCGCACGCCGAGCCACAACAGTCCGGCGCCTTCGACTGCCCAGATCGAGGCAGTGGTCTGAGTATCGAATGCGAGCGGAATCGCCAGGCTGGCGAAGATCACGCCGAGCGCTGCGAATGCTTCGACGAGCAGGCGAAAGGTGTCCCGGCGTGTCAGGTACAGAATCCACGCCAGTGCGATATAGAACGCGCCAAGAACGAGCGAGCTCCACGCCAGTCCGTATTCGATGTGTGCGATCAGAGTCCCATGCAAGCCGAAGGCAACCACCGGCAGGCCGAAGACGAGCGAGCCCGATACATAGCCTTTCAGGTCCGGCGGCTGGCGCACGCAGTTCAGGATCGATACCGCGACGTACATCAGGAAGAACAGGATCAGGAACGCATCTGCAGCCATCATGTCTGCAGGCGTATAGCTTGTCGCACGCCACAGGCCGGTGATGGTGAATGTGAACAGGAATCCCAGGACGTTGAGCCGCCGCCAGGGGCGAAACCAGGCCACGGCGAAAATTCCCAGGTTCAGCACCGCGTAGTACGTGAACAGCGCGACATAGTTCGAGCTGCCGCTCGATACGAGAATCGGCGCGAGAAAACCACCGGCCGTTGCTATCACCGCTAATGAGAGTGCGTTCTGCGCGACAGCGAGAATCGCCGCGGCTACTGCGATCGCGATCAGCAACCCCAGCGCGAAACCGAACGGCAGGAGTTTGAACAGGCTAGTAGCCGAGAATACGGTCAGATACAGACCGGCAATACCTCCGCCTTGCAAGAGCTGCGCATAGACAGCTCGTCGCTCCCGCAACCGCCAGCCGACGACGAGTAGTCCGAAGGAACCGAGAGCTATCGCTACGAAACGGAGCTCGACCGGAAACAGGCTATTTTCCGCGGCGTATTTCGCTAGGAACGCGCCGCCGAAGAACAGGATGACGATACCGATGCGGGCAACGGGATTGCCGCCTTTCAGCCAATCGATGCCGCTGCTGATGAGATTGTCCACCCACGTCGGCGGCGGCGGCTTTCTGGGAATCGGCTGGGGTCGAGGTGTCGCTGGCGCTGGCGGCGGCTCAATCGCGTCACTCACCTCGGCGGCAGCAGAAGTAGACACCTCGGCCGGCACGACGACGACCGGCTCGGGAACGGCAACCGTTGGCTCAGCCGTGGCCGCCGTTGGCGGCACCGCGGCTCTAGTTTCCTTGAGTAGTTCTATCTGCTTCTCGAGCTTGCGTGCGTGCGCTCGCAACTGCAGGACTTGCGCGAATAGCGCACCGAGGAGCGCCCCCACAACGAATCCTTCGAAACTCTCGCGCATGCCGGCAAGCACTAGTCCGAACAGGAGAGCGAATCCCCAGGTCGAGCCGAGCGAGAACGAATCCTTCTGCGCCTGCATGGTCTGTTATGTCCGCTGCTCTTGTTTCGTCCACTGCCCGCGAGCGCAGCTCCCAGGCGGGGCGCATCTTGCGGCAAGGCGCGGGCGTTCGCAAACCGGAACGGGTGGCCGGCTCAGCGCTTGCGGGACGGAGCGGATTTTGGTTTGTGGGCGCGCAGTAACTGCAACGCCAGCTTTTCGAGATGCTTGGACGCGACGCTGTTTTCGGGGATCAGGTTGCCCAGCGCACCGCTGCGCCATGCGTCGAAAACCAGCGGATTGATATAAGACTTGCGGCAAACGGCAGGTGTGTTCCCTAACTCATTCGCGACGTCGCGGGCGGTCGCGGCGACACATTGATTGAATGCACGCGCACTCATCGGCTCTTTCCTGGCCTGGCACGACAGGAACCCGATGGCGCGCAAGGTGCCGCCCCAGGTGCGAAAGTCTTTTGCCGTGAATCCTTCGCCGTTGCCGCCCATGACTTCACGCAGATAGTCGTTGACCATGCCTGAGTCGATGGGCTGGCGCTTGCCGTCGTCATCCAGGTACTGGAACAGCTGTTGCCCCGGGATGGCCTGGCACTTGCGAATGATGCGTGCAAGGCGGCGATCGTCGAGAACGATTTCGTGTTCGCGCCCGCTCTTGCCGCGAAAACAGAACGAGGCCCGTCCATCCCGAAGGAACCTGACGTGATGATCGCGCAATGTCGTCAGACCGTAGGAACGATTGGTGCGCGCGTATTCTTCGTTACCAATGCGGATCAACGTCTCATCGAGCAAGGTGACGACGACTGCGAGTACTTTTTCTTTGGGTAAGCCGGGCACGGCCAGGTCGCGTTTCAGGCGCCGCCGTAGCCTGGGCAACTGGCTGCCGAACTCCACCATGCGCGAGAACTTGCCGTCATCGCGAGTGGTGCGCCAGCGAGCGTGATATCTATATTGTTTACGACGTCGCGCGTCCCGGCCGGTCGCCTGTAGATGTCCGCGTTCATGGCGACAGATCCAGACATCGGTATAGGCGGGAGGGATGGCGAGCTTGCGGATCCGATCGAGCGTCTGCGTCTCAGTGACCCGCTGACGATCGGCATCGACGAAGTGAAAACCTTTGCCGCGCCGGAGCCGGTAAAACCCGGGCTCGGCATCGGTGACATAGATCAAGCCGCTGGCGACCGCGTGCTGCTGCGCCTGAAGCACCGACTCGGGAATGTCCGGCGGCAGCGCTTTCATCCCGCCGCTACGTCTTGGTGGTCCTGCCCGTATGCAGCAGTCCCCAGCCGATCAGGACCACTCCGAGCAATAGCAGCAGGTGTATGGCACCGATGGCCATCTTGACCCCGAGCCACAGTACGCCCCAGCAGATCACCATGGCGATACCAATCCAGACGAGAAATTTCACCGCGAAACTCCTGCAATAATCGTGAGGGGTGAACGCACGATGCGGGTTTCTGTTCCGGCGACGTCCCTGGCGTCAGCCGAAAGCCGCTATAGATCCGTTGGGTGCCCGCTGGATCGCGCCCGACATTGTTCGTCTCACAACGTGTTTCGCGCATGAGCTATTTATAGCCAAATTTACTGCACTACTGCTGAATTCGCCGCGAGCACAGCCGGTGGCTTCCCCGCTGCTCGACGGCGACGGTATCACTTCGGTCAAGACCGTTACCGGTCCACAGTTCTCACTCGACGATGACCGGGTGGCCGTTGCATCTGGTTTTATATACAGCGCTGCGTCATGATGGGCGCATGAATGCCTCGACCCTCCTCGAAGACACACCGGCTAGTTTCGGCGAGCGGCTCAATGCCGAGCAGTTGCAAGCGGCTACTTACGGTGCGGTCGGCAAGCGTGGATTCGAAGCGGGGCCATTGCTCATCATCGCCGGCGCCGGAACGGGCAAGACCAACACGCTTGCGCATCGCGTGGCGCATCTGCTGCTGCAAGGAGTCCAACCGTCGAACATCCTGCTCCTCACATTCACTCGGCGTGCCGCGCAGGAAATGATCCGGCGCGCGGAGACCATCGCGGCGGAAACGTTGCGAGCCAATCCGGCGAATGGGCGATTTCATCCGAACGCGACTCGATTGATGTGGTCGGGCACGTTCCATTCGATCGGCAATCGCCTGCTGCGCGAGAACGCCGCTTCGCTGGGATTGGATCCGGGATTCTCGGTCGTCGATCGCGGCGACGCGGCGGATCTGATCGATGTGCTGCGGCAAGAGCTTGGACTCGCTCGCAAGGAGAAGCGCTTTCCACGCAAGGACACCTGTCTTGCGATCTATTCACATCGCGTGAACACTCGGCGGCCGCTGGCGAAGACACTCGACGAATCTTTTCCCTGGTGCGCGGAGTGGCACGACGAACTCACCCGGTTGTTTCGCAAGTACGTGGAGACCAAGCAGGCGCAACAGCTCCTCGACTACGACGACCTGCTGCTCTATTGGCACATCCTGGTCCAAGAGCCGACTCTTGCCGCCGCGGTGGGGGGACGCTTCGAGCATGTGCTGGTCGACGAATACCAGGACACCAATACACTGCAATCGGAAATTCTGCTCGCGATGAAACCGCAGGGGCGCGGCGTGTGCGTGGTGGGAGACGACGCGCAAGCGATCTATTCGTTTCGGGCCGCCTCCGTCGAGAACATCCTGAACTTCCCTGCGTGCTTCGCGCCGCCGGCGCGGATCGTGACGTTGGAGAAGAACTATCGTTCCGTGCAGCCCATCCTGGATGCGGCCAATGCCCTGATGTCCGACAGCGCCCGCCAGTATCAGAAGCAGTTGCGCTCCGATCATCGCTCGCAACGCCTACCCTGGTATGTCAGCGTCCAGGACGATCAGGCCCAGGCGGGCTACGTCGTCGAACAGATCCTGCTGGCGCGTGAACAGGGAGTGGCGTTGCGAAAGCAGGCAGTGCTCATGCGTACGGGTCATCACAGCGACGTGCTCGAGGTCGAATTGATCCGCAGGAACATCCCGTACGCGAAATACGGGGGCTTGAAGTTCCTGGAGGCTGCACACGTCAAGGACGTGCTCGCGACGCTGCGGTGGATCGACAATCCCCGCAATCGACTCGCTGCGTTTCGGGTGCTGCAGCTACTTCCCGGCTTCGGTCCCGCGAATGCCGATCGATGCGTGAAAGTGTTTGCAGCGAGCGGGTTCGACTGGAATACGCTGACGGATTATCAAGTGCCTTTGGGCGCATCGGATGAATGGCCACCGCTGGTCGAACTGGTACGGGCTTTGAGCGGAACGGCGGAATGGGCGGGACAACTTGAGCAAGTGCGCCGCTGGTATGAGCCACACCTGCAGCGTATTTACGACGCGGCGCAAGCGCGGGCAGCCGACATAGATCAGCTGGAAAAAATTTCCCAGCAGTTTCCCAGCCGCGAACGTTTCATCACCGAGCTGACCCTGGATCCTCCGCGAGTGAGCAGCGATCTCTCCGGGACACCCTCCCTCGATGAAGACTACTTAATTCTGTCGACGGTACATTCCTCGAAGGGACAGGAGTGGGACTCGGTCTATGTGCTGAACGTCGCCGATGGGAATTTTCCGAACGAACACGCGACCGGCAAGCCGCACCTGGTCGAGGAAGAGCGTCGTCTGTTGTATGTGGCCATGACGCGGGCCAAGCGCGATCTGCACCTGATCGCGCCCTTGAAATACTACGTAACCCAGCAGAGCCGCACTGGCGATACTCATGTCTATGGAGCACGCAGTCGCTTTATGACAAACGCAGTCATGCGCCGCTTTGAAACCAGATCGTGGCCGAACGCGGTGCCAAGGAGCGAGGTACCGAAACGCCCAGCAACTATCGATGCGGCTGCCAAATTGCGCGCCTTCTGGGATTAGCTCGGAGCCACGCTTTACTTATTCTGGCGAGCAGACGAGCGGCGAGCAATCGTCGCCTCTTGGCATCAAGATTAAAACTGTTTGTGGATCAAGCGGGAACATTTCGATTCACGCGATGCTTACGAGTTAGCTGCGAGCATGCCCGTCGCGTCCGACTTGCTGCGTCGCATTCGATACCTTTAATCTGTTGTTCATCTCCGTGGCCGATGCTGTATGAGTAGAGGTCACGGTTGACGACCCTCGTATTATCATCGTGGAGTCCATTTTCTGCAGTCGCACTTTCCCACGAGCATCACTGGATCGGGTCGACTGCCGCGCAGCAGGGCGGGATGGACCGCTGCGGCCGATTCCCGGAAGGGCGAAAATTTTCCACCTGATTTCGAAGACACCGCCGCCTTCGATGCAGCCGAGGACGTTCCGACCGCGGGACTCGACTTAGACATTGAAGCCGGTGGCCCGCCGCCGCGATTCATGACAGACAACGCCGGCGTGCCCTCGCCGTACGTCGAGCCGAAGCAGCAGCGAAAGCCTCGTCAGACCAGTGCGGAAAGGTCAGCGGCAGTCCCCGCGTCTCAAACGAACAATATTGCCCAGAATATCGACCAGGGACGTGCTGTCCAGGAGAGTGCCGCGGAGGCAGTGGTCGCACCAACGACGGCTCAGACACCAGTGCGGCCGATGCCGCCTGCAAATTCGACAACTGAGGCAATCGATCCAGGTGCTGTGGCTCCTGCCGCCGTAACGCAGCAACCTGCCTCCGAAAAGCCGGCGCCCGAGGCGGTGCGCGAGATTTCTTCGGGGACTGTCCTGCGCAACCGCTACGTCATCGAGCATGTGATCGGCATCGGCGGAAATTCCGTGGTGTTCCAGGCTCGCGATCGTCATCGCGACTCTGTCGAAGAAGCCGGCGAACGGGTGGCGCTGAAAGTGCTTCGACCCCAGCTACGTAACAATCCCTATGCGTTGATGCGGATGCGCCGCGAATTTCGGCAGATGCAGCGGCTCACCCATCATGGCGTTGCCCGGGTCTTCGACCTGGATTGCGACCACGGCCTGTGGTTCATGACGCTCGAACTCGTCGAAGGACAGACCATCACCCAATGGATGAAGGGTACCGGCACCGATGCCGAAGCCATGCGCATCATCATGGGTTGCTGCGAAGCGGTATCCTACGCGCATAGCTGCGGCATCGTTCACGGCGACCTGAAGCCGAGCAATGTGCTGGTCATGCCGGGGATGTCCGTCAAGCTAGTCGACTTTGGTTCGGCGGCAGCGGAAGTAAGCGGAGCGGCACTGGCAGTGTCGGCGCGCAGTTTCGCAGCGACGCCTCCATACGCCAGCCCACAGATTCTTACGGGCAACGTTGCCGACCCTCGCGACGACGTTTTCAGCTTGGCCTGTATCGCTTACGCGGTCCTGACTCGCGGTGAACATCCCTTCGAGCGCAAATCATCGCTCGACGCTGTTCGCGACCAGATGCGACCGACGTACTCGCCGAAGATTCAGCCGCGCGTGTTCGATGTCATCGTGCGGGCGCTGTCGTGGCAACGACAGAACCGTCCGGCATCAGCCCGCGAATTTCTCAATGCGCTGGCCGGTAATGACCTTGGCCGCGAACATCGCGCCAGCCTACCTGAACCTGCCGCCACCACCGTGCAAGCTGCCGTACCGCTGGCAGCGTCGGTCGTTTCGACTCACCCACCCATCCAGATCACTGTGCATAGTGTGTGCGTAACACTCGACATGCCGCAGTCGCACCGCTATGCACTGCCTACTCAGTGGCTGAACGTGCAATCGTTGCCGAGCTTCGGCGACTGGTCGTCGCAAATGTTGGCGCGCTCCGGCCAGCCTCCGTTCGATCGTCGCTACCAGGAAGAACTGCTGAAATGGGTCAACCCTTCGGCGGCATTAAATACTGGATCCCTGGTCCAAGTCGCGCGACCCGAGCCGCATACCATCGAAGGCATCTGGGCACCGAGTGTACCTGCCACGCGTGCACCGAACGCCCGTGTCCCTATCATCCGTTCGCCACTGATGAGAGTGGTCGCACCGCTGCCCTCGATCTGGCATCGGCATGGATTGGCCGCCGTCGCCGTGATCGGTGTCCTGGCGATACTGCTCGGCCATCAGAGCGATGTCGGCAGCAGCACGACTCCGGCGGCATTGCCACCCCCGCTTGCGCCGGCACCTACGGCGGCGGCAGCACTACCTGCCATTCGCGAAACGACCGGCGAGGCGGTGCAGCCAGCGGAACCGAACATCGTCGAGCACGTAGTCCCACCGCCGCCTCCGTCCGCTGCGCCAGGATTCATCTCGTTCGAGAGTCCGATCGTCCAGGTGGGCGCGAATCAATCCATGGCGGTACTTACCGTGAAGCGACTCGATTCGACGCGCGGCCGCGCGAAGATCGCCTGGACCATCGAAGGCGCAAGCGGCCGAGCTATCGTCGACGAAACCGCGCTCGATTCGCAGACCATACAATTCCTCGACGGGCAGGACGTCCGCAGTCTCTACATTCCGCTGGTACGGCGCGACGATCCTGGCGAGCATCAGCCCACCCGCAGTTTCATCGTGAAGCTGTCGAAGGTGAATGGCAGCCCGGCGATCGGGCCGTTGACGCAGACGAAAGTCACCATCGGAAGCGGCTACTGAAGCCCAGCGACTCATTCGAGAATGTCGGCCGACACGCATTCCAGCCAGAATAGTTTCGTACCCGTATCGACCTGAGTTGCTGCTGCCCTGCCGGCGGCTAGCTCCAGCACATGTCGCGTGCCAGCGGGCGCCAGTGCAGCTCGCCACGGCTTGAGCTGGTGAACGCATTTCAGCACTTGCATGCGTTGGTTGAGAAACAGGACATCGATCGCGAACTGCATTCCGACTGTGTGGATGCAGCCGCCAGGGTAGAGCAACAATCCCTCCTCAGGATGAAGCCAGGCGCAATCGAGTAGCCCCCTGCGCCGCGCAGCGAAAGTCGAGGCCACTCTAACGGCTGTCGCAATCACTTTGCCTTCGCTGCTCAGGAAGATCAGTGTCGCTCGCCGATCCCTGATGCCTGTCTTTGCATCCTCGCGATTGGCGGCAAGGGGAACAAGCATGCACGACAGCAGCCAACTCAACGCTCGCGAACCCAGCCGTGCAATCGTGTTCAAAATAACTCCAGTGCACCGGCTTCCTGGAGCTGAATTGCGATGGGAAAGCCGATGATGATGAACGTGATCGGAAAGAGCAGTGCGATGAGCGGCAACAGCATTTTCACCGGCGCCTGGTTGGCCAGCTTTTCCGCTCTCGTGAACCGTTCCTGGCGCCGCTGTCGCGCCTGATCTGCTAACACGTCGCCCAAGGAACCGCCGGTCTCTTCGGCCTGCATGACCGACGAGGCAAAGTTGCTCATCGCGGGAACAGCGACTCTGGCGGCGAGCCGATCCAATGCAACACGCCGAATCGCACCGCTGCGTGTCTCGCGTAGATAGCGGGAAAACTCCTGTCTCACCGGGCCATCGCCGAGTTGCGTCAGCGACTGCTCAAGCGAGGCGGTGAACGTGAGTCCCGCCTTCATGCCGAGTACCAGCACATCGAGAAAGAAGGGAAAGTCCTTCTCGAAACGGCGCTGGCGCTTGCGAGCCGTATCTCGCAACCAGATGCTTGGATACAGCCAGGCAAGCGGAGCCAGGCTGGCGACTGCGCCGAAATGGATCGCATTGTCGAGTTGCAACGCGCAGATCGCGTAGAGCGCTAGAACTGCGCCAACGACAACCGCGATTCGCCGCAGGACGATGAACTCGGCCGGTGCGATCAGGTAGGTTGCGCCAGCGCTGTTGAGCTGGGCTTGGATCGTTTCCCGTTTCGCAGGCATCAGCGACTCATCGACGCTCGATGCATACCATCGGATCAACGGGCCGAATACGGCTAGCGTCATTGGCAAAGGGTCGCGCCACGCTGAATCGCGCGTCGGCGATGGCGTCGCCCGGCTGCGCAACGCAAACGGCATTAGAATGAGCACCGCAGCGGCAACAGCCGCCAACGCAGTCGAGATATAGGCATCCATGCATTCACTCCTGACTGTCGAACCGCCGACCGCTGTGGCGAACGATAGCTACACGTCGATGGCAACGATCTTCCGTATCATCCATGCCGCGGTCAGCATCATGGCCGCAACGACCGCGAGCACAACCCAGCCATACCATTGCGTGAACATCAGGCTCATCCGCTCCGGCTGCTGTCGATACAGCACCAGGCCCACGAACACGGGTAGCAGGCCGACCACCCAGCCCTGCGCCCGACCCATCGACGTCAATGCGTCGATCTTGCCTTCGATGTGCGCCTTTTCCTGGAGCGTCCTGGCGAGCGCTTCGAGTGTGTCGGCCAGGTTGCCGCCAACGCGTCGCGACACGTTGACGGCGGTATTCATCAAGTCGAGCTCCGGCGTCTGCATGCGCTTACGCAGGTCGGTTAGCGATTCAGCCAAGTGTCTGCCGACGCGATACTCGGCCAGCACAATGCTGAACTCCTGGCTGAGCGGCGCGGGTTGTCTCAAAGCGAGCAGTTCGAGTCCTTTGGCAAGATTCGAACCGGCACGCAACGCAGAGGCGAGCGCCAGCAGTGCGTCGGGAAGCTGGTAGACGAATCGAGCCGCACGCCGACGGGCATACAGAGTGACCATCGCACGCGGCCCGATGGCTGCCACGAAGGCGGCGGCGATTGCGCCGAACGGTCCAATCAGTAAGGAAGCGCCCGCTCCCAGCACGATCAGCAGGATAGTACTGGCTAGAAACAGCGCCTGTGGATCGCCAACGATGAAGTTGTACTTCAATCCTGCCGCTACGGTACTGACGAACGTCGAGCGATAACGGACGAAACCGATGTAGAGCAGCCCCGCCGACAAGGCGATCGCCGTGAAAGTCAACGCAGTGACGAACACGTGCAGCTGCTGCGCCGAAAAGGCTTGCTGAAGGGCGTTCATTGCATCGGTCCCGTGTTCGCTGGAGACTGGATCGAGCGCGTCAGAGCGCACCGGCGTGAATGACTCGAACATCGCCCGCATCGAAGATACTTCGATCCAGGTCGACTCCTTCGTCTCGCAGCGTTTCATAGAATCGCGGCGGTTGACCGAAGCCGACGTGCTGGCCGATGACCTCGCCGCGAGTGTTGACACCGAGTTGCCGAAAGGCGAATAGCGGCTGCATGAGAATGACGTCCGCCTCCATGCCGTCCACTTCGACGATGGCGGTCACGCGCCGCCGCCCATCGCTGAAGCGTGCCTGCTGAATCACGATGTCTATCGCTGCGGCTATCTGTTCGCGAATCGCACGCGCCGGCAAGTCCATTCCGGTCATCAACACCATGATTTCCAGTCGCGAGAGAATGTCGCGCGGTGAATTGGCGTGCCCGGTCGTCATCGAGCCATCGTGACCCGTGTTCATCGCCTGCAGCATGTCCAGCGCCTCGCCGCCGCGGCATTCACCAACGATGATGCGATCCGGGCGCATGCGTAGCGAGTTTCGGACCAGCTCACGGATGGTGATTTCACCGCGGCCTTCGACATTCGGCGGCCTGGCTTCCAGCGATACCACGTGCGGCTGAACCAGCTTCAATTCAGCCGCATCTTCGATGGTGATGATCCGCTCGGTCGGCGGAATCGCTTCCGATAGGGCATTGAGAAACGTTGTCTTGCCGGAACCGGTCCCGCCCGACACCAGGATGTTCCTTCGGTGGACTACGCAGGTTCTCAGAAAGCTGGCCATCTGCATCGTCAGCGCACCGGTCGCGACGAGACGATCCATAGAGAATCGCTGCCTGGCGAACTTCCTGATCGTCAGCACCGGACCCTGGAGCGTCAACGGTCGGATGATTGCATTGACACGCGAACCATCGGGGAGCCGTGCGTCTACCATGGGAGCGCCCTCGTCGATACGGCGGCCCAGCGGGCTGACGATTCGCTCGATCACGCGCAGTAGCGATTCCTCATTGAGGAATCGTGCCGCAACCGCGAGCAGCTGGCCAGCCCGTTCGATGTAGATCTGCGCAGGGCCGTTGACCATGACTTCGGACACCGACTCGTCCCGCAGGAACGGTTCTATGGGTCCATAGCCCATGATTTCCGCCGTCATCTCGTCGACGAACTGCTGGTGGTCGACCGGCGCTGGAAGCTGGATTGCTCCTGACGCAATGATCGACTCGATCGCCTGCCTGGCTTCCTTACGCAGATCCGCCGAACCTAGATTGTTCAATGCTGTGCGCCGAAACAGGTCCAGCTCCCGCAGAACCAGCCCCTGCAGCCTTTCCTGCAATCGCTTGAGTTCAGTCGATGTTCCCGAGGGTTGAGTTTCCGCCATGGGCTTCCGTGCTCCTGGTGTGTAAGTGCTATTGCAGATAGCGGACGTGCGTCCATGACCTGCGAATGTGCTCGGCGATCCGACCGAGCTTGCCCTTGAGGGTGTAAGCCTGCATGAGAACTGCAGGCTTACCGAGCCGATGGCCACAGAAGATCTGCACATCGACTGGCGTGCCGTGAGCATCGCCACTGAAGATCGACTCGTATCCCGTCAGATCGCCGTAGCTCGCTGGACGCATCTCGAGTTGATCCAACTCGAGCAGTCCGTAATTGCGCGCGACTTGTTGGATGGCGCCGCGAGCGCCGTCTCTTATCTCCTCGGTTGTGAACGCGATGCCGGGCGCAGTGGTCCAGCTCATTCCCGCCGGAGGGATGCTCAAGGCCGGTGTTTCAGCCACGAACGATGGCGATTCGCGGCCGCGGTCGATGTGCACGTCCCATTCGGGCCCGGCTTCGGTCCAGATTTCGAGTCCCAGCAAGCTGACGCGGTGAATCAACATCGGCCGTTTGATAGCTCCCGCTGCGCCCCATGACATGGTGCACAAGCTGCTTAACAGGAGCACGCCGAGAGCGCGCAGAAAGAACTCACCCATGAGACATCCTTGTCGAGTGAAGAGCGATTCGGTCCTGGCAAATCGTCAGTCAGTTGTTCGCAGCCAATCCGACGCAGAACAGCAGCAACAGGCAACCCAGGCCGTGCGGAGAATGAGTGCGTTCGCAAGCGATCCGCCAGTTCCGACTGAAGACTAGCATCGACAGCCAAACCATCAGGTACGATAAAACCAGTCTTCCACCGAGATTTCCAACTACGAAGGCATCCATGCCTACCTCATAATGATCTGTTGCGGCCCGTCAGTGTTTCATCGAGCCGCCATCTGGCTTACCGGTGTGTAGATCACTCGCAGCTGTTCTTCTTTGAAGTCCGTGTAGTCTGCAAGCAGGGCACGCACGCGGGCGGCTGACTCTTCCAACCCGACGTGCCATTCGATCTGTGTACCCTTCGCAGCGCGAACTTGTCTGCGAGCTTCGTTCAACACCGGCCCGTCCCAGCCTCGTAGTCCCCACTCTTTTCGTTGCTGACGCAGGCGGCGGAAGAGCTTCGCGTATAGCAAGACATCGCGTTGCGAGTCGTAGCCATCGAAGTCGATGCAGCGCACGCGATACTTGCGATCGCGGGGTGCGCCGGTGATGAATTCCTCGTAGCGCCATTCCTCTTCGTCGGGAGGCCAGCCATGAATGGCATAAGTGCTGTGCCAGACGAGACCGAGGTGGTCGAGGGCTTCGCGCACGCGTTTGGCGGCGGCGATGTCGGAAGGATTAGTCGATTTAGGAACCTTGGGAGTTGTTGTGATTAAGGTTCCGCCATCGTAGGGTTCCCAGTCGATTCCTAGCGGCAGCACCTCTCCAAGATCAGCAATCGGCATAAGAGTAAGCCATTGACCGGCGTGAGTATCTCCTTCCTCTGCTATTGCTTGCTGAAATTCAAGCGTTCTTGCGCTCACAAAGCTGAACGGCCAAACATCGAGCGTCACTTCGATGATCTTCTTGGCAAGGCGGGTTGCATCACACTCAAGTTCAATCCCCTTAGGCAAAGTTAAGGTTAGGCCACCGCTAGCTAGAGGACTCGAAGATACTCCGCGCGCCAATAGCTCCCATCCGCCATTTGACACAGATTGATGCAACCGAGATTGCTTGTCCTCGTATGAGAAGAGGCTGACCGCAAAGCCGCTTTTGCTTAGGCTTCGCGGGCTAAGCGACTCCCAACCGTCTAGGCGACCAGATTCGCCCTCAGCCTGACTCTTCTCCTCCAGGGCTAGTTGAACTTCCGCTTCTAGGTTAGCTAGGCCTGGGTCGATCATTTGATAGCCGCTACTGCGAAGAATTGAAACGCGGGCAAAGCTAGCGTGAACTACTTGTAGCCTCTGCAGGTAGCTTCTCACCGACTTCTGGTAGCTTTCGAGCGTGCACGGAACTCCGTTTACTATCGAAGCCCGAATCTGAATGTGTTCATTTAGATCGGCCATCAGTTCATCACGTCGGCTGTAAAGATGACTTTTATCCTTCCGCTGAAGTTCGGATCGAGCTGGCTAGCTAGTATATTTTCTATTTTTGCCGCCATGTCTTGGCTTGCAACGTGCCATTCAATTGAGCTGTAGGATCCCGCACCTTCCAGCTCTTCCAATTGCCTTGTGGCCTGCTCGACGAGACTTTGCGCCACTCTGTCCTTCAAGAACTCTGGCTTGCATTCCGCCAGCGGACAGAACTCCGTGTAGTGCTTCGCATCGATCAGCACATCGCGCTCCGCATCATATCCATCAAAATCGACATCCCCGACTCTATACTCGCGGATGCTTGGCCCATTCCTCGGTGCTCCGGTAACTTGCTGCTGATATCGATACGCCGCCTCCGCGGATGGACTCGTCGCGGAGCGCTTGACCTCGCGCCAACTTCCGCTTCCACCGTCGCTCGCACCGATCGCGTACCCGCTTGGACTCCGGGGCGCGCGATAGATCGGCGGGATCGTGCAGGTCGCATTGTGAACCCACAGGCCGCTCGCGCCAACGAAGTAGCTCTCCGTCCCAGGCACCGCGAAGTTGAAAACCTGCCTGGGCCGCTCGATGGGGATTGCCGCCCGGACCAGGACATCGCCGTTGACGGTGGCGAGCGGATCGCCCGGACGCAGCTCTTCGACCGCGGTCCAACCTTTGCCCTGCACCCAGGCTGGATGTTCCGCAGTGACTCGAAGAACTTCGTCCTCGATGACGAGTGAGTAGTAACCGGGTGCCGTTCGATGGAAAGTCCGCGCGACTTGGTGCGGACCGTCCTCCAGGGTGCCGCGGTCCCTGGAGATGACCCAGTCGCCTGCCTGCACCGTGTCGATCGGCTGCAGACCGATGGCTGTCCAGATGCCGGTGCCGGCGACGAAGCTTGCACATCCGAAGGCTCGCTTGGTCTCATCGAGCGCATGAGCCAGTCGGCCGAACTTGGCGAGCTTCGTCGCCAACTTGAGCATGAACGCCGGATCGACATTGCTGCCCAGCACTCGGCCGCGATCGAAGGCGCCGCAGGAGACGAGTTGCTGCAAGTCCTTGCCGAGCGCTTCACCGATTGCGCGGGCCGTACCGGCCGGGTCGTCGATGAAGTTGCGTGCGAGCTGATATAGCCCCCTCGCGACTTCGATCGGATCCGTGATCAGATCGACCAGGTCGTCGAGCTGCTCCTTGATGCCTTCCCAGAATCCCTTGACGAACTCGACGGCAGTGCCGGCGAGACTTCTCAGTTCACCCCAGATCTGTCGAAGTACGCCGCGGTCCTGCTCCGGATCACGGGCTGCGGCGCCTTGCGTCGGTGAACACACGGGTGCCGCTGCTTCGTTCTTGGTGGTCGTGCTCGCTGGGTCCGCGACCTCTGCGTCCGTGTCGTTGGGTTCACGTGCCGGAGTATTCGTAGAACCGGTCGTCGACAGCGGCCGGCTTGCTGAGCCAAACCCGAGTAACGGATCGCCAACGTTGCTGCCCTCGCCTCGGTCACCTTGCTCCGAGCCGACTGTGTCGCTGTTATTAGAATCAGCGTCACTTTCCCGACTCTCAGCGGGCCGTGTATCAACAGCGAAGCGCTGTACCTCTGGCAGATCGGAACGAGCAACGACGAGCTCGCTCAGGCGAGTCGGGCTTTGCATCCGCACTGTGGCGCTCGCAAGAATCGGAAGGCGAGTGCGCGCCAGCAGTTGCCGGCTGAAGGCGTCCGTATGGTCATTCGCGTGCAACAGGACACGCGATATGAACCAGTTGACGATCGGAACTCGCAGTGGAAAGCCGTAGGTGACTTCCACCTTCAGGACGTTCGCGTCCTGGATATTCAGTCCGCTGGCGTCGCCTTCGGCGGTGCTGCGCGCGTGCAACCGATCGTTGGGTAGTTCACGCTGGTCGTCTACGTCTTCAGCGAAATCGTCGAACGCTTCCCGCGTCGGATTGAGAATGCGCACGCGTGCATCGGTTGCCAGTTGTGCATTGATCCTGGCCGTCGTCGTAACCGCGCCGGCGACTGAACGCTCGGGAGAGAACAGCGGTAGCAGGCCGCTCGCTAATCCCTGGCGAATCGAATCCGGCGCTGCGTTGTTTACTGCGCCGGCGCGCGCGGCCTGCAGGCTCGCGTGATTCAGTGTCGCCTTGGCTTGATAGATCAGGCCGAACTGGATCGCGGCTAGGACGACGACCAGGAGGATCGGCAGCGCAACGATCGCTTCTGCGATCGCGGCGCCGCGATGACCGCATAGGGCTGCAGCGCCGAGTCGCGCGTGCATCATCCTCCGCGGGTGACTTCGAACTGAAGCAGGCTGATCGCGATCCATGCGATGCATTTCAGGTGCGGCGACTCGCGCTCAATCCATGGGCGTCGCGCGCAGCTCCTTGGTGGATTCCTTCAGCAGCTCATCGAAGCGCCGCAGGCGTTTCTCGACCTCTTCCGAGTCCGCCTGGAGAATATGCGGTGTGACCAGCACAATGAGTTCGCTCTGGCCGCGCCTGAATTGGCGCGATTTGAACAGCTCACCGAGAATGGGCAGTTGTCCGAGCCCCGGAACCTTGACGACGGATTTGGCATCCTCGGTCGTCAACAAGCCAGCGATGACCATGGTCTCGCCGCTGCGCACATTCATTTCAGTGCTGGTCTTGCGGGTGGCGAATCCCGGTATGCCCAGCACCTGATTCCCTTTGTCGACGCTGCTGACTTCGACGTTGACCTTGGTGCGGATCACTCCCGTAGCGTCGGCCCGAGGCTCGACGTTCAGAATGATGCCGAACTGTTTGAATACGACATTGAGCGCGCCGTCCTGATTCTGTACCGGGATGGGTACTTCACCGCCCGCGAGAAAATCGGCGTGCCCGCCGTTGATACACGTCAGAGTAGGCTCGGCGAGTGCACGTGCTTTACCATCGTTGACTAGCAGGTTGACGAACGAGTCGACACTCGTATTCAAGGCGACGTAGCGAGAACCTTGTCGTTGGTTGATCGGCACTGAGCTGACGATAGGACCCGCGGCGATGTCGGCCCAATCGATGCCGATGTCACGCAGAGCCGACTTCTTTACTTCGATCAGCCGAGCTTTCAGCAGTATCGTGGCCTGCATCGGCAACGCCGGCAATGCAGGAAGAGCGCTCGCCGCCGCAAGAACTTTGACCATGTGCGCGGCAGCAGAGCCATCGCGACCCCAGATGCGCAGATCTGTTACACCTTCCTTGCGGGCGATCACCAACACTTCGTCCGTGTCCTCCAAGACTTTTACGTCGATGATGCTGCCGTCGCCAGCGGCGATGCGTTTTACCGCAGGGTAGTGAATTACGAGACTCTGACCGCTGGGAATCGTCAACGCGTGCTGGTCGTGCTGATCACTCGCAATTTCTGCCAGCGTTGATGCCGGCATAGTGACGATGGCCAGAAACAAGATGCGAGCCACCCATAGCGTTCCCTGGCCGTCGCTCATGCTCAGATTCCACCCATGATGATCTCGACGCGCGAGCGAATCTTGCCTTTGACGACGCGTTCGCCGTTCAGCAGGGTTTGCTTGGTCACGCGCGCTACTTGGATCGGCGCATCGTCGTTCGGTTGGCGCAATGCAATGGTGATTCTTCCCGCGTCCTGCGCGAGCGTGATCTTTGCGGCCTCCACCGGCGAAACAGACACCGTGACGGTATTGAAGCGGCCGCTGCGCTGATCGGCGAAGTATGCCGAGTTGATAGCGGTTCTTGCGCCGGTGGCAATGACAGGAATGTTCGACAGCATGGGCTGAGTCAAGCTTTCGTTGCCGGTGCTGGTAGTGAAGAAAATGTCGATGCGATCGCCGGGCGCGAGCATTCCAGAAATGGACGCTTCGTCATCGACAGGAAACGTCAGTGCTCGTTTGCCCGCTGTGAGCTGCGATGAGAATCCTGCGCCAGGATCGGCAGCCAGGTGGGACCGAAGTACAGTTTCACCGCTCTTGACTGGCTGCGCCAGAACGCGGCCTGACACATCATTCCATTCGTCGGCTGCTATCGCATCGGAGTGCAGGAAGGCGCGAGGTACTTGGCGGAGGGCGCCACTGTCGGTGGAGAGAACCGTCCCTGCTCTTAGATTCGAACGGGCCACAACGACATTCACGGGTGTGTACTCGGCGTCAATCTGAGCAATCCGGACGGAGAGCCGCGTCTCGATATACCTGTTTGCGAAATAGGCGGCGCCGCCGCTTGCGATCAGCGCGCCTCCCAACATCAACACAGTGACCATGCTTCCTTTCATCGCCTCCCTTCCTGAGAAGCCTCCTTGCGCCCGAATCAGTATGGATTCATCAATGCCCACAGGAAGCGGACATGGCTGTGTTGCAGGCAATCCAGCGTGGTTTGCACTCCGCACCACGCCGCCATCAGCCCGGCAAGCACAGCCACGTATTCGCTAATGGCCCAGCCTCCTTGAGGCGTGTGCGCAGCCCTGCCGGCGGCATTCAAGATTTCCTCCAGACAACAATGATCGATGTGCTGCCTGGTCGCGCCTTGTCGGGCATCAGCGAGAGTAGTGCGTGCTGAGCGCCGCGTTGCGCTTCGATGATCTGTCCGTCTGCTACGACCTGCATCGGCTCCCTGAGGGTGATCTGCCAGCCGCTGCGAGTCAGCTTCTGCACAAATGCCTGAGCCTCCACTCCGATCGACCGCGCACTGCGCAAAGTAATGTGTTCAGCTTCGGTGCCTTCATCATCGTATTCCTGGAGATTGACGATCTCCGCGGTCGCCGGCCTTGGGAATGCCGTTGCAATCTTCAGCTGGGCTGTCTCTGGCGGCGGACTGACGGCGATGGTTCCTTCGCTGCCCGCTAGGGTTGAGCGAACCTGGATCGTGATGAGGTTGCGCCGTGTGCGGATCGAGATCACCGACCAGTCGCCGCTGCGGCTGCGAAGGATCTCGTTATTCGTCATTGCGCGTGCACTCGACCGGTAGTAGTCGCAAACTTCGTCGGAGCTGAGTCGTGACCGAAAGTTCTTGAGCGTCATCGGCAGGCCGTTCATGCGCATACTCTTCGAGATCCACCACACATCGCCGTGCGGGGGCGCCGGTACATCGAGGAGTTCTTTTGTGAGGCCACTGAGTTCGTGTTCGCCTGCGCGCGAAACACCGCTGCACGCTGCAAATAGGAACAGCACGACACGGCGGACTGAGAACTCGAGCGCCATCACTTGCGATTCACGTAGGCAGCAGGAAGGGCGGCTGAACTGGGCTGTAAATCGATGCCGGCC
>Ga0157380_10000708_pt1 | contig 20829 bp, 18 predicted proteins | sample S35metaG_FD_119757 | JGI IMG/M metagenome (GOLD analysis project Ga0157380, IMG submission 119757) | Switchgrass rhizosphere microbial communities from Kellogg Biological Station, Michigan, USA - S3-5 metaG | ecosystem: Host-associated > Plants > Roots > Rhizosphere > Soil | place: USA...
CGTGGTTCCCTTGCCCGGCTGGCTCTCGATGGCGATTTTTCCGCCATGGGCTTCGACGATGCGGCGGGTGATGTAGAGGCCCAACCCGGTGCCGATGCGCTGCCCCTGGCTCTTGGACCAGTAGGCATCGAAGACGAACCGCAGATCCTCGGCAGCGATCCCCGGCCCCGAGTCCTGGACCGATACGACCAGTTCGCTGTCGACGGCGCGGGTGGTCACGACGATGGCGGCGCCGGGCTCGCAGAACTTGATTGCGTTGCCCAGCAGGTTGGCCAGTACCTGCAGGATGCGGGCACGGTCGCACATGACTTCGTCGTTCGCTTCCGTGAGCGTCGCCGACAACTGCAGCTGCTTCTCCTGGGTCAGCGGCTCATGCACCTGGATCGCCTCGTCGATCAGCGAATTCAGGCGCTCTGGCGCCGGGGTCACGGAAATCCGGCCGGCGCGAATATTCGCCATGTCCATCAGGTCCATGATCATGCGCGTCATCAGGTCGACGGTCGTGTGCATGCGCGCGTGCACTTTCTCTTTCATTGCTTCGTCGAGGCTGGAGTTGCGCCGGGACAGGAGCGAGACACCGCTCTTGATCGCCTGCAGGAAATTACGCAGATCGTGCGACACGACCGCCATCACGTCGTCGCGCGCCTGCACGGCCAGGGCGAGCTGCGACTCGCTCTCCCGGATTCGCGTCAACTGCTCGGCGACCAGTCTCTTCTGCTGGTGCAGGCGGATGAAGGTGTCCGCTTTCTGGCGCAGCACGTGCGAGTCGATGGGCTTGAAGAGGAAATCGACGGCACCGGTTTCGTATCCACGGAATACACGCTGGGCATCGCCCGCCCCCGCAGTGACGAAGATGATCGGGATGTAGCGCGATCGCTCTGCACCGCGCATCAGTTCGGCCAATTCGAATCCGTCCATTTCCGGCATCTGCACATCGATCAGCGCCAGCGAAAAATCGTGAACCAGCACCAGTTCCAGCGCTTCGGTGCCGGAACGCGCAGCGAGAATCTGGACATCGGGCCGACGCAGCAGGGCGCTCAACGCGACCAGGTTCTCCTCGACATCGTCGACCAGCAGGATCTTGGCGGGCTCGGGCATCATGAGTTCCGTGATCGATTGGAAATGGGAGCAACGGGACGCGGCTGCGGCGACAGCGAAGCGGCCAACGCGGCGATGTCGATCGCCGGCAGGATGAAATCGGGAGTGAATCGCGCCAGCGCCGCCGCAGGCATGGTCGCCGCCTCGGCTGACTGCGGCGTCTGCACGACGGTGATGCCGCCGGCAGCATGAATCGCTTGCAGACCACTGGCACCGTCGCTGCTAGCGCCAGTCAGCAGCATTGCCATCGCGCGATCCGCATAGGCAGCGGCGGCGGATTCGAACAGCACATCGATAGAAGGCCGCGAAAACAAGACCGGCGGATCGATCGACAGCGCGCAGCAGCGATTCGATTCCAGCAGCAGGTGATATCCCGCCGGCGCGAAATAGATCGTGCCACCAACCAAAGGCTCCTTGTCTTCGGCGAAGCGCATCGGCAACCGCGTCGCGGACCGGAATACCCTGGGAAGCAGCTCGGGCGAGCGCTCCGGCAAATGCACGACGATCACCACCGGCACCGACAGCGACAACGGCAGGCTGGGCAGGATCAACCGTAACACATCGAGCACACCGGCCGATCCGCCGATGAGGAGCAGGTCCAGCGGTCGCTGGTCGAGATAGACGCCCCTGGTGGTCATCGGATTAGTCATCGCGGGATGGTCATAGCTGAGTGGCTAGCGCAGGTGCCATCATGCCGCCTTCCGATAGATCTTTTCTTCGGGACGGTAATCGACGAAGGCAGTTGCCTGCGACGAGAAACGCAGCGACTCCTTGGAGCCGAGCCCGAGGAAGCCCCGCCGCACCAGTGCTTCCTGAAAAATGCCCAGCGCGCGGTCCTGCAAGTCGCGATTGAAATAGATGAGCACGTTGCGGCAGGAAATGAAGTGCACTTCCGAAAACGTAGTGTCGGTAGCGAGGCTGTGATCGGCGAAGGTAATGCGATTGCGCAGCTGTGGATCCATCACCGCAGAATGCCCCGAGGCGTGATAGTGATCCGAAAGCGATCCTTTGCCGCCCGACTCGCGATGATTGAGAGTGAATTGCCGCATGCGGTCGAGGTCGTATACGCCGCTCGCAGCCTTGCGCAAACTCTCGGAATTGATGTCGGTCGCGTAGATCAGCGTGCGATCCAGCAAGCCTTCTTCGGCGAGCAGGATCGCCATCGAATACGCTTCCTCGCCGGTGCTGCAGCCGGCCACCCACACCTTGAGCGAAGGATAGGTCGCCAATGTCGGTAGCACATTCCGCCGTAAAGCGAGGTAGTACGAGGGATCGCGAAACAGGTCGCTCACCTGCACGGTGAGATATTCGAGCAGCTGCGGAAACACCGCCTTGTCGTGCAGCACTTTCTCCTGCAGCGCCGACAGCGTTCGGCAATCGAAGCGGACCAATGCCAGTGCCAGGCGCCGTTTCAGGGATGCGACCGCGTACTGACGGAAATCATAGTGGTACGCGTCGTAAATCGCCTCGAGCAGCAGGCGCATTTCGATTTCCGCGACCCTATCGTTCGACGCACCGTTCAACGTACGACTTTCCCCAAACCGCAGTGACCACCGTTCCGCGCCCCTGCCGGGTTCTGGTCAAGACATGCGCCGCCGCAATTCTAAATCAGTTCGTTACGCGACCGACACCGACGCACCGGCAGCGACCACAGAATGCTCAAACGGCGCGGGGGGATCCGCTATTCATCCCACAAGAGCGACAATGTGAGGCATTCACCGACGGGCGAGGCTGCTGCGGAACTCAGCGGTCCGCCAGGAATTGAATGGCATGCCACCAGGCCCCAGAGGATTCGCCGATGAAACCCATCCATGCCATCGTCATTTCGATCCTGGTCAGCACCCTGGCCATGGCCGACGTGAAGACTCCGGCCGAAACGCCGACGACTGCCGACGTCGTCGAGACCTTCAAGGCTCTGGACCGCAACTCCGACCAGCGCATCAGCAAGGAAGAAGCCAAAGCAGACAAGTCGCTGCGCACGCGCTTCGCTGCTGTCGACTCCAACGGCGACGGCTATGTGGACTCCGAGGAGTTTCTGGCCCGGCCGGACACGAAACCGTTCGAATGATCAGCCGCGGCTGTCGAGCCAGCCGCGGTAGTGAATAACCAATCCGACCACCGGTAGCGCAGCCCGTACATCGAACTGGTAGCGATCGTCTCGCATCGACTCGCTCGCCACTACGCCTTTGAAGAACGAAGCCGGCAAGGGAATGCCGAGTACCTTGCCTGCCTGTGGCAACCACCGTATCTGCAGCGCCGTCGCTTCCAGTCGAAAGCCGATGGTGAGCAATCCCAATCGTTCGACCAGCAATCCGCGATGGGCGCGCATACGCGAGCGCAGCAGGCGCTCACCGAAATATCGATTCCAGGTTTCGCCGCCAGGGTCGGCCGCAATCTGGATACGCACAGGCACTGCGTCGGCAGCAGCGGGCATCCCAGCCAGCGCTGCCGCGAGCCGCGCCAACCAACCCTGACCTCGCACGATTGCGCATCTGCCACTGAACCAGGCCGATGCCGCTCCGGAATGGACGCTGCGAATGCCCACGGGCAACCGCTCGAACGCGTCGCCGAGCAACCGATGGAACAGGGACGGCAACTGCAGCTCGTTCATCTGAGCGGTTACCATAGGAGGGATGACCCTCCGGTGGCAATGGTGCGGAATCGACGACCTGAGCGCTCGCCAGCTCTACCAGCTGCTGGCGGCCCGTTCGGCAGTATTCGTCATCGAACAGAACTGCGCGTACCAGGACATGGATGGCCTGGACCTCGACGCCGTTCACCTGATCGGTTGGTCCGGGCCTGAAGTGGCTTGCTGTCTGCGGCTGTTGGCTCCTGGCGCCAAGTATCCCGAAGCATCGATCGGCCGCGTCCTGACCACGGCGCTGGCTCGCGGCACCGGAATCGGTCGCGAAATGCTCGGCCTCGCTGTCCGCCGGCTGGACCAGGACTATCCGACCCATGCGACCCGCATCGGCGCCCAAGCCTACCTGCAGACGTTTTATGGCGAATTCGGCTTCCGCACCGTCTCCGAGGTGTACCTGGAAGACGGCATCCCGCATGTCGAGATGCTGCGCCCCGCCTCGCGTTAACGTTAAGCCTCTCTCCATCATCGGCGTCATCGCAGGCCTGCGTCGACTGAAATGGGAATTAGGCCTCGCGCCGCTCGTGACGCGATCGCGGGTGACACTACGTAGCTGATCGAGCCGAAACGCCAGCGCGCCGCCCATCGCTGGTCGTTTCTCTTGTCGAAAAAGAGAGCTGGCGGCCGGAGACTGAAGGCCCGGTCGTTCGTCGACGGGTTCAGGCGTGGTGGCGGGCAGGGGGGACAAAGGCACGTGTATGACAGGGGACGATCCGCGCCTTGTCATCCTCAGCGGGCATCTATCCCGCGAACGCGAGACTGATCACTCCACCGACGATGCAGAGCGCGCCGATCAATCGCTCCGGCGAAGCTCGCTCCTTCAATAGTCGCGCGCCGAAGTAGGTACCGATCAGAGTAGCCAGTTCTCGAGCGGGAGCGACATGGCTGATCGGTGCGACCCGCATGGCGTACAACACCAGGATATAGCCAAGCGGTCCGAGAATGGCGACAACCAAGGCAGGCATCGCATATTCGCGTACTTCGAGCGCCACCCGGGTGCGGTCGGACCACGCCCGCGGGCTCAACATCACGATGCGCAGCAGGTTGCCGGTCAAGTCGACGATGAACGGTGAGATCAGCAGTATCTTCACCGCCCAGCCATCGTTGACTGTGTACGACGCGATGAATGCGCCCGTCCCCAGTCCATAAAAAATGCCGGCGCGTGGCGTCTGTCGATCTCTTCGCAGCATGCCGGCAACCAGCACGATGCCCAGCACCACCAACAGCACACCGACGATGGACAACGGCGTCACTCGCTCGCCGAGAAATACAGTTGCGCCGATGAACGACATCAAGGGCCCCGATCCCCTGGCGATCGGATAGACGACCGACAGGTCCGAGGCGCGGTAGCCCGCCTGCAGCATCAGCGAATAGCCCAGGTGGAGCACGCCCGTCGCGCCGAGCGCGAGCCAGTGAATCAGCTGAAATTGCGGTCGCTGCGCGGCTACGATCCAAATGACGATGGGAGCGTAGAACACGACCGAGGCGACGGAATAAAGCCAGACGAAATGCTGTGCGCTCGCGGCCCGCTTGGCGAACAGGTTCCAGGTCGCATGCGTGACGGCGGCAAGAAGAACGGCAAGGAATGCGAGCAAGGGCATCGTCGGGTAGTTTAGGTCATCCCCGAACCCTTCGCCTTCTACCGATGACCATTCACACCGCCCGCGCTACGCTCGCGACGTGCATCACAAAACCGGCAACCGGCGCGGTGGCGCGATCCCAAAGCCTCAGTCCATCCCGTAAATTGTGAACGGCTGAAGCACTCGACTGCCGTCGATTGGCTATGTATGCGTGGAGGCCGCGTGGAAGCGCCGCCGCGCTCAGCACGAGAACGTAGGTAGCAGGGACAGCTTGGAAAGCTAAGGGGATGGTCGCGTGCTCGGATTGACATCTTATGTCCTGGTTGCCGGGCTGGCTGCGTGTTGCGCCTTGCTGGCCACGCGCCGGCCCTTCCAGAAGCCGCGTCGCCGCGATGACGATTCATCACGACGCCTGCAGGAAGAACGCGTCGGACGGGCGATCCGCGGCATGAACGACGGCCTGTGGGAAATCGATCTGCTCCAGGGCGACATCTGGGCAGCGCCGCGCGTCTACGAAATGCTCGGCTACGGCAGCGCCGAACTCCCGATGACGTACTCTGCGCTGACGCCGCTGCTGCATGTCGACGATCTCGAAGTCCTGCGCGCTGCGTTCAAGGCGCACCTCGACAATAACGAAGTGTTCGATGTCGAAATCCGCGCCTGCCTGAAAAATGGCGAATCGCGATGGTTGCGGCTGCGTGCGCTATGCGAATGGGATTCCGAACGCAAGCCGGTGCGCATGGCCGGCTCCATGCAGGACATCACCGAGAAGCGCCAGTACCAGAAAGCCCTGGTCGAGGCGACGGAAGCCGCCGGCGCCGCCAACCACGCCAAGAGCGCATTCCTCGCTAACATGAGTCACGAGATCCGCACGCCGATGAATGGCGTCATCGGGATGGCGGACCTGCTGCTCGAATCCACGTTGACCGCGGTACAGCGTGACTATGCCGAGACCATTCGCGAGAGCGCCGGAGCCCTGCTCACCGTCATCAACGACATCCTCGACTTCTCGAAAGTCGAAGCGGGCAAGCTCGACCTCGAACACATCGATCTCGACCTGCGCGATACCGTGGAAGACGTGGCGCGACTGATGGCTATCCAGGCCCGTCCGAAAGGCCTCGAAGTCACGGCCAGCATCGATCCATCGATTCCCGACCTGCTGCGCGGCGATCCCGGGAGACTGCGCCAGGTGCTGGTGAATCTCTGTGGCAACGCCGTGAAATTCACCAGCGAAGGCGAGATCGGCATCGAAGTGCGGCTGCTCGCTCAGGACGACCAATCGACTACCGTGCGCATCGAAGTTCGCGACACGGGCATCGGTATCCCGGCCAACCGGCTCACGCAATTGTTCAGGCCGTTCACCCAGGTCGACGCTTCGATGACACGGCGCTTCGGCGGCACTGGGCTCGGCTTGTCTATTGCACGTAGCCTGATCGAACTCATGGGCGGCGAAGCCGGCGTCGAGAGCGTGCTCGGCCGGGGATCGACCTTCTGGTTTACCGTCAAGCTGGAGCGTCCGGCCGCTGTGGCAACCACCGCTCCGCAACGAATCACTCGCTCCCTGCTCCGCAATCGACGCGTGCTGATCGTCGATGACAACGCGACGAATCGCAAAGTACTCTCCAGCCAGCTCGCCCGTTGCGGCATCGATGCGGTGACCGGCCAATCGTGCGATGAAGCGCTGGAGTTGATGAACGGCGCGTGCGACAGCAAGGCGCCGTTCGAAGTGGCGCTGGTCGATCAGCAGATGCCGGACCAGGATGGCGCGGAGTTCGGACTACAGGTGAGAGCTGATGCACGCCTGCGCCCCACGCGTCTCGTATTGCTGACTTCATCAGGATTGCGCGGCGACGGACAACGCTTCGCGGAACTCGGTTTCGCCGGCTACCTGCTGAAGCCGGTGACACAGCGGGATCTCATCGACTGCCTGTTGCTGGTGCTGCAATCCAACGCCGTCGACTGGCACACGCGCTCGCAACCTATCATCACTCGCCATCACCTGCGCACGCAGAGAGAGCGCGACAAGTATCGAATCCTCGTAGCCGAAGACAACGCAGTGAACCAGAAGGTCGCACGCGTCACCTTGGAAAAACTCGGCTATCGCGTCGACGTCGTCGCCAATGGCATCGAGGCCGTTCGCGGCTGGGAATCGGGCCGCTACGACATGATTTTCATGGATTGCCAGATGCCCCACATGGACGGCTATGCAGCGACCCGCGAAATCCGCCGTCGCGAGGAAGGACGCGACCGCATTCCCATCATCGCCCTGACGGCGCATGCGATGAAAGGCGCCGACGAGGAATGCCTGGCCGCCGGCATGGACGATCATCTCACCAAGCCCCTCATGCGCGACCGGCTGGTGAGTTGCCTGGGGCGCTTCATTCGCGACGAAGCGACTGTCGAAGTGCCAGCATTGCCGGAAAATCTACAGCCGCAGGACGCGGCAGTTGAGGAACACGCGGCTCCGCCGATCGACGTCGAAGCGCTGCGCATCCTGGTCGACGGCGATCCGGAATTCGAACGCGAACTCGTCGGCGATTTCATCAGCAGCGGCCGGGCGACGCTCGATGAATTGCTGCTCGCGATTCATCGCAACGATCTCAATGCCGTGCAGCGTTCGGCGCACAGCCTCAAGGGCGCAAGCGCCAGCCTGCATGCAGCGGCCGCTACTTCACTTGCCGAGCAACTCGAAGATGCGGCGCGCTGCGGCGACGATCTCGCCGTGGAACTGGTGGCCGACGGATTGCGGCGGGAACTCGAACGCACCATGGACTACCTGGCGAGGCGCGTGGCCTGACTGCCCGGGGACATCTGGACTAAACTTCACGGATGGCCAATCTCTACGCGCTGATCCAGGAATCCCTTCACTCCCGCGGCGACGCCATCATCGTCGATAGCGGCCAGCGTCGCATGACCGCTTCGCAGCTCGATGGCTACGTGGCGCAATACGCCAGCGCCCTGCGTTCTCTCGGTCTCACTTCCGGCGACCGCATCGCCGTCCAGGTGGAAAAGTCGGTAGAGAATGTGCTGCTCTATCTCGCGGCGCTGCGAGTCGGCGCTGTCTACCTGCCGCTGAACTCCGCGTACCAGGCAGCCGAGATTCAATATTTCCTTGGCGATGCCTCGCCACGAGTGTTCGTTGCCGATCCGGCGCGCGAAGCTGAAATGCGCGGCGTTGCCGAAGCTACGGGCGTCAGCTCGTTGATGACATTGGGTGTAAATGCGGACGGCACGCTCGTGCAACTCGCCGCTTCGCAAGCAGCCACATGCGCCGTGGAATCGCGCAGTAGCGGCGATCTCGCAGTCATCTGCTACACCTCGGGAACGACGGGCCGCTCCAAGGGCGCGATGATCACGCATGGCAATCTCATTTCGAACGCCGGCGCCCTCATCGCCATCTGGGAATTCACCCACGACGACGTGCTGCTGCACGCATTACCGCTGTATCACATCCACGGATTGTTCGTCGCCCTGCACTGCGCCCTCTTGAGCGGAGCACGGATTCTGCTGGAACCGAAATTCGATGCACGCAAGGCACTCGCCAGCTTGCGGCAGGCGACGGTCATGATGGGCGTGCCTACGTTCTACACACGCTTGCTCAACGAGCCGGCGTTGGACCGCGATGCGGTGAGCAACGTGCGGCTGTTCGTTTCAGGCTCGGCGCCGCTGCTCGCCGAAACATTTGCGGCCTTCGAACAGCGCACCGGGCAGCGCATCCTGGAGCGTTACGGCATGACCGAGACCGGCATGATCGCCTCGAATCCCTTGCATGGCGAACGCCGCGCCGGCACGGTCGGGCTACCGCTGCCGGACGTGAGCGTGCGTATCGTAGGCGGTTCCGGAGAAGAGTCGCCCGACGGCTCGGTGGGCATGGTCGAAGTTCGCGGGCCGAACGTATTCAAGGGGTATTGGAACCTGCCCGAGAAAACCGCCGCCGAACTGCGCAGCAACGGCTATTTCATCACCGGCGACCTGGGACTGATCGAAGCCGACGGGTACCTGCGACTGATCGGGCGCGAGAAGGATCTCATCATTTCCGGCGGCCTGAATGTCTATCCCAAGGAAATCGAGGACGCCATCGATGCCCTGCCCGGTGTCGGCGAGAGCGCCGTGTTTGCGATTCCCCACCCCGACTTCGGCGAAGCCGTCGCCGCGGCTGTGACACTGCAACCTGGGGCGACGCTCGCACCGGCGGAAATCATCGCGGCTTTGCGTACACAACTCGCGGGATTCAAAATGCCCAAGCGCGTCTACCTGCTGGATGAGCTGCCACGCAACGCGATGGGCAAAGTGCAGAAAGCAAAGCTGCGCGAAACCTACCGGAGCGAATTCGCCACACCGTCATGAACCGATACCTCTCGTCAATTAGCCCGCGCGCAGGATCACCTTCTCGATGTCGTCCGCTTGCGGGTGCGTCGTCGTCCGCAGTCTGTCGACGAAGGCGCTGAGCGCTGCAATTTCCTGCATGGCGGCCGCAATGCGCGATTGATGTTCTTCCAATACCGCCTGCTGCATGGTTGCATCGTCGCCGCGCAACGCGGTGACTACCACGAGTTGATACTGATGCAGCCCTTGCACGGCTGCGCTGATGGCACGATGCAGATCGGCAAGCCGTTGCTGGGTGCGACCACCGGGAGGTTGCTTCATGAGAGAGTTCCTCAATTCACTGAGCTCGATTGGCTGGCTTGATTGCTGGCCGCGATTACTGGCTCTGGGGGGCTGGCTCGATGGGCCGCTCGACAGCGACGGCGCAAAATCGAGCGGAGCGGCAAAGTCGTCCGTTGGCGGCGGCACGGTAGCGCAGGTTGGTTGCAGAACGATGTATGGGAACCGCGCGCCGCGCATCGACTTTAAGTCCAGGAACACCGGAAAAGACCGCCGCGACGCCGGTTGGTGCCCACCCTGGGATGAATCTTTTGTGTCATGGTTGCGTTCCTCACCCGGCGATGTAACGAGCACATTTTGCCCAGCTTGACCGATCACCCGTTGTTCGATAACGACCGTCGTCGCCATTGGGCGCTGCGGCTGCGTCGCTACGCGTGGGTGATGTGGATCGCCGTCACGGCGGTGGCCGGTTGGATACTCTGGGATCGCCTGCATGACATCGACATCGCCGCCATCGGCCGGCGCATCCTGGCTACTTCTCCCGCCACTCTGTTCATCGCCGTGTCGTGCTGCCTGGGCGTCAATGTCCTGGCAGGCGCGTATGAGGGCATTGCCGTACGCAGCGTGACCGGACGACGCGCCTGGATTCATTCGGGCATCGTCGCATCGGTCGCGAATCCCATCGGCCACATGGTCGGGAATGCATTGCTCGGCGCCGGCGCCCTTCGCTATCGAATGCACAGTGCGGCGGGATTGAATGCCGTGCAGATCGGCGGCGTCATCGTGCTGACCGCGATGCCTTTCCTGCTGGCGCTGGGCTGGCTGATCGATCTGGCGATGGTATTTTTCGCCGACGAGGCTGGCAAGGCACTGCATGTCGCCGTGCCGGCGCTCATGGCCTTCGGGCTGGTCGGGCTGCTCAAGGATGCGGCCTGGCTCTGGTTCGTACGCCGGCGCAAGACGCCGCTGCGCATCGCCGGCCATGACATTCGCATTCCTTCGCTCAATGCCACACTACTGCAGACGCTGATCGGCATCGGCGAAATCCTGCTGGCCGCGGCGACCTTGTATGTGTTCCTGCCGCCGGCCATTGGCATGAGCCTGCCTACGTTCGTGGCCGTCTACCTGATCGCCGTGATGGCGGGCCAGTTGAGCCACGTACCGGCGGGACTGGGCGTGCAGGAAGCGGCTTTGCTGTTGATGATGCCGCAGGTTCCCCCGGCAGAATTGCTGGGAGCAGCCGTGCTCTATCGAGCCGTCTACGATCTGTTGCCGCTACTGGTCGCGCTGGTGCTGCTGGTCACGCACGAAACGGTGCTTCGGCGCAGCCCATTGCAGCAATCGCTCGTGACCCGGAATCGCCGGCAGGCAGACGATCAGCCTTGAGCCGGCCTGGCCCGCCTGCTCACCGCAGCTTTCTTTTTGACGGCCTTCTTCCTGGCAGCCTTCTTCCTCGCGGGCTTTCGGTCGCTCCCGCGAGTGACCATATCGCCAATTCTGTCAGCAGCATCGCCCATCAGGCCCTTGAGCTTGATGCTCAACGAATGCAACTCGTCCTTGGCGCGCTTCGCCACCCTCTTCGCCTGCTTGAACAGCTTCCGTGCCTCTTTCGCACGCTGCTTGGCCTGCCGCGCCTGTTCCTTCGCCGCCTTGGTCCGTTCCTTCGCTGCGCGTGCCCGTTCCGCCAATTGCAGCACTTTGCCGTCGACCGCGGGCCGCTTCGCCGAAGTCTTCTTGCGTGGTGGCATGGGAATTCCTGTTATGCGCCGAAATTTCGTGGCCACCCCGAGGATAGTCCCGCAGAGGCGACAGATTCAATCGCGCTGGCGGCGTGACTACAACAGCTTGCGCCAGAAAAACGCCGCCAGTGTGACGCCGCCGCTCGCGAGGATCAGCAGCATGATGCGCCAGAACGCACCCTCGGTATGCAAGCCGGGAAGATCGGGAACGTTCATACCGAAAATGCCGGTGACCAGGGTCATCGGCAGCAGCACGGCGGTCAGGATGGACAGCACATAGAGGTTGCGGCCGGTGTTTTCAGCCAGCCGCGCCGCCAGTTCTTCCTGCAGCAGCTTGGCTCGTTCGTAGAGTTCGGCGATCTCCTCGATGGCAAATCCCAGGGTTTCCGCCGACGACTGCAGAGCATCGCGATCGGTCTCATGGAGAGTCACCGTCGGCCGTTGCAGGAACTTGCGCAGGTCCGCCCGCTCCGGCACGAATTGCCGACGCAGGCGGGCACAAAGACGCCGTGTACGACCCAGCTGTGCGCGCTGTTCGCGAATGTCGCCAGCCAGAATTTCATCCTCGATATTGTCCATGTGCTCGATCATTTCATTGGCGAGCCGCTTCAGCCTCGCGCTGCGCATATCGAGTAGCGAAGCCAGTAGTTCCGCTCCACTGCGGGCATCGGTGCTGCCGCCACGCAATTGCAGGCGCAGTTCGTCAACGCTGCGCAACGCCCGCTGGCGAGCCGTGATCAACAGGTGCCGATTGAGAAAACACCATAGCGGACCGACTTCGGAAGGATCCGCATCGACGTCGAAGGTGAAATCGCTCATGACGACGAGCAGGCCGTCGTCGTCGGCGCCCTCGATGCGGCGGTTGTCGTCGTGGTCGTGGAGCACTTCACGCAAGGCTTGCGGCAACAGGCCTGCATCCAACAGCCAGCGCCTCGCTCGTGCATCCGTGAGATTGAAATGCAGCCAGGTGACGAACTCGCCCTGCGTCAGCGCCTCGACCATGTTCTCGGCAGCAATGGTTCGTACCCTGCCGTCGTCGAGAATCTGGTAGCCGCAGATCAGCCCGCCGTCGGCGCCGGAGGTCTCGGTGAGAAAGATGGGAATGGGTTGCAGCGGTTCCATTGAGCATTCCGGCCAATGCGAGAATGCTACCAGCTGAATGCTTCAGCCGTTATCTAACAGTGTTGTAACAATCGAGCACGCTTTGCCTGGGGACGCGTCGGGCGCTACTCCAACGCCTGGTACACCAGGTTGCGCAGCACGGATCGATAGTAGGTACGCCGCGGGGCGTCGAGTTCCTGCAGCATCATGATGGCGATGAGATGCTCCTGCGGATCGATCCAGAAATACGGACCGGTCGCGCCGCCCCAATAGAAATCGCCTGTCGAGCCCGGCACGGCGCTGCGTCCCTGTTCCAAGCGCACGCCGACACCCAATCCGTAGCCTTGGCCGAGCACCGGCAACGGCGCCGTCATGCCGAGTTCCTGCGTGAAACCGCCGTAGCCCACGTCGGGCGGCAAGTGATTGCTTCGCATCAGCTGCACGCTCTTGCGTGACAGGATGCGGACGCCGTCGAGTTCGCCATCGTTCAACAGCATCTGGCAGAAGCGAGCGTAGTCCATCGCGGTCGACAGCAATCCGCCGCCGCCCGAAAACCACCGCGCAGGTTTGGCCGGGTTGTAGCCGACCACGAGTGGCGCCGAGCCGTTAGGCGGTTGCGGCTCCGCCAGCCTCGATACTCGTTGCGGATCGAGCCGAAAGCCGGTGGACGCCATGCCCAGCGGCGTCGCGATGCGCTCGCTGAAAAACTGCTCCAGGTCCTGGTTCGACAGCACTTCGACGATGCGCCCGACCACGTCGGTGGACATCCCGTACTCGAACATCGTTCCGGGTTGATAGGCGAGTGGCAAGCCAGCGAGCTTCACCATCATCTCGGCATTGGTCTGCTGATCGTCCATTGTCTTCGCTGCGCGATAGGCCCGTTGCACCAGAGAATCGCCGAACGGACCGTAAGTGAGTCCGGACGTATGACGCAACAGATCCTGCACCGTGATTTCCCGGCGCGCCGGCGCCAGTTGCAGAGTGCGATTGCCCGCGGCATCGACGACTTCGGTGCCCACCTGCGGGCTCTTCAACTCCGGCAGGTATTTCGAGGCCGGATCGATCAGCTGCAGCTTGCCCTGCTCCGCCAGCATCAACGCCGCCACCGCGGTGACGGGCTTGGTCATCGAAGCGATGCGAAAGATCGCATCCTTCGGCATGGGCGCCTGCTGGGCCCGATCGCGAAAACCGAAGGCTTCGTGGTATGCGACCTTGCCATTGCGAACCACGAGCACGACGGCGCCGGCAATCTTTGCGTCGCGAGTGTCGGCCGCGAAGGCCTCGGTCAATCGTTGCAACCGGCTGGAAGAGAGGCCCACGGATTCCGCAGTCCCAGCACGAGGCAGGTCGGTAGCGTTCGCCATTTGAGTCACCAGGATAGAGGCAGCCACCACTGAGAATCGCACTCAACCTCGCTAGACGATGCCCGTCAGGTAATAGACAGTAATCACCACGAACACCGCCAGCGTCTTGACGCACGTGATCGCGAATATATCCCGATACGACTGGCGATGCGTGAGGCCGGTGACGGCAAGCAGGGTAATCACGGCGCCGTTGTGGGGAAGCGTGTCCATGCCGCCGCTCGCCATCGCGGCGACGCGATGCAGAACTTCGGGTGAGATTCCCGCTGCCGCGGCAGCGTGCGTGAACTGATCAGCCATCGCGGCCAGCGCGATGCTCAATCCACCGGACGCCGAACCGGTGATGCCGGCCAGCGTCGTGACGGTGATGGCTTCGTTCACCAGCGGATCGGGAATCGCCTGCAGGGCCTGCTTCACGATCAGGAAACCAGGCAGCGCTGCGATGATGGCGCCGAAGCCGTACTCGGACGCGGTGTTGAGCGACGCCAGCAGCGCTCCACCGACAGCCGCTTTGGAGCCTTCAGCGAAGCGTCGAGACACTTCGCGAAACGCAAACGCCAGGACCGAGAGAATACCGCAGATCAGCGCTGCTTCGACCGCCCAGATCGCCGTTACGGACGTGACCTGCGTGACCAGCGGCTGCGGCAGTCCGCTCAACGTTGTGGTGATCGTGCCGCCGGTCATCGTCGGAATGGCGCGAGTCAGGGCGAGATTGGCAACACCGACGATCAGCAATGGCAGCAGCGCGATGAAGGCGTTGCGATCGACTGGATCGGGCGGCGCTTCGGGCTCGTTGCTATGCTCCGTGCCGTAGCCTTCATTCGCTGCCGCGGCCGCCCGGCGGCGCCATTCCATATAGGAAATGCCGGTGACCAGCACGAAGATCGACCCGGTGATGCCGAGCAGCGGCGCGGCCCACGCATCGGTGCCGAAGAAGGTCGTCGGAATGATGTTCTGTATCTGCGGCGTTCCCGGCAACGCATCCATCGTGAAGGTGAACGCGCCGAGTGCGATGGTGCCGGGGATGAGCCGCTTCGGGATGTCGCCGCGACGGAAGATCTCGGCAGCGAACGGATAGACGGCGAATACGACGACGAACAACGACACGCCACCGTACGTCAGCAACGCACACACGACGACGATGGCGAGAATCGCGCGTTGCTGGCCGACGAAACGGATCACCGCGGCGGCAATCACTTGCGAGAATCCCGACAGCTCGATCAGCTTGCCGAACAAGGCCCCGAGCAGGAACACCGGGAAGTAGAGCTTCAGGAATCCCGCGACTCGCTCCATGAATACGCCGGTGAACAAGGGCGCGACAGCGGAGGGATCCGTGCACAGCACTGCCAGCATCGCCACCAACGGCGCAAACAGGATCACGCTGTAGCCGCGATAGGCCACGAACATCAACAGCACGAGCGCCGCCAGGACGATGAGGAAGCTGCTCACGTTCCCGAGCATTTCTTCATCGCCACCGACGCGGGCCTGGGATGAAGATCGGGGATGCCCCAAGGGCATTTCCGTTGGGGCACATTCGTCGCGGCAGCAACGAATGTCCCCATTCTCCATCCGAGGATTTCTTCGTCGCCAAGAGCGTCACGGCTTGAATCGCTCTGTTTCGGTGGACGCATTACTGGGCGGTCCAGCCGCCATCCACCGTGATGCACTGGCCGGTAACGTTGCGTGCGGCGTTGCCCATCAGGAACTCCACGATGCCGGCCAGTTCGTCCATTTCGATGAAGCGATGCTTGGGCATGGGCCGCAGCATGGTTTCCTCGGCCACCTGGTTCACCGGTAGCGAATGCTTCTGCGCCAATGCTTCCATTTGCGCATCGACCAGCGGCGTCTTCACGTACGTGGGACAGACCGTGTTTATGGTGATCTCCGTGTCCGCCGTCTCGAGTGCGATCACTTTCGAAAAGCCGACCAGCCCGTGCTTGGCCGCCACGTAGGCGCTCTTGAACGGCGACGCCACCAGCGCATGGATCGAGCCGATATTGACGATGCGTCCGAAACCCCGCGTCCGCATGCCCGGCAGCACTGCCCGCGTCAGCATGGCTGCACCCGTCAACATGACGCTGATCAGGTACTGCCATTTCTCCGGCGGATACTCCTCCAACGCCGCGACGTGTTGCAAGCCCGCGTTGTTTATCAGCACGGCAGGCGGATCGGCGGCGACGGCTGCCATCGCATGATCGATGGATACGAGCTCGGCTACGTCCAGCGTGACGGTTCGCAGGTTGGCTGGATTGTTCATCCTGGATCTTGCAGCAGCCAGCGCATGCGCATCGCGGTCGGTAGCGATGACTCGATGCTGGCTCCGCAGGAGATGCTCCACAAGCGCCAGGCCGATGCCGCTGGCCGCGCCAGTGATCAGCACGCTGTACGGGCCGGTCGCCACGCCGCTCACCGATACTGATAAGTTGCAGTGAACGACACGATGCGCGGCGGGCCGTAGAAACCGATCTGGCTCAATCCTCCCGTAGCACCCACGCCCACGCCGCCGAAGTCGTAGCCGGCAACGCGATATTCCTCGTCGAGCAGGTTCTTGCCATCGAGTGCGAAGCGCCATGCCTTGCCCTCGGTGGTGTAGGCAAGACCGAAGTCGAGAATGTCATAGGCCTTCTGATCGGTGATGCTCACCGTTGGGTTCGCCACCTTGGTGGCGGCGCGGTACTGGTAACCCAGGTGCGCCGCGATATCGCCCTTCGATAGCAGCCACTCATACTGGCCGCCGGCAAAGGCCGTCCACTTGGGCGAGTTGATGGGCCTGTTCGACGAACTGATATCCCGCAGGCAACCTGCGCCGCAGGAGGTCAGGAACTCCTCGAACTTCGCATCGAGGTACCCGGCGTTCAGCGACAAGGTCAATGCCTGGATGGGGCGGAACACAGCTTCCAGTTCCACGCCCTGGTTGAGCTGCTTGCCGGCATTCAGCACGGCGGTGACGTTGGTCGGCAGCCCGTTGACTACCTGGAACTGCTGCGTCGTGACCTGCACGTCTTTGTACGGTGTATAGAACACGGTCGCGTTGAGCAGCAGCTTGCCATCAGCCAGCGTGGACTTGACGCCGGCTTCATAGTTGTCCGCCGTCTCCGAATCGTAGCCATTGCGCGTGCCGGGAAAGGCCGCTTCATTGCCGCGCATATCGAAACCACCGCTCTTGAATCCCTGGCTGTAGCTGACGTAAGCCATCAGTTCGTCGGTGACATGGAAATCGACACCGAGCCGCGGCGAGACGTCGGAGAACTTACGGCTGTTGGAATAGTTGCTCTGAATCGATAGTCGCGTGAATCCCGCGGGCACATTGTTCGGATCGAACAGAGTCGCATTGCCCGGCAAGCGGCCCAGGTACTGGGCGACGAATACCGAGGCGTCCTTCTTGTCTTCGTTCCAGCGCGCACCGACGTTGAGGTTCAGGCGATCGGTCAGGCTCCAGGTCGAATCGAAATACACCGCGATGCTGTCGGTGTCGACGCAGCCCTTGGTCAGTGAAGTGAGACTGAGCGTACCCAGCGACGCGTCGAATGCGCCGCAGGCTTTGCCGGTGAAATAGTAGACACCTGCCACGCCCTTGAGCCTGTCGCCCTCGTAGCTGGCCTGCACCTCACCGCTGCTCTGGTCGTCGTTGTACTTGGCCGGCACCTGGAACAGGTTGGCGTTCAATTCGTCGAAATCGATGAACTGGCGGCCCTTGCCTTCGCGATAGGCGGCGATGGCCTTGAGTCCCCAGGCGTCGTTCAATTCCTGCGTGTAGGTCGCTGACACGCCCTTTGCAATGAACCGATCCCTGTCGACCGGCATATCGGTGCGCTGGTCGTAGCGATCGTTCAGTGCCGGCTGGATGAAATTATTGAGCCGCTTGCCGCCGGCCGCATTGGAATTATCCTGGATGGTGTCGCCGAGCACCTTGAGTCGCGCGTTCTCACCGAATACCAGCGTCGCATTCACGCGGGCGGCGAGCACATCCTTATCCGAAACGTCCTGGCCAGCCTTGTTGAACGCGCGGGCTGCGCCATCGTCTCTGAGTTCGCCGTAGCCATCGCGCGTGAGATAAGCAACAGCGGCGCCCACATAGAGCGTGTCGGCAATGACAGGCATGGATCCGCCGATCTTGGCATCGAGCTGGTTGTAACTGCCGGCGGTCACCGAGGCCGAACCTCGCGCATCGCCAACGATGTCGCGAGTGACGTATTTGATGGCGCCGGCAATGGTGTTCTTGCCATACAGCGTTCCCTGGGGACCGCGCAGGACTTCGACGCGTTCGACGTCATAGACATCGAGCAGCGCACCCTGCGGACGCGCGATGAACACGTCGTCCAGGTAAATACCTACGCCGGGCTCGAAGCCCCACAGCGGATCGTTCTGTCCCACGCCGCGGATATAGGCGTTGATGGTGCTCGATGTGGCTCGGCCCGCATTCACTTTGACGTTGGGTGCCAGTGCAGTGACGTCTTCGAGCGTGCGGACATTCAATGCTTCGAGCTGTGCCCCAGTCAGCGCGGTGACCGCAATCGGCACGCTTTGCAGGCTTTCCTCGCGGCGGCGGGCAGTCACGACGATCTCTTCCGGCCCGGTGCTCGCGCCGGTTTCCGCGGCAGTTGCATCGTCAAGGACACCGATGCTGCTGCCGGCTAGAGCAACCAGCGCGACCATGCCGCTGCCCTGCCAACCGGGCAACCAACTGCGCAAACACAGCGAAACACTCATGACGCCCCCTGATCCAGCTTTTGTTCTAAATTCATCGACCGATGATTATTACTTTGCTCCCGTCACCGGGCTGCTGTCAATTATTCATCGCCTGATGAAAATCAGCGCCGTTAGTGCAATGCAAGATAGCGGAGCGAGCCTGGCATGGCTATCCGCGTCGTTACTGTTGACATCGCAAACCGTGCGCGAGTCCGTCGTTGCAATTCTCAAAGTACCGCATTTCGTATCTAATGCGAGGCAATGAAAGCCAAGAAGACCCGAACCAGACGCGGCCGGCCCTTGAAGGAGGACGGTGCGGACGACAAGCAGCAGCGGATTCTCGATTCCGCCGAGGAGCGGTTTTCCGTCCACGGCTTCGATGGCGTCACCATCCGCGACGTCGCCGCCGGCGCTGGAGTGGACACGGCGCTGCTGCACTACTACTTCGAGACCAAGAAGGGGCTGTTCGACGCGGTGTTCCGCCGTCGCGCTGAAATCCTGAATCGCATGCGCATCGAATCGCTCAATGCGTACGAACAGAAGTTCGGTTCGAAAGTGACGGTCGAAGGCGCGGTAGCGGCATTCACCGATCCCTTGTTCGACCTGGCCGCGCAGGGCGACGTTCGCTGGAAGCACTACTTCGCCCTGCTCGCCCAGGTGAACAACACGCCGGTGTGGGGCGGCAAGACCATGGCGCGTTACTTCGATCCGGTGATCCAGCGCCTGATCGAGATCGTCCGCATCGCGTTACCGACGGCCTCGGCGGCGGACCTGTACTGGAGTTATCACTTCCTCTCCGGCGCCCTGACCCTGACGCTGTCACAGACCGGTCGCATCGATCGGCTATCGGACGGTGTCTGCCGGTCGAGCGATTTTCGCGCCGTGCATGAACGCATGGCGCCCTTCATCGCGGCGGGATTCCATGCGGTGTGCGGCGGGAAGAAACGGAAGTGACCTCTTCATGGTCTAATACCGGCAGCCACCCTCGGACGCCTTGCCATGAGTTCCCTCCGCATCAAACTGCGCATCGATTTCGGTGAAGAGAACGCGATCGGCCCTGGCAAGATCGCGTTGCTGGAACGCATGCGCGACACCGGTTCGTTGAGCCAGGCGGCTCGCGAATTGAAGATGAGCTATCGGCGCGCCTGGCAACTGCTCGACAGCCTCAATCAGTCGTTCGGCGAACCGGTCGTGATCACCGCCGTCGGCGGCAAAGGCGGCGGCGGCACGACCATCACCGCGCTCGGCAACAACCTGGTAACGGCGTATCGGGAACTGGAGCGTGACATCAATTCGCAGGTCGCCGCCCGGTTCGAATCGCTGACCGGCAAAGTCTCCCATCTGCGCAGCGGCAAACGGCGTTCGCTCACCAAGAGCGGGGCTCGCCCGAAATCCGCAGCCTCGGCGAAACCACGCGAACGCTGAATCTTCGATTGTTAGCGGGACATGCTCCTGTAGCGGAGCGTCAGGTGCGTGTCCCCGGATCCGCTCAGCGGCTGTACGCTATCCGATAGATATTGTTCCCCCGGTCGTCGCTCAGCAGTAGCGAGCCGTCGTTGAGCACGGCAGCGGCCACCGGGCGGCCCCAGACATCGCCGTCGTCGACGATGAAGCCGGTGAGGAAGTCTTCGTAATCCCCGGTGGGCACGCCCTTCTTCATGCGCACGCGGACGACCTTGTGGCCGGTGCGGAAATTCCTGTTCCACGAACCATGGAACACCGCGAAGCCGTCGCCTGCGTATTCAGGTGGGAACGCCGACTTGCCCTTGCTCTTAGGATAGAACGTGAGATTGAGCGCGGCGGAGTGCGCCTGATATAGAACATCCGGAACGATCGCCTTGCCTTGCAGGTCGGGGCGATCGCCCTTGAGGCGCGGATCTTCGTTCTCACCGAGGTAGTACCAGGGCCAGCCGTAGAAGCCACCTTCCTTCACCCGCGTCGAATAGTCGGGCACCAGATCGTCGCCGAGCATGTCACGCTCATTGGTCGTGCACCACAGATCGCCGGTCTTCGGC
>Ga0157380_10000709_pt1 | contig 20825 bp, 18 predicted proteins | sample S35metaG_FD_119757 | JGI IMG/M metagenome (GOLD analysis project Ga0157380, IMG submission 119757) | Switchgrass rhizosphere microbial communities from Kellogg Biological Station, Michigan, USA - S3-5 metaG | ecosystem: Host-associated > Plants > Roots > Rhizosphere > Soil | place: USA...
CGGCTTACTGTCGATTTTTTTTGCATATTCAATCCTGGTCCATTCCATCAATTCATCTTTTGTCTTCACGCTCCTGGTCGCAGTCTTCATTTTATTTAATATCAGTTCGCTGTTCACATTTTCAATCGGAAGCTCTCTTGCCGGATAGATCGGCAGGAGAACGACTTCGTCAGCCAAATCGAGCACTTCTGCAAAGCCATCAGCGAAATCCCTTGTTCTTGTATACAAATGCGGCTGAAATATTACCGTACACTTTTTTTGTTGAAATAAGGCTTTAGCACCGGTGATCAGCGCCCTCAGCTCTTCCGGGTGATGTGCGTAATCATCGATGAAAACCAGGTTGCTTGCTTTGATGATATATTCAAACCTTCTTTTCACTCCCCGGAACGACGCTACTGCTGATTTGATTTTTTCATTTCCAATGCCTAATGAACTTGCCACAGCTACAGCGGCCACGATATTTTCCACGTTATACATCCCGCCCATGTGCAACACGACATCTTCAAGCATGTTGCCCTTCATCAGCACATCAAATCCGTAACTCCCGTCCATCATCCTGATATTGGCCGCGTAAACATCAGCACTACTGTTTAGGAGGCTATAAGTCAGTTGGCGTTGTGCACTCAGTTCACTTCCTCTTTTCAACGCAAGCTGCTTCACCAGCAATCCGCCCGACCTTAGCTTCCTGCTAAAATCAATAAATGCCTGTTCTACTGAAGCTGCATCGCCATAAATGTCCAGGTGGTCTGCATCCATTGCCGTTATGATCGCGATATCGGGACTTAATTTCAAAAAACTTCTGTCGTATTCATCGGCTTCTATTACACACACATTTTTGGGGTCGCTCCAGAAATTTGTACCGTAGTTAACTGATATACCTCCCAAAAAAGCGTTGCATCCAAAGCCGCTGTCACGAAGCAAATGCGCCACCATTGTTGTAATGGTAGTCTTACCATGTGTTCCGGCTATACAGATATTGAAAGAACTTTCGGTTATCAATTGCAAGACGTCACTACGCTTCAACACTTTTTTGCCTTGCTGCTGGTAGTACTGTAACTCCTTATGATCCCCGGGGACGGCCGGGGTATACACTACCAGCTGCGGGTCTTTGGGGATCCTCTCAATGTTTTCCTCGTAGTGTATTGATATCCCGGTTGATTCCATTTCTTTTGTTAGCGTGGTCGGTGTTTTATCATAACCACTGACTTTGACCCCTTTTGAATGAAAGTATCTTGCGACAGCGCTCATCCCGATTCCACCAATGCCAATAAAATAAACCTCGTCTCCCGCCTCAAGAGGCGCGCTTCCCGATTTTCCTGCTATTGGCTTCTCATTCATCAATGTTGTTAGTCATTCTTCAGCTCCAAAATCCTCCACCATTTCGGTGGAAGATTTTCAGAGCTATTCAGATTTCATGGGTTATATCTTATCAGCGCAACCTCAAAGAAGTTAGCAACCTGACCTTATCCTATCGCATTCATTATCTCGTGGGCAATTACTTTGTCAGCATTGCTAATAGCCATGGCCGCAATATGTCTTTTCAGGTCAGATTGCCATTGGTCATCCTTTGCGAGATCAATGGTCATTGGTACCAGTTTGTCGGCTGCCTCGGTATCCTTGATCATCAACGCTGCGCTTTTATTCAACAGCTGCCTCGCATTTGCCGTTTGGTGATCTTCAGCAGCAAAAGGATAGGGTACAAACAAAACGGGCTTTTTCACGACACACAATTCGGCAACGGTCATGGCGCCCGCCCGGGCAACCACTATATCTGCCGCTGCATACGCATATTCCATCTGCGTAATAAAATCATTGACCCACACAGATCGCTTTCCGGCTGTGCGCTCTTTAGCTTTTGCAGCATAGGGTTTTCCTGTTTGCCAGATCAGTTGTAAACCTGCATTTAACAATTGATCAATATCCTTGTCAATTGCTTCATTTATGGATTTGGCTCCCAGGCTCCCTCCCACCACTAACACAGTTTTTTTATTTTCATCCAATGAAAAAAATCTTGTCCCTTCAGCCTTCGATACACCAGCCGAGGTTATAGCCTGCCTCACGGGATTACCCGTCACTACAATCTTTTCTTTTGGAAAAAATTTTTCCATTCCATCGGTACCGGTAAACACTTTAGTAGCTTTCTTTCCCAGCAGCATATTCGATTTTCCCGCAAACGAATTCGACTCATGAATGAAGGTTGGAATTCCGCGGCTTTGTGCAAACCGCAATACGGGAAAACTCGAATAACCACCGACACCAATGGCTGCATCAGGTTTAAACCGGCTGAAAATTTTTCTTACCTGGAAAAAACTTTTCAGGAGTTTGAACGGCAATCCGATATTTTTTATCAAAGAACTTCGGTTGAAACCGGCAATGTCCAATCCTTGTATTTCATAACCGGCCTGCGGCACTTTTTCCATTTCCATTCTACCCTTTGCGCCTACAAAAAGGATGTCGGTTCCCGCATCAATGTCTTTTAGTGCATTGGCAATCGCAATTGCCGGAAAAATATGTCCCCCTGTTCCGCCACCTGCTATGATCACCTTTTTACTCATTCTAATTTTCGCTCCCGTGGAGCAAGCATCATTTTATTTCAAGCATCCATCTCATCACTCATCACTCATTACTCATCACTCATTACTCATCACTCATTGCTCACCACTTCCTTCTGCCCCTCCAGTTGCTCCACATTCCTCGCTACACTCAGTATGATGCCGATGGCCAAACACGTAAAAATGAAACTGCTTCCTCCCATGCTCACCAAAGGCAACGTGACACCGGTTACAGGGAACAGGTTCACAGTCACCGCCATGTTTGCGATCGCCTGTATGGCCAATGTAAAACTCAATCCCAAAGCGAGGAATGCGCCAAATGCAAACGGACATCTTTTAAATATGCGGATACACCGGTATAAAAACACCAGGTAGATAAACACTATAAACATCCCGCCTATCAATCCGTATTCCTCAATGATAATTGCGAAAATGAAATCATTATAGGCTTGCGGCAGGTAGTCCCTTGTGGTACTGTTTCCCGGCCCAACACCCAGCAACCCACCTTCCGCAATTGCGATTTTTGCCTGGTTTACCTGGTACATTTCATCGTTATCAGCTTCCTTACCACCATAAATAAAACTCTCAACACGTCCGACCCAGGTTCCTACGCGTGTAAAAACTGCTGACGACGATGGCTTGGAAGGTTCGGCCTCCTCGTCACCGTCCTTATGACTGACAACAGCCGCGACAATGAGAAACAGGATGGGTATCATCGCAAGTCCCACCGTTAATAAAATATGTTTTGTTCTTGCGCGGCCGATAAACAACAACATCAGGCAGCTCGCACCAAGTAATAAAGCAGTCGACAAATTGGCGGGCGCTATCAGCAGGCAGATGATCCCAACAGGTATGATCAGAAGCAGATAACCCTTTCTAAAGTCTTTGATAACATCCTGCTTTTTGCTCAGCAGCCGGGCCAGGTAAATAAATAGGGCAAGCCGGGCCAGGTCAGAAGTTTGCATGGTCATGTTGATCAGTGGCAATTTGATCCAGCGGCTACCCTCGTTCATCGTAACACCGAAAAAAAGTGTATAAAATAATAGTGGGATCACCAGCATGAAAACAATAGTCGCAACTCTCGAATACAACGTATAATTGACAAGGTGCGCAAAATAAACAACCGCGATCCCGACAATTATGAAGGCTACCTGCTTGAAAAGATATACCTCGGTATTTCCTTTGTAATTTTTATACGCAAGAGATCCGGTAGCACTATACACCGCAAGCAACGAAACCAGGGCCAGTAATATGACAAGCGCCCAGATTACTTTGTCGCCCTTAGTCTTATTAAAAAAGTTGCGGGTATTAAAGTTTCCCAATTCACCGAGTCCTATATCCTTTGTCATTTCCATATTAAGTTGCCTGCAGGTATTTGAATTGATAATTTTTCCTGCTCTTTTTCATGTTACGGTATCAATATCGCCCCCTCAGCATCCAACCTACAAACTACTGCTTCGGGCCCCTCGCAGTGACAATCTCCAACGTCCAGCATCCAACATCCAGGATCCAGCATCCAGCATCTTATAACTCCTTCACCGCCCTTTTAAACTGCCATCCCCTGTCCTCATAATTTGTGAACAAGTCGAAACTTGCACAGGCGGGACTCAGCAGCACCACATCACCCTTGGTTGCAAGATGAAACGAAGCTTTTACGGCGTCGACGGCGTTATTGGTGTTGACAATCGTGCTCACAATACTTCCAAAAGCATCATGTATCCTCGTGTTGTCTACGCCCAGGCAAATGATAGCCTTTACTTTTTCTTTGACGAGGCCTGCTATCAGTGAATAATCATTGCCCTTATCGATGCCCCCCATCATAAGGATGGTCGGCTTTTCCATGCTTTCCAGTGCATACCAGGTTGAATTGACGTTAGTGGCTTTACTATCGTTTATGAACTCCACTCCCCTGATCGTAGCCACATATTCCATGCGGTGTTCGAGCCCCTGGAAATCCTGAACGGCCTCTCTTATCTTATCCTTGGTAATATCCATTATTGAACTGGCTACACATGCAGCCATAGTATTGTATTGGTTATGTTTTCCTTTTAGCGCAAAGTCGAAGACACTCATACTTGTGAATTCTTCTCCTGTCCTTACGTACATGTCCCCGTCTTTAATAAAAGCTCCATTGGGTAATTCTGTCTTCATGCTTATTGGCAGTTGGTTTGATTGAATATTGAACTTACTTATATATTTCATGGTTATTTCGTCGTCGATGCAATAGATAAAATGATCACTTTTCTGTTGGTGGATCGCAATCCTGAACTTGCTCGTGATATAATTCTCAAACTTGTAGTCGTATCGGTCGAGGTGGTCCTCGGTGATATTGGTCAATATGCCGATATCCGGTCTAAACGTTTTAATATCATCCAACTGAAAGCTGCTGATCTCGGCCACATATAAAGGCTTTGGATTTTCGGCAACCTGGCGCGCAAATGAATAACCGATATTGCCCACCAACGCACAATCGAGCCCGGCTTTTCTGCATATATGATGCGTCAATGCCGTTGTAGTGGTCTTTCCATTACTGCCAGTAATGCCTATGATCGTGCTGTCACCTTTGAAACGATAAGCAAGCTCGATTTCACTGATAATGTCAATTCCCTCTGCCTTAATCTTCTTTACCATTTCATTTTTATCGGGGATACCCGGGCTTTTCATTACTTCTCCGGCATTCAGGATTTTTTCTTCGGTGTGTTTTCCTTCTTCAAATTCAATTCCCGCATCTTGCAGATCGCGACGATAATGATCCTTCAAAGAACTTCCGTCGGTGACAAATACGTCATACCCTTTTTGCTTAGCGAGTATGGCGGCACCGACTCCGCTTTCTCCACCTCCCAATATGACAAGTCGCTTGCTCATAGGCCTGACCCGCATTATCCCGACTAACCGCGGGAGACCGGCTTCATAACTTTTTCCAGCTCCTGTTTAAAAAATCAGTTCCATTTTTCAATAGGTTACGGAAGGGGTTCTTCACAAGTATTAAGTTTCGAATTACAACACGATATCTTTTATCAGAGCACAATTTTCCTAGGGCCGGTTTCATCTTTGGTTTTCCAGGAATCCGTTCTCGCCTTCGTCCTCATTCGTGAAAGAAGGACTGAATGACTTTATTCATCTTTCATTTGATATCTTTCAAATAACATCCTGCTACCTCAATTTCAGCGTCACAATACTCAACACCACACACAAGACCGTTACAATCCAAAATCTCGTTACAATCTTTGCTTCATGATATCCTTTCTTCTGGTAATGATGATGTAAGGGACTCATCAAAAAAATGCGCCTGCCTTCACCAAATTTTTTTTTCGTGTACTTGAAATAACTTACCTGCATGATCACACTCAGATTTTCCACCAGGAACACTCCGCAAAAAATAGGAATCAATAATTCCTTATGTACTATAATCGCGAGCGCTGCAATGATGCCCCCTAAGGTCAGGCTACCCGTGTCCCCCATGAAAACTTGCGCAGGGTATGAATTATACCATAGAAAACCAACACAGGCTCCGATCATAGCTGCGATAAAAATTGACAGTTCTCCGAGGCCAGGTATATACATGATGTTGAGATAATCGGCAAAAAAGAAATTGCCGCTGGCGTAAGCAAATATGCCAAGCAGCACTCCGATCAATGCCGAAGTACCGGTCGCTAACCCGTCCAATCCATCGGTGATGTTCGAACCATTTGAAACTGCTGTAATGATGAAGATCACAATCAAGATGTACAATGCCCAGGAGTAATGCCTGATCGCCTCAGGCAAAAGCTTGGTGTAGTTAAATTCATGATCTTTTACAAACGGGATAGTAGTCACGGGCTCCTTGGTTTTTACAAAATGCTTTACCCGGTTGTTTACGGTTCTTGTTTCAAACGTTGTGTCTCCTGAGGGCGGTGTGCCTTTGTATTCCCGCCAGATCTTAACATCACTGTTAAAATAAAGAACTGCGCCCACCGTAATCCCCAATCCAACCTGGCCCAATATCTTAAACCAACCGGCTAATCCATCTTTATCGCCTTTTTTGTATGGAACACCCTGTTGTTGCGCAATTTTCTTGGCCCTGAGTTTTAAGTAGTCATCCACAAATCCAATAATCCCCAGCCAAACAGTGGCAATCAACATTAGCACCACGTACACGGTGTCTAATCTTGCCAGCAGCAACGTTGGTATTATAATCGCCAGAATAATAATGATGCCGCCCATCGTAGGTGTACCCTTCTTCAAGTGTTCACCTGCCAATCCCAGGTCGCGAACACTTTCTCCGATTTGCTTCTTCTGCAAAAGCCGGATGAGTTTTTTGCCATAAACAGTAGCAATCAGCAGCGATAACAGGATAGCGATCAATACCCGGAATGTAATGAACCGGTACAGGTCACTACCCGGAAAATTGATATCCTCTTTGTTAAACCATTCAAATAAATGATACAGCATGCTGGTTATTTGGCTAAGGGTCTAAAAAAAGAGTTGATTCACTTTGCCTCTTTACCCTTTAGATCTCCTTTTATTTTTCGTGTCAATTTGTTTGGCTAAGAGTTCAAAGTGAAAAAGAGTTAATTCTCTTTTTCCTCTTTTACTCCTGTTTTCTCTTAGCTATTTATCTAGCAGCTCAAAAACCTCCCTTACAATCTCCTTATCGTCAAAATGATACTTAACTCCCTTTATCTCCTGGTATTTTTCATGTCCTTTTCCTGCTATCAAAACAATGTCGTCTGAATTTGCCAGGCTGATTGCGGTTTTGATAGCCTCTCTCCTGTCCACAATCGAAATGTATTTTCTCTTCGCGGATGCCGGCAATCCCTGTTCCATATCCCTGATGATTTGCGCCGGGTCCTCGCTTCTGGGATTATCACTTGTAAAAATTGCTTTGTCGCTATGTTCACAAGCTGCTTCCGCCATAATCGGTCTTTTTGTTTTGTCCCGATCGCCACCGCAACCCACAACGGTGATAACTTTCTCAAATCCTTTTCTCAATTTGTTGATCGTAGCCAGCACATTGAGCAATGCATCAGGTGTATGAGCATAATCGACTATTGTTATCACTTTTTCTTTTGGCGATACCATATAATCAAATCTTCCTTCGGCCCCCGTCAGCATACTCAGGCTTCGTAAGACTTCATGCCTGTCTTCTCCCATACATATGCCAACACCATAAGCCGCAAGCAGGTTGTATGCGTTGAATTCACCGATCAACCGAAAATGAACTTCCTGGTCGTTGATGGTCATTACAAGACCTGACAAACTGTTTTCAATGATCTTCCCTTTAAAATCAGCCAGGGTTTTCAGGCTATAGAAATACTTTTTTGCATTAGTATTCTGGAGCATGACCCCACCCCTTTTATCATCGGCATTACTGATCGCAAATGAGGACGAAGACAATGAATCAAAGAACGATTTCTTTACCCTGATATACTCATCAAATGATTTATGATAATCAAGATGATCATGAGTGATATTGCTGAATACACCACCGGCAAAATTTATTCCCCTGGTTCGATTCTGGTGTACCGCATGAGAGCTCACCTCCATAAAAACATGCGTACATCCCGCATCCAACATTTGCTTCAGCAATTGATTCAGGCTGACCGCATCTGGTGTTGTATGCGTTGCCGGAACTATCGTATCCCCTATATGATTCTCAACCGTACTTAATAAGCCACACGTGCATCCCAATCCGGAAAAAAGCCTGAACAGTAAAGTGGCAATAGTTGTCTTTCCATTGGTGCCAGTTACACCAACCACCTTCATTTTTTCTGACGGGTGTCCGAAAAAATTATGGGCGATGTACCCAGCTGCCGAAGCACTATTCTCCACCTGGACCCATACTAGGCCCGGGCTCATTTGCGCCGGTGCGGTTTCATATACAATGACCGCAGCTCCGTTTTCAACTGCTTTGTCAATGAACTGGTGTCCGTCTGCCGTTGTTCCTTTTACTGCTACAAACAAAACTCCCGGCTTTGTTTTCCTTGAATCAATTTGAACATCGTGTATTTGAGTATCGGTACTTCCCGTAATCGACCTGATGGACACTTTATATAATACATCACGTAATAACACGGACTCTTAAACTTTTTAATGCTTCGTCAGCCCAGTTCCAAAACGACTGATGCACCTTTTGCTACGATGCTGCCCGGGGCGAGTGACTGACTAAATACCTTTCCCCTTCCTTTAACCGAAACCTTCATACCCATTGTCTCCAGCAAATACAGTGCATCCTTTAATCCCATTCCTTTTACATTCGGCATAAGTTTTTGACTTATCCCGCTTGACTTGATTAGAGGCTGATAATTATCTGCAAATACATTAGCCCAATCGCCATGTATTGCAGAATCCTCGTATCTCACATCCAATGTTGTGAATACCTTTCTGAAGCTTTCGGTTTTCCCCGCATAGAAATATGCCGTGCTGTCTTTTTTCGATGCAAGCAAATCAGGTGTTTTTCTATCCACATTCATGGCGTACAATTTTGTAGCAACTTCCCTAAAAACCGGCGCCGCCAGCGAACCACCATAGTGTAAAGCTGCAAACGGTTTGGACCTAATAACGACAATGCATGAGTACTGTGGATTGCCTGCAGGGAAATAGCCAACAAACGAAGCTTGATATACGCCGGCACTGTATTTTATATCCCTGTCAGCAACATGTGCCGTACCCGTCTTGCCTGCTACTGCAAACGGCATGTCTTTAAATGCCGGTCTGCCGGTTCCCTCTGTTATTACTAATTCCATGCTTTCCTTTGCAGCCTGGATCACTTCAGGTTTTGCAATGCTTTCTTCGAGCACTACAGGTTCATATTGTTTTAAAACAATGCCATCCTGCTGAATGCCGTTAACGAGGTAAGGCTTCATCATCCTGCCATTGTTAGCGATCGCATTATATAATGTTAGCGTGTGCATGGGGCTCACCTGCACTGCGTAGCCAAAGCTCATAGTGATCATATTCATCAGGCCGCCTTTGTTTTTATCCAACGGCGCCAATTGTGGTTTGGGTATGTTTGACAAATCAATCGGTGAACGAACATCCATGTGGTAATGATGCAGGTAATCTCTGAACTCCGCTGGATTATGAACAAAGGCCTTATAGGCTACTTTACTCATCCCCACATTAGAACTATGGGCAAAACATTCTTTGACAGTCAGAACTGGTTTAGGCGCACGTTCCGCGTCATTAACATTACGCGGGCCAACTATCATGTGGCCGGCACTGCCTACTTCTACTAAATCATCGAGCTTAGAAGACCCTTTTTCCAGCGAGGATAAAAGCGTAACTAATTTTATCGTGGAGCCGGGCTCAGTGACGCGTAGTGCGTAATTGTCATCTTCCCAATAACTGCCGTCAGGCCTGCGGCCCAGGTTGGCAATAGCTTTGATTTTTCCCGTCTTTGTTTCCATCACGATGCAGGTCCCGTATTGCGATTCACTTTCTTCCATCTTTCGTAGCAGGGCATTTTCTGCGATGTCTTGTATGACTACATCAATCGTTGTGAATATGTCCTTTCCATTTTCCGGTTCAACCTGGTAACCCTCCACAGGAATCGCGCCGCCGGCGGCATACCTTACCAGTCGTTGACCCTTTTGCCCCGTAAGTAAGGTGTCATAACTCTTCTCAAGACCCACGTTTTGCTTCTTCACTTTTCCATTGCTTGCGATATGTTCGCGGGAAAGACCAATGGTCCTGTTAGCAAGTAAACCAAATGGAGCCAGGCGTTTACTGTCTTCTTCCACGATGACACCGCTTTTGTTCCGGCCAAACCTCACCAGTGGAAATTGCCTGAACGCTTTGTACTGTTCGAAGGACAACTTCTTTTTTAAAGGATAATACCGCCTTTTCATCTTATACCCTTCCATCAATTCCTTTTTATATTGGGCGGCGGATTTATCGCTGAAATAAGCAGACATAGCCCTGGAAAACGAATCAACGTTTTCTTTAAATACCTTTCCATTCTTTTCACGTAAGCCATCTGCCTTGAAGTCAAAGTATATGTCAAACTCAGGAAGAGAAGTGCTTAACATCTGACCGTCTTCGCTGTAGATGGTTCCTCTTTCTGCATCCAACTCCACAATTCGCTGGTGCATGCTGTCATTCATGCTTCTCCAATGGTCGCCCTGGAAACGCTGGATATAGAAAGCCTTCCCAAGTATCAGGAAGCCAAGAGCGGCCATACCGATAAAACATAAATAAACTCTCCATAATATGTCACGCCTGATCTCCATTCCCTGGTTTTCTTATACGCGTTATCGCACAGGATTTTTCTATTTCAAATGGTTATATGCTATTGTTGCTTAGATTTTTGCTGATTCCCGGCGGCTGTGGAAAGCACAACCGGTGATTCAACCAGTTCCTTTAATCCTAATGGTTCGACCGCCTTTAGAAGTTCACTTTGCTTGCTACGGAACATCACTTCACTCTTTACCGTCTTATATTCATGCTGCAATTCGCGTACTTCCCTGGTTGTCCTTCCAATCTTACGAATGGTTTTATCTGCCAGGTGTCCATTGTATATGTAGATCACAGCCAGCAACGTGAGAAATAAAAAAAAGGGAATCTGTTTTACAACTGATTGGTAGTTGAGCAGCTTTTTCCAATCTTTCTTCAGGACGCTTTCTTTGGAAAGAGGTGATTGTTCCATTTTTTGGTCTTTCGCTTTTTGCATTTAGGGTATGGTTGGTTTTTCAATGAATGAATCAACGTGGTTAACTCAAGGATATAAACTTTCTACAATCGCTAAACATGAAATAATATCTTCTCGACTCGCAGTCTAAATTTTTATTTCCACTTCCCACTAGCCACTTGCTACTTACCTGTCTCACACCGTCATCACCTTCTCAGCAATTCTTAATCTTGCACTCCTTGCCCTTGGGTTATTTTTTATCTCGCTCTCATTGGGGCTCAAAGGTTTTTTGGTAATTACTTTCATCTCGTTGACATGTTCCTCATTGATAAAAGGATTGCCTGCGGGTTCATCAAATGAACCGCGCCGGAAAAAGTTCTTGACCAACCTGTCTTCTAAAGAATGAAATGTGATGATCGCAGCACGACCACCAGGTTGCAGCAGTTTCGGGATTTGTTGCAGCAATTCTTTTAACGCGCCAAACTCATCATTCACTTCTATGCGCAACGCCTGGAAAACCTGGGCAAAGTACTTGTTGGGATTTCCTTTTACAATCTCGCCGAGCGCATTCTTAAACTTACCCGTAGTATCAAGAGAAACACGGTCACGGATTGCTACGATTTTTTTTGCCAGCGTCTTTGCATTGGTAACCTCCCCATTCTGTTCAAATAGTTTATGCAATCTTAATTCATCGTAGGTTTTTACAATGTCAAATGCAGTCAGGCTTTGACGCCGGTCCATCCGCATATCCAGGCTCGCATCGTGTCGGGTAGAAAAACCCCGTTCAGCCTCATCAAATTGGTGGCTGCTTACTCCGAGGTCCGCTACTATACCGTGAACAGAAAAAATGTTGTGCAAACGAAGAAAGCGGTCAATATGCCTGAAGTTTTGAGGTATAAAAAGGATCCTCTTGTCTTCGGGCAAATTGCTGGCCGCGTTTTCGTCCTGGTCAAAAGCAACCAGGCGCCCCTGTTCATCAAGTTTTTCGAGAATCGCCCTGGAATGGCCGCCTCCACCGAATGTACAATCCACGTATATGCCACTGGAAACAATAGATAACCCTTCTATGGTTTCCGTTAGCAAAACCGGAATGTGGTATTCGGAGCCATGCGAATTGGGAAGCTGATCGGTTGTTAAGTCTTTTCCTTTGCCTTGTTTCCTTTTCATGTCAACGTGCAGACTTTAATTTTTTTCAACCATTGCCTCCTCCCAATACTTTATGCACCATTTTACTTAATGCTTCCATCGAGATTGAATCAAAGAGCTGTTTGTACTTATTACTATCCCAGATTTCTAACTTGTCATCGGCCCAGTGCATCACCAGGTCTTTTTGCAGGCCGGCATGCTCTTTCAGGTGAGGCGGTATCAGCAACCTTCCCGCACTGTCAGGCTCCACGTATGCTGCCCCATTTAAGAAAAAACGGCGTACCGGCCGTTCCTCTTCGTTAAAGTCATTCAAAGTCCTGATCTTCGCCGCAAAATTCTCCCAGTTATTAGTTGTGAATAAAGTGACAGAGTTATCAAGCCCCCTGTTTAACACAAACCTGCTACCTTCCTCCTCCGAAAGCTGCTTTTTGAAGGCAGCCGGCAAAAGAAAGCGACCTTTTGGGTCCAAAGTCGCCTGGTATTCCCCCAGAACATCTATCATTATCAGAGATTTGAGTCAATTTATCACTAATTGACACAAAATAACACTTTTTCCCACTTCACTTCCAAATTTTGCAGTTTTTATTTTGTCCACAGCAAAATTTTTGATGAAACTCAAGCCTACAAAGAGTTTTGGCTAGTGGCGTTAGAAATGGTCGTAAAATCCCCGTGAATTAACTGTGGATTGCAGTGGATAACGAGTGGATTAATGGCTAACCAATGTGCAAATCTGGAAATAGTGGCACTAAACTGAATCCGATTTCTCAAACAACTCGTTCTCTTCCTTTATGGCTTATGTGGTTTTATGAAGCCACAGATTACACGCATTAATAGGACTAGCGGTATTCTTCGGTGAGAATTTGTGTAACCCATAGCAAAAACTAAATCCGTAATTTCAAAACCACTGATCTCACTTCTTTATGGCGTCAGCGGGTTATTCCGGAACACCATTAATTGATAAGCTGGGCATAAAACCAGCCATGAAAGTGCTTTTAGTGAACGAACCCCCCGATTATTTTGATTTGATTGGAACTGAAATTGGTGATCAGTTATGCAACAAACGCGATATCCCTGACCTTATTCATTTATTTGTTACCAACAATAAAATTTTCGAAACGGAAATAAAGAAGTGTCAAGCATGGTGCAAGAAAAATCCAGCCCTGATTATCTGGGTTTCCTGGTATAAAAAAAGTGCTAAAATTCCCACTGACATTTCGGAAGATACTATTCGCAACTACGCTTTAAAAAATAACCTGGTGGATGTAAAAGTTTGTGCGGTGAGTGATATTTGGAGCGGATTGAAACTGGTGGTGCCACTATCGAAACGTTAGTATATTTGACCTTCACCAAACTGCGACAGTTGGTCGCCGGTCAAATGCATCCTAAAGATATTTCCATTTCGGAATTCAGCTATGAGCTTCCTGAACAAATGATCGCTGTTTACCCCCTTCCACAGCGGGATGCCTCCAAACTACTTATTTACAGGGATGGCCATATCGGGGAAGATATTTATAGAAATCTTGCCGATCATATTCCTGCCGAATCTCTGCTGATTTTTAACGATACGAAGGTGGTGGAGGCAAGATTACTTTTTCAAAAACCTACAGGGGGGATTATTGAATTGTTTTGCCTGGAGCCACACGAACAGTACGCGGACATTACCACTGCCATGTCACAACACGGAACTGTGTATTGGAAATGCCTGGTTGGAGGCGCTTCCAAATGGAAACATGGGCAGGTTTTGAAAAAAATTGTAACTGCCTACGGCAAAGAAATAATACTCGAAGCTGTTTATACTGAAAAAAAGGCAAGCAGCTTTGTAATCAAACTATCATGGGCGCCCGGGTTCCTGAGCTTTGCTGAGTTATTACATCATGCCGGCGCGATTCCCTTGCCACCTTACATTAAGCGAAAGCCAGATCAGTCCGACACCGAAAGGTACCAGACTGTTTATGCTCACTATGATGGATCAGTGGCGGCCCCTACTGCCGGTCTCCATTTCACTGATGAAATTTTAAGCAGCTTAAAAGAAAAAAATATTGGAACCGAATACGTAACGCTACATGTTGGAGCAGGCACGTTTAAGCCGGTGAAAGCCGAAACAATGGGTGAACATGAAATGCATAGTGAGTTTATAGATGTATCGGGGGCGACAATCGAAACCCTTTGTCGTCATCTTGATCGCAACATTATCGCCATTGGAACCACCTCCATGCGAACTATCGAAAGCCTGTACTGGTTGGGATTGAAATGCAGGAAACCAGAACATCGTGCTGTTTCTTCCGTTGCCCAAAATAGTCCCGGACTCCAGGTTGATCAATGGGATCCATATGATCACGCTGAACAAAATCTGACAGCTAAAGATGCGCTGACCTCATTAATTAAATGGATGCAGATAAATAAATTAAAAAAGCTGGCAACCAAAACTGCTATTATTATTGCCCCCGGCTATCGCTTTCGTATTGTAAACGCTTTGATCACAAATTTCCATCAGCCACGATCTACTCTTTTGCTTCTCGTCGCAGCACTGATCGGAAACGACTGGCGCCTCGTTTACGATTATGCCCTGGAAAATAATTTTCGTTTTTTGAGCTATGGAGATGGCTCGCTGTTGTGGCTGAGAAAATAAATTCCTTACCCGATCGATGCCTGGTGAGGCGACATATTTTTTTTCAACGGGAGGTTGATAGTGAAAACACTTCCTTTCCCCAACACACTATCCACTTTCACTTCCCCTCCTTGTGCATGTACAATTGTCTTGACGTAGCTTAAGCCCAGGCCAAAGCCTTTAACATTGTGCAGGTTGCCGGTATGCGCCCTATAAAAACGTTCGAAAACTTTTTTTACGGTCTCTTTATTCATTCCAATACCATTATCCTCAACCTTGATGATTATGTTTTTTTCGTTTGACTGGGTCGATATTTTTAATAGCAGGGGAGAATTGTCCTTTGAATACTTCACCGCGTTGTCGATAAGATTATTGATCATATTGGAAAAGTGAACCTCATCTGCCATCACCTGGTCGTTGACAGCATTGAGCACCAATTCAGCCCGGCCATTCTTTTCTTCAAGCTGCAGCGCAAAGTTTTCCACGACTTCTTTAATCACATCATGCACGTGCAATGGCTGCAGGTTCAGTTCCACCTCTTGTTTTTCGAGTTGTGACGCTTTAAGGATGGTCTCAACCTGGCGGTTCATCCGCTGATTTTCTTCCTTTATGATGGCGCTGAAGTAATTCATTTTTGTTTTATCCTGCAACACCTTTTCGTTTTTCATTGCATCCACGGCCAAAGAAATAGTAGCGATTGGCGTTTTGAATTCATGCGTCATATTGTTGATGAAATCGTTTTTGATCTCTCCCAATTTTTTCTGCCGCAGCATCGTGCGCACCGTAAGATAAAACGCGGTGATGATGATGAACGTAAAGAGTATGGAAGTAACGATGCGAAGCCTCAGCTCTTTTAAAGCAGCTTCTTTCCAATCGACCGCGGTAACCACAAGGCTTTCATCGGAAGCAAGGTTTTCAGCCGCAGAACCGCTTGGAGCAAACAATGGAAAAGCCCTTGAAAAGTTGTTGACACTGTCTTCGTATTCGCCGACAAAGTTCTTTGATTGCAGCTCTATTTTGCCAATCGTCCCGGTACGTGGGCTGATCGTCGCCAGCATAAACTCAAAGTTCACTTTTTCAAGTTCGAGTGACTTAAAAGCTTTTTTTATTTTCTCCTGGAGTTCAGCCGCAGTAAAACGTCGTCCAATCGTGACAGGTCTCAGAAGTTCAGTGGCAAAGTCATCGGGAAATATCGTATTAGCGGAGCTTAATTTATTGCTGAGATAGCTTCCTTTATACTGCGCCAGTTCCTCTCCCACTATGATCACTGCCTTTTCCACCTTTCCCTTGATTTGTTCCTGCTTAAGCAGTATCATATTCTTCAGCCAGGAAAGCTGGATAAAAATGATCCCTAATAATGAAATGGTGATTAAAATTGTGATAATAGTAAAGGTCCGTTTCACAAATAAGGAAAAATTATTTAGGCTGAAAGATAAAAGCTTTTTACAATATCAGGCATCCGGCAAATTTAAGGTTTGGAGAGCGGCGAAGCATTACATATCATTCCCGGCCCCTCATTTTTAACGTGGTTTAAACAGGAATCGGCAGCGAAACCGTTTTCCCTGTTCAAAATAGAAGTTTTTTGAAAAAAATTTATATGCTAAATTGAAGAATGGTTGAACCCGGTCCAGGTATATTACTTATTGCAGATCCATTTCTGAAGGACCCAAACTTTCTGCGCACAGTCGTATTTCTTTGTGAGCACAAGGAAGAAGGAAGCTTTGGATTTGTACTTAACCGGCAATATGAGTATACGATTGATGAGTTAATTCCGGACTTAAAGGGATTTAAGCTACCGGTATTTTATGGCGGACCGGTGCAAGTGGATACCATTCATTTTTTACATCAATACCCCAACGACATTCCCGGCGGCGAGGAGATTATGAAGGGTGTCTATTGGGGCGGCGATTTCACAAAAACGGTTGACCTGATCAAAAACGGTGACCTTGACACCAACAAGATTCGATTTTACATTGGCTACTCCGGATGGAAAGATGGACAACTCAATGCGGAAATAAAGGAAAAATCCTGGATCACTGTTGAGGCGAACCGAAAATTGATCTTTCAAACCACGCCTGAGAATGTATGGAAGGAATCGCTCAAGCATCTTGGGGGTGACTATGAAATGATGATACATTTCCCAACAGATCCTCAGTTGAATTAAAGCAGGCGATTAGTGGCCGAGCCATTCCTTAAAACCATTTACCCGCTCACGACTTACGACGGTATCTGCTTTAGTAGCCGGCACAAGTTCGAGCTTCAATCTTCCTCCAAGCCAGGTATGCACTTTGTTTACTGACTCAATGTTTATCAACAAATGACGGTTGATGCGATAAAACTTGTTGGGTTGCAATTGCTCTTCCAGTTGTGAAAGATTATTTTCCAGGAGATATTTATTGTTGTTAAAGTCGATGGCATAGCAAAGTTTGCCGTCGGCGTAGCAATAGGCGGTAGACTCTGTCTTCAGGTAGCTCAACTGCTGCCCGCGCTTAATCAATAACCTTTCCCTGAAACGTACGGAATTCATCTCCTGCACCATCTTCATTATTCTATCCGTAAGTCCGTTTCCTTTTTGATCATAAAGCTTTCTGTATTTATCAACTGCCTGTTCAAGTTCATTTTCGTCAATTGGCTTGAGAAGGTAGTCAATGCTGTTTACCTTAAAAGCCTTTAACGTGTACTGGTCAAATGCAGTTGTGAAGATAACAGGTGGCTTAACCTGAGTTTGCTGAAAAATATCAAAGCTTAATCCATCGGCCAGCTGGATATCCATAAAAATAAGATCAATATTTATCCCCGACTCCAGGTATTTTATGGCGGCCTCTACGCTTTCAATTTTCTTCAGTACCTCAATCTCATCCGTAATAGTATGCAGCAGTTTGGCAAGACGGGTAGCAGCCGGTGCTTCATCCTCTATTATAACTACACGCATATCACGTTTCAATTAAAGGAATAGAAACTGTAAAGCTTGATCCGTTCTCCGTAACTTCAACCTCGCTGTTTCCGAGTAATTTGTAGCGGTTGCGGATGTTGTCAAGCCCGATCCCTGTGGATTCATTAACCTGGTTTTTTCGCTGCAGGTTGTTGCTAACTACAAGCCTGCCATTGACCGCGGTCACTTCAATCTTCAACGGTTTGTCTGAAGAAACAATATTATGTTTGATCGCATTTTCCATTAAGATCTGCAGTGAAAGGGGCACTATCCGTTTCTTCATTTTTTCAGCCGCCACGTCAATAACCACATCGAGATTGTTACCAAACCTGGTCTGCAACAAAAATGCATACGCCTTCAGTACATCCAGTTCTTCCTTCAACAGTATGCTTTGTTCATCCTTGACTTCAAGAATGTGCCGGTAGAGTTTCGATAACTGCTGTACAAAAACTACTGCAAGCGCCGGGTTTTCGGGAATAACTGATGCCAGTGTGTTCAGGTTATTAAAAAGAAAATGTGGATTTACCTGCGTCTTTAAGGCATTCAGCTCAGCATTCAGGCTTTCCCTTTTCAGCTTTTCGGTTTCCTCTACAGAATAACGCAACTGGTGCATAAAATAAATGCTCTCATAGATAGCGATGATCATTATCGTGCAAAAGACGGCAGCGGAATTCCCATGGATCAGGCTGTCAGTATTGCTTATCATTTCGCCGTGTACTTTAAAGATGCGATCGACAAGCCAGTCTAAAGCGTTGTTCGATACAACAGTAAACACAAGCATTATTGCACACTGGAAGACCAGTCGTTTCCTGACATCATTAAATATGGGGTATTTCTTGCGGCTATAGACCAAAAGGTAGCGGTTGCCTATCCAGATAATAGCCGTAATTCCAAGGGTGATCAGGTATCTATCCCATGTTAAATAGGGAGGCCTTGAGAACCGGCAACCAAAAAAAACAATCGGGATAATGAAGCTTAACAATGGAATGCCGATCAGCATCAACAAACCATCGTTGAATCCTATCCTGCAATTATGTCCCCTCATATTGCAAAGTTATTGGAATCAAAAGGTGATTAAATAATTGTATCTGTCTGCTTTTCCGGTTGTAAGATAATTAAAGGTCGCAACGAAGATATGGCTCATAATGCGCGCAGTATACTTCGCCCTCATTTAGATCACATATTCCGCCACGACTGACGCAGGTATATCAATTGGAGTGTACCTCTGTCCACCCGCATGTGCAGCCCGGCATTGTAAGAGTAAACAGTGGCTTACCTGGTTCTGTTGTTATATTCTTCTACCGCTCCCCTGAACTGGGACAAATCGCCATTGATTGTTTTGGCCTTATCCAAAGCGGCTGTACAATCGGCAAAACTTTTTGCTGCAATCTCTCCGACATTCTTTTTTGAGATAAGGTTGAGTTGCTTATCGTTAGTATTATAAACAAAATAGTCGTCTCTTTTGCCGTCGGTTCCATTGGAAAATATAGGCTCAGTGCCGTTGTATGAAAGCTTGCCGGAAGCATCGCTTGACTTTTGTAAAAAACTCAACTCGCCTTCACAAAGCACTTTAAAAAAATCGCCGTAGATACAAATGTACTTTGTACCATTAATCTCAGCGGCAAGCAAATCTGTACCATCATAATTAATCTTTTTGTGGCCCGTAGTGACAATTGTTATGGAGGCGTTTTTTCGGATATAGTCTTTAAGTAAACATGACTGTCGGGTACCGTCGGCAAGTGTAATCGTACCGGTTGAAAATCCTTTGGGAATATCAGACTGCGCGTCGGCTTCCATAATAGTAAAACTGAGTACTGTAAGTGCGAGGGTCGTTAGTATTTTCATAACTGAGGTTTTAGTTAATTTCAATGATTGTCACACAAGCTACCCTCCGCAGCACAGGCTTGCAACGAAAATGGAGCGAGTTGAAGAATCAGGGGAGTGAGTTGTAAAAACGGACTGCCTAAGCAGGCTAAGCCGTCTAATGAAGGTCGGTCCAAACTACACATTAAGATCAAAAGGCGCAATGCGAGCTAAATGCTTTACACTACTCGAACCTTTCTTTTTGCATAAACATAATTTGCCGCCAATACCACAATTAATATAACGAGGCCGAAAAACTCTCTGGTATCTTCTATCCATGGAGTAGTTGCCTTCATGTGCCCGGCAATGTCTTCCGCATTGTGCTTTTGGATCCAGTCCAAAACACCATCTGTAGTAAAAAAGAGATACAAGGCATACCCGAAATAAACGATCATACCAACTATATACGCGGTAGGATAAAACTTATTGGCAGCCGCGAGCCAGCACAAGATAGTTGCGTACAGATAAATCGGAATCCATACATAAGGATCGGGGTCGTTGTATTGGAGTGCAGCGAAGACCAGGAATATTGTTCCAAACAGGATGTTGAAGATTTTCATGACCCAAACATACAAAAAGCCCTCCCAATTTGCCAACATGTTGGACCGGGAGGGCTATTAACAGTTTTCAAAATCCGGATAGGCTGGTTTTTCGCCAGTCTATTCTGCCCCACATTACTATCTTGTGGAAGAGGCTACATAATTAGGCAGTTTCTACCGGGCTTGCTCCTTCGGCTAATAGGGTGACTTTGTTGTTGAGCACTTCAACAAATCCGCCTTGTATATCAAAGTACGCGAAATGATTTTGTTTGTCCTTTAAAACTTTTACACGTCCTGCTTTCAATGCGCTCACCAGCGGCGCATGCCGTTCGAGCACCTCAAAGCTACCACTGATACCCGGCATCTGTACGCCGTATACCTCCCCGCTGTATAATTTCTTTTCTGGTGTCAGTATTTCCAAATTCATAAACTATATCTCGTTAAATGCGGCCTGAAACTACCCCTGCATCTGCGCCGTAAGTTTCTTACCTTTTTCAATTGCGTCATCAATGGTGCCTACCAGGTTAAAGGCAGCTTCGGGGAGTTCATCAACCTCGCCGTCCATGATCATATTAAA